>Ga0157369_10007456_pt1 | contig 12599 bp, 11 predicted proteins | sample C25metaG_FD_113461 | JGI IMG/M metagenome (GOLD analysis project Ga0157369, IMG submission 113461) | Corn rhizosphere microbial communities from Kellogg Biological Station, Michigan, USA - C2-5 metaG | ecosystem: Host-associated > Plants > Roots > Rhizosphere > Soil | place: USA: Michigan...
CGACGAAGTGGCTATGACCCGCGCGCCGAAAAGACGTGCTAACTGCAGAGCGAAGATCGATACGCCACCGGAACCTTGCACGAGGACGGTTTGTCCCGGCATCAGGGGCGCATGCTCGCACAGCGCGTTCCACGCGGTGACTGCAGCGCAAGGCAGCGTTGCGGCTTCTTCGTCGGAGAGATGATCCGGAACGCGAACCAGCTCTTCCTCGCTCAGTACGGCTTTGTCACGAAGCATCCCTTCGACGATCGCGCCGCGGCCGAGGGTATCGGCGTGTTGCGGGCGCGCTCCACCGTGCCATCTCTCCGCAAAATTTGCCATCACCCGGTCGCCGGGTTTGAAGCGCCGTACGCCCGGACCGACCGCAAGCACGACGCCCGCGCCGTCCGATACCGGAATGAAGTTGGGCGCCATCCAGTCGCGAAACGCGCCGTTCATCAGCAGCAACTCGCGGAAATTCAGCGAACTCGCGTTGACCTGCACCAATACCTGATGCGCGCCGGGCGGCGCCGGATCGGGTTCTTCGCATAACCTCAGTCCCGCAATGCCTTCAAAACGCTCGCATCGATAGAGCTTCATTTGTCGTCTCCATGTTGTTGAACGAGGGCGTCGAATTGATTGCCGAGCGACGTTTTCCTCATTCTTCTCGTTGACAGCCACAAAAAAGAAGGTTCAGAATATAGAACATTGTTCAACAAAGCGTTCGGAGCGTCAAATTGAAGATACTGGTCGCGGTGAAGCGAGTGATCGACTACAACGTGAAACCTCGGGTGAAGTCCGACGGTTCGGGCGTCGATCTGGTCAACGTGAAAATGGCCATGAACCCGTTCGACGAGATCGCGGTGGAGGAGGCTGTGCGCCTCAAGGAAGCAGGCGTTGCGACTGAAGTCGTCGTGGTATCGGCGGGCACCGCGCAATCGCAGGAGGTTCTACGTACCGCACTCGCCATGGGGGCGGATCGCGCAGTGCTAGTGGAGAGCGATGCAGATCTGCAGCCGCTCGCAGTCGCAAAGCTGCTGGCCGCCGTGGCCGCGCGAGAAAACCCGCAACTGGTGTTGCTCGGCAAGCAGGCCATCGACAACGACGCAGGCCAAACCGGCCAGAAGCTCGCCGCATTGCTCGGCTGGCCGCAAGCGACGTTCGCGTTCAAGACTGAAGTGGACGGTCAGCAACTGCTCGTCACGCGTGAAATCGATGGCGGCCTCGAACGCGTCGCGCTCGATCTGCCTGCCGTCGTCACGACGGATCTGCGCCTGAACAGTCCGCGTTATGTGACGCTGCCCAACATCATGAAAGCCAAGAAGAAACCTCTGGAGACGCTGAGCCCCGAGGCGCTGGGCGTCGACGTCGCGCCTCGCCTCAAGGTTCTCGAGGTGACCGAACCGCCGGCGCGTAAAGGTGGCGTGATGGTTCCGGATATTGCTGCGCTGATTGAAAAGCTTCGGAACGAAGCGAAGGTGATCTGATCATGACTATTCTCGTTATCGCCGAACACGACAACGCAACCCTCAAGCGCGCCACGCTCAACGCCGTCACGGCGGCGGGGGCTGCGGGCGGCGACGTTCATGTGCTGGTGGCGGGCCACGGCGCGTCGACTGTCGTAGAGCAGGCTGCGAACGTCGCCGGCGTTGCCGAAGTGCTCGTCGCGGATGCGCCCGAATATGCGCACGGGTTGCCGGAAAACCTCGCCGCACTGGTTGTCTCGCTGGCCCGCGCTTATACACATGTAATCGCGGCGTCCACGGCCGTGGGCAAGAACTTCATGCCCCGTGTGGCCGCGCTGCTCGACAGCGCGCAGATCTCCGATGTCGTTGCCTTCAAGGCACCCGATGTTTTTGTACGCCCGATCTACGCCGGCAATGCACTCGCAACGGTGCAATCGTCCGACGCGATCAAGGTCATCACGATTCGTCCAACCGCGTTCGATGCAGCAGCGACCGGTGCGACCACCGCGCCGTCACGCGCTGTCGCATCGGCACCGGCTTTCGACAAGGCCCGTTTCGTCGGGCAGGAACTCACGAAATCGAGCCGGCCGGAGCTCGCGGCGGCAAACATCGTGGTATCGGGCGGCCGCGGCATGCAGAACGGCGACAACTTCAAGCTGCTCGACGCGCTTGCGGACAAGCTTGGTGCGGCCGTTGGCGCGTCGCGCGCAGCCGTCGACGCTGGCTTCGTGCCGAACGACTATCAGGTCGGTCAGACGGGCAAGATCGTCGCGCCTCAGTTGTATATCGCCGTGGGCATCTCGGGAGCCATTCAGCACCTTGCTGGCATGAAGGATTCGAAGGTCATCGTTGCGATCAATAAAGACGCCGAGGCGCCGATCTTTCAGGTCGCCGACTATGGTCTCACCGCCGACCTCTTCGAAGCTGTTCCGGCGATGACCGCCGCGCTCGATTGACGTTGGCCCGGATTGACAGCGATCCGGGCGTCAGCCTAGCATCTGAACGACGTTCATAACAATTGCACCGTATGTTGCATATCAGTTGCGGACCACTCGGCCACTACATAAAGAGTCGGAACCGGCGCCTACGCCGGCCACATCACGAAGGAGATATCAATGGGTAACAGAGGTCCCGATTCGGGTGAACACACGGTCCGTCTCGATTTTGTCCCGAAGGACAGTTACCTGTCGAAGCAATTTCTCGAGCGGGAGAACGAGCGCCTGTGGCCGCACGTGTGGCAGGTTGCCTGTCGTCTGGAGGAGATTCCCAACGTCGGCGACTACGCGACCTTCGACGTGGCCGGCGAGTCGATCATCGTGGTGCGAACGGCGGCTGATCAGATCAAGGCGTTTTTCAACGTCTGCCAGCATCGCGGCCGTCGCTTGACCAACGGCTGCGGCAAGGCTGCGAAATTTCACTGTCCCTATCACGGCTGGCAGTGGAATCTGGATGGCAGCGTGGCGCGCGTGCTCGATCGTGACGACTGGGCCGGCTGCCCGGAAATGGCCGACAGTGATCTGCGTCTCGAAGACGTTTTGGTCGACACATGGGGCGGTTTCGTGTTCATCAACATGGACCCGAAAGCCGAGCCGCTCGCCAAATTCCTCGATCCGGTGCCAGAGATCACGAACTGCTTCGAGTTCGAAAAGATGCGCTATCGCTGGTACAAGTCGATTCGTCTGCCGTGTAACTGGAAGGTAGCGCTCGAGGCATTCAACGAGGGCTATCACGTTGCGGCAACGCATCCGCAACTGCTGGATGTTGCTGGCGACGACGTAACGCGAAGTTTTGCCTACGGCCGCCACGGCATGTTCGGCTACTCGACGGCCACGCGCATGATCGGTGCGCCGTCGCCGCGAACCGGCAAGCCGATGCCGGAGGACGTACGTCAGGGTCTCGTGAACTTCTTCCGTGTCATGGAGGAGACCCTGAAGGCGATCAACACCGCGCGCGACTACGAAGCGGCGAAGCGGCTGATGACCGAGATGTCCCCATCGGGTAACCAGTTCGAAGTGCTCGCAAAGGCGATGGATTTTCAGCGCGAAGCGGCAGTCGCCGAGGGCGCTGGCTGGCCGGAGATCACTTTCGAGCAGCTGGGTCGCGCGGGAGCGGACTGGCACGTCTTCCCGAACCTCGTATTTCTCCCGTATCCCGACGGCGCGCTGTTTTATCGAGCCCGGCCGGACGGCGACAACCCCGATTCGTGCATCTACGACATCTGGTCGTTGCAGCGCTTCGCGCCGGGGGCGGAGCTGCCGCTCAAGCGTGAGTTCTACTACGGCGTGGACGACTGGAAGGAGAACGCCCAGGAGAACTTCGGCCTGATCCTGTGGCAGGACTTCCAGAACATGACCAACGTCCAGCAGGGCATGAAGTCGCGCGGCTTCAAGGGATCGCGCACGAATCCGCTGCAGGAAACGTCGGTTTCGAACTTCCATCGCGCGCTGCGCGAATTCATCGCGCGGGAGGAGTGATGTCGACGAGCTGGGACGCAACGTACGACTTCGTGGTGGTCGGCAGCGGCGGTGGTTCGATGTGTGCGGCGCTCGCCTGCAAGTCGGTGGGCAAGGAAGCACTGATCATCGAGAAACAGGCGAAGGTGGGTGGCTCGACCGGATATTCGGGCGGCGTCTGGTGGCTGCCGAACAATCACGTGATGAAGCGCCACGGCGTGAGAGATTCGTATGAGCGCGCACGTCAGTACTTCGACGCCGCGGTGACGTATCAAGGACCGGGCACCTCGAATGCGCGACGCGAGGCTTACCTGCGCACCGGGCCGAAGATGGCTGAGTTTCTCGAGCAGCAGGGGATGCAATTCGTGTACGCGGACGGCTGGTCCGATTACTACGACACGCTGCCCGGCGGCGAGCCGCGTGGCCGCTCGCTATTGGCGAAGCTGTTCGACGTGAAGGAATTAGGCGAATGGGCGCCGCGTCTGTCGCGCTATAAAGGCCCGTCGATGCCGGCCAACTCGGACGAGTATCCGACACTGTTCCTGATGAAGCGGACGTGGGGCGGCAAGCGCAAGGCGATGCAGCTCGGCGGTCGCATGCTCTACCAGAAGATCACCGGCAAGGAACTCGTGGCGAACGGTGCAGCGATTCAGGGGCGCATGCTTCAGATGGCGCTCCGCGAAAACGTGCCGATCTGGACGGACACGCCAGTGCGCGAGTTCATCGTCGAAGACGGACGTGTGGTCGGCATTGTCGCGGTACGCAGCGGCCGGGAGTTGCGCGTGCGCGCTCGCCAGGGCGTCCTGCTCAATACAGGCGGCTTTTCACACAACGCGGAAATGCGCCGCAAGTACCAGCCGCAGCCGTCGTCCGCGGCCTGGACCAATGCGAATCCGGGCGATACCGGTGAAATCCTGCAAGCTGCGATCGCGCTCGGCGGCGCGGTGGATTGCATGGAAGAAGCGTGGTGGGTCGTGACGTCGCTTGGGCCCAACGAAGAACTGCCCGAAGGTGCCCGCGCACCGGATGGTTCGCCGTTGCCGTTCATGCATCACCTCGACCTCTCGCTGCCGTTTTCGATCATGGTCGATCAGGACGGAGAGCGCTTTTGCGACGAAGCGGGAGCGTACATGGAGATCGGTCAACGCATGTACCAGCGCCACAAACAGACGGGAAAGGCCGTGCCCGCCTGGGTCGTCATGGACAGCCGCCAGCGCAAGTACTACCCGTGGGGTACCGCGATGCCGGGCCAGATTCCGCAGAAGTGGCTCGACAGTGGATACATGATCAAGGCCGACACGCTCGAAGAACTGGCTGCGAAATGCAGCATCGATCGCGCAGGCCTGCTCAAGACCGTCGAGCGCTTCAATGGCTTCTGCCAAACGGGCGTCGACGAAGATTACGGCCGTGGCTCGCGCGCATTCGATCGCTGCCATGGCGATCCGACCATCAAACCGAACCCGAATCTCGGGCCGATCGAGGAGGGACCGTTCTACGCCGTGCGTATGTATCCAGGCGATGTGGGCACTGCAGGCGGTCTCGTGACCGACGAGTTCGGGCGCGTGCTGAAGGACGACGGTTCGCAGATCCCTGGCCTTTACGCGACCGGCAACTGCACGGCATCCGTGGTTGGCCGGTGTTATCCGGGCGCCGGCAGCAGCATCGGCGCATCGTTTGTGTTCGGTTATATCGCGGCGCTGCATTCGAGCGGCGCGCAAAAGATCTGGTGACACAGGAGAGTGACCAATGAATGCCTATCAGCCGCCCAATAGCGAAGTCCTGGTCGACATCTACAGGCGCATGACACTCATCAAGCAGAACGATGAGCGCTTTCGCGCCGTGATCAAGGCCGGCAAGCTGGTGATGCCGTACTACTCGCCGCGCGGACAGGAAGTGATTCCGTCGGCGATGTCGGTGTGCCTCACCGACGACGACTACATCTGCACAATCTACCGCGGCGTTCACGACATGATCGCCAAAGGAGTGCCGCTCAAGGAACTCTGGGCCGAGCTCGGTGGACGAGTGACCGGGACATGCAAGGGTAAGGGCGGCCCGATGCACGTCACCCATCCGGCTTCCGGCGTGATGGTCACGACCGGCATCGTCGGCAGTTCGATGCCGATTGCGAATGGCCTGGCGCTTGCCGCGCAGATTCGTGGTGAACGACGCGTAGCGGTGGCTTACTTCGGCGATGGCGCATCCAACATCGGCGCGTTCCACGAGTCGCTGAACATGGCGTCCGTCTGGAAACTGCCAGTGATCTTCGTCTGCCAGAACAACGGCTACGCCGAGCACACCAAATACGCTTACGGCACCTCCGTGTCCAATATCGCGCAACGCGCGGTCGCGTACCAGATGCCCGGCGTGACGGTGAACGGCAACGATCCGATCGCGATGCACAAGGCGGCGCGCGAGGCGGTCGAGCGTGCGCGTGACGGTGGCGGCCCGACGCTCATCGAAGCCAACACCTTCCGCTTTCAGGGCCATGTGTTTGGCGATCCGGACGCATACATGGACAAGCACGAAAAGGCGGCGTGGGTCGCCAAGGACCCGGTGCCGCTCTTTCGCCAGTGGCTCATCGATGCAAAGCATGCGACCGAAGAGCAACTGGCCGCGATGGAAGCCGGGCACGAGGCGCAGATCGACGCTGCGGTCGAATTCACGTTATCGAGCGAATATCCCGATGTGGCGGAGCTTCGTCGCGACATCTTCAAGGACGAGGTGCTTGCATGAGCCAGATGCCAACCAATATCAACACGATCCAGGCGGTCAACTTCGCGCTTGACGACGCGATGGACGCCGACGTCAACGTGATCGTGCTGGGTGAGGACGTTGCCGACGGCCAGGAGGGCGGCATCGTCGGCGTAACCAAGGGACTGTCGTCGAAATACGGCACGTCGCGCGTGCGTTCGACGCCGATCTCGGAGCAGGCCATCATCGGCGCGGCAATCGGCGCTTCGATGGTCGGGATGCGTCCGGTGGCGGAAATCATGCTGATGAACTTCACGACCGTCGCGATGGACATGATCGTGAATCACGCCGCGAAGCTGCGCTTCATGTCGGGCGGACAGACCAACGTGCCGATCGTCATCCGCACGATGACGGGCGCGGGCTTCGGCACCGGCGGTCAGCACGCCGACTACCTCGAGGCCTGGTTCGCGCACGTCGCCGGCATCAAGGTCGTCGCACCGTCGAATCCTGCGGATGCGTATGGCCTGATGCTGTCCTGCATCCGCGATGACGACCCGTGCCTCTTCATCGAGAACATGCCGACCTACTGGAATCCGGGCAATGCGCCGGAGCGCGGCGTGGCGATTCCGCTCGGAAAAGCCAACGTCGTGCACGCAGGCTCGGACGTCACGTTGATCAGCTACAGCCGCCGCGTGCAAGAAGTCATGGTCACCGCGGAGGCGCTCGCCAAGGACGGTATCTCCTGCGAAGTGATCGATTTGCGCACGATCTCGCCTCTGGATACCGAAACCATCCTGACTTCGGTTGCAAAAACGGGGCGCGCCGTCGTGGTACACGAGGCCGTCAAGCCGTTCGGCGTGGGTGCGGAAATCGCATCGAGGATCTACGAGGCCCTCTTTCGCGAACTCAAGGCACCCGTGCAGCGCGTGGGCGCGCAATTCTGCCCCGTGCCCTTCTCCAAGCCGCTCGAAGACGCGTTCGTACCAGGCGTGGCCGAAATCGAAGCGGCGGTTCGCGCGACGCTGAAATGACAGGCGCGCGATTTCAGAATTTCCATCATCAATAGAGCAAGCTCATGACCACACAAGTTCTGCTGCCCAAACTGGGCTTTTCCATGAATGAAGGCACGCTGGCCGAATGGCTGGCGGAAGACGGCGCGACCGTGAACGAAGGGCAGATTCTGTACGCGCTCGAGAGCGACAAATCGGTTCAGGAAGTCGAGTCGCCGGCCTCGGGCACGCTGCGCATCGTTGCCCAGGTTGGCGAAGTGTATCCCGTCGGCACGGTGCTGGCGGAAATCGTCTGATGGCCGCAAGCCGGTCACGCTATCCAAAAGTAGTTTGAAGAGGCATCCGCGATGAGTGTCGAATCCGTTGCTACCCGAGCGCAGTCCAACGTGAATACCGGTCAAGGCGAGGCCACCGCCCCCGCATTCGGTGCGAATTTGCCGCCGTGGCCGCAGGTCGATTTCGCCGAATTCGGTGAGGTTGAGGTCAAGCCGGTGTCGCGCATCCAGAAGCTCACGGGAGCGTTCCTGTCGCGAAACTGGCTGACGGTTCCGCATGTGACCCACCATGACGACGCGGATATAACGTCGCTCGAAAGCTATCGCAAGGCGCGCAACGACGCGAATCCGGCGGTCAAGCTGACGCCACTCGTGTTCCTGATCAAAGCCGTGGTGCGGGCTATGCAAGAGTTTCCGCAATTCAATGCGTCGCTCGACGGTGACGGCAAGAACATCGTTCTGAAGAAGTACTTTCACATCGGGGTCGCCGTGGACACGCGCTTTGGATTGCTCGTGCCGGTGCTGCGGGACTGCGACAAGAAGAGCGTCGAAGAACTCTCGGTCGAACTTGCCGCAATTTCGCAGAAGGCGCGCGAAAAGGGACTATCGATGGCAGAGATGTCGGGCGGTTGCTTCTCGATCAGTTCGCTGGGCGGCTTTGGCGGTACCGGCTTTACGCCTATCGTCAATGCGCCGGAGGTGGCGATTCTCGGCGTGACCAAGACCCGGCTGGCGGCCGCGCCGGCAGATGACGGCGGCGTCAGCTGGCGCAAGATGCTGCCGCTTTCGCTCAGCTATGACCATCGCGTGATCAACGGAGCCGACGCGGCGCGCTTCGCTGCGTTCATCGGCACCGTGCTGGCCGATCCGCAGATGCTCGCAGGCTAACAGACGATCTGACACAACAACGACGGGATTGAGATGAGAACCCTTGGCGAGATGATCGAGCGAAACGCTCGCTTGCATGCCGACCACACGGCGCTCGTGTACGCCGAACGGCGTCTGACGCATAGTCAGTTGGCGGAGCGCGCACGCCGCTTTTCAGGAGCGCTGTATGAGCGTGGCCTGCGGCGCCAGGACCGGGTTGCGATCCTCGCGATGAATTGCGCGGAGTACTACGAGAGTTACCGGGCATGCGAGTGGGCCGGTTTTATTCTGGCGACCGTCAATTTTCGCCTGGCGCCCGCAGAGATTCTCTACATTCTCAAGGACGCGGCGCCCAAAGCGCTCGTATTCGAGGCCCAGTACACCGAGGTCCTGGACGGACTGCGTTCGCAACTACCCGAAATCGAGCAGTACATCTGCATCGGCGATGCGCCGGATTGGGCCGTTTCGTTCGAGGCGGTGATGGAAACCGGCCCAGTGGAAGGGCCGCCGATCCGCTCGAATCCGGAAGACTACGCGTACCTGATGTACACGAGCGGCACCACCGGGCGCCCTAAGGGCGTCGTGCGCACGCACAATGCGATGTGTGTCACAGCGGAAAGCTGCGCGCTCGTGACGGAGTTTTCCGGCAATACGCGTGTGCTGCAAACGACACCGGCATTCCATATCGGAGGGATCGGCTTCGTCAATGCGGTGGCGTGGATGGGTGGCACGACGGTCGTACATCGCGCCTTCGATCCGAAACAGATGCTCGAGACGATCGCGGAAGAACGCATCACTTTCACGTTCATGGTTGCCGCCATGCTTCAGGCGGTCCTCGACGTGCCGGAGCTGTCGGGCTATGACGTGTCGAGCATCGAAAACATCGTCACCGCGGCTGCGCCAGTGCCGCCACCGCTGCTTGCGCGCGGCATTCAGGTGCTCGGCCCGGTGTTTTCGGTCCAGTACGGCATGACCGAGAGCAACGCGTGCTGGTTGCCTGCACACGAAGTCAAACCCCAAGGAACCCCGGAACAGGTACGGCGCCTCGCCTCGGTGGGGCGTCAGTGTCCCGGCATCGACCTGCGCATCGTCGACGATCACGGCAACGATCTGCCACAAGGTCAGACCGGCGAGGTCTGGCTGCGCTCAGAGACACAGTTGAGCGGCTACTGGAACAACAGCGTGGCGACGGTGGAAGCACTGCGCGACGGCTGGTACCGCTCGGGCGACATGGGCTACCAGGACAGGGACGGCTACATCTTCCTCGTCGACCGCAAGAAGGACATGATCATTTCCGGAGGCGAGAACATTTATAGCCGCGAAGTCGAGGATGCGCTGGTGCAGCATCCGGCCGTTATCGACGTGGCGGTCATCGGCGTGCCGCACGAGAAGTGGGGAGAGTGCGTGAAGGCGATCGTCGTATTGCGCCGCGGCGAGCAGGCGGGCGAAGCCGAGTTGATCGAGTTCTGCCGCGGCCTGATCGCGAGCTACAAATGTCCGAAGGCCATCGCCTTTGTGGATGAGTTGCCGAGACTGCCGACAGGCAAGATCAGCAAGGTGAGTTTGCGCCAGCAGTTTGCCCAGTGAACGGCAATCGCCTCATTTGGAGAGAATCGACCATGGCCAAATGGCTGAAAAGTTCGGAATGCGTGAAGTTTGAAGTAGCGGAACGTGTGGCGCGAATCACGCTGAATCGTCCGGACAAGCGCAACGCCATCAACAATCCGCTTCTGCAAGAACTCAAAGCGGCGTTGCTCGAAGCCGACGACCTCAAATCGGTGAACGTGATCGTGCTGTCGGGAGCGGGCCGCGACTTCTGCGCGGGCTACGATCTCGTGACGACGTATTCGGACCGGGCCGCGGACGCGGTTGACCCGGGTGACTATCGAGGCACGATCCGCAGTTTCGACGACGACTGCTGGTCGATGGAACGGCAATCGGAGACGGTCAATCTGATGGCCGAAATCCACAAGCCGATCATCGCGCAGGTGCATGGCAACTGTCTTGCTGGCGGCACGGACCTCGCGCTCGCATGCGACATGGTGATCGCCGCCGACAATGCAAGGATCGGCTTTCCCGCCACACGCGCGAACGGCTCGCCGCCTGCGCATATGTGGTTCTATCACGTGGGCCCGCAGTGGGCGAAGCGTCTGCTGCTGTCGGGCGATTCGCTGACGGGCCGCGACGCCGCGAAGATCGGCCTCGTCATGGATGCGGTGCCGGTTGAGCAGCTCGATGCGGAGGTCAACGAGTTGGCGCGCCGCCTGTCGTTCGTCGACGCGGATCTGCTGGCTGCGAATAAGCGCATCGTCAATCTTGGCCTGGAGTTGGCCGGCTCGCGCACGCTACAACGCATCGCAGTGGAGAACGACGCCCGCGCTCACCAGAGCCAGGGGCCGCGTCGCGCGCAATTCAAGTCAGACATGGAAGCGGTTGGCCTGAAGGAAGCGCTGAAGCGCCGCGACGAGCCGTTCGGCGACGGGATGATCCGCCTGCACGCTCGCGGCAGTTGACCCGTCGTTCGAAGCGACGAATCCAACCCAAACGAAGATCCGAACATCATGGATGTTGAACTCACATTGAATGGCGCGGTTGCGACGCTGTGTCTGAACCGCCCCGAGAAGCTCAACGCGCTGACGCCGGAGATGCTCGAGCTGATTCTCGGTCACCTCGATCACATCGAACAGGACCCGGAGATTCGCGCGGTGATCCTCACCGGCGCAGGCCGCGCGTTTTGCGCGGGTGCCGACATCAAGGGCAGCGGCGCCGCGCCGCCGCAGATGAGCGTGGCGCACGCGCGCGCCTCGATGGCGGTGTATCAGAAGATCGCGCTCCGGTTGTACAACCTCAACAAACCAATGGTCGCGGCGGTACGGGGTGTGGCCGTGGGGATTGCATGGAGCTTCGCGCTGTGCGCGGATCAGCTCATCGTCTCCGATACGGCGCAGTTCATTCCCGCATTTCTGATGCGCGCCACCTTGCCCGAAGGTGGCATGGTGCATCTGCTCGCGCGTCATTGCGGCGAGTTTCGCGCAAAGGAAATCATGTATCTGAATCGCCGGCTGAGCGGCAAGGAAGCGCGCGACATGGGTCTTGCCAGTCATCTCGTCGAAGACGGCGAACTCGATGCGGCAGCCGAAAAACTCGCTGGCGAGCTGGCGGCCGGCCCGACCTTCTCGCTCGGGTTGACCAAGCAGTTGTTCAGGTCGAACACCGGCAGCATGGAGGAGTTTCTTGCTCAGGAACTCAACGCGGTGGCGCTCGCGGTGAACTCCGAGGATGCGGCGGAGGGCCGACTCGCAGCCAGAGAAAAACGCGCACCGGCCTTTAGGGGCCGCTAGGCGAAGCACCCGCACGAGCGCGGCACGGCGGCGCGAGAGAGCAGACAAACGAAGACGAAAGAGATTCAGGAGTCAGGCATGCATTTTGGCTACAGCGAGGAAGACGAATCGTTTCGTCAGGAAGTCAGGACGTTTTTCAACGAACATGCACCGGCCGACATCTCACGTCGCTGGCGTGATGGCGTGCATCCGCCTGCGCGCGATGATATCCGCCGATGGCAGGGCATTCTGTTCGAGCGCGGCTGGGGTGCGCCCCATTGGCCGGTCGAACATGGCGGGACAGGCTGGAGTGGGCTTCGCAAGCATATCTTCATGGAAGAGCTGTACAACGCCGATGCGATGGACTATGGCTGGCAGTCAACGCATATGGTTGCGCCTGTCATCATCGCGTTCGGCTCGGACTGGCAGAAGGAGCGTTTCCTTGGGCCGATCCTGCGTGGCGACGAGTTCTGGTGTCAGGGCTTTTCCGAACCGAACGCGGGCTCAGACCTGGCAGGACTGAAGACCACGGCCGTGC
>Ga0157369_10007458_pt1 | contig 12597 bp, 9 predicted proteins | sample C25metaG_FD_113461 | JGI IMG/M metagenome (GOLD analysis project Ga0157369, IMG submission 113461) | Corn rhizosphere microbial communities from Kellogg Biological Station, Michigan, USA - C2-5 metaG | ecosystem: Host-associated > Plants > Roots > Rhizosphere > Soil | place: USA: Michigan...
CGATCCACAAAATGCGCGGTCTTCAACGACTTCGGCGGTTTTAGGCGTTCCCCACGGGTTTGTAAGTCGTTGAAAAACCTAGAAGCGGAGCGCTGTCACGGCAGAGGTCGCGGGTTCGAGCCCCGTCGTCCCCGCCATCTTTAGATAGATGGCGAATCCCCAGAGACACTCAATCAACATCCGCACATTGAAGGCTCCCGGTTGGAGCCTTTTCTTTTTGCTGGTGAAAGCCAGTCGAGTCTCACTGCACCGAAAAACCGGTCGCGTGCATTCAGACGTTCTGGTTTTGAATGGCTCGTGAACCGAAGCCGCCTGCTCCTTACCTGGGTGCTATTACCTGCGTGTCTTCATGAACTTAGGTTGTATGTACCTTCGGAATGGGTGCACTAGAAACTGTTCAACAGACGAATCAGATAAGTCTGCATCAAGGCCCTCGTTTCAAGTTCGCAGTTCCCGAATGGAACTCCGCTAGAGCCGAGCCAGAGCCAGCAGCAGCCGAGCCAGATGGAACCAGCGGGGGCCACGGAAGTTCGGACTGATCCGTGATTTTTGCTGGTCTACTCACCCCCCCTGAATTCACCAAATCAGCCGCTTTACGCGGCCACACCCATCTTGATTGAGGAAGAGGTCGGCTGTATGAAAGGAATCGGCGCGATAGTCTGCTCGACTTTGGCTATTTGCCTCGTAGTTTCCGGCTGTGGCGGGAGCCACAAAAACACGCAAAACAGCAGCGGGGGAACGAAGACCCTCTCGTCCATTACAGTTTTTGGTGCGAATGCTGTTCATTCCATCCAGGCTGGGGCAACACTACAGCTCACAGCAAAGGGGAACTACAGTGATGGAACAATCGCCGATATCACTTCGCAAGTGACCTGGTCGTCGTCGAACTCAGCAGTAGGCACCCTCAGCACTGCCGGCATGCTCACGAGCTACAAGCCAGGATCAGTGATTGCTACAGCAACGCAGAGTGGGGTATCTGGAACGCTGATTGTCACGGTCAATGGTCTCAGCAAAATCACTGTGTCAGCACCGAATCCGTCTATATCGTCCGGAGCCACAGAGCAGCTGACCGCGACTGGCGTGTACTCGGACGGCAGCACACAGCCGTTCACGAGTCAGGTTGCATGGCAGAGCTCGGACTCCACAATTGCGGTAATCAGCAGTTCAGGCGTTGTGACCGGTCTCAAAGCCGGCAACGTGACTGTGACCGCCACCTACAATTCACTGTCGGGCACTGCGGGTGTGACTGTGAGCGGCCCCTCACTGACGTCCATCACGGTTAGCCCTCTCGTTTTCTCCATCGCATCCGGGCAGAGCAAGCAACTTTCAGCTTTGGGCACCTATAGCGACGGAACCTCGCAGGACGTTACCAGCCAGGCAACCTGGACTTCCAGTGCAGCTGCGGCAACCGTAAATGCGGCAGGCCTCGTCACTGGCGCATCGGCAGGCACCTCAACAGTCACTGCGACCGTTGGCGCGAAAAGCGGATCGGCGGCCGTGACAGTCTCTTCGGCGCTGCTGCAGGCAATCCATGTGACCCCGGCGACCGCGACGATTGCAACGGGGCAGACACAAGCCTTCGCAGCCAGCGGGACATTGTCTGACGGCAGCCAGACCGATGTGACCGACTCGGTTGTCTGGGCTTCGAATACAGTCGGCGTGGCATCGGTCGATCCGAACGGCCTTGCCAGTGGCTTAAGCTCAGGCGCTGCCTCAATCTCGGCAACGTCAGGCAGCAGCACCCCTGGATTGGCCTCGCTGACAGTGACTCCGGCAGTACTGACAGAACTCGACATCGCTCCGGATGCTCAATACATTCCAATTGGCGGCCAATACCAATTGAGCCTCACAGGTACTTACAGCGATGGATCGACGCAGGACGTAACGGCAAACGCAACCTGGTCTTCATCTGATTCCACTCTTGCTTCCGTAGATCCGGCCACGGGGATTGTCACTGGCGTGGCGAACAGTAACGGAAGTGCGGTTACGATCACCGGAACCGTGGGCAGCATATCGAACACGACCACCGTTTACATCACGGATGCAGTGCCCGTGTCCGTTCAACTGACACCGGCAACGACATCGATCGCGAACGGAACAACCCAGCAGTATGCGGTGAACGTCGTGTACAGCGATGGAAGCCTGCAGCCCGTAAGCGCAGGTCTCTCATGGTTGTCGTCTTCGTCTTCGATAGCCGGAATCAATTCCAATGGACTGGCCACAGGACTGGCTCCCGGCCAGACGACGATTTCTGTGTTCTACGATTCCTTGTCGGCAAAAGCTTCCCTCACGGTTACTCCGGCGGTTCTTACAAATATCGTTGTCACTCCGGCGACGACGGTGGTGGGGATCAATGGGAATGTTCAGTTCACGGCTACCGGCGTGTTTTCTGACAGCAGCACGCAGGACCTGAGCTCTCAGGTTGCATGGTCGTCGGCGAATGGCGCCTGCGCTGTGATCAACGCTACTGGCTTGGTCAACGGCATTAGCGCTGGCACTGTGACGATCTCTGCGACTTCCGGCACCATCAGCGGGTTAGCTACTTTGAACGTGACGACCGCTACTCTGCAGTCGATCAGGGTTCTGCCAGATAGCCCAATTGTGCCGCCGCACTCGAGAACGCAGCTGACAGCCATCGGGCACTTCAGCGATGGTTCGGAGTCGGTGCTTTCCGGAGTGAGCTGGCGCAGCAGTGCTCCGCAGTACGCAATGATCAGCTCCAGTGGCGTGCTACGTACGAAGAATGCGAAGAGCAAGGCCGTGACGATTACAGCAAAACTGAATGGGGTCAGTGGGACAACTTCGGCGACAATCACGTCAATGACGATCCAGTCGCTTGCCATTCACCCAGCCAATCCGACGATGGCGGCAGGTACGAAGCTGCAGCTCTCGCTGATAGGAACCTTCAGTGATGGAACCACTCAGGTTGACTTAACGGCGTCAGCACGCTGGCAGACCTCGAGCTATGCGGATGCCGTGATCGATCGACAGGGCATAGCAACTGGCGTAGCAGCAGGAAGCGTGACCGTCACAGGCGGGGTCAACAGCCTGGGCTCTGCATCCACAACCCTGACGGTGACAAACGCCAGCATTCAGAGTATTGCGGTGACGCCGGCCAATCCGACGATCGCTCTGGGCTCCTCGCAGCAGTTTGCGGCGAGTGGATCATTCAGCGATGGGTCGACTCAGGACATCACCAATGTGGTGAAGTGGACTTCTTCTTCTCCGACCGTAGCGGTAGTGAATCAAAGCGGTTCGGCAGCAAGCGCCTCCCACGGAACCACGAACATCAACGCAGCGCTGAGTGGCATCACAGGATCCACTCTGCTCACCGTTAACTAGTCAACAAGCTTCAACGCACCCAGATCGGATTGTTGCTCGAAAGGGCTTACTCCAAACCGGAGTAGGCCTTTTTCGTTTGCTCATTGAGGTCAAAGGCGAGAGGGCAGTGAGCGCAGTCGGGTGTGCGCCCGCAGTGGGCTTTGCCGACCGCTACCGTAAGCGCGTGGAACTCATTGAAGAGTTGGGGTCGCTCGGATATGGGATCACCGGAGAAGGCATCTGCCGTGAGCTGAACCAGGGCTGCGTAACCGTTCCGATTCTTTTTCGCCTCAGGGAGGATAAGTTGATGTCGCCCTGCGACGCGTCGAAGGTACTCGTCGGCCACGGGCACCGCGTGGCCAAGTGCATAAAGAAGGATTGCATCGGCGGTTTCCGGACCAACGCCGGGCAGCGCCAGAAATCGCGAGCGAACCTTGTCAGTGGGGATCGCGGCCAGCCGATCAAGCGAACCTGAGAATTCGGAATCGAGCATGGCGATGAATGCCTTGAGGGCGGGAGCCTTTCGCGTATAGAAGCCGGAGGGGCGAATCAATTCCGTCAACTCATTGAGAGAAAGGGAACGGAGGCCCTCGATGCTCAACGCATCGGCATTTCGCAGGTTCGCGAGAGAAACCTCTACCGCTTTCCACGATGTGTTCTGCGTGAGATAGGCGCCAATGATCACCTCGATGGCGGTTTTGGCGGGCCACCAGAACTGGGGCCCGTACGCCTGAACAAGCCGATCGTGCATGACGCGGAGACGACGTGCAGGGGATCTGTTTGGACGCCGACTCACGACTTCGGTTCCGAATTCGCCGATCGAAGCTGGGCTTTCCATTCCACAATTCTGGCTCGGGCAGCGGCTGCTTCTGCTTCAGGGATGTGGCCCGCCTGCTGAAGCGAGATGGAGAGCGCTGTATGAGCCAGAGGGTCGTCGGGAGTTAGCGCTGTGAGAGCTAGAGCCGCGCGGACCGACTTCTCGAACTGCCCTGCGTCGCGGAGCGCACGGATAAGCCCGTGATGGGCCTCGTAATATTCGGGGTCCTGAGCTATCGCAGCGCGGAAACTTTCTGCAGCCGCGGCAGCATTGCCCTGAGTCAGCTGGTTGAGCGCGCGAATGGAAGACTCTTCGGCGAGGTCTCGTTTGGTCTGGGTCACGACATTCATTAGGATAAGGCTGAGGTCGCATGTCGTCCAAGGAGGCCGCTGATGGCGGTAGGTGAGATGAAGAGCCACACAGAATACCTGACATTTGAGACGCGCAGACGCAAAGAGATGGTGCACATCACTGAGCAGGTGGAGCAGATTGTGAAACGCAGCGGCGTGACGGACGGACTATGCTTCGTATCGCCGATGCACATCACCGCGGCGATCTACGTGAATGATCATGAGAGTGGGTTGATAGAGGACATCGGCAAGTGGCTGGAAGAGCTGGCGCCCGAGCGGCCCGACTATAAGCACCATCGGACCGGGGAGGATAACGGCGATGCACATTTGAAAGCCTTACTGCTGCACCACGAAACAACATTGCCGGTAACGAACGGGCGGCTCGATCTCGGTACATGGCAGCGCATCTTCTACGCGGAGTTCGATGGACAGAGGAAGAAGCGCGTGATCGTGAAGGTACTGGGCATCAGCTAAAGAAGATCTGATATTCCTGATTCTGCATGAGGCCGTCGTGGATGTTCCGCGATGGCCTTTTACTTTGGCCGCTTGTCTGGTGCAGTTGGCGGGGTCAGGGCTGAGTGGAATCGCGATTGCTGCAGATTTTCAAAAACATCGTAAAGTCGCTGAATGGCGCGCCGATGAACGCATTGGGCAATGTGGTTCCTTCAACAAGGTGACCCGGGGCAGGCGATTGGCGCAGGCTTTCCGGTCAGGCACCCGCAGCAGGAACTCACTGGATCAATTCAACCGGAACAAGGAGAATTTGCATGTCACTGGGTGTCCTGAACAATATTTCGGCAATTTACGCGCAGAACAACCTGGCCAATACCCAGGCTTCTTTGTCAAAGACTTTGCAACAGCTGCCTTCGGGTTCGCGTATCAACTCGGGCGCAGACGACGCGAACAATCCTCTGAGTCCGACGAGCCTCGAGGACAAAACCAATGCGGATGCACACGCAAACCTTGGACTAACCGTGATCCAGGGCGGGATCGACGCCGCGATGAAGGTTGATGGGGTGACGGTGACAAGCGCCTCGAATACGGCAAGCAATGCGATTCCTGGCGTGACCTTTCAGCTGTTGTCGACGGGAACTGCCGATCCGAGTGCCACGCCGCCCAGCATCCAGGTGGTGATTGACAACGATTTATCGAGCATCGAGGCTGCTGTTTCGAAATTCGCCACGGACTATAACACCGCAATCAAGGCCATCAATTCGCAGGAAGGAAAGGATGCATCGGGCAATCCCGAGCCGCTTTATGGAACCAGTGTTGCTGCCCAGATTCAAGAGGGTTTGCTGACGGCGGTCGGCGCATCGTTCGGCACCAATGATCAACTCGCTGATCGCTCTGGGGATCAAGGCGAACCCCGCCGCAGATGGCACTGTCACTCTGGATGGTGACAAACTGACGAGCGCGCTGAACAGTCACTTCGATCAGGTCGTCTCTCTGTTTCAGGATTCAGGGAGCTTTGGGCGCACGTTGATGGACACTCTTGAGAGCCTCGGTACGAACAGTGCGGCTGGAGGAGCGGTCGCACTGGCTCTGAAGGAAAACAAAAGCCAGGAATCGACACTCAATGACAACGTTGAACGTTACGAAGCGCTGATTGCTACGCAGAAGGACCGGCTGACAGCCGAGTTGAATCTCGCCAACCAGATTCTGCAAGCCATTCCGCAGCAGATCGAGCAGGTAAACCAGATGTATAGCGCGATCACCGGCTATAACCGCAACCAGAACGGATATGAATACGTATCAGGCTCTTGCGCTTGAAAGTGCCAGTCCCGTTGAGCTGACAATCGCTCTGTACGACGGAATAGTCCGATTTATGAACGAGGCCATCGAGGCCGTCGAGCGGAATGACGCGGAGCGGCGCAGAGAGGGATGGAAGGCGGTGCTGGCAGAAATCAATGCCAACGACGTTGCTGAGAACGGACCCGTTGCGGCCGGCGCTGGATACGATGTGACGTCGAACCTCAGGCCTGGCGGAGGTGCCTCCTGGACTGTGTAGGACTAACCGGCGACTGTCAGTTCTTCTTCGAGCTGCTGCTTCTGGTAGAGGCTTGAATAATAGCCATCACGGGCAAGCAGATCGTCATGGCGTCCCACTTCTACGATCCGCCCGTGATCCAGGACAGCAATCTGATCGGCATTGCGCACGGTCGACACTCGATGCGAGATGAGGATGGTGGTAGCGGTGTCGGTGTAGGTCCGCAGCCCTCCCAGGATGCGTTCCTCGGTGTAGGTGTCCACGCTGGCGAGTGCATCATCGAGGATGAGGATCGCGGGTCGCTTTAGCAGAGCACGGGCAATTGCTGAACGCTGCTTTTGTCCGCCCGATAGGGTCATTCCGCGTTCTCCCACCATGGTTTCGAATCCTTGTGGGAATTCCTCAAACTCGCGCAAGATGTGCGCTGCTTCCGCAGCCTTGAGCACGTCTTCAGCGGGAGCTTCGGGGACGCCAAAGGCCAGATTTTCGCGAATTGTTTCGCTGAAGAGGAAGGTCTCCTGCGGGACAACACCCATGTTCCGGCGGAGAACCTCGAGAGGGTATTTGCGGATCGGACGCCCATCAACCAGGAGCGATCCTTCGGGCGCTTCGTACAGGCGGGCAATGAGGTTCACAAGGGTGGTTTTGCCCGAACCGGTGGGACCGACGATGGCAAGGCTCGATCCGGCGGGAATCGTGAGCGAGATATCCCGCAAAACGGGGGTGTCCCCGTAGCTGAAGTTCAAATGACGGAATTCAATCTGACCATGGAGCGGAGTTTTTGGATCGACTGCAGGATCGGCCTCACTGTCGTCGATCTTCGGCTTGGCGTGAAGTAATTCGTCAATCCGCTTGACTGAAGCGGTGCCTCGCTGGAAAAGATTGACAACCCAGCCCACCGCGATAATCGGCCAGATCAAGAGGATCATGTAGGTATTAAACGCAACGAACTCACCCGGCGTGATGCGATGAGCGACCACTTCGTGTCCACCCACCAGCAAGGTGATGATCATGGCGATTCCGAGAATGAATTCGAGGGTGGGCCAAAGCATGCCCATCAGCTGCACGAGGCCCTGGGCCCGTGAGATGTATTGCCTGTTCAGCTTTTCAAACAGGCTCATCTGCGACTGCTCGCGCCCAAAGGCACGGACGAGGCGGGCGCCGGTATAGTTCTCCTGCGCCTGCGATGAAATCTCTGAAAAGCTTTCCTGAATCTTTTCAAATTTGTCGTGGATCTTGCGTCCGAAGTATTGCACCAGGATGCTTGCGAGGGGCATTGGCACCCATGCGACCAGTGTCAGCCAGGGGCTGATCCGCAGAAGAAAAAAGAGGGCTCCGACAGTAAAGAAGAGCGTATTGGCGCTGTACATCAGGGCTGGACCGAGCAGCATGCGAACGGCATTCAAGTCGTTTGTCATGCGGGCCATGATGTCGCCGGTACGGTAGGTCTGGTAGAAACCGGAATCCTGCCGTTCGAGCTGCAGGAAGAGATCATTACGCAGATCGAATTCGATCTCGCGCGAGATGCCGATCAAGATCCATCGCTGCGCGTAAAGGAATACGCCCTTAATCAGGTAAATTCCGACAAATATGCATGCGAGGAAGACGATGCGTTCGCGCGTGACCCCGCGTTCGAGCTCGTCGACCGCCTTCTTCAGGATCTGCGGCGCCTGAACGGCTGCAATATTTGTCGCGATGCACGCGAGGGTACCCCAAAGGTATCCCCAACGATAGCGGCGCATGTAGCCGAGCAGCGGCCCCAGGTCGCGAAACATGTTCCTATTGTACGGGTTGACGGGGCGAGAGAAGCGTATCGCTCTCAGGTGGGTGTGCGCAGGAGCAAGTAGCCGCCGGTGATGCCGAACAATACGTCGGGTGACCACGCTGCCAGTGCGGCGGGCAGATAGTTGACGTTGCCCATTGCTCCAAACAGACCATCGACAACCCAATATGCCAACGCAACCGAGATCGCTACGGCAATTCCTGTGAGGGAGCCGCGGCGGCCCATAGAAAGCGCAAACGGGATGGCCAGCATCGCCATGATGATCGCGATCAGCGGGTATGCCAATTTGTGCCACAGAGCAACTCGGAGGCGCATTGTGTCGAAGCCGCTTTGGCGGAGGTCCCGGATGTAAGCGCCAAGTTGCTGGAAGTTCATTTCCTGCGACTGCAGGTTTTCCTTTTTGAAGTAGCTAGGATCCTCATTGATTTCGGCGAAGCTCGTATTCCGGAAGTCGAGGTACTCGGAATTATTGCCGTCGATTTTCCTGACCCACCCGTTGATAAAGCGCCATGATTCGGCGTGCTCATCCCAGACGACGCGGGAGGCGAAGATCCGTCGCGTAAGCGCGAAGGTAGTTGGATTGAATTCGAAGACGGAGAGGTTGGCGAAAGCGTCATTATCCCGATCGAAAAACTGGTAGTAGAAGATGTGCGCTGGTTCGCCCTGACCCGATTGGCCGAACATCCATTTTTCTTCGGGGTGCAGGAAGGTCTGAGGGGGTCGGCCCTTGATGGTACTGCGAAGGGCTTCCTGCCTGCGATTTGCGGCCGGAAGATAGTAGTCATCAAATACAAACAGGCCTAACGCAAGAAAAGCGGAAATCGAAACTACTGGAATCACCAGCCGGTAGAGACTGATGCCGGTTGCTTTCATGGCGACGATCTCGCTATTGCGATTGAAAACGCCGAACGTCACCAGCACAGCGATCAAAACGGCCAGAGGCGTAATTGTGTAGATCATGCTGGGCGCGAGGTTCAGCAGGTATTCGCCCACCGTTGTCAGCGCGATATGGTTGCGGATGATGTCGCCCACAAGCTCAAAAAATGTGAACACAAGCATCAGCATTACAAAGCTGGCGAGTACGAGAAGAAACATGCCAAAGAACTCGCGGACTATATAGGCGTCCAGCAAGCGAGGGAAGACACCTCGCGATCCAATGCGAACAGCGCGCGGCTGGAGCTTCTCCAACAATCCCGTCAGATGGTTTCCGTTTGCTTTTAATGCCAGAGATGGTCGGGCAGAACGCGAGAAGAGCCCCGAAATAGCCCCAAGGACGCGACCACCCGTAGCCATTTGCCACAGCAGAAAGACCCCAGCAGCGGCGAAAAGCAGGTTTGCCATCCACACGCCGAGGCCAGGCGAGATCTTCCCTTGCCGGGCCAGAGAGATGCCCGTGTACGAGAGCACGTAATAGATCAATACCAAAAGTACGGTGAACACGAGCCCGGAACTCTTGCCCCCGCGGCGCGAGATTACCCCAAGAGGTACACCGATAAGCATGAGCACCATGCAAGCCGCAGGATAAGAGAAACGAGTGTGGAGTTCGAGGAGATACCGCCGTGCATCGGGTCCATGAGTTCGGGCGAGGAGCGCCGGCATGGGTAGAGCGTAGATTGCGGTGTCCAGACGTCCCAGATGTGCTTCGTTCTGGGGAGTCAATGTCAATGGCAGATCGGTTTTCGAGAATGAAGAGATGTTGTATTGCTGGGGCTGCCCGCTTACGGTTTCCTGCCGCGACCCATTGCGAAGCCGCATGAGTAGTTCCTGTGTCGAGTCGCTTACGACTGTAGCGGATTCTGCGGTGGTGATAATCGGGTTTCCCGGATCAGAGAGATCGGCCATGAAGACCCTGTCCCAGTTTGAGGCTCCAGTTCCGCCGCGGACGTTCTGCACGTAGAGAACCGCGTTACGAAAATCCTCATAGAAGACCCGGGGTTGAATCTCAAAGGAGGCCTGAGAAGTTTCCAACTCCTGCTCCATATCGAGAATGGCCCGGTTGGCGCGAGGCGCGATGTAGAGCGAGTTCACGAGTCCGATCAGGGTTCCGCCAATTGCCACCGCGGACGCGACGCGAACAAAGTACCAGATGCCGAGCCCTGAGGCGCGCATGGCGATGATTTCGCTGTCCGCAGCGAGCCTGCTCAGTCCTAGCAGAATCCCGACCAGAACGGCCATGGGGATCGTAACTTTGAAGGTGTTGGGAAGGTTAAAGATAAAAATCTGGGCGATGTTCCCAAAAGTCGAACTGTTTCGAACGATAGCCTCAAGGATGTGGTTCAGGTCGCGAATGAAGAGGATGAAGGTAAAGATTGCGCATCCGATGAGTGTGTAGGAGAGAATCTCGCCGAGAATGTATCGGGTGAGGATGCGCACGTTAGGGCTCTGCCGCTAGTTTAACTTGCCTGCGAAGCGGACAGAGGTCGCGGCTGCCACACGCGGAGCCTAAGGCTGTTGGTGAGCACGCTGACCGAACTGAGCGCCATTGCCGCGGCGGCTATCCAGGGGCTCAACAATACGTGAAAAGCCGGATAGAGGGCTCCTGCCGCGAGTGGAATTCCTAGAATGTTATATCCGGCGGCCCAAAACAGGTTCTGACGCATGACTTTGACCGTTGATTCAGCTAGTTCAATCGCAGAGAGGATGGCCGCGGGCTGGGCTCTCAACAGCAGAACGTCGCCCGCCTCCTGGGCAAGATCCGCGCCATTTCCCATTGAAATGCCTGCATCCGCCTGGGCGAGGGCAGCGGCGTCGTTGATTCCATCGCCGACCATGCCGACCTTTAGACCTTCGTTCTGGAGAGACCGGATACGCGCCAATTTGCCGGCCGGATCAAGTCCTGCTTCTACCTCCGCGATGCCGGCCTGATTTGCAATGGGCGCCGACGCTGCGGCGGAGTCGCCGGTCAACATCAGGACCCTGAGTCCTCTTTTCCGTAGAGCGGCGACGCTTTCTACAGCGTCCGCCCGAAGTGTATCGCGCGCATCGAAGCAGCCGATTGACTGGTGATCTAGCGCCATCCACAAGCGGGTAGTTCCCGGCCTCGCCGGCGGTATAGCGTCGGGAAAGCGAACTCCGTATTCCTGGAACAACGCTTCGTTGCCGATCAGGCAGTCGTAGTCCTCAACGCGCGCCGACAGTCCCCGCCCGGGAATCACGTGTACTTCCTGGGCAGATTCCCATTTGATGGCCTGAGATCGTGCGTAATCGACGATCGCGTGAGCCAAGGGATGGTTTGAGCGCTCCTCGGCGGCGGCCGCAATGCGCAGCAGGTCGGCCTCACTGTAGCCCTTTACGGGACGTACGTTCTGGAGGACTGGCCGACCTACGGTGAGTGTGCCGGTTTTGTCTACGACAATGACTTGCAGATTCGAGGCGCGTTCCAGGGCTTCGCCGCCTTTGAACAGCACGCCAAGTTGAGCGCCCCGGCCTACCGCAACGGTAAGTGCAGCCGGAACGGCGAGGCCCATCGCACATGGACATGCAATGACCAACACCGACACGGTTGCGGCTAATGCCATCGATGCCGAGCTCGTAAAGGTCAGCCAGCAGACAAAGGTCGCGACCGAAAGGAGCAGAACAATCGGAACAAATATCGAACTGACTCGATCTGCCAGGCGCTGGGTGGGCGCACGCGATGACTGTGCCTGCTCCACCATCCTGGTGATTTGAGCGAGAACAGTGTTCTCTCCAAGCGATTCTGCGCGGCAAGTGACGGCCCCGTCATAGTTCATTGTTCCGGCCAGGACCCGATCGTTGACGTCTCGCGTCTGCGGTGTCGCTTCACCGGTCAGCATGGATTCATCGACGGTGGTTCGACCTTCGGTGATCGTTGCGTCTACAGGGAATCGTTCGCCGGGGAGGACAAGGACGTGATCTCCGAGCTGAATCTCTTCAAGCGGAACCAGAGTCTGAATGCCGTTCACGATGCGTCTTGCGATTGACGGACGAAGCCTTCCCAGTGCATTCACGGCAGCCAGTGCCTGGCGCTTAGCACGCGCCTCGAGGACCTTACCCAGGAGTAAAAAGCCAAGGATCAGCAGTACGGCGTCAAAGTAAACATCGCGGCCAGGGGCGGGGGAGATGGTCGAGTAAGCCGAATAGAGAAACGCCACACCGGTGCCGAGACTGACGAGCGTGTTCATGTTTGTTCCGCCATGGCGCAGAGCCTTAGCCGCGGCAATATATATGCCGTTTCCCGCCCAAACCACCAGAACAAACGTGAGAACGAGCAGAGTCCACCGCAGCGCATCGTGAGGAACTTGATACAGCGCCGGCAGAACGTGCATCAGAAAGTGGTCAGCGGAGCCCATGTCAGCGCCGAGGGGCATGGATAGCAGCA
>Ga0157369_10007459_pt1 | contig 12596 bp, 8 predicted proteins | sample C25metaG_FD_113461 | JGI IMG/M metagenome (GOLD analysis project Ga0157369, IMG submission 113461) | Corn rhizosphere microbial communities from Kellogg Biological Station, Michigan, USA - C2-5 metaG | ecosystem: Host-associated > Plants > Roots > Rhizosphere > Soil | place: USA: Michigan...
CTCGTAACCAGAACCAGTTCTTCCGCGTGCAACCGATGTGCGATTACGTTAGGCCAGCGCCCGTCTCCTACCGTAATGGCCGCGTCGAGCGGCTGCGATGCGAAGTCGATTTCCTCGATGCGCGAGTGCAAATCGATCTGCAAATCCGGGTGGGCGCGATATAGCTCGTGCAACCTCGGCAAAAGCCGCTTGGCGCCGAACGTGGGCAACGTCGCCACGCGCAGTTGCTTGCCGAACGCTTCCGACGACAGCGCCCGTAACGTCGCGTTGCGGATCTGCGTCAACGCGGCCGCTATGTCTGTCATGTATGCGCGGCCGGCGTCGGTCGCCATGATGCGCTTGCCTTCCCGTACGAACAACGCCACGCCCAACATGGCTTCCAAGGTCTGCACTTGTCGGCTCACTGCGCTTTGAGTCAACGCCAACTCTTCTGCGGCACGCGTGAAGCTCTCGTGTCGAGCCGAGGCTTCGAACGCCAACAGGAGCGACATCGACGGGGTGAGCTTGCGGTAATTCATTCATAAACCTCATGAATATCCCAAGGAACTTCCGTTTGCGGGGCGGAAACATGGCATTCAAAATGCGGTTCTGACAGAAAACGTGCGTCGAGCGGCGATTCCAATCATGCAAAGTCTACATGGATCCGGATTCGGATCGGCGAATACCGAGCCCGAACCCATGACGATTGCACGCCTTCCCATCGACGAGTCGCTAGCTACGATCGATGCGCGCTTCTTGGATGCATTGCGAGCGTCCGGATTCGAGGGGGACATCGACAGCAGTCACGCGCTGCGCACGGTGCTTGCCACGGACAACTCCATCTACCAGCGATACCCGAAAGCGGTGCTGTTTCCACGTCACGCGCACGACGTGCAGCGCATCGCAACCCTCTTGGGGCAGGAAGCGTTTCGTGAAGTCGTGGTCGCTGCCCGAGGCGGCGGCACGGGCACGAATGGCCAATCGCTGACCGACGGGATCGTCGTGGACTTGTCCCGGCATATGAACCGAATTCTCGATATCGATCCGCAATCGCGGACCGTGCGTGTGGAGGCTGGCGTCGTAAAGGACCAACTCAACGCCGCGCTAAGGCCGCACGGGTTGTTCTTCGCACCGGAGTTGTCCACCTCCAATCGCGCCACGATCGGCGGCATGATCAGCACCGACGCGAGCGGCCAGGGTAGCTGCACCTATGGCAAGACGCGCAATCACGTGCTTGGGCTCGAGTCGATCCTCGTCGGCGGCGCGCGTCTATCGAGCGCGCCGGTCGACTCCCTTCAATTGAACGAGCTTTGCAATCGCAACGATGCGGTAGGGCGCGTGTACCGCGCCGCGCGAGCGATCAGCGAACGCGAAGCCGATTTGATCCGGGAGCGGTTTCCCCCATTGAACCGCTGCTTGACGGGTTATGACCTCGCGCATCTGCGTGACGAGGATGGCCGCTTCGACATCAACAGCGTCCTTTGCGGGTCCGAGGGCACGCTGAGCTTCGTGGTCGAAGCCACGCTGAACGTTCTTCCCATGCCCGCACATGCGGTGCTCGTCAATATTCGCTACGTGAGCTTCATGGACGCGCTGCGCGACGCGCGTGCCTTGATGCAGCACCGGCCGCTGTCGATCGAAACGGTGGATTCGACCGTATTGGCGCTTGCGCGTCGCGACATCGTGTGGGCCAAGGTGGCGGAATTTTTCCCGGATACGGAAGCCGCCACCGACGATGCGGGCGGCATCAACATGGTCGAATTCAGTGGCGATGATGCCGAAGCGGTGCGCGCGCAGGTATCGGCCTTTATCGAGCGGATCCGAGCGGATACGACCGCGCGCCGCATTGCGATTACGGTTGCGGACGGCGAAGCGGCGATCGAGCGTGTCTACGCGATGAGAAAGCGGGCTGTCGGCTTGCTCGGCAATGTCAGCGGTGCAAGCCGTCCGCAACCGTTCGTTGAAGACACCGCCGTTCCGCCGGAGAACCTGGCCGATTACATCGCCGAGTTTCGCGCCCTGCTCGACGGCTTCGGCCTGCGTTACGGCATGTTCGGGCATGTCGATGCGGGCGTGTTGCATGTTAGGCCAGCCTTGGATATGCGCGACCCGCGGCAAGCCGCGTTGGTTCGCCCGATATCGGATGCCGTGGCGGCGCTGACGATGAAATACGGCGGTTTGCTATGGGGCGAACACGGCAAGGGCGTGCGCTCGGAATACGCGCCCGAGTATTTCGGTCCGTTGTATCCTGCGCTGCAACGGCTCAAGGCCGCATTCGATCCTCACAATCAGCTCAATCCGGGCAAGATCGCGACGCCGGCCGGAAGCGGTGCGTCGCTACTGCGCATCGATAACGTACCGATGCGCGGCGCGGCGGACCGGCGCATCGACGAGCGCGTGTGGCAGCGCAACGCCGACGCGGTGCATTGCAATGGCAACGGCGCCTGCTACAACTTCGATCCCGACGACGCCATGTGTCCGTCATGGAAAGCGACCCGCCAGCGAATTCATTCGCCGAAAGGGCGGGCGTCGCTGATGCGCGAGTGGTTGCGTCTGCAGGGCGAGGCGGGCGTCGATCTGACCGCGGAGCCGAAGGCGGCGGCATGGCCGGCCCGGATCGCGAATAGCTTGCGCAAGCAGCGCGGGCAGAGCGATTTCTCGCATCAGGTGTACGCCGCGATGGCGGGATGCTTGGCGTGCAAATCATGCGCGGCGCAGTGCCCGGTGAAAGTCAACGTGCCGGAGTTTCGCTCGCGCTTTCTCGCGCACTACCATACGCGTTACGCGCGTTCGTTGCGCGACTACTTGATCGGCTCGCTCGAAATCACGGTGCCCTACATCGCCGCGGCGCCCAGCGGGGGCCGGCTCTACAACGCACTCATGCGGGCTGCGCCGGTGAAGGCTTGGCTGCGCGGCATAGCCGGTATCGTCGACAGCCCGTTGCTCAGCACGATTTCGTGGGGGGCGGTGTGCCGTCGATGGTCGCTGGAGCCTGCTTCGGAAGCGGTGCTGGACGGGTTGAGCGAAGTACAACGTGCGCGCACCATCGTGTTCGTTCAAGACGCCTTTACGCGCTTCTTTGAAACCCAGGTGGCCGCTGCGTTCGTGGAGCTCGCAGTGCGGCTCGGGTATCGGGTCCTGCTCGCGCCATACAGGCCAAATGGAAAGCCGCTGCACGTTCAGGGGTTTCTTGGCGCGTTCGCTCGCGCTGCGCGAAGAAACGCGACGCGACTGGCTGCGCTCGCTCGATTCGACGTGCCGTTGATCGGCCTTGACCCGGCGATGACGCTCGTTTATCGGCAGGAATATCGAAAAGTCTCGGGGGGCGAGACGTGCCCGCGCGTTTTGCTGCCGCAAGAATGGCTGATTGGCGTGCTCGATGGAGCTTCGTCGGATCGGGCGCACGAGCGGGCGCACCACAGGCGGAGAAGCTACCGCATGCTGCCGCATTGCACGGAGCGCACGAGCGAGCCGGCGGCCGCGGGATTGTGGCGGGATGTTTTCGCGCGCTTGGGATTGTCGCTGGCAGTGCCTGCGAGCGGCTGTTGCGGCATGTCCGGTACGTATGGCCATGAGTGGCGCAATGTCGAAACGTCGAAGACGATCTTCGAGCAGTCGTGGGCGCGCCATGTCGACGAGTGGGTGGCGCCAGGCGGTTCTGGCTCGCCGGCGGATACCGAACCGCCCGAACTACTGGCGACCGGCTACTCATGCCGGTGCCAAGTGGCTCGCTTGCGGGCGCGCCGGGTGCGCCATCCTATCGAGGCATTGCTTGATTTTCTTCGTTGAGTTGTGAACGCCGCGGGACGTGCTTGCGCAATGAGAAAGACGGCTAGCGGTGAGCGCTGCTGCCCCGCTTACGACTCCCTGAGCGTCGCGATAATCAACTCCCGCAACCAGCGATTGCCCGCATCGTTCTCGTACGATTCATGCCAGTGAATCGTCACCTCCACATGAGGAATGCCGACCGGCAACGGATAAACGGCGAATTGCCCCGATTCGTTGAACACATCGGCCACTCGCTGCGGCAGCGTCACCATCCAATCGGTGCGCTGCAATATCTGCGGCACCACCGTGAAATGAGGCACACGCAGCGCAATGCGACGGACGATGCCTGCCGCGCGCAGAGAATCCTCGAGGCTGCGGTGGCTGCTTTCGCTCGACACCACGGCGATATGCGGCATCGCTAGAAAACGTTTCGGTGAAATACGGCGGGCGGGTAAACCGGCACGCTTGCGCGTGATGCACACGTACGCTTCATGAAACAGCCGCTCGTAACGCGTGGCGGGTCTGAGCACCGGCAGGTTGCCGATCGCGAAATCCAATTGACCGAGCCGCATCGTTTCTTCCACCTGGGCAAGCGGCACCTGTTCTGCTTCCAGCGTCACATTCGGCGCGATCCGTTGCAGTTGCTCGCAGATGGGCGGTAAGAACACTTGCTCGCCGATGTCGGACATCGATAGGCGAAACACGCGCGTAGTTGTCGCGAGATCGAATCGCTCGCGATATTGCAGGGCGTCTCGGATCGACGCCATCGCGCGGTTCACCGGCAGCACCAATTGTTGCCCGGCCGAAGTAGGCAGCATGCCATCGCTCGTTCGCACGAACAGAGGATCGTCGAAGAGCGCCCGGAGCCGGCCCAGCGCGTAACTGATCGCCGGTTGCGATAACCCCAGGCGCTGCCCGGCGCGGGTCAAGCTGCGCTCCTCGGCGATCGCGTGGAAGACGCGCAGCAGGTTCAAATCGACCTTGTTCAAATCAGTCATGCTTATGACGACCCCTATATGGAAGCGTCATCAGCGCGGCGCTCTTCGGCGCATTGGCGGGCGCGCAATTATTGCCATTCGAGCGCGCCGACTTCGAGGCGGCGATCGAGCGCAGCGGTATTGGCGTTGCGGCGAGCCTGCGCGCGTTTCAGCGCGGATTTGCCGCTGCGGCGAGCGTCGGTGCGGAGCAAGCATCGCTCGACGCCCCGCTGCGCAACGAGCCTCCCGGTCATACCACGAAGCCCGAAAGCGCGGGGGCCGACCCGCGCTTGACGGCACTCGATGCGCGTATTGCCGAAAGCTTTCCCGCGGAGGCACACCGCGTGTTGCGTGCCGGCGTTCGACGCTTGACCGATTATCAGGACTCCGGCTATGCGTCGGCGTACCTCGATCGCCTCGAGTCGATTCGCGCGCTCGACGGCGGGCGAACCGCACCGCGGTGGGCGTTGCTGACGGAAACGGCGCGCTATCTCGCGCTATGGATGTCGTACGAAGACACCGTGCGGGTTGCCGAACTCAAGATCAGAAGCGCGCGGTTCGACCGCGTCGCCGATGAGGTCAAGCTCGGCGAAGGGCAAGTGCTGCATATCGATGAATTCCTGCACCCCCCACCAATTGCCGCCGACGGGTGCGCTGTTGATCACACCGCCGCCCAAGATTCGTCGTGGATCGGGTAGCCCCTGTCGGGTGCTTGCGCTCGTCGAGCAGTGATGTTCGAAAGCCTGCGCCAAAGCAAAAACGGGCGAACTCGAAGGTTCGCCCGAAACGGCAGGCCCGGCATTGTGTGCGACGCGCGGTGCGCTGCCGAACAGACCGATGTCGTTATTGCGTCTTCGTCGTCGTATCGGTCTTCGTGTCGGCCTTGATATCGGTCTTCGTATCGGCCTTCGTGTCGGCCTTCGTGTCGGCCTTCGTGTCGGCCTTGGCGCCGGTCTTGACATCAGCAGCCCTTACATCAGCAGCCTTTACATCCGCCTTCGCGTCAGCCTTAGCCTTTGCCGGTTGCTGATCGGCGCTGGTTGCCGTTTCGTTTTCGGTCTTCTTGCTGGCCTTGTGCGTGTGCGTCTTCTTCAGATGCTTGGCCGTGTGCTTCGTCGCCGGACTTGTCGCCGTGCTTTTCTCTTGCGTCGCACCGGCTTCGTTCGTCGCTTTATCGGACTTCGCCGCATCGGCTTGCGCCTGCGTGCTTGCCTTCAAATTGGCTTGTCCTGCTTGAGCGGACGTGTTTGCGTTGATTCCCGGCGCCGAGGCCGGGGTCGCGGTTTGAGCGAAAGCCGTCGAAACGAGCAGGGCGGAAGCGAGAGCAGCGAACATCGTCTTCATGTGTGAACTCCTAGTGGGGCGGCTGAGAAAATTCAGCGCTGCCGGTTTAACGCTAGGGCGACGACGCGAGTTGACCCCGCTCTGGTGACAAAACGTAAGCGCTGTGACGAAACCCTTGGTGCGTGTAACTCCGTTCCAAAGCGAGTGCGCTATGCTTGCGCGTCGACGGGCAATTTCCTATTGAGGATCGTGTGGGCAAGACGAACAACCATTGGAAGTGGCTAACGATCGCGTGTGTGGGCGCCACGCTCGCGTTGGCAGGATGCGACGACCATCAAGGCGAGCAGGCCATGGGAAAACTCAAAGCTTTCTTGAATGCGATCAAACCGGACGAACTGCTCCTGCGGGGGTTGACGCCCGGTGTGACGACCGAGACCCAGATTCGCGACCAAATGGGGCAGCCCGAAACCGAGCGCTCGCGTGCGGACGGATCGAAACGGCTCGAATATCCGCGCGGCCCGCAAGGTACGACTACCTATATGGTGGATATCGATTCGCACGGCCGGTTCGTCGCCGTCACCCAAGTATTGACCGCCGAAAACTTCGCGAAGGTGCGCATGGGGATGACGGCCGATGAAGTGCGGCGACTGCTCGGCAAACCGGGCGAGATCGCCGAGTATCGACTGAAGCCGGAAACCGTGTGGAGTTGGAAGTGGCAGGAGGGTGGCCCGAGCGGCGAAGCGTACTTCAACGTTCACTTCGACGCATCGGGCGTCGTATATACGACCTCGCGTTCGGACATCATAAAGGGGCGTTGATCAACCCGGTACGCGCACCCGGCCTTCCATCAACACACGCGCACTGCGGCTCATGATGGCCTTTTTGACGACCCACTGACCATCCACGAGGGCCGCCTGCGCCCCAACGCGCAACGTGCCGGACGGGTGCCCGAACCGAACCGCCTCGCGCTCGCCGCCGCCCGCCGCCAGATTGACGAGCGTGCCCGGAATCGCAGCGGCGGTCCCGATCGCGACGGCCGCCGTGCCCATCATCGCGTGATGCAATTTGCCCATCGACATCGCACGCACGAGGAGATCGATGTCACCCGCGCTGACCGCTTTGCCGCTCGAGGCCACATAGTCCGCAGGCGGCGCGACGAAGGCAACCTTCGGCGTATGCTGCTTCTTCGCGATCTCGTCGACGTGCGCGATGAGACCCATTCGCAAGGCTCCATGGGCGCGAATGGTCTCGAACATCGCGAGCGCTTTTTCATCGCCGTTGACGGCCTCTTGCAGTTCGGTGCCTTGATAGCCGATCGCCCGCGCATCGACGAAAATCGTCGGGATGCCCGCGTTGATCATCGTCGCTTTCAGCGTGCCGATGCCGGGCACGTGCAGCTCATCCACCACGTTCCCCGTCGGGAACATCGCGCCTCCCGCACCGTCCTCGTCGGCGGCCGGGTCCATGAACTCGAGCGCGATCTCAGCCGCGGGGAACGTCACGCCATCCAGTTCGAAATCGCCCGTCTCCTGCACCGCGCCATCTGTCATCGGTACATGGGCGACGATGGTTTTGCCGATATTGGCTTGCCAGATTCGCACGGTAGCCATGCCGCTGCGAGGAAGACGCGTGGCGTCGATGAGTCCGCTCGCGATGGCGAAAGGGCCCACGGCGGCCGACAAGTTGCCGCAGTTTCCGCTCCAATCGACGAACGCCTTGTCGATCGCCACCTGCCCGAACAAATAGTCGACGTCGTGACCGGGCCGCGTGCTTGGCGAGACGATGACGGTTTTGCTCGTGCTCGACGTCGCGCCGCCCATGCCGTCGATGTGCTTGCCGTAGGGGTCGGGGCTGCCGATCACGCGCATGAGGAGGGCGTCGCGCGCCGCGCCGGGTGTCCGCGCCGATGCGGGCAGATCTCGCAGACGGAAGAACACGCCTTTGCTCGTGCCGCCGCGCATGTACGTGGCGGGAATTTTGATTTGAGGTAGGTGGGCCATTCGTTAGTCGTCCTTACTGATGCCGCTCACGCCGCCATCGACGATTCGAGGAAGTCTTGCGCGAAGCGCTGCAGCACGCCGCCCGCTTCGTAGATCGAGACTTCCTCTGCCGTGTCGAGCCGGCACGTGACCGGCACGGTGACGCGCTCGCCGTTCTTGCGCGTGATGACGAGCGTCAGATCGGCATGCGGTGTACGTTCGCCGATCACGTCGAACGTTTCCGTGCCGTCGATCCCGAGTGTCGTGCGCGTCGTGCCAGGCTTGAACTCGAGCGGCAGCACGCCCATGCCCACGAGGTTCGTGCGGTGAATGCGCTCGAATCCTTCCGCGACGATCGCCTCGACGCCCGCGAGGCGCACACCCTTGGCCGCCCAATCGCGCGATGAGCCTTGGCCGTAGTCGGCGCCTGCGATGATGATGAGCGGCTGCTTGCGCTCCATGTAGGTTTCGATGGCTTCCCACATGCGCGTGACGCGGCCCTCCGGTTCGACGCGCGCGAGAGAACCGGTTTTCACCTGACCGTTCTCCACGACCATTTCGTTCGTCAGCGTGGGATTGGCGAACGTCGCGCGCTGGGCGGTGAGGTGATCGCCGCGGTGGGTGGCGTACGAGTTGAAATCTTCTTCCGGCAAGCCCATTTTTTCGAGGTACTCGCCCGCGGCGCTGTTGCGCATGATCGCGTTGGACGGCGAAATATGATCCGTCGTGATGTTGTCGCCCAGCACAGCCAGCGCGCGCATGCCCTTGAGCGTGCGCTCGCCGGCGAGCGCCCCCTCCCAATACGGCGGGCGGCGAATGTAGGTGCTCTGGGGCCGCCATGCGTAGAGCGGCTGCGCCTGTTCGGCGCGCTGCGCGGCGAGCGCGAACATCGGCTCGTAGACGCGCCGGAATTGCTCGGGCTTCACGCTCGATGCGACGACGGCGTCGATCTCCTCGTCGCTCGGCCAGAGGTCCTTGAGCGTAAACGGCTTGCCGTCGCGATCGACGCCGAGCGCGTCTTTCTCGATGTCGAAGCGGATCGTGCCCGCGATCGCATAGGCCACGACGAGCGGCGGCGAAGCGAGGAACGCTTGTTTCGCGTACGGATGAATGCGGCCGTCGAAGTTGCGATTGCCCGATAGCACGGCGGTGGCGTAGAGATCGCGCTCGACGATCTCCTGCTGGATCTTCGGATCGAGCGCGCCCGACATGCCGTTGCAGGACGTGCACGCATAGGCGACCACGCCGAAGCCGAGCTTCTCGAGTTCGGGCAGCAGCCCTGCCTCTTCCAGATAGAGCGTCACGGCTTTCGATCCGGGAGCGAGCGAGGACTTGACCCACGGCTTGCGCACGAGCCCCAAGCGGTTGGCGTTGCGTGCGAGCAAGCCGGCGGCGATCATGTTGCGCGGATTGTTGGTGTTGGTGCAACTCGTGATGGCTGCGATGATGACCGCGCCATCGGGCATCTTGCCCGGCTCGTTCTCGACCTTGCCGCTGATGCCGAGGGCCGCCAGCTCGGTGGTCGGCACGCGGCGGTGCGGGTTCGACGGCCCCGCGATATTGCGCGTGACGCTCGAAAGATCGAAGCGCAGGACGCGTTCGTATTGCGCGTGCGTGAGCGTATCGGCCCACAGCCCGGCTTGCTTGGCATACGTTTCCACTAGCTTCACGAGTGCGTCGTCGCGGCCCGTGAGCTTCAGGTAGCGGATCGTCTGCTCGTCGATGTAGAACATCGCGGCGGTTGCACCGAATTCGGGCGCCATGTTCGCGATGGTCGCGCGGTCGCCGAGCGTGAGTCGCGATGCGCCTTCGCCATAGAACTCGAGGTAGGCGGATACGACCTTTTCCTTGCGCAGAAACTCGGTCAAGGCGAGCACGATGTCGGTTGCCGTGATGCCGGGTTGGCGCGCGCCCGTCAGCTCGACGCCGACGATGTCGGGCAGCCGCATCCACGATGCGCGGCCGAGCATCACGCTCTCCGCTTCCAGGCCGCCCACGCCCACGGCGATCACACCGAGCGCATCGACCATCGGCGTATGCGAATCGGTGCCCACCAGCGTGTCGGGAAACGCGACGCCGTCACGAACCTGAACCACCGGGCTCATGCGCTCTAGGTTGATTTGATGCAGGATGCCGTTGCCCGGAGGAATGACGTCGACGTTCTCGAATGCTTTCTTCGTCCAATCGATGAAGTGAAAGCGGTCTTCGTTGCGGCGATCTTCGATGGCGCGGTTCTTCGCAAAGGCATCTTTGTCGAAGCCGCCGCATTCGACGGCGAGCGAATGATCGACGACGAGTTGCGTCGGCACGACGGGATTGACCAAAGCGGGATCGCCGCCGCGTTCGGCGATGGCGTCGCGCAGGCCCGCGAGATCGACGAAAGCGGTTTGGCCCAGGATGTCATGGCACACGACGCGCGCGGGGAACCACGGGAAGTCGAGGTCGCGCTTGCGCTCGATCAGTTGCTTGAGCGCATCGGTCAGCAGCGACGGCTCGCAGCGGCGCACGAGGTTCTCGGCGAACACGCGGGACGTGTATGGCAGCGTGTCGTAAGCGCCTTTCCGGATCGTTTCGATGGCCTCGCGTGCGTCGAAATAGTCGAGCCCGGCGCCGGGCAATGCTTTGCGGTAGTCGGTATTCATAGCGTATGAGGCGAAGTTGCGCCGGGGTCGCGACGATCGATTCGTGGTCGATCGCGATAAGCCGGCCGCGGAAACGGTTAGTGGAAGCGCAGAAACGTCATACGTCGATCGCGGACACGGATTTGGCGAGTTTGCGCAACTCGAACTTCTGGATCTTGCCGGTCGCCGTCTTCGGCAATTCGATGAACTCGATCGCGCGCGGCACTTTGAAACCGGCCAGGTGCGCCTTGCAATGCGCGATCAAATCGGCGGCGCTCGCCGTTGCGCCCGCTTTGAGTTCGACGAACGCGCACGGCGTTTCTCCCCAGCGCGGATCGGGCTTGGCGACGACGGCCGCAGCCAGCACGGCGGGGTGCCGATAGAGCACGTCTTCGATCTCGATGCTGGAGATGTTTTCCCCGCCCGAAATGATGATGTCCTTGCTGCGGTCTTTGATGCGCACGTAGCCGTCGGGATAGGCCACACCGAGGTCGCCCGTGTGAAACCAGCCGCCGCGAAAGGCTTCTTCGGTGGCGGTGGCGTTCTTCAGATAGCCCTTCATCGTGATGTTGCCGCGGAACATGATCTCGCCGATGGTTTCGCCGTCGGCGGGCACCGGCGTCATCGTTTCGGGGTCGAGCACTGCACAGCCGTCTTGCAAGTGATAGCGCACGCCTTGGCGCGCGTTCAAACGAGCGCGCTCGCCGATGTCCAGCGCACTCCAGTCTTCTTGCTGAGGACAGACGGAGGCCGGGCCGTACACTTCCGTCAGGCCGTATACGTGCGTGAGTTCGAAGCCGAGCCGCTCCAAGCTTTCGATCAACGCGGCGGGCGGCGCGGCGCCGGCCACCATCGCGTGGACGCGATGGGTGATGCCGCCTTTCAATTCGTCGGGCGCATTCACGAGCATGTTGTGAACGATCGGCGCGCCGCAGTAATGCGTGACGCGCTCGGCGCGAATGAGATCGAAGATCGCCTTCGCGTCGACTTTGCGCAGGCACACGTTGACCCCCGCGCGCGCGGCGACGGCCCACGGAAAGGTCCATCCGTTGCAATGAAACAGCGGCAACGTCCAGAGATAGACGGCATGCTTGGGCATGTCCCATTCGAGGATGTTGCTGATCGCCGCGGTGTAGGCGCCTCGATGGTGATAGACGACGCCTTTGGGATTGCCCGTGGTGCCAGACGTGTAGTTCAGGCTGATGGCGTCCCATTCGTCGTTCGGTGGTTGCCAAGCGTAGTGCGGATCGCCGCTATCGAGCAGCGCTTCGTATTCGATTTGGCCGATTCGCTCGCCGGGCCCCGTGTAGAGCGGATCGTCGACGTCGACGACGAAGATGGGCCGCTCCACGGCTGGCAGCACGGAGCGCATGATGTCCGCGAACTCGCGATCGACGAGCACGACCTTCGCCTCGCCGTGATTGAGCATGAACGCGAGGGTGGCGGCGTCCAGGCGGGTATTGAGCGCATTGAGCACCGCGCCGATCATCGGTACGCCGAAGTGCGCCTCGATCATGGCGGGAGTATTGGGCAGCATCGCGGCCACGGTGTCGCCGGCGCCGATGCCGCGCGCCGCGAGCGCCGAAGCGAGGCGTCGCGTGCGTGCGTAAGTTTCCTGCCACGTTCGGCGAATCTGGCCGTGCACGACGGCCAGGCGTGTCGGATAGACGCTTGCCGCGCGTTCGATGAAGCTGAGCGGCGTCAGCGCAGTGTAGTTTGCCGTGGTCTTGCCAAGGCCTGCTTCGAACATGTCTGTGCTCATGATTGTCTCCCCACCTCTCCCATGGTGCTGCCGCGGGCCCGCGTCGAATGCGTGAGCCCGCGCTGGCGATCAGCGTTTGCCGATCGGTGCGAACTTCAGGTCCTCGGGTCCCGTGTAGTTCGCGCTCGGCCGGATGATCTTGTTGTCGACGCGCTGCTCGATGATGTGCGCGCTCCAGCCGGAGGTGCGCGAGATGACGAACAGCGGCGTGAACATGGCCGTGGGC
>Ga0157369_10007464_pt1 | contig 12591 bp, 11 predicted proteins | sample C25metaG_FD_113461 | JGI IMG/M metagenome (GOLD analysis project Ga0157369, IMG submission 113461) | Corn rhizosphere microbial communities from Kellogg Biological Station, Michigan, USA - C2-5 metaG | ecosystem: Host-associated > Plants > Roots > Rhizosphere > Soil | place: USA: Michigan...
ACCCGTGTCGCCAACACCATGACCGTCAATCCGATCGCGGCGGCGCTGTTGGCGACGCAGCTTGTCGGCGAGCCGATCACGGCCAACCTGGTACTCGGCCTGATCGCGGTGTTTGCCGGAATCTGGATTGCGACCTCGGAGATCAAGAAGGCGTAGCTAGAGACCGGATCGGGCGATGTCAGCGCTGCGGCGCCGAGACTGGTGGTGGGCTCATGGGGCTTCTGGTTCTTTTCGGGTTGAGCGTGCCCGCGAGGAAAGACAGGCCCCAGACCAGGATCAGGGTGATGAGATAGACCACATAGACCTGCGGTGGCTTGGTTGCCCAGCGCCACAGTCCGCGGATGCCGATATCCTGATTTTCGTCGCCGTTTTTAGCGTTCATGGATCCGTTGTGCGTGAGTTGAGCGCCGAAGGAAAGGCTAAAAACTAAAGCTGCTATGCCTCTGGTGGCGGCGATCGCTCATGCACCAGGAATAGCGCGACCAGCGCCGCAAGGCTGAGTGCGGAGGAGACGATCAGCACGCGCCCTCCCATCCAGTCGATCAGGAAACCGAAAATCAGCGGTGCGGGCGCCTGTGCCATACGCGCCGGTGCGCCAAGCAGGCCGAGCCGGTAACCGAAATTCTTTGGCCCGAAGATCGCAAGCGGCAGCGTGCCGCGCGCAATGGTGATCACGCCGTTGCCCGCGCCATGGAAGATCGCGAACAGGCTTCCCGCAGCGCCGCCGGTCAGTGCGAGAATGAGGACGCCAATCGGATGCATGACAAAGGCGAGCCGCGCCGAGACGATTGGGTGATAGCGGCTCAAGAAGCTGATTTCGACAATACGGGCGAGCACCTGCGCCGGCCCGATCAGCGCGCCAGCAGCGACCGCCTCGAGATGGCTGGCGCCCACCGCCTCGAGGATGCGCGGAAACTGCGCAGCCATCGCGCCGGTGACGATCCAGACCAGCGCAAAGGCCACCGCAAGCAGCACCATGGTGCGATCGATCGGGATGTGCGGCTTCACCTCGTCTTTTGCCGTCACCGTGGCGTCGGGCAGGCGCGGCAGCATCAACAGGTTGAGCGGCAGCCCAATCACGATATGCGCCGCCGCCCAGGCGAGGCAGGTGTCGCGCCAGCCGACATGGGCGAGACCGTAGGCTGTCAGCGGCCAGCCGATGGTGCTGGCGAAGCCGGCCATCAGCGTGATGCCGGTAATCGGCCCGCGCGCCGCCTCGCCATAGATGCGCCCAAGCGCGCCGAAGGCGGCGTCATAGAGGCCATAACCCATACCGATGCCGAGCACGACCCAGGCCGCGATCAGGATCGGGATCGATTGCGCGAAGGCGAGCAGCACCAATCCGCCCGACAACATCAGGTTGGACAAGGACAGCACCGGGCGCCCGCCGATCCGGTCGATCTGGCGGCCGATGCGTGGGCCGAGCAGGCCCGCGATCACGAGAGCTCCGGAGTAGGCGCCAAAGATCCAGTTCGCGGAAATGCCGAGATCCTGGGCGATGGGATCGGCGATCAGCGCCGGCAAATAGACGCTCGAGGCCCAGGCCAGCGTCTGGGTCGTGCCGAGGCCCAAGATGACGGGAAGCTGGCGTGCGCTCATGTCGTGGGCGCCGTTGTCGTGTCGAGCCGTATTCGCATTTCCCGCACATTTGTGTGCGTGAAAGCTCGCGCGTCAAGCCGCACGGCTGTGCTTTCACTTGGCTTCCGCTACGCGCAATTGCACGGCATAATGGCGCATGGAACTTTCCTCCCGCCTCGACCTCATGAACTGGCTGGTCGGCCAAGGTCTGACGGGTCTCCCCGAAACCGATCTGATCGGGGGCTTCTGCGAGCGCTGCCGCGCCGGCGGGCTCGACGTGTCGCGCGCCATGGCGTTCATCGACACGCTGCACCCGATCTACGAAGGACGAGGCTTCCGCTGGAACGACAGGCCGAGCAACGAGAGTGACACGTTCAACTACCAGTCGTCGGCCGAGGGCGACGCCGCCAAGAACTGGCGGCGTTCGGCTTTTCATCACATGCTGGAGAACGGCCACGACGAACTGCGTCTCGATCTCGCCGACAGTTCGCACAATTTCTCGATGATCGGCGATCTCGCCGACAAGGGTCACAAGCATTTCCTCGCCTTCATCCACCGCTTTGGCGATGCCGGCACGCTTGGCCAGATGGATTGTTTCTATTCCTACTTCACCACACGCCGTGAGAAGGGATTCAGCGATCCGGAGCTCGAAGCGCTGCGCGACCTCGTGCCGGTGCTGGGCCTTGCTATCAAGTCCGCCCAGCAGATGGACATCGCCCGTACGCTCGGGCGGGTCTATCTCGGCCGCGACGCCTCCGAGCAGGTGCTGCGCGGGCGCATCAGCCGCGGCGTGACCGAGCGTATCAACGCCGTGCTGTGGTTTTCCGACCTGCGCGGCTCGACGAAAATTTCCGAAAGCATCGGCCCCGACGAGATCATCCCGTTCCTCAACGACTATGCCGACGCCTCGATCGAGGCGATCCACGAGGCCGGCGGCGACGTCTTGAAGCTGATCGGCGACGGGGTGCTTGCGATCTTCACCGGCGAGGATATGGCAGTGGCACGCCGCGCGGCACTTTCCGCCGAGCATACTTTCCGCCTCAACATGACCGAGGTCAACGAGCGCCGCGCCAAAGAGGGACGGCCGGTGACGACGGCCTATGTGGGCCTGCACATTGGCGAGGTCTTTTACGGCAATATCGGCAGCCAGGACCGGCTCGATTTCACCGTGGTGGGTCCGGCGGTCAACGAGGTCAGCCGCATCGCCTCGATGTGCAATTCCATCGACCGCGAATTCCTGGCTTCATCCGAGTTCTGTAAGGGGCTCGATGCGACCGGCCGGCGCTATCTGGTCTCGACCGGCCGCTACGCGCTGCGCGGCATCGGCCGCGCGGAGGATCTTTATACGCTCGATCCTGAAATTGCCGCAAACGAGGCGATGGCCGGAAGCTACGAGCGATACCTGAAGAGCTGAAGTCGTCATTGCGAGAGAAGCTTGGTAATCCAGAATATTTCCGCGGTGGCGATTTTGGATTGGTTCGTCGCTTTCGCTCCTCGCAATGACGGTACAACTCAACAGGTTTGCATCGACTTCTCCTTGACCATCTCGGGCTGGCGCGCCAGTGCCACCGCAGGCGAGACCAGGATGACCAGCGCCTGCGCGCCGAAGATTGCGACCGCGAGATAAAGGCAGGCTTCGGCGCCATAGAGGCCGCCGACGATCGCACCGAGCGCCGAGCCTAGCGGACGCGCGCCATAGCTCAGGATGTTGATCGCGGAGACACGGCCGAGCAGGCGGGGCGGCGTCACCGACTGCCGCAGGGTCGTGGTCGAGATCACCCACAGGATCGGGCCGACGCCGAGCAGGAAGAAGGAGAGGCCGGCCAGCAACGGCGATGGCACGAAGGTGGTGGCCGCCATGACGATTGCCGCCACGAAACCGGTGACGGGGCCGAGCCCGATCACCGTGCCGAAGGCGAGCCGCTTCATGACGCGCGTCGCAAACAGCGCGCCGACCACCATGCCGACACCGTACATCGCAAGAGTGGTGCCGACGCCGGTGGCGCTCACGCCAAGGCGGCGCACGGCGTAGGGCACGAACACCGCGAGCACCAGGAACGAGCCAGTGTTGAAGATGAACTGGGTGATGAACACTGGCCGCAGCAGCGCGTGGTGCAGCACGAAGGACGCTCCTTCCTTGATGTCCTGCAGCGGATGCCGTCGCGGCGCAGCTTCGCGCTTGGGCTCATAGATGCCCGAGAGCAGCACCACGGCGATGACGGAAAGGGCCGCGGCAACGCCGAAGGCCGGCGCTGCACCGACCCATCCGACCAGCACGCCGCCGAGCGCTGGGCCGCTTGCGAATGCGATGGTGCGCGCGAGCTCGATCCGGGCATTGGCCGCGGGGAGAAGCTCCGGCGCCACCAGCGAGGGCACCAGCGCCGGTGCTGCGACGCTGTAAGCAACCGTGCCACACACTGCGATGAAGCCGAGCAGGCAGAGCAGGGCCAGCGTCAGCTTTCCGATCGCGATCAGCACGAGGATGCCGGCGAGCGACGCCGCGCGCAGTGCTTCCGAGCCCGCCATCAGCTTGCGCCGCGAGATGCGATCGGTGAGGAGACCGGCGGGAATGGCAAACAGAACGAACGGCAGCGTCAGCGCTGTCTGTAACAGGCCGGTCTCGCCCTCGGCGACGCCGAGCATCAAGACCGCAACGATGGGGGCTGCGGCCAGCGCGATCTGCTCGGCGGATTGCGCGGAGAGATTGGACCAGGCGAGACGGTTGAAAGTCACCGGCAAGCGGGACGTTTCGGAGGCGGACATCGGAATGCTCCAGGTTGCGTTGCTGTTCGCAACCTAGGAGCGGGGTAGGCGCAATCCCACCCGATTTACCCACCCGATTTCCGATTGGAGCTTTATCGGGCGGCGGGCTCGCTCGGTGACTCGGCGATGGCCGCCAACGGACGCGCATCCTCGGCGGGGACCAGCGGTTTGTCGGAGCCCGCCAATTGCTGGGCGGCCAATGCGGTCGTCAGGCTGGACAGCGCGTCGGGCCCGGCCGGAAAGCCGGCCTCGTGGAGGATCTTGTCGATCATTGGCTTGAATGCCGAGACCGACAGCAGTTGCGCGGCGAGGCCATCGCCGAGCCCGATGCCGCCCGAGCCGTTCATACCGCCTCCACCACCATTCCGGCCGAGCATGCCGCCGGTGTCGAAGATACGGATATCGGAAATCTTCTCGATCGGCTTGACGGCCTGCGCGAGTGCGTTCGGGATGACATTGATGCGCGCCATGGTCAGGTCGTAATCGATGATGGCAGTGCTCAGGCGATTGCGCGCTTCGGCCTTCAGCGTCTCGACTTCCGCCTCGGCCTGGCCCAGCGCCTTCACACCGGCGGCGCGGGTAGAGGCGGCGTTGGCGTCGGCCTTGGCGAGCACGTTGGTGGCTTCCGCCTTGTTGGCGGCAGCCTGACGCTCGGCTTCGGCCGTCACGGTGATGGGCATGGCGTTGGTTTCGGCAACCTTGCGCGCGGCGATCACGTTGATGATCTTGTCGCGCTCGGCGACCTCGGTGGCACGGGCAGTGGTGACCTTCTCTTCCGCCGCGATCGCAAGGGCTCGCGCGGTTTCCGCGATTGTTTGCGCTTCCGATTGCTCCTTGCTCTTCGTCGCCACCACGATTGCCGCTTCCTGCGCCACGATCTGCAGCTCGCGCTCCATTTCGGTGGTGCGGCGCTTCACCGCGAGGTCGGCTTCGATCTTGCGGGTGTCGCGGGCCTGGTTGGCCTCAGTCTGCTTGTTGGCGACCGCGAGCTCCTGCTGGATGCGGTATTCCGCCTCGTTCTGCAACGCGGTCTGCTCGACCTGCGCGGTCTGGGCGCGCATCGCCGCGGTCTTGTTGGCGATGTCGCGCTGCTGCGCCAGTTCTGCTTCGCGCTTGGTGCTTTCGATCTGGAGCGTGGTCTGGCGGGCGACCAGATCCTGCTGGGCGATATTGACCTCCGTGGTCCGGACGATCTGGTTGCGCTCCTGCTCGCGCTGCTTGGTGATCTGGGTCAGCGTGGTGAGGCCGTGCGCGTCGAAGAAATTGGTCGGGTTGAAATGCTTGATGTCGCTCTGGTCGAGCTTGGTCAGCGACACCGATTCCAGCTCGAGGCCGTTGTTCTGGATGTCGGCGCCGACGGCGTCCTGCACCGCCTTGACGAAGGTGGCGCGCTGCTCCTGCAACTCCTCGAGATTCATGGTGGCGGCGACCGAGCGCAGGCCGTCGACGAACTTGGCTTCGACCAATTCGCGCAGCTCGGCGGCGTCGTTGGTGCGGTTGCCGAGCGTCTGCGCAGCGAGCGCAATCGAGGAGGTATCGGGCTTGACGCGCAGGTAGAACTCCGCACCGATGTCGACGCGCATGCGGTCCTTGGTGATCAGCGAGTCCGGGCCGCCGCGGGCGACTTCGAGCCGCAGCGTCTTCAGGTTCACCGCGGCGGTGGAGTGGAAGATCGGAAGCACGAGCGAGCCGCCGTCGAGCACGACCTTCTGGCCGCCGAGACCGGTTCGCACATAGGCCTCGTCACGGGTCGAGCGCTTGTAGAGCTTGGCGATCATCATGCCGATCACGAGGATGGCGATGACGGCAATGACGACCGGTACGGCTAAATCCCACATGTGTTATGCCCTGCTGGATAAATGTTGTTCAATGAGATCGGCGGGTGCGGCGATGGCGATGAAGCCCCTCGAGTCACGGTCGACCAGCAACACGCTGACACCGACCGCAAGGTTCGGAGAATCATGACTGGCGCGTGCCGAAACAGTGTGCCAGTTGCCGAAGACATCCTTGAGACGGACGCGGCCGGGCAGTCCCTGGTCCAGGGGACCCACGGTGACGGTCGCGACCTGGCCGACGAAATCGGCCTCGTTGACCGCATAGGTCTCATCGCGCGGAACGATGCGTGCGAGACCGCGGCTGGTCGTGCGGATGACGGGAAGGCTGCCTGCCGCCGCCACCAACGCCACGATCGACACAGGAATGGTGAAGCCGAGCGCGTGCGCGATGCCCTGCAGCAGGAAACCTGCCGTCGAGAAGATGCCGAGGACCAGGATAAGCAAAATCAACAACGGCAGCCGGCCGGCATTGATCCAGAGGAACAGGCCGCTGAGCCCGCTATGATGATCGGCCTCGAGCGAGACATCGTGGCCGATCAATTCATTGATCGATAATCCGATCATGGTGGTCAGCACTTCGAGGCCGCCAAGCGCTACCATGATTGCTGCCGCGACCGCGAAGGGCCGCACTTCCGGGGCGAGCAGAATGTCGCCAACTGCACTCATTGCTGCGACTTGATCCTTTCAAGCCTCGCCGCGATCTCCTTTTCGCGGTGCAGGCGGTCGAGTTCGTCGAGCTCCTTGTCGCCGAGCACGCTGGAAGCGGGAACGCCGGTTACCCTTGCGATCGCCGCCATGGCGCGGTCAGCGCTTATTGTTTTGGTCGCGGCGGACCCTCGGCTGTTTTCAGATGGAGATTGCTGAATCACGCTTTGTTCGAGCTCGCTTAACCGCGCCTCCGCCTCACGTCGCGCTCCAAGCATGGCCTGCAAGGCCTTGGTTTGCTCATCGATTTCGAGCTCGATGAAATCCATGGCGCGCTCCAGCGCGATCTGCTGGGACTCCAGATCAACTTGCCGTGCGACGCCGGCGCGGGCGAGGTCTTCGCGGTTTTCCGCAATTGCGAGACGGATCTTGTCGTTGAGACCAGCGACTTCGGCCTCGAGTTCCTCGCGCCGCCGCTTCAAGCGGAATTCTTCCGCACGGGATTTGCCGAGTGCATAGCGCGCTTCGTCGGCGCCCGCGTCGATCTCGCGGATCGCCTGCTTGACCAGCGCCACCTTGTTGTTGTTCTCGGCGTTGTCGATGGTCTGGCTCGCGATGGCGGCAAGAAGCCGGCCCATGCGCGCAAGGATGCCTTCGTGAAGCATGGTCTTCTCCTCTGGTGGCGGCGATTTGGATTTGACGGCGATATGGATTTCGTATGTGCGTCCGTCCGAGACCAGATGAGCCGGGAAGGGGCTTTCCCAGCCTGTAACGTAGCCCGGCACTTCGAACGGCACCAAGACGCGTCCGCTGACAGTGCTAACAGTCAGTGAAGTTGGTCCTTTGATCGCAAACAACTTGTCGTCGAGCGGGATCTGGCGCGGCATCGAGCCTGCGATGTAGCCAGCGCGGTCGCGCAGCCCCAATGTCACCAGGCGCGCAGGAAGGCCGGTCTCCTTCCGGATCCGCTCATAGGCCTGGTCATGAAGCGAAACGAGATTGGCACCGACAGGCGCAACCTCCGCGAGGATGGCCATCATGCGGTCATAGGCTGCGAACGTCGCCTCGATCGCCGCGATCGCGGCTTCATCGGGGATGAGGGCGTAGCGCAGCGTCGCGGTGGGCGTCTCGACGGCAAGCTTGATCATAGATCTAACGTAAAGCACTGCTTCAGTACTTTACAAGCTGCTGAGCTGGTATCATTTACGTGACTCTAGATGCACTTGCGAATGAGTTGCATTAAAGGCCGACATAGGCCATCTTCTGTGGATGGATGCCAGAGCAAGACAATTGGAGCCTGAATCCGCGCCGGGACTGCGTCCCGGCCTCAAGGCGGACGTCCCGGGCTGGCGGCACGAGCGTGGCGAGCCGTCACTGTCGGACGTGTTCGGTTCGGTCCGTACGGCGCCTTCGGCATCGTTCTGGCGCAAGCTGTTTGCGTTCCTTGGCCCCGGCTACCTTGTGGCCGTCGGCTATATGGACCCCGGCAATTGGGCGACCTCGCTCGCAGGCGGCGCCAAATTCGGCTACGCGCTGCTCACGGTGGCGCTGCTGTCGAACGTGATGGCGATCATCCTGCAATCGCTGTGCACGCGGCTCGGCGTCGGCGCTGGAAGAGACCTCGCGCAAGCTTGCCGCGATTCCTTTCCGCGCTACGTCGCCATTCCCTTGTGGCTGTCGGCGGAGATCGCGATCACCGCGACCGATCTCGCCGAAGTGATCGGTACCGCGATCGGGCTCAACCTCTTGTTTCACATTCCGCTCGAGATCGGCGTCATCATCACCGCTGCCGATGTTTTTCTCATTCTCGCCCTGCAGGCGTTCGGCTTCCGCTGGATCGAGGCCTTTGTGGTGGCGATGCTGGGCGTGATTGCCGCCTGCTTTGCGGTGCAGATCGCGCTCGCCGACCCCGACTGGGGCGCGGTGCTGCGCGGGCTTGCGCCAAGCCGCGATCTCATTGCCAACCCCGAGATGCTCTATCTCGCGCTCGGCATTCTTGGCGCGACCGTGATGCCGCATAATCTCTATCTGCATTCAGGTCTGGTGCAGACGCGCGGTTATGGCGATACCCACGCCGAGAAGCGCGAGGCAATTTCGCTCGCCACCATCGATTCCACGATCGCGCTGTGTTTTGCCTTCGTGATCAACGCCTCGATCCTGATCCTCGCCGCCGCGACTTTCCATCGCGCCGGCAAGACCGACATTGCCGAGCTCGATCAGGCGCATTCCTTCCTGTCGCCGCTGCTCGGCTCGACCTTGGCGCCGACGCTGTTTGCGATCGCGCTGCTCTGCTGCGGCCTGAATTCGACCATCACCGCGACGCTATCGGGCCAGATCGTGATGGAAGGCTTCCTGAACTTCCGCATCGCGCCGTGGCTCAGGCGGCTGGTGACCCGGATGATCGCGATCCTGCCAGCCGTGATCGTGACCATCTGGTTCGGCGAGAAAGGGACGGGACAGCTGTTGATCCTGAGTCAGGTCGTGCTCAGTCTGCAATTGCCGTTCGCCGTGGTGCCGCTCGTGATGTTCACGGCGAGCAAGCCCAAGATGGGCCCCTATGTCGCACCGCGCTGGCTGACGGTGCTCGCGGTCGTCACTGCCGCGGCGATCATCGCGCTCAATGGGAAGCTGGTGTGGGACTACGTGAGCGGGTGAGGCGCAGGATCAGGTGGCGCAAAAAGGGTTGAGGATATGCAGCCAATTACATCGATCAGTTCAGCGTTTATCCACGGGGCCTTCTGCCGGGCAGCGCTTGCATCTGCTCAATCGCTTTCAGCGAGCGTTTCGGCTTGTACGGGCTGGCCGGGTTCACATCGATATCGACGTCTTTGACGCACATTTGCCGCCGGCTGTGCCGAGAGCCAGTCAACCATTTCCCCCGCCTAAGCTCGACATTGGTCATCTCGGAGATCCGAAGGCACTTCCACTGGCCTCCCGGAGGCAGACCGCTTTTGGCGCTGCCGGCGAACTGATATGCCAACGTACATTCCTGCCCGTCGGTATGACCCAATATCGTCGGGCACAGGGCACGCGCATGGCCTTGATAGAAGCAAAGCACCTGCTGGCGAGTGGCCATTGCACGGGCAATGAGTTCGTAGGTCTGGCTCGGCAATAACCTCACTCCGCGAACGCCCGACGGCGCGTCGATTGGGCGGCCGGATCAATGTTCTGCGCATGATCGATGAATCCGGCGGCCTACCGACCGACTAGTCCTGCGGCTCGCTGGTCATGTCGCCAGTCGCATCGATGCGCAGCCAGCCGGAGGGGGCGAGCCGCTGCTGCGGCAAATAGCGGCCCTTGTAGTCCATCTTCTTGGAGCCCTCGATCCAGTAGCCGAGATAAACGTAAGGCAGGCCCTGGCGCCGGGCGCGGGCGATGTGGTCGAGGATCATGAAGGTGCCGAGCGAGCGGCTCTCTTCCGCGGGATCGAAGAAGGAATAGACCATCGACAGCCCGTCCGAGAGCACGTCGGTCAACGCCACCGCCAGCAGCTCCTGGCCGCGGCCGGTGATGCCGCTGTCGGGGCCGCGCCGCCGGTATTCGATGATGCGGGTCTCGACATGACTGTCTTCCACCATCATCGCGTAGTCGAGCACAGTCATGTCGGCCATGCCGCCATGGCGGTGCCGCGCATCGAGATAGGCGCGGAAGATCGAATATTGCTCCGAGGTCGGCACGGCGCTGCGCTGCTCGCCGATGATGTCGGCGTTACGGGCCAGAACCTTGCGGAAATTGCGGGAGGGGCGGAACTCGTTTGCCACCACGCGCACGGAAACACAGGCGCGGCACTGGTCGCAGGCCGGCCGATACGCGATCGATTGGCTACGGCGGAAGCCGCCATGGGTCAGGAGATCGTTGAGGTCGCCCGCCTTGTCGCCAACCAGATGGGTGAACACCTTCCGCTCATGCCGGCCCGGCAGATAGGGGCAGGGCGAGGGCGCCGTCAGATAGAATTGCGGGGTGTCACGCGAATGCTGGGTCAAGGAATTCCTTCAGCCTCCGGGGCGAAGCATACTTGGATAGCATCGCGCCACGGAGGCTAACGGTCAATTACTAAACTCAAAACATTCGCGCAGGGTGTCCCACCGGCGAACGAATTGCGTTGTTGATAACCACGGTTCCGAGCACGATGTCGTGCGCGAGCCGCCGGCGGGCATTGAACAGCCCGATCAAAAGGATGAGCGGCGACAGGAACGAGATCGAGGTCCAGAACAGGATCGCGTGTGCGGCGCCGAGTACGAAATAGCCGGGCGCGCCGTACGAGGTGCGCAGCTCCAGATCCATCATGCGCATGCCGATGGTGGCCGAATGCGGTCCACCGAGCGTAGTGCCGTAATAGATCACCGCCCACACCACGGTCGCCGGCCACACCAGCCAGAACAGCACCCAGCCAAGGCCGAGCGTGATGAGGCCGAACACGGCGATGAACACATAGGCGAGCGCCACCGGCACCGACAGCACGATCAAGTCGATCATGAAGGCGATAACGCGCCGCGTCAGCACGTTGCGGAAGAGCTCCGGCTCCGAATAGGGATCGAATGCGTGCTCGTAATCCGACGGGCCGTTGTTCCAGCCGCCGCCATTACCCGAACCGCTGTAAGACATATCTCTTTCTCCAGGGGAAAAATCCCCACGGTCAGGACATGGGAGCCACCCGTCCCACCGCAAGGCCGTTGGTAGATGAATAAGCAGAAATATTCCGGCATCCCGCGGTGTTAACCCGCTTGGATCGCCGCGTTGGCGCGGTCAATTTGCAAGGGTGGTGGTCGTCATGGGAAGTGACGCATGAGCGGACCGATCGAGTTGCGCTGTCGCTGCGGCGAGGTGCGGGGCATTGTCTCAAGTCCATCGCCCCGTTCGGTCAACCGCGTCATCTGTTATTGCGACGATTGCCAGGCCTATGCACATCAGCTCGGCCGCGCCGACCTTCTCGATGAGAAGGGCGGCAGCGACATCGTCCAGCTGGCGCCCGCTACGCTTAGCTTCACTAAAGGTCAGGATCGGATCGCCGGCCTGCGCCTGACGCCCAAGGGTCTTTATCGCTGGCACTCGACCTGCTGCAGCACGCCGGTCGGCAACACGCTAGGCCCGGCCCTCCCGTTTGTCGGTGTCCCCGCGCAGTCCTTCGATACGCTAAAGGTGGATGATGCTTTTGGCGCGCCGATCGGCGCAATCATGGGGAAATTTGCGGTCGGCGAACCGCCGGCCGGCTCGACCGGTTTGAACCTGTCGCTGATCCTGCGCGCCATCGGCAGGGTGCTCGGCTGGCGACTGGGCGGAAAGACCTGGCCGCATCCATTCTTCGCCCGCGACACGCGGGCGCCGATCTATCCGATCACGGTAATTTCGCCGGAGCGGCGCGAGGCGCTGCGTGCCGTATGTGGTCCTCGTCCGACGGCCGCTCGATTATAGCCGAAGCGAAGCGTGCCCACCCTGCGATTCAACGCTCGGCCTTGATCTTCTCCGCCGCCTTTGGCGCGAAGTAAGTCAGCACGCCGTCGGCGCCGGCGCGCTTGAAGCCGACGAGGCTCTCCATCATCGCGCGTTCGCCGTCGATCCAGCCGTTTTGCGCCGCGCCCGCGATCATCGCGTACTCGCCGGAGACCTGATAGGCGAAGGTCGGCATGCCGAACGCGTCCTTCACACGGCGGAGCACGTCGAGATAGGGCATGCCGGGCTTGACCATCACCATATCCGCGCCTTCGGCGATATCGAGCTCGACCTCGCGCAGGGCTTCGTCCGAATTGGCGCTGTCCATCTGATAGGTGCG
>Ga0157369_10007465_pt1 | contig 12588 bp, 11 predicted proteins | sample C25metaG_FD_113461 | JGI IMG/M metagenome (GOLD analysis project Ga0157369, IMG submission 113461) | Corn rhizosphere microbial communities from Kellogg Biological Station, Michigan, USA - C2-5 metaG | ecosystem: Host-associated > Plants > Roots > Rhizosphere > Soil | place: USA: Michigan...
ATCCTGGAACACGTCGCACCGGAACTGCTTGGGCAGCAGGCGGAGACTGCGCTGGAACGGGCCGAGCGGCTCGCCTACGACAAACGGGAACTGCGCATCACGGACATCGCCGGCACCAGCAAGGTGCGGGTGCACGGGTTGCACGACCGGGAAGGCGCCGCCCACCTACGCGCCGCGATCGACCCGCTGTCCGCGCCACAACCGACCGAGGACGCACCCGATCCCCGCACCCCCGGGCAGCGGCGCGCCGACGCGCTGGTCCAGGTGTGCCAGCTCGCCAACGCCTGCGGTGAACTGCCCGACAACGGCGGGAACCGGCCTCAGGTCGTCGTGACGATCGACTACGAGCAACTGTCCACCGGGGTGCGTGCCAAACAGGGCGCCGGCACCCTGGACAACGGCACCCAACTCACCCCGCGCACCGTGCGGCAGTTGGCCTGTGACGGCGAAATGCTCCCGGTCGTACTCACCGGAACCAGCCAGGTCCTCGACGTCGGACGGGAACGGCGCTTCGTCACCACCGCGATCCGCCGAGCCCTGGTTGTGCGGGACAAGGGCTGCGCCTTCCCCGGCTGTGGACGCCCACCACGCTGGTGCTTCGCCCACCACATCCAGCATTGGGTCGACTGGGGCGAAACCAGCCTCGACAACAGCGTCCTCCTCTGCGGACACCACCACAGACTCATCCACCACAGCGAATGGCAAGTCCACATCAAGAACGGCCGGCCCGTCTTCGTACCACCCGACGGATAGCACGATCTGTCACTGGCCGCACCGCGGCATCGACGGTCCCGGGCTCCGGCGCGCGTTCGCGAAACCCCTCACCCTGACGCTACGCACCGGCCCGGCGGAGGCGTTCGGCTGCCTGCGCCCGCAGCGCATCGTCGCCCGCCGGGCTGCCGCCGCACAGTGCCATCTCCCGAGCGTTGTACGCGGCCATCCACACGCTCGCCGCCCACGCGATCTCCAGCTCCACGGCCGTGAACAGGCGCCCTCGAATGTCCTGATAGCCACCAGGAACGCCTCGGAGCTTTCCATCGGCGCCAGCGTGGGCGGCCCGTCGCTGGCGAACGACCCGCTCGCCGCTCCCACCAGCGCCGCCTCCGGCTGCCACGCCAGGCTGTCCCAGTCGTGCACCGCCCACACCTGCCGACCCTGCCACCGCAGGTTCTGCGCCTCGAAGTCGGCGTGGCCGAGCACGCACGGCAAGCCGGCGGTCAGCAGCCGCCGCCGGGCCCGCTCGGCCGTCTCAACAACGTGCTCGGACACGACGCCCTGGTCCCGGCCGTCGAGAAAGTCGATCACCGGCCACATCCCGGAATCGCTGTGGTCCCAGCGAACCCAGGGCGGATTCGGCAGCGGCGGCGCGACCGTAACGCCGGCCAGTTCGGCCATCAGCCGGGCGAACACCTGCGCGCAGCGCACGGCCGTGTCCGGCGAATCCCCGTGCAACACCTCGCCGCCGGGCCGGTACTCCTCGGCGTGCACGGCCAACCCACCGACACTGACCACCGGCGTGAGCGGCCGGGCACACGGAAACCCGCGCTCGGCAAGGCGGGCCTGCGCCGCGACACACGACGCGGCCCGGCCGTCGTCGGCGCGCGCCTTGACCACGACGTCCCTGCCATCGGCCAACCGCAGACCGAACACCATCGAGACCTGGTGCGACCGGAACAGCACGTCCGCGGGTACGCCGCCCAGCTGGTCAAGACACCACACCGGCAACCAGTCCGGCAGCTCGTCCAACGGCACACTCAGGACTGTGCCACAGGCGCGCGCCACATCGGAATCAGCGGCGGACCGTCCGGCAGCGGATCGGCGAACCGGACGGCGTGAACCCGGACGGCATGAACTCGGACGCCTCGTACAGTGCGGCGTTGCGCGACGACGTGGCCTCCAGGTAGGCGGGTCTGCGCGCGGCATCCAGGCGGGCCAGCCGGTGACGCAGCAGCGCCGACCCGACGCCCCGGCCCTGATGGTCCGGGTGTACGGCGATGAACTGCAGCTGATCGTGCGACTCCTGCCGCGGGTGCCGCTGCGCGCCGGCCTGGTTGAGGTACACCAGCCGGCGGGTCGCCTCCTGACCGCACACCGGGCCGAAGACCTGCTCGATCAGGTCCGCCTCGGCAGTGGCGTTGACAGTGGCGTTGACAGTGGCGTTGACGGGCTGCCACAGCGCCACCGCGCCATGAACGCGTCAACCACAGTCCACTGTGTACTGGACGGTCACGTGCGTACCGTCATCGGACGCCGCAACGATCACACTCGTGTGGCCGTCCCGCCAGGGCAGCCGGTTCGCCGGGCTGGCGAAGCGTCGCGCGGTCGGCGGCACGGCCGGAGCCAACCGGTTCTGGAGCTGTCCACTGTCGACAGTCCCGCTCACCGCTGCCCAGGTCACCGTGTCTCCCCCACCGTTACAGGGCAGGACATTCGCGTGCAGGCTGTCCGGCGCCGTACCCAGAGAATTGAGCAGCACCGCGATCGCCGCCGCGGCCGTTCCCGCCGGGGCCGGGGCCGACGTCGAGCCGGCGGTCCGGCAGTCGCTCTGCGCCGTCGCGCGCACCCAGCCATCGCCCAACTGCGCGACGGTCAGCGTGACCGACCCGCCGACCTGAGCCGTCAACGGGGCCGCGTCACGACCGGTGGCCGCGCCGCGCTGGCGGCGGTACTCGCTGGGCAGCGCCGCCGCGACCGCACCGATCAGCGCGTCCTCGCCGCCCGGGTCGAGGTACAGGTCGGCGCTGCGGGCGTATACCGAGCCGTGCGCGCCGGCCACCGTGCAGGTCCGCACCGGTACCGCCGAGGTGACCGCCACCGCGGCGCGCTGGCCGACCGCGGACAGCACCGCGGCGACGGCCCGGTCCTGGTCCGCGCTCACGGCGGAGAGCGGTGGCGCGCTCGGGCCGCCGGTCGCGCCCCGGGGCGTACCGGAGTGCCACACCGCCACCCCGATGGCCACCGGCAGCGCGATCGCCAGCACGACCACCGCGCCGATCAGCAGTCGCAGGCGCAGGTTCACCCGGCCATTGTCCTACCCGCCCGTGCATGTTGACACAAGATCGAGGACATCCTATGTAACGGGGATGCCCGCGCTCCCGAAGGTCTGCACGGACGGCCGCACCGGGCGGCTGACCCAGTTCTGGAACGACATCGCACAACTCTCACCGAGCGCCTGCGCCGGCGTGTGACTAGCCAGGGCGCGAGCTGGCCTCCTGCCAGCCGCGGATCGCCTCGGCCCGGGTGTTGGCGAACGTCGCCGTCGCGTCGTCGAACACCTTCCACGGCCACGCGCCGACGAAGCCGTCGACCGCCCGGAACTCCTCGACCGCCTCGCCGTACCGGCCGGCCCTGGTGAGGAAGTAGGCCAGCCAGTGCCGGTGGTTCGACCGGTACGGGTGGTCGGGCGGGGACGAGGCGAGGTCGGCCTGCGCCGCGTCGAGCGCCTCGCTGAGCTCCGGTCCGCGGTAGTACGCCGTCCGTTCGGCCGCCGTCCCGCGCGCCCGCTCCAGGAAGATGTACTCCAGCCGGACGCCGCTCAGCAGCCGGCCCAACGGTGCGCGCGACTCCGTGTCGTTGACGAACGCCGCCGCCAGTTCGGGCGAGCCCTGCCAGCGCGGCAGCCAGTAGTTCAGCGCCCGCATGTGAGCCGCCACGCTGTATGGCGCCCGCGCGAGGATCTGGGCCCAGATCTCCCGGAACCGGTCGTTGTCCCAACTGAGTCCCTGCGCGCAGGACATCAGCGTGATCCAGGGCGTGGCCAGGTGCGGGGCGAGCGCGGTGGCCCGTTCGCACGCGGCCGGCGCCTGGGCCAGCACGCGGTGGAAGGCCTGCCACTGCTCGGGCAGCACGTCCTTCGCCTGGTTGCTGGTACGCAGCCGCCAGGCCAGGAGGACCATCGCCTCGGCGTGCACGCACCAGGCGTTCGCGTCGCCCGGCGCCCCGTCGAGCCAGGCGCCCAGCCACGCGTCGTCCTCGACGGCCAGCTCCGCCACCGCGAACAGGGCCCGGGCGTGCAGGTCCGGCTCGGCGTCGACCGGTGGCACGGTGGCCGAGACGGTACGCCATTCGCCGCGCCGTGCCGCCTCCGCGCACGCGTCGAGCGCGGGCTCACCCGCGGCCCGGTCGGCGCGCAACCGCCCGATCGGTACGAAGCCGTGCGCGGCCACGTCGACCGCCTGGCGCTGGCCGCCCGGTACCGGCGCGGAGTCCACGGGCGCGCCCACGATGCCGAACGCCGGCCGCTTGCTCATGGTTGCACCGTGCCGAGTGGTTGCACCGTGCCTCGTGGTTGCACCGTGCCGAGTGGTTGCACCGTGCCGAGTGGTTGCACCGTCCCGAGCACCAGCGCGCGCAGCCGCGAGCCGTCCGGCCGTACCGCGATGAGCGCGTCGACGGCCTCCTCGATGCTCGCCTTGACCTCCGCCGCCATCTGCAGTTCCCCGTCAATGTCCGCCCACGAGTGGGTCCACCGCGCCCGGCCGACCCGCGCGAAGTCGCCGCTGATCCAGCCGCCGAGCATCGCACCGAGCTCCGTCTTCGCGTACTCGCGGGCGACCCGCCCGGTGGCGTTCGTCTTCTGCGCCGCCACGGTGTGCGGCAGCGAGTCGAGTACCTCCTTCAACCGGCCCGCCTCCACCAGCTTCACGAACGTCGTCATGTGCGCCGGCTGACCGGTCAGCCGCGCGACGACGTCCTGCAGCGGCCGCGCGCGCTCGTCCGCGCGGCGCCGCCCGGTCGCGTCCGCGAGCGCGTCCCAGGAGACGGCCTCCTTGCCGGTGCTGAGGTTGCGCAGCGCCCGCGTCGCCACCTTGGCGAGCGTGTCCTGCGGATTGGCCAGAATCGCGACCGCCTTGAGGCCGGACTGGTCCAGCGGGATGCCGTCGTCCGGCAGGCTGCGCAGCGCGGCGATCCGTTCCGGCGTCGGCGGGTGCGAGTCGAACGGGTCGGCCTTCTCCTCCCGCGGCTCGCGACGCAGCTCGTCCAGCTCGGTCTGGCGGGACGGCTCGGCGAGCAGGCCGATGAAGCCGCCGAACACCTCGGGCGGCGGGGGCAGCAGCCCGATGTCCAGCCCCCGGATGACGTACCGGTCGAGGTAGAAGCCGAACGCCGTGTCGACGACCTGCAGCTCGCCCAGTGCGGCGATCGCGTTGACCTTGCCGGAGATCGCGGCCGCCACCCGGTCCGCCGCGTACTCCTGTGCCCGGCTCGCCTCCTGGGTCACCCGCAGCACGATCTGCGCGTACCAGCGGAACACGATGACGAACAGCGCGGCGCCCGGCAACGTGAACTTCCTCCGCGAACCGGCCGCCCGCAGCGCGCCGAGCACACCCTGGCGGGTACGGCCGACCAGCCCGCCCAGCCGGGTGTCCCGGTTGCCGTAGTGCCCCAACTCGTGCGCGAGTACGGCGTCCAGCTGCGCCGGCGTCAACGCCATCAGCAGCGGTACGCCGACCATCATCTGCCGCTTGCCCGGGATCAGCCCGAGCAGCCGGGTGTTCTCCCACACCGCCGCGTTCACTTCCGGTACCAGGAAGATGCGTCGCGGCGGCCGGGTGCCCACCTGGGCCGCGAGTTGGTGGACGCGGTGCCACAACGCCGGCTGGTCGGCCGCGGTCACCTCGACCCCGGCGATGTCCCGGACACGCAGGTGGGTCGACACGAACACGCCACGGACCACCACGAAGGCGGCGGCCAGGGTCACCAGCGACAGGAAGAGGGTGAGCCGGTTGACGCCCGCCTCCGCGAAGCCCACGACGGTCAGCGCGGTCAGGCCGGCGACGAGCGCGATGCAGATCAGGTAGAAGCCCGCGAGCAGACCCAGTACCTGTGCGACGAACGCGTACCTACGCACCTGGAGCAGCCTGCCACAACGGCGCCGCACCGACCACCCCGCCGAGACGCCGACCACCCCGTAGCAGCGGCGGCCGGCCCGGGAGAACCCGGGCCGGCCGGCGGCTGCGTGATGCGGTGGCTACTCGCCGCGCGCGGACTGCTTCGGCGCCGGCAACGCCTGCGGCCCGTCGTCCGGCGTGGCCGCGCCGATCCCGCGCCGTACCGATTCGAGGATCGCCAGTCCCTGGCCGACCAACCCGGCCGCCAGGTCCCCGAGCCCGTCCGCGCCGTTGAGGATGTTGACGTTCGCGCCGGCGAGCCCCTGCGACGCCTCGCGGACGATCTGCGGCAACTGGTCGATGATCATCCGGTCGAGCGCGACCCGGTCGTACGACGCGGCCGCCTCGGCCTGGATCCTCATCTTCTCCGCGTCCGCGGATGCCAGCAGCCGTACCCGCTCGGCCTCCGCCTCGGCCGGCTTGATCACCTCGGCGACCAGTTGCTGCTGGCGCAGTTCCGCCTCGCGCTGGGCGAGTTCGGTCTGCGCCGCGATGACCTCGCGCTGCGCCTGCGCCTCGGCCAGCGGGCCGGACTGTGCCGCGACCGCCTGCGCCTTGTCCACCTCGGCCTTGTACTGCGCCTGCACGATCGAGGTCTGCCGGACGTACTCGGCCTGCTTGCGCTTGGACTCCTGCTCCGCCTCGGCGGCCGCCTGGTTGGCCTGCGCCTGGGCGATCTGCGCCTGCCGCTGGATCGCGGCGTTGTGCGGCGCGGCCATGGCCGCGATGTACCCGAGCTTCATGTCGTCGATCGACTGGATCTGCAGCGAGTCGACCGTCAGGCCGATCTTCGCCATCTCCTCCTTGGAGCCGTCGAGCACCTCAGTGGCCAACTTCTGCCGCTCGGTCACGATCTCCTCGACGGTCATCGATCCGACGATCGACCGCAGGTGTCCGGCGAAGATGCGCCCGGTGAGGATCGACATCTGGTCCTGGTCGGACAGGAACCGCTGCCCGGCGTTGACGATGCTCTCCTCGTCGTTGCCCACCTTGAAGGCGATGACCGCGCGCACGTTCAGGGCGATGCCCTGCCGGGTCACGCAGACCTCCTCCACCTCCGACTCGCACATGGCCAGAGTCAGGAAGCGGACCTTCCGGAAGATCGGCATGACGAACGCGCCGTGGCCGGTGACGACCCGGAACGGGGCGTTGGATCTGGCGGACTTCCCGCCCGAGATGAGCATTGCCTCGTCGGGCGCCGGTACCCGGTAACCGAACATTGGTGTCTCCTAGTAAGAGGGTGGTTCGGGGTCGGGTCCGCCCGACCACGGGACGACGTCCAGCGAGCGCGCGGCCCTCGCCTCCACCACGAGTACCGCGGTTCCCCGGGGCAGCGGCTGCTCCGACCAGGCGAGGAAGGTCTCAGATCCGCCGCGTACCCGCAGCACCACCTCGCCGCAGCCGGCCCGCCCGCGAGTACCCACCACGAGTGTGCCGACCATCCCCACGACCGAAAATTCCTGATCCACCGGCCGCCGCTCTCCCGCCGTGTTTAGCCGTCCCCGATCAAGGTACTCGCGTCCGGCAAGTAGAGACGTACCCCCTCAGGACAGCTGCGGCAGGATCTCCTTCCCGTACGCCGCCAGCGTGTGCTCCTTGTCGTCGTGCTGGAGGTAGATGGCGAACTGGTCGACCCCGAGAGCCCGCAGTTGGCGCAGCCGGGCCAGGTGGTTGTCGACGGGTCCGAGGATGCAGAACCGGTCGACGATCTCGTCGGGTACGAAATCGGTATGGGTGTTGCCGGCCCGGCCGTGCTCGGCATAGTCGTATCCCCGACGCCCGGCGATGTAATCGGTCAGCGCGGCCGGTACCGCGCTCGTCGAACGCTTGCCGTAGCCGGCTCCGCGGGCGTCGCCGGCGCCGGTCCCGTACCGCGCGACGATGTCCGCGACGTGGTTGCCGACCATGCCGCCGAACCAGCGCGTCTGCTCCCGTTGGTGGGCCAGGTCGTCCCCGACGTAGGCGGGCGCGGCGACACAGAACTTGACGGCGGCCGGGTCGCGCCCGGCACGCTCGGCCGCCTCCCGTACCGAGGCGATCATCCACGCCGCGATGTCCGGGTCGGCCAGTTGCAGGATGTACCCGTCGCCGACCTCACCCGCCACCGTGAGAGCCTTGGGACCGTACGCCGCCACCCAGACGTCCAGCCGGCCGTCGCGGATCCACGGAAAGCGCAGCCGCTGTCCTCTGTGGACAGTCTCCCGGCCGTTCGCGAGGTCCCGCACCACCCGCACGCACTCGCGCAGCTCCGCGAGGTTGCCCGGCGGCAGGCCGAGGGTACGCAGGGCGGAGTCGCCCCGGCCGATGCCGCAGATGGTGCGGTTGCCGAACGCCTCGTTGAGCGTGGCGAACAGCGACGCGGTGACCGTGGCGTCGCGGGTACCGGGGTTGGTCACCATCGGGCCGACCGTCACCCGGGACGTGGCCGCCAGGATCTGGCTGTAGATGACGAACGGCTCCTGCCACAGCACGTGCGAGTCGAAGGTCCACACGTGGCTGAACCCGTACCCCTCGGCGGCCTGGGCGAGCCGCACGACGTCCGAGGACGGCGGATCCAACTGGAACACCACACCGAAGTCCACGCGTTATCTCACCTTCGGGAAGCCGAGGTCCACTGTGGACGTTGCCGGGTCCGGCCAGCGGGCCGTCACCACCTTGGTACGGGTGTAGAAGTCCAACCCGGCCGGGCCGTACATGTGCAGGTCGCCGAAGAGCGATGCCTTCCAGCCGCCGAAGCTGTAGTACGCCACCGGCACCGGTATCGGCACGTTGATGCCGACCATGCCGCACACCGCGTCGTACTGGAACCGCCGCGCCGCGCCACCGTCCCGGGTGAAGATGGCGGTGCCGTTGCCGTACGGGTTGTCGTTGACCAGAGCCAGCGCCTCGTCGTAGCTGTCGACCCGCACCACCGACAGCACCGGCCCGAAGATCTCGTCGGTGTAGTACCCCGAGTCCGTCGTTACGTTGTCCACAAGGGACGGTCCGAGGAAGAAGCCCGGCCCGGCCGCGGCCGCCGCCGACCGGCCGTCGACCACGACGCTCCCGCCGTCGCGAGCCAGGTACGAGGCGACCCGGTCCCGGTGCTCCCGCGTGATCAGCGGACCCATCTCCGCGTCCGGGTCGCTGGCCGGCCCGACCCGGATGGCCGCGATCCGCTCGGCGATGGCGGCCACCAACGGATCGGCGACCGCGCCGACCGCGACGACGACGGAGACGGCCATGCACCGCTCCCCCGCCGAGCCGTACCCCGCCGACACCGCCGCGTCCGCCGCCGCGCCGACATCCGCGTCCGGCAGCACCACCATGTGGTTCTTCGCCCCACCCAGCGCCTGCACCCGCTTGCCGCCCTGGGTACCGGTCTCGTGGACGTACCGGGCGACCGGCGTCGAGCCGACGAAGCTCACCGCGTCGACGTCCACATCGGACAGCAGCGCGTCGACCGCGACCCGGTCGCCCTGCACCACGTTGAACACGCCGTCCGGGGTACCCGCCTGGCGCAGCAGGTCGGCCAGCAACAGGGAGACCGACGGGTCCTTCTCGCTCGGCTTGAGTACGAACGTGTTGCCGGCGACCAGCGCGGTACAGAACATCCACATCGGTACCATCGCCGGGAAGTTGAACGGGGTGATCCCGGCGACCACGCCCAGCGGCTGCCGGATCGAGTAGACGTCGACCCCGGTCGAGGCCTGCTCGGTGAAGCCGCCCTTGAGCAGCGCGGGCGCGCCGGCCGCGAACTCGATGTTCTCGATGCCCCGGGCCAGCTCGCCCAGCGCGTCGGCGACCGTCTTGCCGTGCTCCGCGCTGACCAGTGCGGCGATCTCCTTGCGGTTGGCGTCGACCAGCTCGCGGAACCGGAACATCACCTCGGACCGGCGGGACAGCGACGCCGCCCGCCAGGCCGGGTACGCGTCGCGCGCCGCCGACACCGCCGCGCGCACCTCGGCGGTCGTGGCCGCCATCACGACCGCCTGCTGGGTACCCGTGGCCGGGTCGAACACCGGCAGCTCCGTCGCCCCGCTGTCCACTATGGACCCGTTGATCCAATGACCGATGCGTCGCATGACTCAGACCAGGTAGGAGGACAGGCCGCGGCGCAGGAACTGACCGCGCCCGGCGGCACCGTGGAAGCCGGATCCGTCGACGATCACCTCGCCGCGGGACATCACCGTTTCCACCCGGCCCGCGATCTGGTACCCCTCCCACGCCGAATGGTCCATGTTCATGTGATGCGTCGCCACGCCGATCGTCGTGTGCCCCGCCGGGTCGTAGATGACGATGTCCGCGTCCGACCCGGGCGCGATCACGCCCTTGCGCGGGTACAGGCCGAACATCCGCGCGGGAGTCGTGGCGATCGTCTCCACCCACCGCTCCAGCGACAGCTTGCCGTCGACCACACCCTGGTACACCAGGTCGACCCGGTGCTCCACCGTACCGATGCCGTTGGGAATCTTCGCGAAGTTGCCGAGCCCCAACTCCTTCTGCTCCTTCATGCAGAACGGGCAGTGGTCGGTCGACACGATGGCCAGATCGTTGCTGCGCAAGCCCTTCCAGAGGTCGTCGCGGTGCGGCTCGTGCTTGCTGCGCAGCGGCGGCGAGGCGACCCACTTCGCGCCCTCGAAGCCGGGCGCGCCGAGCTGGTCCTCCAGCGTCAGGTACAGGTACTGCGGGCAGGTCTCGGCGAACACGTTGCGCCCGTCGTCGCGGGCCGCGGCCACCTCGGACAGCGCGCCGCTGGCCGACAGGTGCACGAAGTAGAGCGGGCAGTCGCGGGCCACCTCGGCCAGCACGATGGCGCGGTGGGTGGCCTCCGCCTCCAGCGACGGCGGTCGGGTCAGCCCGTGGTAGACCGGCGTGGTCTGGCCGAGCGCGAGTGCCTGCTGTACCAGCACGTCGATGGCGATGCCGTTCTCCGCGTGCATCATGATGAGCGCGCCGTTCTCCCGGGCCCGCTGCATCGCCCGCAGGACCTGGCCGTCGTCGCTGTAGAACACGCCCGGGTACGCCATGAAGAGCTTGAAGCTCGTGATGCCCTCGTCGGCGACCAGTTGGTCCATCGCCTTGAGCGCGTCGTCGTCCACCCCGCCCAGGATCATGTGGAAGCCATAGTCCACATAGGACTCACCGGCCGCCTTCGCGTGCCAGGCGGCCAACCCGTCCTGCACCACCTCGCCGGTGCGCTGCACGGCGAAGTCGATGATCGTGGTGGTACCGCCGAACGCCGCCGCCCGGGTACCGGTCGCGAACGTGTCGGACGCGAACGTACCGCCGAACGGCAACTGCATGTGGGTGTGCACATCGATCCCGCCCGGAATCACGTACTTCCCGGTGGCGTCCAGCAGCCGGTCCACGCCGACCGGTCCGAGCCCCGGCGCGAACAGCGCCGCGATCGTCGAGTCCTCGACGAGTACGTCGGCCGCGACGGCACCCGACGGCCCGATCACCGTACCGCCGATAATCATCACGTTCATGCAACCGCCTCGCTTCGCTCGCCGGCCGCATGAAGCACCACACGTGCTGTGTTCATGATTCGCTCGCTTCGCTCGTTCATGGCTGCACCAGGCTTCCGTAGGCCTCGGGCCGGCGGTCGCGGTAGAACGCCCACCGCTCGCGCACCTCCGCCAGCAACTCCATGTTCAGGTCGCGCACCACCAGTTCCGGGTCGTGCGCGCTGGCCACCCCGTCGACGAACTTGCCCTCCGGATCGACGAAGTACGACGTGCCGTAGAAGTCGTCGTCGCCCAGGTCCTCGATGCCCACCCGGTTGATCGCGCCGATGAAGTACTCGTTGGCCACCGCCGAGGCCGGCTGCTCCAGTTGCCACAGGTACGCCGACAGTCCCCGGCTGGTCGCGGACGGGTTGAACACCACCTGCGCGCCGGCCAGGCCCAGTGCCCGCCAGCCCTCGGGGAAGTGCCGGTCGTAGCAGATGTACACGCCGACCTTGCCGACCGCGGTGTCGAACACCGGGTACCCGAGGTTGCCCGGCCGGAAGTAGAACTTCTCCCAGAATCCCTTCACCTGCGGGATGTGCGTCTTGCGGTACTTGCCGAGGTACCGGCCGTCCGCGTCGATCACCGCCGCGGTGTTGTACAGCACGCCCGGCTGTTCCTGCTCGTACACCGGCAGCACCAGCACCATGCCCAGCTCGGCGGCGAGCGCGCTGAACCGCTCGACAGTCGGACCCGGCACGGATTCGGCGTAGGCGTAGAACTTCTGGTCCTGCACCTGGCAGAAGTAGGGGCCGTAGAACAGCTCCTGGAAGCACATCACCTTGGCGCCCTGTGCGGCGGCCTGGCGGGCGTACTCCTCGTGCGCTTTGATCATTGACTCTTTGTCGCCGGTCCAGGTGGCCTGGACAAGGGCGGCACGGATGACGTCTGCCATTCCTGGACGCTAGCCACCGCCGCCCCGCGGGACAAGGGTCCGTTCAGCGCTGCTGGACCCAGGCGACGGCGTGCATCACCCACGGCGTCTGGCGCAGGTACTCGACCCCGACCGTCGCGAGGTACGCCGCGGTGCCGAGGTGGGACAGCACGGCGCTGCGCCGCGTGCGGCCCAGCCAGCGCTCCAGAACCAGCCGGCCGACCAATCGCAGCACGACGAACAGGCCGGCGCCGACGAGCAGCACGAGGGCGAAGGCGAGCAGCGGTACGAACAGGTTGTACCCGCGGTTGTCGATCGCCCAGATGCTCCA
>Ga0157369_10007466_pt1 | contig 12587 bp, 11 predicted proteins | sample C25metaG_FD_113461 | JGI IMG/M metagenome (GOLD analysis project Ga0157369, IMG submission 113461) | Corn rhizosphere microbial communities from Kellogg Biological Station, Michigan, USA - C2-5 metaG | ecosystem: Host-associated > Plants > Roots > Rhizosphere > Soil | place: USA: Michigan...
ACACCCTCGCGCTGCAGCTTCTTCTTGAGCGCGCGCAGCGCCTGGTCGACGTTATTGTCGCGAACGATGATCTGCATAAACGGTCCGTCAAACTCCAGTTGCTGTTGCCCGGCTTAAGAAAACGCTTCGCCAGAGGCGAGGTTCAAGCAATGCCGGGGCAAATACTATCGTCCGCCGCAGCACTCGCCGTGACGGAGCGCGCACCATTAGCAGTGGCTGCCGTTCGATTCAAGCGCGGTGAAGCGAATTCCCTGTCCTACAAACTCTCCTTTGTGCTTCACAATCGAAGATGCGAGTGGTTACCCACATCGTCCGGCTTCGCGTTCATCCCAAGACGCGTTTGCGCAGACTGAGGGTGGCAAAAGCGACACACGCCCAAAAACCGCGCAGCATAGTCAACCGATTCAACACCGACGTCACGGGATTTACTCCCGTGACGGCTCCCGCGCGCACGCGTGCGACTGCGAACTTTGTGAACTTTCGCGGGCTTTGTTTCGCTCGCAGGGCACAAGATACGGCCATCGTGCGGTGAATGGAGCCTTCGAAGGGATGAAGCGGGCAACCTTTTGGTTCATGGTTGTCGCGTGTTAACCTTTAGAATGATATAGCTTTTTTCATGAGCGGGAAACAAACGACATTGAAGCGGAGGGAATTTTTGCGCTGGGGCGCGGTGGGCGCCGGAGCTGCTTTGTTCTCATCCGCGGGCGCGGCGGTTCCGTCGATGCTGTACAACCAGCCGCAGGCTCCGGCCGATCCGCTGGCGCCGCTTCAGCAGGTGCAGGCTCCGGTCGCGCCAGCGTCTCCGGCCTCTCCGGCGGGAATCGACCCGGCGCTGTTCCAGCGCGCGAAGGCGGCGATGGACCAGCATCGGATCGCCTATCGAGACGTGATCGGAATCGTCGACTTCTCTCAGCCGTCCAGCCAGACGCGATTTCATGTCGTCGACCTGCAGAACGGGCAGGTCGAAAGCCACCTGGTGGCGCACGGCCGCGGATCCGACCCCGATCATTCTGGCTGGCTGCAGCGCTTCTCCAATGAGCCGGGCTCCTATGCGTCGTCCAACGGCACCTATACGACGGGCGACATCTATGACGGGAAGCATGGCACGTCGGTTCGCCTTTCCGGCCTCGACTGGACCAATAACAATGCAGAGGCGCGGGCGATCGTCATCCACAGCGCCTGGTATGCGGAACCCCAGGTTCTCGCGGAGCACGGACAGCTGGGCCGGTCCGAAGGCTGCTTTGCGATGCCGCAGCGCAGCCAGTGGGAGGTCATGCAGAAGCTGACGTCCGGGCACATGATCTACGCGGAAAAGCTGGCGTAAGCTCCGCTTCTTGACACTGCGGGTGTTCGGGCGGTTGATGCCGCCTCATGGCGACCACAATCGAAGAACTTGAAGCACGCCGGGAGCTTGCACGCCTCGGCGGCGGCCAGAAGCGCATCGACGCGCAACATTCCAAGGGCAAGCTGACCGCTCGGGAGCGGGTCGAGGTGCTACTCGATCCCGGCAGCTTCGAAGAATATGACATGTTCGTCGAGCATAATTGCTCCGACTTCGGCATGGAGAAGCAGCGCATTCCCGGCGACGGAGTCGTCACCGGCTCCGGCACCATCAACGGCCGGTTGGTATTCGTCTTCGCTCAGGATTTCACCGTGTTCGGCGGTTCGCTGAGCGAACGCCATGCGGAGAAGATCTGCAAGGTCATGGACATGGCGATGAAGGTCGGGGCGCCGGTGATCGGTCTTAACGACAGCGGCGGCGCACGAATCCAGGAGGGAGTCGCGAGCCTCGCCGGCTATGCCGAAGTCTTCCAGCGCAACGTGCTCGCCTCCGGAGTCATCCCGCAGGTCAGCCTTATCATGGGCCCATGCGCGGGCGGCGCGGTCTATTCGCCGGCCATGACCGACTTCATCTTCATGGTGAAGGACTCAAGCTATATGTTCGTCACGGGTCCCGACGTGGTGAAGACCGTCACCAACGAGGTGGTGACCCAGGAAGAACTGGGCGGGGCGGTCACCCACACCACCAGGTCCGGCGTCGCCGACGTGGCGTTCGAGAATGACATCGACGCGCTTCTCGCCACCCGCGAGTTCTTCGATTTCCTGCCGCTGTCGAACCGGCACGATTTGCCCGTGCGGCCGAGCGACGATCCCTGGGACCGGATCGAGGAAAGCCTCGACACGCTCGTCCCGCCGAGCGCGGCGACGCCTTACGACGTGCACGAATTGATCCGAAAGGTCGCGGACGAAGGCGACTTCTTCGAGCTTCAGCCGGCGCACGCGGCGAACATCATCACCGGCTTCTGCAGGATCGAGGGACGAACCGTTGGAGTCGTCGCCAATCAGCCGATGGTGCTCGCCGGAGTCCTCGATATCGCCAGCTCGAAGAAGGGCGCGCGTTTTGTCCGCTTCTGCGACGCCTTCGATATCCCGATCCTGACCTTTGTCGACGTGCCCGGCTTCCTCCCCGGCGTCGCACAGGAGCATAACGGGATCATCAAGAACGGCGCCAAGCTGCTCTTCGCCTACGCCGAAGCCACGGTGCCGAAGATCACCGTGATCACGCGCAAGGCCTATGGCGGCGCCTACGACGTCATGAGTTCAAAGCATCTGCGCGGCGATCTCAACTACGCGTGGCCGACCGCGGAGATCGCGGTGATGGGGGCCAAAGGCGCGGTGGAGATCATCTTCCGCGGAAAGACCCCGGACGAGATCGCCGAGCACACCCGCGAATATGAAGAGCGCTTCGCCAACCCCTTCATCGCCGCCTCCAAGGGCTTCATCGACGAGGTGATCATGCCCCATTCGACGCGGCGGCGGGTCGCGCTGGGCTTACGCAAGCTCCGCGACAAGCAGCTCGAGAACCCGTGGAAGAAGCACGATAATATTCCGCTTTGAAACAAACGTGCAGGAGAGAGACTTTGCCTAAGAAGCTTTTTACAACGACGCTGGCTTCATTGGCCGGAACCAGCTTTATGACTTTGCCCGCAACCGCGATTGCGCAAGCGGCCCCAGCTGCGCAGACCGCCCCAGCTTCGCGGGCGGCCCCGGCTGCGCATTATTCAGTGACGGAAACTCCGGCCGGCAAGATGATCGATGATCCCGCCGCCGCAGCGATCCTGCAGAAGCTGATGCCGACCGTCTGGGCCAAAGAGATCTTCCAGAGCGCGGGCCGGGGTCTGACACTGAAGGCGATCCAGCAATATGAGCCAGACGCGCTAAGCGATGCGAACCTGGCGAAAATACAGACCGAGCTCGAGAAGATCCCAGCAAAACCCTGAGGCATTCAGACGCGCACTTTGCGAGGCCCTCATCGGCGCGACCAAAGCTTCATTGTGAGGGGCTCACACCGCATTTCAGGTTGTGAGGTCCGGGATGAATCCTGAAACAAGTTCAGCCTGACCATCAGTCGGATGGATACTGAAGCAAGTCGAGGATGACGGTGTGCGTCACTTCCGCTCTGCTGCTCGACCGTCGGGATCTTCGCGGCGGCTACTGTCTTTTCCGCCGGGGTAGCAAACTTTCCGTGCAAGGGATCAGGGGCGCGTCGTCGCGAAAGGTGCGGCACGGGATAGCCGTTCCTGCCCCATCCATGCACTCTAAGCCTCGCCGACGATCTTCGCCCATTCGGCTTCGTTGATGACGCGGATGCCGAGCTCTTCTGCCTTCTTGAGCTTCGACCCCGCGCCGGGCCCGGCGACCACCAGGTCCGTCTTGGCGCTGACCGACCCCGCCGACCGTGCGCCGAGGCGCTCGGCTTGCGCCTTGGCTTCGTCGCGGCTCATCGTTTCGAGGCTACCGGTGAAGACGATGGTCTTGCCGCTCCACTCGGTCTGCTTCGCGTCCCTGACGAATGGCTGGGGCGAGACTTCGGACAGCAGATCGTCGAGCACTTCGCGATTGTGCGGCTCATGGAAGAAATCGTGGAGCGCCTCGGCGACCACCGGGCCGACGCCCTGGACCGACGACAGCTCCGCTTCCCCGCCTTCAGCCGTGGCGGCCCGACGAAGCTCCTCGATCGTGCCGAAGCACTTCAGCAGGTCGGGCGCCGTGACAATGCCAACGTGGCGGATGCCGAGCCCAAACAGCAGGCGCGGGCCGTCCGGCTGGCGCTTGGCCTCGATTGCGGCCAGGAGGTTGTCGACCGATTTCTCCTTCCACCCCTCACGGCCAAGCAGGTCGGCGCGATGCCGGTGCAGCCGGAAAATGTCGGCGGGCGAGTTGAGCCAGCCGAGATCGATGAACTCGGCAATGCTCTTCTCGCCCAGACCCTCAATATCGAGAGCGCCGCGTGAAACGAAATGTTTCAGCCGTTCGAAACGTTGTGTCGGGCAAATCAAGCCACCGGTGCAGCGCACGTCGACCTCGCCTTCCTCGGCGACCGCCTCGCTCCCGCATTCCGGGCAATGATCGGGGAAGACGTACGGCTCGAGCGGCTCGTCGCGGGTGAGGTTCTCAAGTACCTGCGGGATCACGTCGCCGGCGCGCTGGATCAGCACTCGGTCCCCGGGCCTGAGTCCCAGTCGCGCGATCTCGTCGCGGTTGTGGAGCGTGACATTGGCGACGATCACCCCGCCGACCCCGACCGGTGTCAGCCGTCCCACCGGCGTGAGTTTGCCGGTCCGCCCGACCTGAATGGCGATCGTCTCCAGAGTCGTCTCAGCCTTCTCGGCCGGGAATTTGTGCGCCAGCGCCCAGCGCGGCGCGCGGGCGACCTGGCCCAGCCGCTCCTGCCAGCCCAGCCGGTCGATCTTGTAGACCACGCCGTCGATGTCGAACGGCAAGTCCGCACGCGATCTTCCGATGGTTCGATAGTGGGCGAGCATTGCCTCGACGCTGCCGCAGCGCACGAGCAGCTTCGAGACTGGAAAGCCGAAACTTTCGATCCGCTTCATCGCCTGATGCTGCGTTTCCGCCAGCGGCTCGCTCAATTCGCCCCAGCCCCAGGCGAAGAAGCGCAAGGGGCGGGCGGCGGTGATGCTCGGGTCCTTCTGGCGAAGCGAACCTGCGGCGGCGTTGCGCGGGTTGGCGAAAATCTTGCCGCCACTCGCCTGCTGCCGTCCGTTCAGCGCTTCGAAATCGGCCTTGGACATGTACACTTCGCCGCGGATCTCGAGGATGGGCGGTAGTCTCTGTTCCCCGGCGGAGGCCGGGGTCCAGGCGGCGCTATCGCGGCGATCGTTCTCTTGGACTGGGCCCCGGCCTTCGCCGGGGAACAGCTGCTGCGGCACATCCGCAATCGTTCGCACATTGGCGGTCACATCCTCGCCCACGGCACCATCGCCGCGGGTCGCGGCAAGCATCAGCTGCCCATTTTCGTAGCGAAGTGAACAGCTGAGACCGTCGATCTTCGGCTCCGCCGTCATCGCCACGGCGTCATCGGCGGGTAGTGCCAGGAACCGCCGCACGCGCCCGACGAAATCCTCGACCTCCTCGGGAGAAAAAGCATTGTCGAGGCTGAGCATTTGCCGCGAATGCGCGACCTTCGCCAGCCCCGCGCTTGTCGCCACTGCGCCAAGCCGCTTCGATGGCGAATCCGCCCGCACCAGCCCCGGAAACTGCGCCTCCAGCTCCCGGTTCTCCCGCACCAGCGCGTCATAGTCGGCGTCGCTGATCTCCGGCGAGTCCTGGTCGTGATAGAGCTTGTCGTGATGCGCGATCAGCTTGGCCAGCCGCATCAGGCGGTTGGCGGCCTCCGCCTCACTGATCGTCTCAGCCATTCGGCCTCAATATCTCGTCGAGGAAAGTGTTGAAGGCGGTCCAGCTTCGGTGATCGGCTGTCGGGCTGTACTTCACCGCCGGTTTGTTGAAGGCATCGGCTCCGGGGTTGGTAAAGGCGTGGACCGTGTGGCCATAGGCATGGATCTGCCAGTCCGCGCCGGCTTCGGTCAGTTCCTTCGCCAGAGCCACGACTTTCTCCGGCGGTACGGACGGATCGTCCCACCCGTGGAAGGCGATCACCTTCGCCTTGATCGGTTGCGGCGGCAGCCCGGGAGGATCGAACAGGCCGTGGAAACTCGCCGCGCCCAGAAGATCGGCACCACTGCGAGCAAGGTCGAGCGAGCACATTCCGCCGAAGCAATAGCCGCTGGCGATAACCCGATCGGCGGTCACTTCGGGCTGCTTTCGCACAACGTCGAGGATCGACTGCAGCAGGCGCCGCATGCGCGCACGATCGCTGCGCAGGTTTCCCATCAACTCGACAGCTTGGGGTCGGGGGCAGCCGCGGTATTGTTTCCCATAGAAATCGGCGATCATCACACTCAGGCCGCGGTCCGCCAGCCGATGGGCGAACCCGCGCTCAAGATCGGCGATTCCGGCAACCGTCGGGAACATCAGGACGGCTGGGTACGGCGCTCCGTCCGGGTAGATGAGCACGCTCTCCATTTCTTCGCCCTCGAATTCATGGGCGACCGGTCTCTCGTTCATTCCACGTCCTTCGCGATCTTGGCCATTTTCGAAACACTGTTCATGTTTCGAGCAGTGCCTTTTTCCGCCCCCGGAATCTTGAGCTTCGAATCCGCCATTCCCGAAACGTAAGCCACGTAAAACTCCCGTGCACCGAGTGCGACCCGCTCATCCTTCAAATTCTTGGCCCGAGAAAGCGCATCCTGTGGCGGAGCCTTATTGAGAAAGATGGCGACGACCCGGTTGCCTTCGAACTCACCGTCGAACGGATTGTTCGCCGCCACCGCAACCATCTCTTTCGCAGTCCGGAGGAGGACCGGCACGTCCGCACCCATATGTTTGCTCAAGCGGCGCTCCAGCGTTTCTCGAAGAGGCTCTTCGCGCTCGCTGCTGCTGAAGATCAGATTGCCGCTGGCGATGAAGGTCCGCGGAGAGCCGAGCCCAAGCTCCTCGCCGATGGCCTTGAGGTCGCTCATCACCAGCTTGCGGCCGCCGACGTTGATCGCCCGAAGCATGGCGACGTAAGCGGTCACGCCGCCTCCAATAGCCTCGCCGCCTGCGCGCGCGCTTCATCGGTAATGGCCGCCCCCGAAAGCATCCGGGCGATTTCCTCGCGCCGCTCGTCGGCGGTCAAACGTCTCACTACGGTTCGGGTGACGCCGCCCTCATTCGATTTATCGATCCGGTAGTGATGCGCCGCCCGAGCCGCCACCTGCGGCGAGTGGGTAACGACCAGCACCTGGCTCTCCTCAGCGAGCCGACCTAACCGTTCGCCGATCGCGCTGGCGACGGCTCCGCCGACGCCGCGGTCAATCTCGTCGAAGATCATTGTCGCAGCGGTTCCCGCTTCGGCGAGTGCCACCTTCAGCGCCAGGATGAAGCGCGACAGCTCGCCGCCGGAGGCAATCTTGGTCAGCGGCCCGAACGGCGCGCCTGGGTTGGTGGAGACTTCGAACTCGACGCGGTCTGTCCCCCCGGCTCCCGCCTCGGTCCCGGTGATCGCTGTCCGGAAGCGCGCCGCATCGAGCTTTAGCGGCGCAAGTTCCGATTCCACCGCCTTGTCCAGCGTTGCTGCCGTGTCGCGCCGGCGCCTACTCACCTCGGCGGCGATTTCGCCATAGTGCAGCCGCGCCGCCTGGAGTTCGGCGTCGAGCGCCCCGATCCGTTCGCCGCCTGCCTCGATCTCCGCCAACTGCGCGCGCAGGCGCTCGCCCAGCTCCGCAAGTGCATCCGGCTCGACGCGATGCTTGCGAGCAAGCCCGCGGATATCGAACAGCCGCGCCTCGACCGCCTCCAGCCGCGCCGGGTCGTAGGCCAGAATTTCCGCTGCGCGCTCGATCTTGTCTTCCGCGTCGTGCGCCTCGATCAGCGCCCGGTCGAGGGCCGCCAGTGCTTCGGCGAGGAGCGGGTGGTCGGCCGCGCCGCGCTCGATCTTCCGAGCCGCCTGCCGGAGCTGCGTGAGCGCACCCTCCGATCCGCCGAGCAGATCATCCAGCCCCTGCAGGAGCTCGCCGGCCTTGGCTCCGGCCTGAATCGCCGACCGCTCCTCGGCAAGCGTGCTTTCCTCGCCGGCCTCGGGCGCGAGCGCCTCGATCTCGCCAATGGCATGTTCGAGCCATTCCCGGTCGCGCTCTGCTTCCGCTGCTTCAGCGCGTGCTTGCGCCAGCGATTGCTCGATCTCGGTAACCTTCGACCATGCCGTCCCGAGCGGCGCAGTGTCGATCCCGCCGAAGGTATCGAGAAGCGCCCGGTGGCCGCGCGGGTTGAGCAACCCGCGGTCGTCATGCTGACCATGAATTTCGATCGCCAGTGCTGCCGCATCGCGCAAAGTCCCCGCCGAAACCGGAGCGGATCCGATGAAGGCGCGGCTTCCCCCGTCGCTTTTCAGGCTTCTGCGCAGAAGGAGCGGTTCGCCTGCTTGTGTTTCCACACCTTGTTCGTCGAGAACGGCACGCGCCGGGTGACTTCCGTGGAGTTCGATCTCGGCCGCGACGGATGCGTTATCCTCACCCTGCCGAACCAGCGCCGTATCCGCACGAGCCCCGAGCGCCAGCCCAAGCGAATCAAGGAGGATGGATTTGCCGGCGCCGGTTTCGCCGGTCAGCACGTTCAGGCCGGACTCGAATTCGAGATCGAGCCGATCGATCAAGACAATGTTTCGGATCGCGAGCTGCCTCAGCATAGGCCGCCCGCGTTCGGGATCACCCCTGCCTTGCGGCCGCGCGCGGGCGGTAGTTCGCGACAAGCTTGTACGCCCGCTTGTACCAGTCGCTGTTCGGATAATTGTGGCCCAACACCGCGGCGGCCTTTTCGGCCTCGCTTGGAACGCCGAGCGCCAGATAGGTCTCGACCAGCCGCTCCAGGGCTTCCGGAGTCTGCGCGCTGGTCTGATAATTATCGACCACCTTGTGGAAGCGCAGGTTCGCGGCAAGCCAGCTGCCGGACCGCTCGTAAAAGCGGCCGATGTCCATTTCCTTGCCGGCAAGGTGATCGGTCAGGACGTCGACTTTCAGCCGCGCGTCCGTCGCGTAGCGAGTATCGGGATAAAGCCGGACCAGCTCGTTGAAAGCGTCCAGCGCCTGCTGGGTCACCGCCTGGTCGCGGGTGACGTCCTGCATCTGCTTGTAATAGCTCATCCCGATGAGGTAGCGCGCGTAGGCCGCATCCTTGTTGCCGGGGTGGATGGTCAGGAATCGCTGTGCCGAATCGACCGCGTCGCTGTACTTGCCGGCCACATAATAGCTGAACGCGCTCATCAGCTGCGCCCGCCGCGCCCAGATGGAATAGGGATGCTGGCGCTCGACTTCGTCGAACAGCTTCGCGGCCATCTCGTAATCGCCTTCGTCCAGCTTCTGCTTGGCGAGCGCGTAGAGCGTATTCACGTCGCGGGCGACATAGCCGGTGTCGGACTTGGCGTGTTTGCCGGCGCAGCCGGCCACCGGAATCATCATTGCGGACACCGCAAGCACGGCCGCGACACGGATCATCTTCTGCATTGAAACCTCATTAGCGTTGCCCGACGCGCAGGCAAGCCATCGCTGCCGTCTCAAACACGAACCTTGGCTGAACGGCCATTCATGCCGGCTTAGCCTCGGATTCCTCGCCGCCCTGGCCCTTGACGAAGCTTTGCGGGGTGACTCCCAGCCAGACCAGCACCGGAGTCGAAATGTAGATCGACGAATAGGTGCCGATGAACACGCCGAGGAAGATCGCGATGGCCAGACCGAAGATTACTCTCGGGCCAATCCACATCAGCACGCCGAGCGCGATCAGGACCGTCAGCGAGGTGACCACGGTCCGTGCTAGCGTCTCGTTCAGCGAAAGATTCAGCAGCGGAAGGATCGACATCTTGCGATATTTTCGCAGATTCTCGCGGATTCGGTCATAGATGACGACGGTGTCGTTGAGCGAATAGCTGACAATGGTCAGGATCGCGGCGACGACATTCAAATCGACCGGCAGCCGCGTGAAGGCGAAAAAGCCCAGAGTCATCGACACGTCGTGCGCTACCGTCAGCAGCGCCCCCACGCCGAACTGCCACTCGAACCGGAACCAGATGTAGATGGCAATCCCGAGCATCGCCAGGATGATCGCTTTCGCCCCGCTCTCGGCCAGCTCCTCGCTGACCTTGCCAGAAACCGAATCGACGGATTCGATCTTCGCCTTGGGATAGTTGGCGGTGATCATTTGCTCGACCCGCTCCGTTGCGGCATTGGCCGCGGCGACGCCACCGGGCGGCTTCGGAAGGCGAATCTCGTAGCCCTGGCTGCCAAACGGCTGCACGCCGGCTTCGCCGAGATGAAGTCCGTCGACCTGGTTTCGCAGCTGTCCCGAATCCACTGGCTGTGCGAAGGACACTCGGATCATCTGGCCGCCCTTGAAATCGACGCCCAGATTCAGCCCTTGGTACACCGTGTAGAATATCGAGGCGCTGGTCGCGATTATCGAGAGGATCAGCGCGAAATTCCGCCACCGCATGAAGTCGACGTTGGTGTTCTCTGGAACGAGTTTGAGCAGCTTCATAACCTTGTCCTGCGCACCCATTCCGTTCGTGTCGAGCGTGGTCGAGACACGTTCGGTCCAATGTCCCTCGACTTCGTTCGGGACGAATGGTGGGGGGTGATCATATGTGTAGCACCCGCGGCCGCTTGTGCCGGATCCACAGCGCCACCAGCATTCGGGTGAAATAGACGGCGGTGAACACCGAGGTGACGACGCCGATCAGAAGGACGATTGCAAACCCGCGCACCGGGCCAGTGCCGAAATAACCCATGATCGCGGCGGAGATGACGTGCGTGATGTTTGCGTCGAAGATCGCGCGGAAGGCTTCGTGGTATCCCGTCTCGACTGCGTCGATCAGCTTTCGCCCGCGCCGGATTTCCTCGCGTATTCGTTCGTTGATCAGCACGTTGGCGTCGACGGCTGCGCCGATCGTGAGGATGAAGCCGGCGATTCCGGGGAGCGTCAGAGTCGCGTTGAAAACCGCCATGATCCCCAGAATCAGGAAAGCGTTCACAACCAGCGCGATCGTCGCATAGACGCCGAATCGCCCGTAGGTGACCAGCATGAAAATGATGACACCCAGGATCGCGACTCCGCTGGCGATCGCGCCCCGGTGAATCGAATCCTTGCCTAGCTCTGGGCCGATGCTCCGCTCCTCGATCGGGACCAGTTTCATCGGCAGCTTGCCCGAGGAGAGTGAGATGGCGAGGTCGTGTGCGGTCTGCACCGTGAAGTTACCCGTGATTTCGCCGCTTCCACCCAGGATGGGGCTCTCGATGTTGGGTGCGGAGAGCACCTTGTTGTCGAGAATGATCGCGAACGGCTTGCCCACATTATCCTGAGTTACGTGGGCGAATTTTTTCGCGCCGCTGGTGTTGAAGGTGAAATTGATGCTCGGTCGTCCGTTCTGGTCGAAGTCTTGGCTCGCCTTCGTCAATTCGTCGCCCGAAACCAGCACTCGCCGCTTGACCGCAATGGTCGGTGATCCCTGCGGATTACCCGGATACGGCAGGATTTCATCGCCCGGAGGCGCATGTCCCTGAGCGACTTGGGTGGGATCGGCGTTCTGATCGACCATCTTGAATTCGAGCCGGGCCGTCTGTCCGATCAGCGCTTTCAGCTCTTCCGGATTCTCGACTCCGGGCACTTCGACCAGGATCCGGTCGCTGCCTTCGGTCTGGATGGTGATTTCCTTTGTTCCACCGGGATCGATCCGGCGGCTGACGACGTCCCGTGCGACGCTCATCGCATCCTTCAACGCCTGCTGTGTGCCGCTTGGGGTCGGAGTCAGCACCACCTGGTTGGTGTTTATTACTCCCACATCCCAGTCGCGGCTGCCGCTCAGCCCGACCGGCTGCGTTGCCGAGCGCATCCGCTCGACGGCGGCGTCGACCTGGTGCGGATCGGTGACGGTGAATGTCAGCCGCCCACCGCTGGTGGAGATGTCGCCGATCTGGATCGCGGGATCCTTCGCCATCTCGGTCGCAACCGTGTCTTCCATCCCCTGGATGCGTTTGGCGATCAGGTCGTTGACGTCGGCCTGGTAAAGCAGGTGGCTTCCACCGGCCAGGTCGAGGCCGAGGTTGATTGTGGAATGCGGAAGGAAGGACGGCCAATATTGCCTGTCCTGCTGGGGCAGCATCTGCAGCAGGCTGGGGAGCGAAAACAGGACCCCGGCCGCAACAAGCGCCCAGATCCAGAAGACCTTCCAGCGCGGAAAATCGAGCATTCCGTGCATGGGCTAATCGTTGGCCGGCTTGGTACCGCCCGGCGAGCGCACCTGAGACAACATCGACTTCACGACGCGGTGACGCTGGCCTGATGCGAACTCAACCTCCACCTCATTTTCCGCGACCTTGGTCACCTTGCCGATGTGGCCGCCACCGGTCACCACCTCGTCACCCTTTTTCACGGCGGCGATCGAGTCCCGCTGCTGCTTCTGCTGCTTCTGCTGCGGCCTGATCAGCAACAGGTAGAAGATCCCGAAGATCAGCACCCACGGAGCGATTCCGATCAGGATGTCGGCTCCGCCCCCGGTGGTTGTGGCTTGTGCAAGTATCGGTGTGGTGGACATTGTGCCGACGAGAACTTCCGTTTGGCGAGGATGGTCGGGGCGACTGGATTCGAACCAGCGACCTCCACACCCCCAGTGTGATGCGCTACCAGGCTGCGCTACG
>Ga0157369_10007467_pt1 | contig 12586 bp, 11 predicted proteins | sample C25metaG_FD_113461 | JGI IMG/M metagenome (GOLD analysis project Ga0157369, IMG submission 113461) | Corn rhizosphere microbial communities from Kellogg Biological Station, Michigan, USA - C2-5 metaG | ecosystem: Host-associated > Plants > Roots > Rhizosphere > Soil | place: USA: Michigan...
GCGCAAGAGGAGCAGCTGCATCAATCATCTGAGCAGATGCAAAAAGAGCTGATCTCCCGGTATGCAAGCGCGGGAACTTCCGCTGGACAGAATGCAGCCGATCAGCAGGTGCAACTCTCGCTTCAGCAAGCTGCTATCGCTCGCCTCTCCGCAATCCAACCAACCGGCAGGGTTGTCCTCCAGATGAAACCCACAGCATCTGCAGTTGAAGACATCCCTTCGCTGACACTGGAGGATGGAGACGCCTTCTACGTTCCTCCACGTCTCAGTACCGTCCAGGTCGCTGGCTCGGTCTACAACCAGAATGCATTTCGTTTCCAGCCCGGCAAAAACTTGGGCGCTTATCTGAATGATGCCGGTGGTCCAACGCGGGAGGCAGATAAACGTCGAGTTTTCGTCATTCGCGCAGATGGAACCGTCATCAGCCGTCAAAGCACTCGCTCTCACTTCCACGCGAGTTTCGAAAGCCTCAATCTCCAACCGGGAGACGCCATCGTTGTTCCCGAAAAGCTCCGTACTCCGGGAGCGAAGGGAATCCTTGAGTTTACTCAGGGCATCTCCCAGGCTGCCATCACCGCAGCCGCTCTCAGAACCGTGATGCCGTGACATCCTGATGACTTCGCAGACGTTCTCTTCAATCGATACGCCCCCCGAGTTCGCCGAATCGCCGGAATCTGGCCTGCTGCCTCACCAACGTGAAGTCAGCCTCATCGAGATTCTCACCGAGCTCGCCCGTCGCAAGCGCCTGATTGTGATTGCGACTGGCGCTTTTACATTGATTGGGCTGGTCACCGGCCTCGTTCTTCCTCCGCGCTACACCGCCGTCACAAAACTCATGCCGCCGCAGCAGACGCAATCATCCAGTGCGCTTCTCATGAGTCAATTATCGAGCGCTGGAGTGAGTCCGCTCGCGGCAATGGCCGGCGGATTAGGCCTTAAGAGCCCCAATGATATCTACGTCGGGATGCTCAATTCCCGCCCCGTCGCCGATGCAATTATCCAGAAATATGATCTCCAGGCCGTCTACCGCGATCGCGATATGACCGCCACCCGGAAAGACCTGGAGGAAAACACTCAGGTCACATCGGAAAAAAGCGGCTTCATTTCCGTCGCCGTCACAGATCACGATCGTAAACGAGCAGCCGAAATCGCCAATGAGTACACGGAGCAACTCCGACTACTCACCAAAACCATCGCTCTCACAGAGTCATCCCAGCGCCGGCTCTTCTACGAGAGCCAGCTAAAGGACGCGAAGGATTCCCTGATCTCCGCACAAGTCGAATTTGAGCGCGTTCAGCAGGACAAAGGGATGGTGCAGCCCGATGCTCAGGCGAGAGCGATTATCGAGGGCCAGGCAGATCTCCGCGCCCAGATAGCCGCCAAAGAAGTCAGCATCCAGGCAATACGCTCTTATTCAACGGATCGCAACCCCGTACTCGAGATTGCCGCCCGCGAACTGGCGTCATTAAAGGAGCAGGCATCGCGACTGGAGCACCGTGGCCATTCCACAGCGGCGGGCGATCTCGCACTTCGCGATGTTCCTAATGCTGGCCTCGATTTTCTGAGGGCCCAGCACGAAGTTCAATACCGCCAGTCCCTCTTCGATCTTCTGGTCAAGCAGTACGACGCCGCCCGCCTTGACCAAGCCAAGGACGCGGCAGTCATTCAAGCAGTCGAGTCCGCAATTGAGCCCGACCGCCGGTCGTCCCCGAAACGCGCGATCATTGCTCTCATCTCCTGCTTCACTGGCTTCCTTCTGGGATGCTTGCTGGCAATCGTGCAATGGCGAATGCAAATGCTCGCAGCTGATCCCGAATTCGCCAATCCTCTCCGTGAACTTAATCATGCACTCTTCTGTGACCATCGCGCGACAGATGCTTCCGCATCAACGGTCAGCTAACGCGAGTAAAAAGTGACATCTAAGCTCTTCACAGTCGGCCCCGTCGAAATGTACTCGGAAACACTCCGGCTCGGAAGTGTGCAGGTGCCATACTTCCGCACTCCCGAGTTCTCCGAGATCGTGCTTCACTGCGAATCAATGATGCACGAGCTTGTCGACGCACCCGAGGGTTCGCGTACTCTTCTACTCACTGCGTCTGGCACCGGCGCAATGGAAGCCGCCGTGATCAATCTCCTTGGGCCGAGCGATCGGGCGCTTGTCATAGCCGGAGGAACCTTCGGCGATCGTTTCTGTGAAATCTGCCGCGAACACGAAATTCCGTTCGATTGCATCCGTCTGGATCCCGGCGCATCGCTGCACCCAGGTGAAATTGTCGAACTGAAACTCGACAGCTATAAAGCGCTATTGGTCAATGCGCATGAAACCTCCACCGGCGTTCTCTACGATACCTTCCAATTGGGACAAGCATGCCGCAACGCCGGAATCCTCTTCGTTGTCGACGCAATAAGCGCCTTATTTTGCGACCCAATCAGCATGAGTCAAATGGGAATCGACCTCCTGCTCGCTAGCTCTCAGAAGGCTCTCGCGCTTCCCCCGGGACTCTCGCTTGTCGTCCTTTCCCCGCGTGCCCTCGACGCGGTCAGGACCAGAAAAGTGAAGTCATACTACTTCGGCTTTCAGCGATATCTCTCTGACGGCTCCCGCGGCCAGACTCCCTTCACTCCCGCAGTCGGAATCATTTTGCAGCTTCGTGACAGGCTGAAAGCCATCCAGGCGATCGGAACCCCGGCACTCGTTCACCGGACAGCCGATCTGGCCCGCCATTTCCGTAATTCGATCGAGAATCTCCCGTTCAGAGTTTTCGCTGAAACGCCATCGAATGCTCTCACGGCGCTTTCTCCTACCAACGGCTCGTCCGCATATGAACTGTTCAGCCAACTCGCTGCCCGCTTCAAGGTAATCGTCACTCCGAACGGCGGCCAGCTTCGCCATCGCGTCTTCCGCGTCGGCCACATGGGTAACCTCGCGACCACTGACATGGACACTGTCGCAAACGCATTGAGAGAGATTTCACAATGAAGACTTTCATTCTTGCCGCCGGGCGCGGAACCCGTATCAGCCGCCATATCGATGGCCGGCCAAAATGTACCGTACAACTCGACGACAACACCACTCTCATCGAATACACAGTACGCCTACTGAATGCCTCAGGCGTGGACGACATCGTTGTGGTGCTCGGTTACCGCGGAGAAGTCATTCGTGCCATTCTCTCCAATACCAGCGTCAAATTTGTCGAGAACCCCTTTTACGACGTCACCAACAGCATTGCTTCGCTTTGGTTCGCTCGGGATCAATTCAGTCTCTCCGAGCCATGCCTCATCATGAACGGTGATGTATTCCTCTCCCAAGCCTCTCTCGACCTCATTCTCGACGAGAAAAACAGCCCCGTTCTTTTCTACGACGTCACACGGCGCAAAGAGGCTGACTACAAGTTTGGATGCGAGAACGGCAGGATTGTAAAGTACGGGAAGGACCTGACTCTCGAAGAGACCTCTGGAGAGTACATTGGCTGCGCGCGATTCAACCAGGGCTTCATCCCCGGGTTTCTCGACCGTCTGGAAGGTTTGATCCACGCTCAGAAGCACTCTCTCTGGTGGGAGGACGTACTGTACTCCATGACCGCCGAACACCCCGTCCTCGCCCGCGATGTCGAACGAACCTTCTGGGCTGAAGTCGATTACGTCGAAGATTACCAGCGCATCATGGACTTCTACGAATCAGGCGCCGGACCCCACCAGATTCTTGCTTCTTCGCTCGCCATCTCCTGACGCCGGCTCTTGTCCAATCTCTTCCTTGTCAAATCCGAAAAGACGTGACAACCCCACCTACCATTAGTGCCCCGCCGCCCGGACCCAGCATTAGCAGGCGTCTCTTTCTCTCTACGGGTCGCGTCGCCGTATACCAGGGGCTCGGGTTAGTTCTTGCATTCGCACTTCAGACGCTCATCTCACGTGTTTGTGGTCCCGCGGCTGTCGGAGTCTATACCCTCTTCACGAGCTGGCTCGTCATACTCTCGGTTATCACTGTGCCGGGGCTCGAGAGTTGCCTCGTGTTCTTTCTCCCTCGCCTCGAGAAGGATCAAAGCAGTCAGCGATTCGTCGCACGCACGTGCCTTCTCCTTACAGGTGCTCTGTCCCTCTTGTGTGGAGGCATACTGGTCGCGGCCGGCAGCACCCCTCTACGATGGATCGGCTTGCCCTCGGCTGCACGTCTTACTTTCGCGTTCTCGCTTGTATTCTTCTCCATTGGCAAGCTCCTCGATGCCGTCTTTCTTGCCCAGAAAGACGCACCCCTCGTGAGTTACTACAACATCATTCGCGTCGGCGTTCGCATTCTTCTCTGCCTTCCCGTTCTCATCTATCCCACCGCTGCGTGGAAGATCATCTTCCTCGCGATCGCGCTCGAGAGCGCCCTCACCACCCTACTTCGCTTCTTCCGAATCCAGCAACGGTACGGCAGCCTCCTCACTTCAGGTCGCCCCACTGTCTCCGGCTCGTCTGTAAGTACCAAGACGATTCTTCAGACCTCGGTGCCCATGCTTGGCATCAACGTCATCGACTCCGTATCTCCCGTTCTCGATAAAGCCATCATGGGCCTGATGCTCCCCCTGGCGCTGATTGGCGTCTACCGCATCTCCGAATACGTCGCGTCCCTGAACGCGCTCTTCGTCGGCCCGTTCGTGGCCTTCTGGCCCTTCATCTCAAGCCTGCACTCCGCGCGGAAGCTCGATGAACTCGGTGCCGCATACAAGAACATAACGCTTGCCATCGTTGCCCTCATGCTCCCCTTCAGCCTGGTTCTCTTCGAGCTCTCCGGCTTCGTACTCACCCTCTTCGGCCCTGCTTTCGCCGGACAGGGCACCGCGGTATTTGCCATCCTGGCAGTCGGCTCCATCGTCGACGCCATCGCCGGGCCGGCCGGCGCCGTTCTGCGCCTTACAGATCACTATCGCCTCTCTCTGCTCATCAACCTGTCCCTGCTCGTCCTCTACTGTGCTTCGACCTTTTGGCTCGCGCGAGCGTACGGGATAGTTGGTGCCGCATTCGCCCGAAGTGCGACCTTGATTTTGGCCAACATCATCAACGTCGCTGCCAACCGGGTGCTTTTGCGCGTATTCCCCTACACCCTCAAGCATGCAGCCCTGCTTGCCACGGGCGCAGGAATCCTCGTCGTTCGCTACTCTCTGCTCCCCCGCAACCCCAGCCTCACGGCGCATTTCGTCATCGCTTTCGTTGAAGCCCTGGCATTCGTATCCTGCGCTTGGCCGATCTTGCGCGCGCAGGTGCGGCATGTGCCCGCTTATCTCAAATCATTTGTTTCCGTACAGGCCTAGATATCGCCATGGCAACCACAAGCGCCCCTGTTGCACTCACCTACAAGACAATCCGCAGGGACTACCAGACCCACTGCGCCATCGAGCCGGTGCTCGTCGATCACTACGCGAAGCTGCTGTCTCCCCTGCTCACGCCATGTTTCGTGCGGTTCGGCATCATTCCCAACGTAGTAACCGTCTTCATGATGATCTCTGGGATCATCGGAGCGGCCCTCTTCGCCCTCCCGCCCCTGTGGGCCAAAGTCGCAGGCCTCGTCTTCATCCACCTCTGGTATGTGCTCGACTGCTGCGATGGCGAAGTCGCCCGCATTACACGCCGCTTCTCCCGCATGGGCACTGAGATCGACTACACTGCCCATCTTGTAAACCACCCTCTCTTCAATCTTGCGTTTGCCGTTAGCCTCGTCCAACTCCATCGCTACAGCACACCCCTGATCCTCTTTATAGCCATAATCAGCATCAGCGCCGAACTGATGCTGCGCAACCTCGGGGCTCTGAGGTCCATATTGGATTTCAAATCCGGATCAGCGCCGCAGGTTCAGGAGCCCGATAGTGTATGGCCGCTCGCAAAACGAACGGTGGCTCGATTCCTGTCGCTATATCCAAACTTCGCATTGGCATTCCCGGTTGTCGTTCTTGCAGACGTCTTTTTTGGGACGTCATTTGCCATTTATTCCTTGTTCGCGCAGACCCTGATATCTGGGCTCGCAGCCGCCAAGGGATACCTGGGCTGGGTCAGACAGGTTCTCTGGGCTTGAACGGCAACATATTTAATCTCTTACAGGTCTGAAACGACGAGCCTCGATAAATGCCGATTCTGGTGCTCTAGTACATCCGAGCGCATTCAAGGTCCTTAGAACGTATCCAAATGACTTGCAAATCAGCAATTTCGAGAGATGAAAGCGTTCGTGCAAGTGTCGTTCTATTGCTTCTTGCGGGTCTGCTTGCTTGCGCGAGCACGATTTCTCCGCTCGCCGCACTCAGTACGACGCTCTTGATATTGACTGTTCTGAATTACTGGTTCACCCGGGATGTGCTCTATCCTGGATTTCTTTTTTGCTTGGTGTGGCTGGCTGCCACAGTGGGATATCTACTCTTTCCCGGCTTGATTGCCCCGTTGGGCTGGAGGGCCGCCATTATCTTTGCCTCGGGCGCAACACTCATGAGTCTGGGTTGCATTCTAGGCAATCGACCGCTCTTCAAGCGTTCAGTTACTGAGGTCAGCCCGCAATTGACCCCAAACCCCCTCTCGGGTCGGTTGCTCCTGATCTACGTGGCGATCATTTGTCCATTCTTCTTCCTCGATACGGTTCGGCTTGCCGGAGGGTTCGAGTGGTCGCCCATGTTCTTTATAAGGGCACGAGATGCCATCGTGGCGGTGCATCGAGCAAGTGATGCACCAGCTTACAGCAACAGGATCCTCAGCACCGCGCCAATGACGTCAATTCTCACTGTATGGATTCTCATGCTGGGCCATCACAGCCGGCGCGCGATCTATTGCTCAGTTGCAATCGCTTCCTTTATGTGCATTCTGACCACGGGCAGAACGGGCACGCTGCAACTGCTATGTGGATGTGCCGTCATAGTTGCGTTGAAACGCCAGGATCGGTCAGTCGCCGCGATGCGCACTAAGCTTGTGCTGATCGCAACCGGGGTTCTTCTGCTGTTCACCGCAACCACCCTCCTAACGAAGAGAGAAACCCAGGGTGATGATATGCTCGCTGCTGCCTCAACCATGACAATGTCCTACATCGCCGGGCCGCTTGCCGCATTTGACTTTGGTATACATCACTTCGAGGAAAGTGAGCACCTCGATGCCTTTGTTGGCGTGCCCTTTTACACCAATGTGTATACCGCGTATCGTACCTACTATTTACTTGTACGTGACCTCTGCTCAATTCCATTTCTACTCTTCGGAGCAGTGCACGGGATCCTGTACCATGCGGCCGTCCGTGGCCGTCGCATCGCATCCTTTCTGATGGCGTATCTCTACTATGCATTAGTCCTAAGTCCCTTTGCAGATGCATACGGATTGGCCATTAGGCACCTACAAGTTCTTGGGATTGCAGTCATCTGCTTTTGGTTGATGCCGAAGTTCAACTTCAGCGTGGTTGCTCCGCGCTGCAGTATGAGTCCGTGCTGAAGAAAGTCTAAAAATGAAACTGTCCATCGCGAGTGTCACGACCGCATACAACGCTAGAGACTACTTGCCCCGCCAATTAAATCAATTGATGAAGCAAAGCAGGGCGTTGCAGGAGATTGTCGTGGTTGACAGCCGGTCGACCGACGGAACGGCCTCCATGTTAGCCGAGCGTTTTCCGGACGTTACGTTGATTTCGCAGCGCGAAAATCTGGGGGCGGCAGGTGGCTGGGCTACTGGCCTGCAATACGCGCTGCACGAAAAAGGCCACGACTGGGTATGGAACCTTGATGGTGACAGTGTGCCCTCAGAATCCGCCCTGGAATCTCTTCTCGCAGGAGCGGAAGAACTCGCGGCAGACCCGCAAGTCGGAATGCTGATTCCGCTTCCAATCAATGAACAAACCGGGGAGTATTATCCGCCGTGGCTCTGGAAGAACGGATTCGTGAAACCTCCCGACGAGTTTCTACGCCAACGGGTGTGGTTTGCAGACGTGGCCATCGGTTCCGGTTGCCTGATACGCAGAGAGGTGGTCGAGGCGATTGGATTCCCGCGTGTCGATTTCTTCATGGATTTTGCGGATTTTGAGTACTGCTTCCGGATGCGATCTCACGGTTATAAGATTGCTGTCGTTAACCAATGCCAAATGGTCCACGAGATTGGCAATGGCAAAGTGCTGAGCTTCGCCGGTCGCAGCCGTATGTGGTCGGAGCATGTCCCGTGGCGCGAATACTATGTAAGCAGAAACGCGACTTACATGGCTCGCTGCCTCTACCCGACGCGCGGGAACAAGCGGGGCATGGCGTTCTACTTGGCCCGCCACGCCGCGGCCTTGCTTCTCTTTGGTAGCAGGAAGACTTCCTCACTGTGGAAGATGCTCCAGGGCATCTCAGACGGCCTGCGAGGCAGAATGGGTATCCGGTTTCTGCCGAGCCACTCTGCATAGCTCTCAGCTCAATTCTTCATGAAGTCGCACATTCGAAAAATCCCGCAATCAAGAGGATGGCAGGCCTTGGCTGACTCAGGAAATCACGCACCTGCGCGAATTTACGCGGTGATAGCTCTTTACAAGATGCGGCCCGAGGACTCAACAGCGCTGATAACACTGCTGGAAGCAGTATCCTTTGCGCGCGCCGGAGAAGCCGAGGTCGAAATCTTGTTGTATGACAACACCCCAGGCGGCCAGAAAACTGACTCGCTACCTCCCGGAGTTCAGTACAAGGCCAACCCCGAAAATGGCGCTCTGGCCGCAGCCTGCAACTATGGCTTGCAGAAGGCCGGTGCTGCCGGATTCGAGTGGCTGCTCACGCTCAATCAGGACACCACCCTTCCGAAGGACTTCCTTTGGAAGTTGTGTGATGCCATAGATTCCATCTCCGCGTTGCCAGATGTCGTGGCCATCGTGCCCAGCATCTCAAGCGAGGGTCGCGTAGCGTCCCCTTTCACAGTTGGGAAGTATTGGACATTCACAAGGCATATCCCCCAAGGATTTGTCGGGATACCTGAAGGCGATGTGTTCGCCGCCAACTCGGTATCGACCATAAAAGTTAGCGCGCTGGATGCTATCGGTGGGTTCGATCTGAGATTTCCGCTCGACATGATTGACTTCGACATAGACTACCGTCTACATCGGAGCAACTTCAGGTTCTTCGTCGCCGGCAATATCCACGTTGATCTGGAACTCTCAACTGTCGATCTCAGGAAGCGGTCCAGTGCAGCTCGTTATGAGGACTACCTCGGTGCGGAGGAGTTATTCTGCGATGAATATTTGGGCAGAGGCACGAGCGCCGCGGTAGTCATAAAGCTTATTTATCGTCTCGCATACAAGCTTCGGAAGAGCGGCGGAACTTTCCAATACCAAAAAATTGCCCTAAGGTTTCTTTGCAGAAGACTGTTCTATTCGCGGAAGCATCGCATGCGTACCTCTAAGCAGGCGATGAGGCAGCACCACGCCCTCACTACCGCAAGATCCTTATAACGCGCGGTATGTAACATCACCCACTCCGGGGAGCTCGATGAAGGAAGAAAGAATACTAATCACAGGCGGTCTTGGATTTATCGGAAGTGAGATCGCCAAAGTGCTCGTGGCCAATGGACAGCAAGTCCGTTTGCTCGATAATCTCAGCTCGCAGATACATGGAGCTCTCCCCGATCGGAAGTGGCCGCCCTTTCTGCTCGATGGAAGTGTGGAGATACTCCGCGCTGACGTGTGCGACAGCAGCATGTGGGGCTCCGCCTTACAGGATGTTCATGCGGTCGTTCATCTCGCCGCTGAGACCGGCACCGGCCAGTCCATGTACCAGATCCTCAGGTATACCCATACGAATGTAGAAGGTACGGCCTCGCTGCTCGATTTTCTGGCTAACCGAAAGCATGCGGTCAGGAAAATCATTCTGGCTTCTTCTCGATCCGTATATGGGGAAGGGGCCTATATCTGCCACACGTGCGGCCTGGTAGCGCCCCGGATGCGCACAGATTCGGAGCTCTCCGCTGCCCGATGGGAGCCAGCTTGCCCGCACTGTCGCCAGACCATAACCGTCGCTCCAACCTCCGAATGTCTGGCACCTTCCCCCGCCTCCATTTATGCAGCTACCAAACTCGCTCAGGAAGACCTGGTGCGAATTGCCTCCCAGGCTCTTGGAATCGGTGCAGTAATCCTTCGCTTTCAAAATGTGTACGGAGAAGGCCAATCTCTCAAGAACCCGTATACAGGGATCCTATCGATTTTTGCCAATCAACTACGGCTCGGATGCGCGCTCAACATATATGAGGATGGACGGGAAAGCCGTGATTTCGTGCACGTCTCCGATGTCGCGCACGCTATAGCTCTAACGCTCGACTCGGATCGCGCCGATGGTCAGACCCTGAACGTCGGGTCAGGCCGCCCGATCACTATCAGTCAAATTGCTTCCATGCTGCGGGATCGCATTCCGTGTGCGGCTGAGCCATTCATCTCAGGCCACTATCGCGTCGGGGATATCCGGCACGGATTCGCCGATTTGAGCCTAATCCAAGAGCGGCTTGGATTCACGCCGCAGGTTTGGCTTGACGAGGGCCTCGACCGATTTGTCCGGTGGGTTATCACGCAATCCCCGGAGCCCGACCGCTTGTCTGAAGCTACGCGCGCTCTTGCACTACGAGGATTGATGAATCACGATGTACCCGCTCAGACAGCTGCTGTCTAACGACCTCGCGAGACAGTACTCACTCGAAGGAAAGTTGCACAGACATCCTGGATGTTTCAGAATCCTCTGTAGACTTCTGCATCCGAGGTTTCTGCCGATCGTACTCTATCGAGCGAGCCGGGCAAGTAAGTTGGCTCGTATTCCTCTCCTGCCGCATGTCTTTGGCTATCTGAACCTTATGCTCTTTGGGATGGATGTCACTGCGACTTGCGAGATCGGCCCAGGCATTTTCTTTCCACACACCTCCGGAATAGTCATCGGCGCAAGCAGCATTGGATCAAACGTGACGCTCTATCAAGGCGTCACTCTCGGCGCCAAACAACTAGACATGCACTTCGATCCCTCAACTCGCCCGACGATAGGAAACAACGTGACACTCGGCTCCGGAGCCAAGATTCTCGGTGGCATCACCATTGGTGACAACGTTAAGGTCGGTGCAAATTCGGTTGTGGTGCACTCTATCGGGCCCAACAGAACCGTTATCGGCATTCCGGCGAGGGAAGTATTTGCTTCAGGTAAACCTTCATGAGCTCTTCAATTCTTGACCTGACTATTATCATTCCCAACTACAACACGCGCGACCTGTTGCGTCAGTGCCTCCTCTCAATTTACGAATTTACTGTTGGGATCAGGTTCGAGGTTATTTGTATTGATGACAACTCCACTGATGGCAGCGCCGATATGGTCGGCTCTCAATTCCCTCAAGCCATCCTAATCAGAAATGACACAAATCAACTGTACGTGCGAAATAACAACCTGGGCATGAAAATGTCACGGGCTAGATACGCCTGCTTGCTCAACAGCGACACAATGTTGCTCGATAACGCCTTCGAGTCGCTCGTTCGATTCATGGATGACCATCCTGGAGTAGCCGCTTGTGGCCCCAAACTGCTGAATCCAGATCGCACGGTCCAGCATTGCATCCGGCGGTTTACCGGCCCTGGAACACTCCTGCTCCAGGCCATAGGGTGGCAAAAACTCCGTGCGACCAGCCAATCATTACGCCGACTGTATGCATTGGATTTCGACTACTCCAAACCGCAACGCGTCGACAGCATCGGTACAACTGCTTTTATGCTCCGGCGCTCAACTTGGGAAACCGCAGGCCTGCTCGACGATAGGTTCCGTCTCTTCGTCGTCGATTGGGCGTACAACTTCATGCTCCTCAAAAAAGGCTATGAAGTCTGGTACACGCCTTCCGCTGCGATCGTGCATTTCGGCAGCCAGAGCGTCAACCAGAATGCCGCGAAATCCATTAGAGAACTGCATCGCGCTCTCATCACCTTCAGCGAAGAGTACGACTACTTCGGCTCGAACCCGGTCCTCAAGGCCGTGGTACGCCTAGCCGTGCACCTCCGGTGCGCTCTGAAACTTGCAGAACTGCAGCTAGGACGCGACAAACGGGTCATCAAGGGGCCTGGCGCACCCACTCTGCGCAGTAATACGAAATCAATTCCATAGAAAGCTACTCAACAAGTTAGCAGAACCATGAAACGCATACTGGATTTGGGTCTCGCCATCATTATTGCGCTTATATTTGCTGTCCCAGCGCTCCTGATCGCAATTGCGGTCAAATGCACTTCACGCGGCCCCGCTCTATACTGGTCCGATCGTGTGGGCAGCAACAACCGCATCTTTCGAATGCCCAAATTTCGCACCATGCGCATCGAAACTCCTGAAATCGCAACTCATCTGCTCCCGGATCCCAATCGATATCTCACTCCCATCGGAGGACTCCTCCGACGCACCAGCCTGGATGAGATCCCACAACTCCTCTCGGTACTTCGCGGAGATATGAGTCTCGTTGGACCGCGGCCGGCTCTGTTCAATCAGGATGACCTCATCACTCTAAGGACCGGGGTGGGAGTGCATCGCCTCACTCCCGGCATCACCGGTTGGGCGCAGATCAACGGACGTGATGAACTCAAGATCCCCGAAAAAGTAATTCTCGACGCGCAGTACTTGCA
>Ga0157369_10007469_pt1 | contig 12585 bp, 11 predicted proteins | sample C25metaG_FD_113461 | JGI IMG/M metagenome (GOLD analysis project Ga0157369, IMG submission 113461) | Corn rhizosphere microbial communities from Kellogg Biological Station, Michigan, USA - C2-5 metaG | ecosystem: Host-associated > Plants > Roots > Rhizosphere > Soil | place: USA: Michigan...
CAGCCGGTCGCGGCGCCCAGGGCCGCCACCGTCACCGCGATGGCCGAACCGACCACGCCCACCCCGAGCAGCGATCTCCTGCGCACGGCACCCCCCAACTCGAACGCACGCCGCCGCGCAGCTTGTCGGAGCGGCGCCAGTCAGCGCTTTGTCACGCCGTTTTCTGCCACGGCCAACGACTGAGACGCGTCATCGCCACCGGAAGGTTGCCTGTTGCGGCCCGGCGGGTTCCACCCCGTACCCGCGAGGTTCCACCCCGGATCCACCCGCGGGTTGCGGTACCCGGCCGGCCCGCTGCCTAGCGTCGATGGCATGAACGCAGCCCAGATCCTGCTGATCGTCGCCATCGTCGTCCTCGTCATCGGCCGCCGCTTCATGGGGCAGCCGCTACGCGGCCAGTCGCTGCTGCTCCCGGTCGGCGTGACCGCCTGGGGCGGGTACCAGCTGGCCGGCCAGCACCACCTCACCGGTACCGAGATCGGGTTCCTCCTCCTCTGCGCCCTGCTCGGCGCGGCCAGCGGCGCGGGCCGCGGCATCACGGTGCGCCTGTACCCCCGTGAGGGCCACCTCTGGATGCGGTACACCTGGCTGACCGCCGTGGTGTGGATCGCCAGCATCGCCCTGCGCGCCGGTCTGGTGATCGGCGGCCACCTCGCCGGGATCGGGCTGAACACCACCTCGACAACGGTGTTGACGCTCGGCGTCAGCCTGATCGCGGAGGTACTCGTCGTCGGCGCCCGCGCTACGCGGACCGGCCTGCCGTACGCGCCGGGCCGCCGCTCGATGGCGGGCAGCCGGCTCGGGTGACACTGGTCGGCGTGACGGACGATCGGATACCGGGGTGGGTCGGGTGGCGGCGGGACCTGCGCAGCCTCATCTTCCTGGTCGCCGTCGTGGTCAGCATGGTGAGCATCCGGCCGTCGCTCGGCGCCCTGGGCCTGGTCCTGCTGGGCGTCGCGGTGGCCGGCTGGTTGTCCACGTTGGCCGCGCCGACCCTGCGGGGTATGGTCCGCCGCGAGCTCGCGGCGGACGGCCCGGCCGGGAGCCCGGGGCGGCGCGCGGCGCTCGCTCCGCTGGCCGCCGAGGGGCGCATCGAACTGCTCGCTGTGCTCGCGCTCGGTCTCGCCGGGCTCTGGCTGTCCGCGCTTCAGCCGGCCGGCCCGGCGATCGGCTTGGGCGCGGCGGCCTGCCTCATGGCCGGCGCCCGGCTGCGATCGCCCGTATCCTCCGTGGTCGCCGGCGGACTGGCGCTCGGCTGGATCGCCGTCCACCTGTACACCCACCAGGGGCCCGGCTGGATCTTCGGCGGCGCGGGGCTGTTCCTGGTCACGCTCATGGCCGGGCTGATCCGGCGGCAGAACGCGAGCCTGGCCGCGGAGACCCAGCTGACCCGCGAGGAACAGGCGAGGTCCGCCACGCTGGCCGAGCGGGCCCGGATCGCGAGGGAGATCCACGACGTGCTGGCGCACTCGCTGGCCGCGCTCACCGTGCAACTGGAGACCGCCGACGCACTGCTGGAGGGTGGCCGGGCCGAGCAGGCGCGGCAGTCGGTCGTCCGGGCGGGGCACCTGGCCCGGGAGGGGCTCGCGGAGACCCGGCGCGCCATCAGCGCGCTGCGCGGCGAGACGCTGCCGCTGCCCGAGTTGCTGGCCGGGCTCGCCGGCGAGTACCGGGTGGACCTGGGCGCGCCGGCGACCGTGCACGTGGACGGCGAGCCGGTGCAGGTGAACCCGGACACCGGGCTGGCCGTCTACCGCACGGCGCAGGAGGCGATGACCAACGTACGCAAGCACGCGCCGGGCGCGCCGGTCGAGCTGACTCTCCGGTACGGGCCGGACTCGGTGGAGCTGGCCGTCGCCAACGGCGCGGCGCCGCCCTCGGACCGGCCGCTCGCCGACTCCGGCGGCGGGTACGGGCTGACCGGTTTGCGGGAGCGGGCCGAGCTGGCCGGAGGCGGGTTCACCGCGGGGCCGGACGGGGACGGGTGGCGCGTGGATGTGAGGATCCCGCTGTGACGATCCGGGTTGTGGTGGCCGACGACCAGACGGCGGTACGGGAGGGGTTGGCGCTGCTGCTCGACCTGCTCGACGACGTGACCGTGGTCGGTGCGGCGGCCGATGGGGACGAGGCGGTGCGGCTGGTCGCCGAGCGGGGTGCCGACGTGGTGCTGATGGACCTGCGGATGCCGCGATGCGACGGGGTGACCGCGACCGCGAGGCTGCGCGCGGAGCACCCGGACACCCGGGTCGTGGTACTGACGACGTACGCCGAGGACGCCGACATCCTGGCCGCGCTGCGGGCCGGGGCGCTCGGGTACCTGACGAAGGACGCGGGGCGCTCGCAGATCGCGGCGGCGGTCCGGGCGGCCGCGGGTGGCCAGTCGGTACTCGATCCGCAGGTGCAGCAGCGGCTGCTCGCGGCGGTCGGCGGCGCCCCGCCCAGCCCGACCGTGCTGCCGGACGGACTGACCGCCCGGGAGGGCGACGTACTGCGGCTGATCGCGGCCGGGCTGTCCAACCGGGAGATCGCGGGCCGGCTCTACGTGAGTGAGGCGACGGTCAAGTCGCACATCAACCGGCTGTTCGCCAAGACCGGCGTGCGCGACCGGGCGCAGGCGGTGCAGTACGCCTACCGGCACGGCCTGACCGAGAAGGCGTAGCCAGCCCCCGGTCAGCCCGCCTCGGAACCGGTCTCACCCTCCGGCCGGGCCGCGCCCTTGGCCGGCCGGCGCAGCAGTTCGCGCTCCTGGGCGCGCAGGCTCGCCGCGGCCTCGAAGTCGCCCCGGTCGAGCGCCGCGTCCTTGGCGGCGCGCACGGCGGTCAGCTCCATGAGGGCGCCGACCGTCCCGGCGCCACGGTCGCTGGGGCGCCCGCCGTACTTCGCCGCCTCCGCCGCCTCCAGCGCCTCGACCCGCTCCCGCAGTACGCCGGGATCAACGCCGGTCGCGCGCAGCGCGTTGGCCGCGCGGCTGTCCTCGACCGTCAGCAGCCCGAGCAGCATGTGGCCGGTGCCGATGTGGTGGTGCCCGGCGCGCAGCGCCTCGCGCAGCGACGCCTCCAGCACCCGCTTGCTGTCCGGGTGGAACGGGATGTGCCCGCCCCCGGCCGCCTCGCGGGTACCCCGGCCGATCGCGCCCTCGATGTCGCGGCGTAGGGCCGCGGTGTCAACGACGCACTCGACCAGCGCCCGGCTGGCGACGGAGTCGGGCTGTGCCAGCAGCGCGAGCAGCACGTGCTCGGGGTCGATGTGCTCGTGCCCGAGGCGCATGCACTCCTGCTGCGCGTCGACCACCGTGCGCCGGGCCTCGCCGGTGAACCTCTCGAACATCCTGTCCCCGTCCGCTCGTTCCCCCGCCGATTGTGCGCCGGGGTCGGCGTTCAGCCCAGGGACGCGGTGGCCAACTTGACGGCGAACCCGACGAAGATCGCGGCCACGCCGGTGGTCAGCGCGGCGGCCAGCCGGCGCCGGCGGCGGAACTGGGCGGCCAGGTAGTTGCCGGTGAGGATCAGCGTGGTCAGGTAGGCGGCGCTCACCAGTTCGGCGATCGTGCCGAGGATCAGGAAGGACAGCCACGCGTGCGGGTACCCGGGCCGGACGAACTGGATGAAGAAGGAGATGAAGAACAGGATCGCCTTCGGGTTGAGCAGGCTCACCACCAGCGCCCGGCGGAACGGGTCGCGCTCCACGGCCGCGGCTGTGGCGGGCTCGGCCGCCGGGGCGGGTACCGGCCCGGTTGCCGGGGTGCGGCGGCGGCGCCAGGCTCCGCGCAGCATCCCGAACCCGATCCAGCACAGGTACCCGGCGCCCGCGTACTTGACGACCGTGAACAGCGCCGGCTCGGCGCGCAGCAGCGAGGCGACCCCGGCGGCCGACAGCGTCATCAGCACCGCGTCGCCGATGAACACCCCGCACGCCGCGGCGTACCCGTGCCGGACGCCGCGCCGGGCGGCCACCGACAGCACGTACATCGAGTTCGGTCCGGGCAGCAGGATGATCGCCACGGTACCGATCAGGTACGTCCACACGTTGGTAATGCCCAGCACGGCGACCATCCTCACCCGCGGGCCAGCCGGGCCGCCAGCGTGTTCTTGACCACCGGCCATTCGTCGTCGGTCATCCCGTAGAGCACGGTGTCGCGCCACGTGCCGTCGGCGCGGCGCTTGTTGCGGCGCTGCACGCCCTCCCGGGTCGCGCCGAGGCGCTCGATCGCCGCCTGCGAGCGGAGGTTGCGGATGTCGGTCTGCCACTCCACCCGTACCGCGCCCAGCTCCTCGAAGGCGCGCGTCATGAGCAGCAGCTTCGCCTCGGTGTTCAGGCCGGTGCGCCACCACTTGCGGCCGAGCTGGGTGGAGCCGATGTGCACCCGCCGGTTGGCCTCGTCCGAGGGCATGTAGGAGGTGGTACCGGCGACCTCACCGCTGCGGGCGTCGCGCTGTACCCACGCCACCCGCTCGCCGTCGGTCGCCTCGGCGAGCAGCCGCCGCACCACGCCGGCCATCTCCTCCGCGCTGCGCGGCCTCGGCCACGGGATGTGCCGGTGGACCTCCTCGTCGTCCAGCGCCTCGAACAGCGCCGGCACGTGGCACAGGTCCAGCGGTTCGAGGATCACGTGCCGCCCCACCATCACGGCCGGCTCCAGCCACCGCGAGCGGGCCGGCCGCAGGTAGGCCGGCACGGGTACCGTGACGCCCGCCTCGGGCTCGGGCAGCCCGTGGGCGAGCCGCAGCGGCACCACGCCGGCCCAGTGCGGCAGGTCGAGGTCCTCGGTGGCGTCGTTCGCCCCGGCCGCCCGCGTCTTCACCGAGACCTCGTTCAGCGGTACGGCGAACACGGCGGTGGCGGCCAGGTCCTTCGAGTCGGGCGGCCGGCTGTCGGCGGAGCGCCCGGGCCGGAGCTTGTCGATCAGCGCCGCCAGCGCCCGGGACTGCTCGGCCTCGTCGGTGACCCGGCGCACCGGCCCGTAGCAGACGACCGACCGGTAGTTGACGCTGTGGTGCCGCTGCACGCGACCGAACACCAGCCCGTCGACCAGGGTCACGGTGAGGCACACCGGGTCGCCGTCGCGCAGCGCGAGCGCCGGCCCGCCGCCGGTCGAGCCGTGCACGTAGAGCGTCTCGTCCACGCGCACGAACGCGGTCGGCAGCACGCGCGGGGTGCGGTCCGTGCCGGGCGCGTCGCCCGTTGCCGTGTCGCCCGGTTCGGGCGCCGGCAGGCCGAGGTGGCACACCAGGGCCTCGTCGAGGATCGCGTGGGCGTCCTGGCGGCGGTACGACATGCGAGCGGGGTAGCGGGTCGGCGTGGTGCGTGGCGTCACCGGGTACATGGACATCGTTCCTTTGTACTGGTACATTCATCAAACTGTGGTGGTACGTTATCAGATAGCCGGCGGTACCGCGTCGGCGATTTCGGGCAGCATCGAGACCGGGGTGCGTCGCGGCGCCCTGGCGGCGGGGCAGGGCCTGCCGCCCGTGCGGGAACTGGCCGCGACCCTGGGCGTGAGTCCGGGCACCGTCGCCGCCGCGTACCGGACGCTGCGCCAGCGCGGCATCGTCGAGACCGCCGGCCGCGCCGGTACCCGCATCCGGCCGCGGCCGCCCGTCGCGCCCACGCGCGCCTCGCTCCGCCTGCCGGTACCCACGGGCGTGCTCGACCTGGCGAACGGCGCGCCGGACCCCCGGCTGCTGCCCACCCTGCCCCGGTTGGCTCTCCGGTCGCGGCACGGCTACGGCGACGCCGGCCCGATACCCGAACTGGTGGAGCTGGCCACGGCGCGGTTGCGCGCCGACGGCCTCCGGGTGTCCGCGCTGACCGTGACCAGCGGCACGCTGGACGGCATCGATCGCCTGCTCAGCGCACACCTGCGCCCCGGCGACCGGGTGGCCGTCGAGGATCCGGGCTGGTCCAACGCGCTCGACCTCGTCGCGGCGCTCGGGCTGACCGCGGTGTCGATGCCGGTCGACGAGCAGGGTCCGACCCCGGACGGCCTGACCGCCGCGCTGCAGGCAGGCGCCGCCGCCGTACTGGTGACCGGCCGCGCGCACAACCCGACGGGCGCGGCACTGACCCGGCACCGTGCGGCGCAGCTACGAAGCGTGCTGCGATCGTGGGAGTCGCCGCACGATGGCGACAAGGGCGTGCTCGTCATCGAGGACGACCACGCCGCGGAGCTGTCGGCGGTACCGCTGCATCCCCTGGCCGGCGCGACGGCGCACTGGGCGTTCCTGCGTTCGGCCTCCAAGCCGTACGGCCCGGACCTGCGGGTGTCGGTGCTGGCCGGCGACGAGGCGACGGTGGCACGGGTCGAGGGGCGGATGCGCCTGGGGTCCGGCTGGGTGTCCACGATCCTGCAGCAACTGATCGTGCGGTTGTGGTCCGATCCGGCGGTGGCCTCGCTGGTGTCCCGGGCGGCGGAGAGCTACCTGCTGCGCAGCACGGCCCTGCGCACGGCGCTGGCGGACCGGGGCGTGGCCGCCATGGGGGCGACCGGGATCAATGTCTGGCTGCCGGTACCGGACGAGACGGCGGCGGTGGCGCGGCTGCGGGACGCCGGGTACGCGGTGGCGCCCGGGGCGCTGTTCCGGATGGCGTCCCCGCCGGGCATCAGGATCACGCTGAGTCCACTGTCCACAAAGGACATCGAGCCGCTCGCGGACGCGGTCGCGGCGGCGGTCAGCGCGCCGGCCCTCCGCGGAACCTCGGCCTGACCGGCGGCGGCCTGGCGGCGGTACCGGTGAACGCTGGCCGGGCGCCGCTCCGACAAGCTGCGCGGCTGCGCGTGCCGACCCGGGCGGGATGCGGTACACCTGTGCCTATGACCGAATCCGCTTCGTTCGTCCCCGCCGGTGCCGATCTGGAGGCGCTGCGCCTGGCGGCGCGCTCCTGCACCGGCTGCGACCTGTACCGCAACGCCACCCAGACGGTGTTCGGCCGGGGCCGGTCGGCCGCCCGGGTGGTGTTCGTCGGCGAGCAGCCGGGCGACGTGGAGGACAAGCGCGGCGAGCCGTTCGTGGGCCCGGCCGGCGTCCTGCTGCGCCGCGCGGTCGGCGACGCGGGCCTGGACCCGGAGGACCTCTACATCACCAATGCGGTGAAGCACTTCAAGTTCCGGGAGTCCGGCAAGCGGCGCATCCACCAGACGCCGGACCGGGTCGAGATCATGGCCTGCCGCCCCTGGCTGCTCGCCGAGTTCGCCCAACTCGACCCGAAGATCGTGGTGGCGCTCGGCGCGACCGCGGGGCAGGCGCTGCTCGGCCCGTCGTTCCGGGTCACGAAGTCGCGCGGGGTGCTGATGCCGTGGCCGGAGTCGGCCTACCACCCGGAGGACTTCGCCCAGCCGGGCGGCTCCGCCCAGGTACTGGCGACGCTGCACCCGTCGGCGATCCTACGGGCGGACGATCGGGACACCGCGTACGCCGGCTTGGTGAAGGACCTCCAGGTGGCGGTGGCCGCCCTCAGCTAGCTCGCGGTGGCGCGCTCCATGATGGGGCGCAGGTCGCGGCGCTCGATGGCGGCGCTCATCAGCTCCGGGAACAGGTCCGGGGTGCAGGCGAACGCCGGTACCCCGAGGGCCGCGAGCGCCGCCGCGTTGTCCCGGTCGAAGTCCGGTGCGCCGTCGTCCGACAGCGCCAGCAGCACGATGACCTGTACCCCCGAGGACGTCATCGCGGACACCCGGCGCAGCATCTCCTCCCGGATGCCGCCCTCGTACAGGTCGCTGATCAGCACCGCGATCGTGTCCCGCGGCTGCGTGATGAGCGTCTGCCCGTAGGCCAGCGCCCGGTTGATGTCCGTACCCCCGCCCAGCTGGGTACCGAACAGCACGTCGACCGGGTCGGCCAGCTCGGCGGTCAGGTCCACCACGGCCGTGTCGAACACCACCAGCGACGTCCGCAGGGTACGCATCGACGCCAGCACAGCCGCGAACACGCTCGCATATACCACCGAGGCGGCCATCGAACCGGACTGGTCGACGAGCAGCACGATGTCCCGCTGCACCGCGCTGGTCCGCCGCCCGTACCCGACGAGCCGCTCCGGTACGACCGTGCCCAGCTCGGGCTGGTAGTGCCGCAGGTTGGCCCGGATCGTGCGGGACCAGTCGATGTCGCCGTGCCTGGGCCGGTTGACCCGGGCGGCCCGGTTGACCGCTCCGGAGAGCGCCGAGCGCGTCTTCTGCGCGACCCGGCGCTCCAACTCGGCGACCACCTTCGCGACCACCGCGCGGGCCGCCCGCTTGCTGCGGTCCGGCATCACCCGGTTGAGGCTGAGCAGGGTACCCACGAGGTGCACGTTGGGTTCCACGGCGTCGAGCATCTCCGGCTCCAGCAGCAGCCGGGTCAGGTCGAGCCGGTCGATGGCGTCGGCCTGCATGACCTGTACGACGGTGGCGGGGAAGTACCGCCGGATGTCGCCGAGCCAGCGGGCGACCCGGGGCGCGGAGGCGTTGAGGCCGCCCGAGCGCCGGCCGCGTTCGCCGTCGAGGTCCGGGTCGCGGTCGGAGTCGTAGAGCGCGGCGAGCGCCGCGTCCATGGCCGCGTCGCCGCCGCCCAGCTGGTGGCCGGTACCCTCGCCGTCAGGTGTGCCGCCCAGCGCGAGCCGCCAGCGCCGCGCGCGCTCGTCGGGATCTGCTTCGCTCACGACTCACCCCAACCGAGCAGGAGGCCCACCGTCGGCATCACCAGGTCCCCCCGCTCCTCGTCCACGCCGTCGTCGCCGGGCGCGCCGGGGCCGCCAGGCTCGCGCGCCGGGGCGCCCAACCGCACCGCGCGCTCGCCGATCTGCCGCCGTGCCGGCGGTGGGTACTCGCTGAAGGTGCGCCGCAGCAACGGAAGCACCTCGACGAAGGCGTCCGCCGGAATGCCCGTGAGCCAGCCGTCGACCAGCCGCAGCAGCCGCTCGTCGTGTACCAGCAGCAGCCCGTCGCCGGCCAGGAAGCCCTCGATCCAGGCGGCCGCGCGGGACACCGGTACCCCGACGGTCAGCACCAGGGCCATCCGCCGCCCCGCCTCGGTCACGTCCAGTCGCCCGGCGTCCAGCAGCAGCCGGTTGACCCGCCCGGACAGCAGCCCGTGCATGTCGTCCCTTGTGGACAGTCCTTTGAGGACATCCAGCCAGCGCGACGCGTCGTCCGGTGAGTCCAGCAGGGCGATCGCGGCGTGTACCGCGTCGATCCGGTCGCGCAGGCCGGCCGCCGCCGCGTCGTCGAGGCCGGTCACCGCGGCCGGCAGGCCGACGCAGATCCGGGTGATCAGCCCGTCGGCGACGTGCCGCAGCGCCGGCAGGTCGGTGCGCCGCACGTCGCCGTACCGCAGCGTGCGGATCAGCGCGGGCAGCGCGTCCATCAGGTGCGCGACGTCGTGGTCGCGGGCCATCCGCTCGTCCAGCGCGGCGAGCACGGCCGGCAGCCCGTCCGGCAACTCGGCCAGCAGGCACCGCTCGACGAGCGCGGTGATCTCGGCCAGCGAGCCCGCGCCGGCGGCCTGCTCGGCGACCCGGGCGCCCGCCGCCTCGCGCACGGACGTCCCGTAGGCGCTGGCCTCCACGAGGTCCACCGAGAACTCCGGGCGCCACGCCAGCCGCCACGACTCCCAGAACGTGCCCCGGCCGGCGCGCGCGGCCATCGCCACGCCCCAGTCGACGCCGAGCAGCCCCAGCCGGTGCAGCAGGCGGCTGCGCTCCAGGTCGAACTCCCGGCGCAGGTCCAGGTCCATGTCGCGGGGCTCGGGCGCCGGGGGCAGGCGCAGCCGCCGCTGGTAGGCGGCCACGTCACGCGCGATCGGTACGGTCGGTGCCTCCTCCGGTACCGCGCCCAGCCGCTCCCCGACCACCAACCTCCGCTGGATCAGCTCCAGGCGCAGCGGGTCGCCCTCGCACAGCACCGCGAGCGCGGCATCGGTCACCTCGACCAGGCCGGGTTCGGGTCGCCCGCGCATCGCGGCCAGCGTGTCCGCGAGCCGGGTCGCCTCGATGACGTGCGCGCTGGACACCGGTACCCCGTCGTGGCGCAGGACCCCGGCCGCCCGTACCAGCCAGCGGGCCACCGCCTCGCCGGGCGGGGTGCTGAACAGATGGTGGTACCAGCCGGGGGAGCGCACCCCCGCCCCGTACCCCTGGCCGGACGCGAGCCGCGCGTAGGTCCACGGTACCCACGTCATGGTGACCCTGGTCCTGGGCAGTCCGCGCAGCAGCCCGGCGTCGGCGGTGGCCGTGGGCAGCGGCGCCGTCAGGGCCGGCACGTGCCACGCCCCGCACACCACGACGACTCGTTCGAACTCCCGGGTGGCCGCGCGCAACGCCTGGCGCATCGCGGCCTCGCGCCGCTCGTCCTCGGCCTGTTCGTCCACAGTGGACTCGGCCCGTACCGTCGCCATCGCCTCGGCGATCGCGGCGAACGGCCGCAGCGCGGCGCTCAGCTCGTCCTCATCACTGGGCGGGCCGCTGCCGGGCTGGTCGAAGCGGTGCTCGACCACGTCCTCCCACCACCGCTCGGCGTCGTCGTAGCCGGCCGCCTCGGCCAGCGCGCCGAGCGGATCGGCCGGCACCCCGGCGCGGCGCCGCTTCCGCTCGCCGGGAGTTGGTTCGGCGGCGAGCTGTGCCGAGGCGGGCAGGTCGATGAAGCGCACCCGTACCTCGTGCGCCACCGCCCAGCGCAGCGCCTGCCACTCCGGCGAGAACTCGGCGAACGGCCAGAACACCGCGCGCAGGTCCCGACCGGGCTCGCCGGTCCGGGGGGCGGGCGCCCGCGCGCCGGCCGGGCCGGCCACGGCCGGGTAGGCCAGCAGCGCGACCGGCGCCCGCATGTCCTCGTGACCCGCGAGCGGTACCAGCGCGTCCGCCTCCGGCGGCCCCTCGATCAGCACGACGTCCGGCTGGTAGGCCATCAGCACCCGGCGGACCGAGCGCGCCGAGCCCGGACCGTGGTGCCGCACGCCCAGCAGGACGGGGCTGTTGCTGGACATGGGCGCTACACGCTCCGGGCGGCCCGGTAGAAGTCCCGCCAGCCGTCCCGCTCGCGTACCACGGTCTCCAGGTACTCCTGCCAGATCACCTGATCCGACACCGGATCCTTGATGACCGAGCCGACGATGCCGGCGGCCACGTCGACCGCGCGCAGCCGCCCGTCGCCGAAGTGCGTGGCGAGCGCCAACCCGTTGGTGACCACGGAGATCGCCTCGGCGGTGGACAGCGTGCCGCTGGGCGACTTCAGCTTGGTGCGCCCGTCCTCGGTCACGCCGCCGCGCAGCTCCCGGAAGATGGTGACCACCCGGCGGATCTCCTCCGCACCGGCCGGCGGCGCGGGCAGCTCCAGCGTCCTGCCCAGCTGCGCCACCCGGCGCGCGACGATGTCCACCTCCTCGTCCACCCCGGCCGGTACCGGCAGGACGACGGTGTTGAACCGCCGCCGCAGCGCCGAGGACAGCTCGTTGACGCCGCGGTCCCGGTCGTTGGCCGTCGCGATGAGGTTGAACCCCTTGCGCGCCTGTACCTGCAGGTTCAGCTCCGGTACCGGCAGGGTCCGCTCGGACAGCACGGTGATCAGCGAGTCCTGCACGTCCGAGGGCATCCGGGTCAGCTCCTCGATCCGGGCGATGCTCCCGCCCGCCATGGCGCGCAGCACGGGACTGTCCACGAGCGCGGCCCGCGACGGTCCCTCGGCGAGCAGCCGGGCGTAGTTCCACCCGTACCGGATGGCCTCCTCGGGCGTGCCGGCCGTCCCCTGTACCAGCAAGGTCGAGTCGCCGCTGATCGCCGCCGACAGGTGCTCGGACACCCACGTCTTGGCGGTACCCGGTACCCCCAGCAGGAGCAGCGCCCGGTCGGTGGTGAGCGTGGCGACGGCGACCTCGATGAGGCGGCGCGAGCCCACGTACTTCGGCACGATCGGCGTACCGTCGGCGGCCTCGCCGCCCAGCAGGTACGTCACCACGGCCGACGGGGACAGCCGCCAGCCGGGCGGCCGTGCCCGGTCGTCGCCGGCGGCGAGCGCAACCAGCTCGTGCGCGTACTCGTCCTCGGCGTGGCGGCGCTGCACCGCCAGCGCGCCGACTTCGTCGATCATCCGAGCTCCTCGTGCATCTCCCGGCGGTACCTGAGGGTGGCCGCGAACCGTTCCACGATGACGATGACGGGGTCGATGGTCCGGCCCCCGCCGGCCTGACCGGCGGCCTCGTTGCGCAGGATCCACCAGCGCCGGGCCAGCTCGGTCGCCCGCGGCACGATCTCGACCGGCAGCCGCAGCGCGGCCAGCTCGCAGATCCCGGCCACCCGCCAGCTGCCCGAGAAGTCGACGCCCGGCCGGCCGCCGCGCCCGGTGCCGCCCGGGAGGCCGGCACTCCCGGCGCCACCGCCTCGGGCGCCACCATGCGGAGCGCCGCCGTGCGGAGCGGCGCCGGGCGCGTCGCCCGCCCCGCCGCCCGGCCCGGCGCCCGGCCCGTCGCCGGCCCCACCGCGAGGGGCGTCGTGCCCGGCCGGCGCGAGCCGCTCGTCCAGCGCGGCGAGCACCGATTCGGCGAGCGCGGGTGGCCACGGCCGCGGGCACAGCGCCAGCATCTGCTCGACGCCGACCGCCGCCGCGCTGCCCAGCCCCTC
>Ga0157369_10007470_pt1 | contig 12583 bp, 9 predicted proteins | sample C25metaG_FD_113461 | JGI IMG/M metagenome (GOLD analysis project Ga0157369, IMG submission 113461) | Corn rhizosphere microbial communities from Kellogg Biological Station, Michigan, USA - C2-5 metaG | ecosystem: Host-associated > Plants > Roots > Rhizosphere > Soil | place: USA: Michigan...
CTCACGCGCACCCGGCCCTCCGGCAGCTCGCGCAGAAATGCCGCGGCCTCAACGTCCGCAATCGACACCGCATAATTGACGATCCCCTCGCAATCCTCCTCCGCCGCGCACGCCCGGACCAAATCCTGATGCGTGACCCACAGCCATGCGATCCGCCCCTCCCGCTTCAAATTGCTCAGTGCCGCGCCAAGAAGCAGAAGCTTCGACGTAGCGGTGGAAAAATATATCTCCTGGGCAATGCGGATCGGGTCGGCGCCCGCCTCCACAAGTTCCTTCGCCATGCCAAAGGTCGACGCGCGCGTTCCGCCGTAACAAAATCCGCCGGTATCGGTCAGAATCGTCGTATACAGCGACACCGCCATTTCCGGCGTAACCGTTGCGCCGGCAGCTTTCACCACGCGGTACACCAGTTCGCCCACGCTGGCAGCCTCGCGGTCGATCCAGTTCAGATGACCGTAAGCCGTCCCGGTGGGATGGTGATCGATGTTGATCTGATACAGCCGTTCCAGCCCGTTCACCTTGGTCCGCCCCAGGCTATCGCACTCCAGCAGAATCACCGCGTCGTACCTGCCCTGCACGCTCATGGTAAAGCGAATCTTCTCCGCCCCGGGCAGCATACGGTAGATGTGCGGCACGCGATCGGCGGCCACCAGGTCGACGTGCTTCCCCATCTCCCGCAGAAGCGCGCCCATGGCAAGCATCGAGCCCACCGCGTCACCATCCGGCCGCGAATGCGAGCAGACCAGGAACCGCTCCCCGCGGCGGATCACATCGAGGATCGCGGGTATCGGGTCCTCAGGCATCCAGCCCATGCCGGCCTGCCCGGGCGTCTGAGGACCAGCCACTCCGTTCATGCCGGGCGCGGAAACACTCTGTCCGAAGGCATCCATGCCTACTCCTGAGAAGCCTTCTGCCGTTTGCGGCTGCGCGTCATAAGCTCGTCGATACGAGCCTGGAAACGACCCGAACGGTCGGCAAAAAACGCCAGTTCGGGAACGTGACGGACCCCCATCCGCTCCTTCAGCTCGAATCGAATATAACCCTTGGCTGCCTCCAGCCCGGCTACTGTGTCTTCCTCGGCCTTGGCGATATCGGGCTCCGCGCTGTCCACGGCCACGTAAACCCGCGCCGACTTGCCGCCTGGATTCAGCACCACCTCGCTCACATAGCAGAACGCAATCCGCGGGTCAGACAGTTGCCCCTCGATCATCGCGCCAATCTCCTCGCGAAGGGTCTCCGCCACACGGTCCTGATGATGTTTTCGTGCTCGATGCTCCGGCATCTCCGCTCCCTTTTCGACCGCCTCCCGGACAAGCTCTCCACGTTGGAGCGGTTAGGTAAACCCATCAGGATACCAGAGCGACGGCCACCGCCCGAGGACCCTCCCGCAACCCCTGCCAAACCGGCCTCCGCTGTTGGTTTTGTGAGCCCCATCACCCCTTGCGTCGATTCCATCCTGCACCCCCTTCCACCTCCCCTCATCCTTGCCGCGGGAATTTCCAGCCGCTACGCCGGTACAAAATGGGATGATCCCGTCGGGCCCAACGGCGAATCCATCATGGAATACTCCATCTTCGACGCCCGCCGCGCCGGCTTTGCAGGCTGCGGAAAAACTCCAATTAAGGGCGGCTTTGTAACAAGGGCACGGCTTTAGCCGGGCCACAAATCGCTCATTCTAATGATCCGGGCTTTAGCCCCTGCCGTGTTTCGCTGCTCACAAATGCCTTTTTCCGCAGCCTCTTTGGCCGCATCGTGTTCGTCATCCGCAGAGAGCAGGAACAGTTCTTCCGCGAATTGGTGGCCGCCCACTTCGGCAGGCACCTCTCGCTCGAGTTCGTCATCCAGGACAATCACCGCATTCCGCCGGGGTTCTCAGTATCGGCAGCGCGCAAGCGGCCCTGGGGCACCACCCATGCCGTGCTCGGCGCGGCAGCGGCGCTGCGCGAGCCCTTCGCTGTCATTAACGTGGATGACTTCTACGGGGCGCAGAGCTTCAACTCCCTGGCAGCACACCTGCGCTCGGCGTCAGAGGATCACGCGGTCATGGGTTTCGTGCTGCGCAATACCCTGTCCGATTTCGGCCCGGTTCCCCGCGCCATCTGCGAAGTGGATGAGCGGAACAGCCTGCGCAGGATTATCGAGTTGAAGAACATCGAAAAGGATGGCGGCCACGCCCGCAACACCGACGCCGCGGGCGGCGAAATGCTGCTCACCGGAAGCGAAACCGTGTCCATGAACATGTGGGGGGTCACGCCCGCGGTCTTTGCGCCGCTCCGCGAGCACTTCGTTCGCTTCCTCGAAAAGCATCACGACGATCCGAATGCCGAATGCTTCCTGCCCAACACCGTCAACAGCATGATCCAGGAGAATCAGGTACGCGTGAAGGTGCTGCCCAGCGGCGAGAAATGGTTCGGCCTCACCGATCGCGAAGAGCATCCCCGCGCCGTCGACCACATACGGCGCCTGGTGGAAGACGGACATTATCCCCGGCGGCTCTGGGCCCAGGCCATGGCTATTCCGTCCTGAGCGCGCGCGCCGGATCCACGCTGGCCGCGCGCCGCGCGGGAATGAACCCCGCTAGCATCGCCACCAGGCAGATGCCCGCTATGCCTGCGCCGTAGGCCGCCGGGTCTGCTATCGATACGCCGTACAACTGGCTGCGAACCGCGCGCGCCCCCAGCACCGCCACCGGGACCGCCGCCACAACCGCGATGCCCGCGAGTAGCAAGGTCTCCCGCAATATCAGCCCAACCACCGAACCTCGCCGTGCTCCCAGCGCCATGCGGATGCCGATCTCGCGCGTGCGCTGCGCCGTGGAGTAGGCCAGAATCCCATACAGCCCGATACCCGCCAGCAGCGCCGCCAGCGCGCCAAAAACCATTGCCAGCAAAGCGACCGTGCGCTCCGTCAAGAGGTCCTCATCGATCTGATCGCGCATCGTGATCACGTTGTCGACAATGAGCTTGGGATCGATCTTCCCGATGGCCGCGCGAATCTCGTTGGCCGCAGCCTCCGGCGGTTGATACGTGCGCACGTAGTATCTCAATCCATCCGGCCGCTCCTCCTGTTCGAACAGCGTGTATGACGTCGGCAGCGCCGGGTCCTTCACGGACACGTGCCTCACATCCTTCACTACCCCCACGATGACCGAATCGGTTTTCCCGCCCCGTGGACGGCTTATATGCTGCCCCAGCGCGGCCTGAGGAGATCCCCAGTAGTGCTTCGCCAGGCTTTCGTTAACCACAGCCACTTTCATCGAACCCGCCGTATCCGAGGGCGCGAACAGCCGCCCCGCCACCAGCGGTATGCCCATGGTCTGCAAATAGTCGTTGCTCACCCAGGGCAATTCGACGTCATACTCTTCCTCATTCGGACCCGGCGTGTATCCCGTCACTTTGACGTCGCCATTGCGCTGATCGTCGGCCAGGTCGGCGTCGTTCGTGGCCGCCGCGCCGCGAATGCCCGGCAGAGCCTGCAGCGCCTCGATCGCGCGAAGCTCCACGGGCGCAACTGCCGGACCCGGATAGCCTGCCAGCTCCGGCTCCAGGTCGAACTCCAGCAGATGATCCGTCGCAAACCCCGGGTTGGCATTGTGCAGGTTCTCGATGGTGCGAACAAACATGCCCGCCCCAATCATCAGCAGCAGGCTGAAGCCGATCTGCAGCGCCACGCAGGTGCGGCGGAAGCGCAGCGAGTCGCCTGCCCCAGTGCCCGTTTGCTGGCGCAGAGCCTCGGCAAGCCGCGGGTTCCAGAACTGCGCCGCCGGAGCCATGCTGAAGATCACACTGCCCGCCAGCATCACCACCGCCGTGAAGGCAAACACGCGCCAGTCCAGCGAAGCGGTAAACGCTGAAGTGTCGCCCGTCTGGCCTTGCATCCAGTGGATCAGCAGCCGCAGCGCTTCTGGCGCGAACGCCAGACCCAGCACTGCGCCCGCTATTCCAAGCAGCATGCCCTCACATAAAAGCTGGCGCAGAATCTGCGGAGTCGCCGCGCCCATCGCGTAGCGCACGCTGAATTCGCGCTCGCGGTTGGCCGCGCGCACCAGCAGCAGGCTGGCCACGTTTACCACCGCCATGGCCACCACCAGCAGCACCATGCCCATGATGATCAGCAGTGGCGTGCGCACGTCCCCGCGGATGGGCGAGAAGCCGCCCGCACCAGGCTCAAGGTTTACGTGCGATGCGTCCACAAACTCCTTCCGCGCCTTTGCCGACTGGTCTTTCAGTCCCGCAAACTCCTGTTCGCGCAGCCCATGAAACAGCGCGTTGATCGACGCCGACGCCTGCTCCCGCGAGACTCCCGTCTTGATGCGCCCTACCAGATGAATCCAGTAGTCCTTGTGATCGGGCAGGTAATTCCACTCCGGCTCGATCGTGCGCTGCATGGTAATCGGCACATAGATGTCGGAATTACTGCCCCACACCACACTCCGGAAGCCCGGCGGCGCCACGCCCACAATGGTGAATTGGCTACCGTTGACCAGCAGCGTGCGGCCCACCACCGGGGCCTCACCCAGGTGCGTGCGCCAATAGTCGAAATTCAGCACCACCACCGGATTCGCACCATCCGCCGTCTCGTCGGCCGAGTTCAACAGGCGGCCCACCGCGGGGCTCAGCCCCAGCACATCGAAGTAATTCCCCGAAACTTCCTCGGCCGTCACCGCCTCGGCGCGGTTGTTCCAGGTAACTCCAGCGTCCGCGCGCGAGGTGGCCAGCAGCCCGCTCAACACATCGTTCTTGTCGCGCAGATCGCGATACATGGGATAGGAGAATTCGTGCCGGTGCCCCGGCGTGTTTCCCCCATCCGAGTGCGTGTGCCCCTCGTGCGATCCCGCATAGCTCAGCACCACCAGTTGCTGCGGATCGCGTACTGGAAGCGCGCGCAGCAGCGCCTGGCTCATCAGGCTGAATATCGTGGAATTGGCGCCGATCGCCAGCGCAAGCGTGAGGATCGCGACAGTCGTCAGCCCCGGGTTCCGAAACAACCCGCGCACGGCGAACCGCACGTCACGCAGCAGCAATTCCAGGCTCCACGACGGCCGCTGCTCGCGGCACTGCTCGCGCGCCCGCTCCCGTCCGCCGAACGCAATCGCCGCCTGGCGGTGGGCTTCTTCAGCGCTCATGCCGGTCGTGAGATTCGCCTCTATCTGACGCTCCAGGTGGAACGCAATCTCCTCGTCCACCTCCACCCGGCGCTTACTCGAAAAGAAGAACCGCACCTTCGCCAGCAATTCCCGCATCTCAGCCCCCTACCCCTAATCCCTCTGTCCCTCTATCCCTTTGTCCCTCTATCCCTCTGTCCCTCTGTCCCTTTGTCCCTCTATCCCTCTATCCCTTTGTCCCTCTATCCCTTTGTCCCTCTATCCCTTTGTCCCTCTATCCCTTTGTTCCTCTATCCCTTTGTCCCTTTGTCCCTCTATCCCTCTATCCCTGCCTTCTCTCATATCTCCGCCAGCACAAGGTTCACCGCCCCCGCCAGCCGCTCCCAGTTCTCCAGCTCCGCGGCAAGATGCTTCTTGCCCGTCGCGGTCAGCGTGTAGAACCGCGCCTTGCGGTTGTTCTCACTCGCGCCCCACTGCGCCTTGATCCAGCCCTTGTATTCCAGCCGGTGCAGCGCCGGGTAGAGCGATCCCTGCCCCACCTGCAGCACATTGTTTGAAACCTGCTGGATCCGCTGGGCGATGGCCCATCCATGCTGCGGCTCGTTGGCGATTGCCTTCAGAATCAACATGTCCAGCGTGCCCTGCAGCAGATCGATCGATGTCGGCATTCTGTTCCCCTCTGTTCCCCTTGATACTCGACAAGAACCATACCGTTCTCTCTTGTCGACGGTCAAGGGGAAACGCGCCACTCCACCGAATTGCGCCCAGGCGCACAGCCGTGACCGCCGTCACATTCACGCATCCCACACCCGCGGTATGTTGAAAATGCTCCCGGAGAAATCCGGGAGTTTGCCGTTTAAGGGACCAGGGGGGTACCTACCCCTCCAAGGTGCACCGGTTTCGCAACATTCTTCTGGTAACAAGCGCACTTTGAATAACTTAGATATGTTTACTAATTGGTAATTTGATCTACAAGAATCCGTAGACTACGCGCTTCCTTCAGGCCTAACCACCAGAATTGCCCCCCCCGCCCCTGGCCTCGGTTCCCGGTTCCCCGGCCGAGCGGACAAACTGACGGCAAGCGAAGACGCAACGCCCAACTGCTATCCTGAATCCGTGATTCCGCGTTTTCGTATCAAGGGTTCGCTGGCCATTCTTGTGCTCCTGGGGCTACCTGTTTCGGCGTGCCACAAGGAAGAGCAGGCCGTCCAGCACGTGGCGCAGAGCGCGGCCAACGCAGAGAAACAGGCGCAGGCCGCCGCCACCGAACGCGACCAGCAACGCGCACAGTTGGCGGCTATCCCGCTGCCCACCAAAAGCCTTTATAGGAACATCCACGACCCCAGCGAGTGGAAGAACCCCTTCATCAGCGTGGACGCCAACTATCTTGATCTGCACGTCATCATGGGCGACGCCAACCCCAGCGACCTGGGCCAGGGCAGCATGTTCCGCCCCGAGGCCGCACGACGCCAGGAACTGCAGATCCGCCCGGCAGATTTGACGAGAGCGCTGCTCGCGCTGCCCGGTCGCGCCTGGCCCTACGGCCGCGTGGTCGCCATTGCCGAGTCGCCCGAAGCCGACCGCAAAAAGCGCCCCAGCATCCGCCGCAATGTGGAAAGCACGATTCAGAAACTCAACGACCTCGGCATCGTGGTCGAAGAGTGGCCCACGCGCTAATTACGTCCTGCTGCAATCTCCCCTCGCTTCCAGCCAAACTCCGGTACTACGACCACCGCGCTACCATTCCCTTGTGACCACTTTTCCCATCTTCGGTCAATTCAAACCCCTCGATCACGAGCGATTTTCCGCCCACCGCGAACTCGAAGCCCGGCTCAAACAAACCATCGGCGGCGAAGTCCGGTTCGACTCCGGCTCGCGCGCGCTCTATGCCACCGACGCGTCCAACTACCGCCAGCTACCCATCGGAATAGTGGTTCCGCGCGATGCCGCGGATGTGGAAGCCGCCCTTGCCGCCTGCCGCGAGCTGGGCGCCGCGGTGTTGCCGCGCGGCGCGGGCACCAGCCTGGCCGGGCAATGCGCCAACGTCGCAGTGGTCTTCGACTACTCGAAATACATGGACCGGCTCACTGGCATCGACCCCCAACGCAAGCTTGCGACGGTCGAGCCAGGCATCGTGCTCGACCGCCTGCGCGAAGCGGCCGAGCAGCACCAGCTCACTTACGGCCCCGATCCCGCGACGCACAACCGCTGCACGCTGGGCGGAATGATCGGTAACAACTCCTGCGGCGTGCACGGGCTGCTCGCCGGCAAGGTGTCAGACAACGTCGAATCGCTCGACATCATGCTCTACGACGGCACCCGCATCACCGTCGGAAAAACCGGCCCGGGAGAGCTGGAAGAGATCATCAGCGCAGGCCGCCGCAAAGGCCAGATCTATGCCCGGCTAAAGGACATCCGGGACAAATACGCTGATCTGGTAAGGCAGAACTTCCCACAAATTCCGCGCCGCGTCTCCGGCTACAACCTCGACGAACTGCTGCCCGAGAACGGCTTTCACGTGGCGCGCGCCCTGGTGGGCACAGAAGGCACCTGCGTCAACGTGCTCTCCGCCACGGTGAACCTGACGGAAAGCCCACAGCATCGCGTGCTCGTGGTGGTCGGGTTCCCAGACGAGTTCGTGGCCGCCGACGCGGTTCCCCGCGCGCTGCGCCACGCACCCATCGGTCTTGAAGGCTTCGACCACCTCCTGGTCGAATTCATGCGCCGCAAGGGCCTCGCCGCTGCACAGTTGCAGAGCCTGCCCAAAGGCGTGGGATTTCTCCTCATCGAGATGGGCGCCGACACCCCGGAAGAAGCCCGGTCACGGGCAGAAGCAGTGGCACGCGACGCGGCCTCATGGCCCGACTCTCCCGTTGCGCACGTCTGCACACCGGAGGAAGCGCGGAGCGTTTGGACGGTACGCGAATCGGCGCTGGGCGCGGTAGTCTTCGTGCCCGGCGAGCCGGATCGCTTCGAAGGCTGGGAAGACGCCGCGGTGCCGCCCGAACGCCTCGGCGAATATCTGCGCGCCATCACAAAGCTGATGCGGGAGTACGGCTACTCCAGCCCCTTCTACGGCCACTACGGCCAGGGCTGCGTGCACACCCGCATCAACTTCGACTTCCGCAGCGAGGCGGGCATTCGCAAGTTCCGCGAGTTCATCGAGCGCGCCGCCGACGTGGTGCTCCGCTTCGGCGGCTCGTTCAGCGGAGAACACGGCGACGGCCAGTCGCGCGCGGTGCTGCTCCCCAAGATGTTCGGCCCGGAGCTGATGCAGGCCTTTCGCGAGTTCAAGCAGGTGTGGGATCCGTACAATCGTATGAATCCCGGCAAGCTCGTCGACGCCGTGCGAGTATACGACCCCGTCGAAAACCTGCGCCACACCCTGGACGAGGGCCCTCCGCCTTCGGCCGAGCCGAGCCATCCTCCCGTCTCACGCCCCGCAACTCCGTCCGCGCACCAGCGTCCCGTGTCAGGGCACGACTTCAGTCGTGCCGAAAACACCGCACAGTTAGGCGGGGCTTCAGCCCCTGCGGCGCCGCCCCCGCAACGAAGTCTCGAAACTCACTTCGCCTTCGCCAAGGACGGCGGCTCCTTCGAGCGCGCCACCGAGCGCTGCGTTGGCGTGGGCGCCTGCCGCAAAGCGTCAGGCGGAGTCATGTGCCCCAGCTACCAGGGCACCGGCGAAGAAATGCATTCGACCCGCGGCCGCGCCCACCTGCTGTGGGAGATGCTCGCCGGCAGCCTGCAGCCCGAAGGATTCGCGAGCGAAGCGGTAGAGGACGCACTCTCGCTGTGCCTCAGTTGCAAGGCATGCAAAACCGAGTGCCCCGTTCAAGTGGACATGGCGCAGTACAAGGCCGAGTTCCTGGCGCAGCACTACAAGAATCGCCGCCGGCCGCTGCAGCACTACATCTTCGGTTTTGCCGACAAGCTCGCGCGTTACGGTTCCCTCCTTCCCGGCCTCACCAATGCGGTGCTGAACGGCCCCCTCACCAGCCCGCTCATCAAACGCCTCGCTGGAGTCGCAAGAGAACGGAAACTCCCGGAGCTTGCGCCCAAGCCCTACACGAAGACTCGCCCCGCCAGCGCGTCAGGGCACGACTTCAGTCGTGCCGAAAGCAGCCCATTAACAACCGGGGCTTTAGCCCCTGAGGGACGCTCGCCCGAACGCACCGTCTTACTGTGGCCCGACACCTGGAACAACTACTACCATCCGCAATCGCTCTCCGCGGCCGAGTCGCTGCTGCGTGAAGCAGGATTTGAGGTCAAGACCGCGGAGCGGCACATCTGCTGCGGACGCCCCCTCTACGACTTCGGCCTGCTCCACCAGGCCCGCGCCTACCTCGCCAAGGTGCTCGAGCGCATGGCGCCGCACATCGACGCAGGTCTGCCGTTCATCTTCCTCGAGCCAAGCTGCGCCAGCGTGTTCAAAGACGAGCTCCCCGAGCTATTCCCCAACGATCCCCGCGCAAAGATCCTGGCCGAGAACATCTGGCTCCTCGCCGACTTCCTCGCCGCGAAGGCCCCCGAAGCCATCACGGATCGACTGCACGGCAAGCGAATCCTGATCCACGGCCACTGCCATCACAAAGCGGTCTTCGGCGGCCCGAAGAGCGAGATTGAACTGCTCCGCCAGGCCGGCGCAGACGTGCAAATGATCGAAGCCGGCTGCTGCGGCATGGCCGGCCCCTTCGGCTTTGAAGCAGAAAAGTTCGAGGTATCGCGGACCATCGCCAACCAGCAACTGCTGCCCGCGATTGAAGGCGCCAGCGCCGACACACTCCTGGTCGCTGACGGCTTCAGTTGCCGCGAGCAGATCGAGCAGTTGAGCCACAAGCACGCCATCCACTTCGCCGAGGCGCTCGCGCACCGGGAAACGAAATGAGCGCAGCGCGGCCTGCCTGTCGCGGCAGCCGCGCTACAATCAGAATTCCATTATGTTTATCGTCGTGTGGCAGTTTGAGATTGCCGAGGAGAAGGTTGCCGCGTTCGAGGCCGCGTACGGGCCGGAGGGCGACTGGGCGCGCCTGTTCCGCACCTCGCCGGAGTATCGCGGCACCGAGCTGCTGCTTGACGCCTACGTGCCCGGCTCCTACCTCACCATCGATCGCTGGACGAGCGAAGAGGCCTTCCGCAACTTCCGCCGCGATCACGATTCCGACTACGAAATGCTCGACCGCGCCTGCGACGACCTCACCGCCAAAGAGACCCGCATCGGCGCCTATACCGGGTAGTCTTCAATCTACTGGGCTCCCGCTTGCATTTCCGTGATACGTGTCCGCACCAAGATGAAAGGCGCGTCCGCAGGTGGTGCATTGGAAATCATGCGCGACAACATCTCCGGGCAGGGTCGGCTCCAGAATCTCCTCTAATGTGCAATCTGCGTGAACCATCAGGAATGTTCCTTGCGCAACGATTTCGATCAGTTGGCGTGCAAGGTCCCGATACTCGTTGGGGGTGCTCAGGTTGAACCTCTCTGCGAATCCTCCACACCTGGGGCACTGCTCCATGGGCCACAGTGTACGCTGGTCCGGTGCCCGTTCCTTCCCGCGATCCGGAGCTAATCCAGATCATGGACGCGTCGTGGGCAGATGCAGCGCGGCGTGCCGGCGCGCATCTGGCGTGCCGCCCCGGATGCACGCAGTGCTGCCACGGCCCATTTCCGATAAATGCGCTCGATGCTGCCCGGCTGCGGGAGGGCATCGAGGCACTGCGCACGGCCGATCCCGAAACGGCCGCGGCAGTCGAGCATCGCGCGCGCCAGTGGATCGACACCTGGGCGCCGCACTTCCCGGGCGACGCACAAACCGGAATCCTCGCAAGCACCGAAGCGGCGCGGGAGCCGTTTGAAGACCTTGCCGACAACGCGCCCTGCCCCGCGCTTGATCCGGAAACCGGCCGCTGCGATGTGTACGCGTGGCGCCCCATGACCTGCCGCCTTTTCGGCCCACCTGTTCGACAGGAGAGCGGCGCGCTAGGCTGCTGCGAGCTGTGCTTCACGCAAGCCTCAAACGAAGAGATCGCCGCCTGCGAGATGCAGGTGCCGCACGATTTGGAGTCATCGCTGCTCGAGGAGCTGGGCGATGCCTTCGAGACGGTGGTGGCCTACGCGCTCGTGAAGCACGCCGAGCCGTCTCCGCGATAAAATGGCGCTTGGACCAGCCTTTGACAACTCGCCCCTGCCGGGTGGAAACCAACACCCGCTCTCTTAAAGACAACTATCGATTCCTTCGCGATCTCGCCGGCAATGACGTCGAGTGCATGGCTATTGTGAAGGCCAACGCCTACGGCCACGGGCTGGAGATCTGCGCGCCCGCGGCAGCGGCTGCCGGAGCAGGCTGGCTGGGCGTCACCAGCGTGGAAGAAGGCGTGTCGGCCCGCGCGGCCTGCGGCGCAACTCCGCGGATATTGGCCATCGGCGGCGTGTTCCCCGGACAGGGCGCGGCGGCGATGGCGCACGGCATCACGTGCGTGGTCTGGGAGCCGTACCAGCTTGACGAGTTGGAACACGCGGCGCGGGCCGCCGGGCTTGCCGCACACTCCGTCGCCGTACACCTCGAGATCGACACCGGCATGAGCCGGCAGGGCGCCGCGCTCGACGCGCTACCCCCGCTGCTTGCCCGGTTCGGCGCGGGTTCGCCTCTGCGTATCGAGGCGGTGATGACCCACCTCTACGCCTCCGACGAGGCGCACGGGGAAACGACGGCAGCACAACTTGCCCGGCTGGAAACGACCCTCGCGCAAATTTGCAAAGCCGGCGACGCATCGGCGTCCGGGCCCGAATACCTCAGCGTAGGCGCAAGCGCGGCCCTGCTCGGCGGCACGGCCTCTGCCGTCCGCGAAATCGCTTCCCGCTCGAATTTGCGGCCCATGCTGCGGCTGGGGCTGGCGCTCTACGGGCTGGTTCCCGATTTCGATCCGGAATTTCTGCCGGGCGAGGCGCCCGCCGCTCTCGACGGCGCCCGCCAGCAACTGCGGCCGATATTGGAGTGGAAAACCCAGGTGGTCAGCGTGCGCACCATCCCGGCCGGCGCCGAAGTGGGCTACAACGGAACCTTTGTGGCCACTGAGCCGATGCGGGTGGCGCTGATCGCGGCGGGCTATGCCGACGGGCTCGACCGGCGGCTGGGTAACCGGTTCAGCCTGCTGATACGCGGGCAGAGGGCCCCGCTGGTGGGGCGCATCAGCATGGACCAGGCGGTGCTGGACGTAACCGAGATCGGGGACGTGACGCCGGGGGACGAGGTGGTCATCCTGGGCGCGCAGGGCGGCGAGACGATCACGGCGTTCGATCACGCGCAGGCGTCGGGCACGATTCCCTGGGAAGTGTTCACCCGAATCACGCCGCGTGTGCAGCGGATCGAGGTCGGCGGACACTAGGGTGTATCGACATATAGGGGTGGCAGCGACGGGAGCCATTTTTTCTCAGATCTAGAAGTGAGGAGTGACGCATACCGGGAGTCTGGTAGCGACGAG
>Ga0157369_10007473_pt1 | contig 12579 bp, 14 predicted proteins | sample C25metaG_FD_113461 | JGI IMG/M metagenome (GOLD analysis project Ga0157369, IMG submission 113461) | Corn rhizosphere microbial communities from Kellogg Biological Station, Michigan, USA - C2-5 metaG | ecosystem: Host-associated > Plants > Roots > Rhizosphere > Soil | place: USA: Michigan...
AAACCGACCGGCTGGCCGTCGCGGCGATGGATGAAGAACGGCCGTTTGCGGCCGCTGGAATCCTGCCATTCGTAATAGCCGTCGGCCGGAATCAGGCAGCGGCGGCGGCGCATGGCGTTCTTGAACGCCGGCTTCTCATTGATCGTTTCGGAGCGCGCATTGATCAAAAGGGTAATTTTACGGGGGTCCTTGACCCAGGATGGCACAAGTCCCCAGCGCATCAGGCGGAAATGTCGGCCGCCATTCTCGAGGATCACGACAGGCACAGGTTGCGTCGGCGCGATGTTATGCCTCGGCGGGAAATTCGGCTGCTCGGAATAGCCAAAAACCTGCCGCACGGCGGCCGGAGGCGAGGTAATGACAAAGCGTCCGCACATTGTGTAGCCTAAATGGTCATCCGTTCAGCACCTTTTAACCCCGAACCGGAACACTGCGACCGATGAGCGCAACGGCCCAAACATCCGCGCGAGAAGATCGCACGACGTCGCAACTTGCAGGGCTCAGCGCAGAGGCGCGCTACGCCGCGCTGCGCGCCGCCAACATCAATCCGCAGACCGGGCTTGCCACCGACTACCTCAATCATTTCAACGAAGCCATCATGCTGCTTGAAATGATTCCCGATATCCCGGAGTGCGCCGACGATTTTCTGGCCTGGTCGCCGTTGTCCTACGCCGAGCATTTTTGGGCTTCCAATTTCAAGGCGCGTGATCTCGCGATCGAGGCCTATGAATCCGCCGCGCCCGATATTCGCGCCGAATTCGACCAGATGACCGAGACCATGACCTCGATCCTGCACGAGGTCGGCTCGGCGATGCGCGAGGCCGTACAAAGCTCGACCAGGGCCAAGCTCGCCGAGCAGGCGATCGGCTGGCTGAAGCCGCTGGTGGCGGCAGCCGGCGGTGTCATCAACGGCGGCTCCGAAGCCGACGTCGAAACCATCATGGCGAGCTGATTGCCGTGTCCCCTGGCGATCCCGCCTCCCGTCCCCAACTCGCCGTCAGCGCGGTGATCTTCCGCGACGGCAAGGTCCTGCTGGTGCGGCGCGCGCGCTCGCCGGGCAAGGGCTTTTACTCGTTGCCCGGCGGACGGGTCGAACATGGCGAAAGCCTGCACACCGCGCTTGCCCGCGAGGTCGACGAGGAAACCAGGCTGAAAATCGAGATTTTAGGGCTGGCCGGCTGGCGCGAGGTGCTGCCGGGCGACTCCGCCACCGGCGGCCACTACGTCATCATGTCGTTTGCGGCGCGATGGGTCGGCCGGGAACCGGTCCTGAACGAGGAGCATGACGACTACAAATGGCTGCAACCCGGCCATTTCGGCGATCTGAAGCTGACCGGGGGGCTCAATGAGGTCGTCGAAGCCGCCCGCCTTCTGGCCGAAGGATGAGCCTCGCGCCTTGCTTCCGGCGCGGCTAAAGGGCTATCTCCCCGGCCAGTCTGGACCCCATGATGCCGAAGCGCCTGCTTGCCATTCTTGCCGTCGTTCTTGCCTGCGCTCTCGCGCCTACGCGCGCCCAGGACGCGCCGGCGCCGTTCGACGGCGACTTGCAGCGGCTCGCCGAGATCCTCGGCACGCTGCATTATCTCCGGGGCATTTGCGGCAGCAATGAAGGCAACAAGTGGCGCAACGAGATGCAGGCTTTGATCGACGCCGAGACGCCGTCCGGCGATCGCCGCGCCCGCATGATCTCCGGCTTCAACCGCGGCTATAACGGCTTCCAGCAGACCTACCGGACCTGCACGCCGGCGGCGATGGTCGCGATCCGCCGCTATATCGACGAAGGCGCGAAAATCTCGCGTGACCTGACGGCGCGATATGCCAACTGAGACGCTCTTCTTCGATCTCGACGGCACGCTGACGGATCCCAAGCCCGGCATCACCGGCTCGATCCAGTACGCGCTCCGCAAGCTCGATCGCCCGGTGCCCTCGCAGGACGAGCTCGCCTGGTGCATCGGCCCGCCCTTGCGCGCGAGCTTCGTGACATTGCTCGGCGGCGAGGAACATGCCGACCGCGCAGTCGAGCTCTACCGCGAGCGCTTCAGCGATGTCGGATTGTTCGAGAACAGCGTCTATCCCGAGATCGAGGGCGTGCTGGCGAAGCTCAGCCAGTCCGGCTTTCGCATGTTCGTCGCCACCAGCAAGCCGCATCTGTTTGCGCGACGGATCATCGATCATTTCCGCCTCAACAGCTATTTCGAGCACGTGTTCGGCTCGGAACTCGACGGCACCCGCGTCCACAAGGCCGATCTTCTCGGCTTTGCGCTGGAACGGACCGGCGCAATTCCCTCACATTCGTTGATGATCGGCGACCACAGCCATGATGTGCTCGGCGCGAAAGCCAACGGCATCGACGCCATCGGCGTCACTTACGGTTATGGCAGCCACGAGGAACTGATTGCGGCCGGCGCGCAGCATCTTTGCGCCTCACCACGCGCGATTCTCGAGGTGATTTTGGGGGCTCCGGCAAATGCGGCGAGCGCCGTTAACCCTTCTTAAAGAACTGCTCTAGGCGGCGCGGGCGGGCGTGCTACACACTCTCGTCCGACGCGTCCCGCAACGGCGACGCGCAACCTTGTCTGTTGAAGTTCATGCGCCCCTTCTCGTCCTTTGCCTTCGACCGCGACCCGCTTCCCGACCACGAGCAGAAGCAGGCCGCGCTCAGCTATCTCAACGAGGCTTGGGCGGAAGCGCGCCATGACGGGGTCGACGGTGATTGTCTCGCGCAGGCGAGCCTGTTTGCGGCACTTGCCGAGCTGGTCGGAACCTATGGCGAGGACGCGGTTGCGAAATTCGTCGAGGGATTGCCGGGCCGCGTGCGCAACGGCGAGTTCTCGCTGTCGCTGGCCAAGCAGTAAGCTCAACTCTCCGGCACCTCGTATCCGTCAAGCGACCTGCCAGGCTGTCCAGCCGTGCTGATGTCATCAGTTGGCAGCTTCATTTCCAGGGGAACTTGAGCCGCGCGGGCCTTGTTCCCGGCACGCGAGCGCCTTAACTTGTTGCGTGAAATCCGCATCCTTGCGGCTCAACGAGAACTTCAAGAGCACTCCACTGATGAAGGCAGCGTTTCTTCCCGACCGCGGCGTGGTCAAGGTGGCCGGCGAGGACGCGCGCAATTTTCTCAATGGCTTGGTCACGACAGATGTGACGCAGCTTGCGCCGGGTTCTGGCCGTTTCGGCGCACTGCTCACGCCGCAAGGCAAGATCACCGCCGACTTTCTCATCACCGAGGCACCGGCCGGTCACGGTGGCGGCTTCCTGCTCGATTGCCCGCGACCGCTGGCGCAATCGCTTGCCGACAAGCTCGGTTTCTACAAGCTCCGCGCCAAGGTCACGGTCGAAAATCTCTCCGACAATCTCGGCGTGATCGCCGCCTGGGGCGGGGAGCTTGCCGTGAAACCGGACCTCGCCTCCGCCGATCCGCGGGACACCGCGCTGGGGTGGCGCATTCTTGCACCGCAAGAACTGGCGCAGAAGATTGCCGATCTGATCGGCGCCGACCTCGTCGACAGCACGGCTTATGAAGCGCATCGCATCATGACCGGTGTGCCGCGCGGCGGGCTCGACTTCATCTATGGCGATGCCTTCCCGCACGAGACCAACATGGATCGCTTGCATGGCGTCGATTTCGACAAGGGCTGCTATGTCGGCCAGGAGGTCGTCTCGCGGATGCAGCATCGCGGCACCGCGCGCACCCGCACCGTGCGCGTGATGCTCGAGAGCGCGCCGCCAGAGGCCGGTACCGCCATCCTCGCCGGCGACAAACAGGTCGGCACCATGGGCTCGACATCGGGTGAAGCGGGCCTCGCGCTGATCCGCACCGATCGCGTCGCCGATGCACTCGATGCCGGCCTGAAGCTGACAGCGGGCGGGCTTGGCATCCGCCTCGCCGATCCCGATGCCATCCGCACCGCAACCAAGCACACCGTCGCATGAGCCGGTCCGCCCGATTGCATCCCGACGGCAAGACACGCTGCCCCTGGCCGGGGGAAGACCCGTTCTACATCGCCTATCACGACACCGAATGGGGCGTGCCGGAATATGACGACCGCGCGCTCTATGAGAAGCTGATCCTCGACGGCTTCCAGGCCGGCCTGTCCTGGATCACGATCCTGCGCAAACGCGAGAATTTCCGCAAAGCGTTCGACGACTTCCAGCCCGAGAAGATCGCGCGCTACAATGCGAAAAAAGTCCACGCGCTGATGAACGATGTCGGCATCGTCCGCAATCGCGCCAAGATCGAAGGCACCATCGCAAGCGCGAAGTCTTATCTGAAGATCATGGAAGAAGGCCCTGGCTTCTCGAAGCTTTTGTGGGACTTCGTCGACGGCAGGCCGAAGGTGAATCAGTTCAAGACCACCGCGAGCGTGCCGGCCTCGACGCCGGTCTCCATCCAGATTTCGAAAGACCTCTCCTCGCGCGGCTTCAAGTTCGTGGGCCCTACCATCGTCTACGCCTTCATGCAGGCGACCGGCATGGTCAACGATCATCTCGTCACCTGCTTCTGTCATGAACATTGCGGCGCCAAGCCCCGCACCCCGCGCCTCAAAGCCAAATGACGGCGACCAAACACGCCGCGGCCGACACACGGGTCTGGCAGCGGATGCTGTCGGGACGCCGGCTGGACCTGATCGATCCCTCGCCGCTCGATATCGAGATCGCCGACATCGCCCATGGGCTGGCGCGGGTGGCGCGCTGGAACGGCCAGACCTCGGGCGCGCATATCTTCTCGGTGGCGCAGCACACGCTTTTGGTCGAAGCCGTGATGCGCGCGCAGACGCCGCGGATCGATGAAAAGCTCCGCCTCGCCGCGCTGCTACATGACGCGCCGGAATATGTGATCGGCGACATGATCTCGCCATTCAAGGCGGTGCTCGGCGGCGATTACAAACTGGTTGAGAGGCGGCTGTTGTCCGCGATCCACATCCGCTTCGGATTGCCGCCGGAACTGCCCCCTGCGGTCACGGCGCAGATCAAGAATGCCGACCGCGGCGCGGCCTATCTCGAAGCCACCACGCTGGCCGGATTCTCGGAAGCCGAGGCCAAGCGCCTGTTCGGCCGCGATCCCGGCCTGCCGGAAAGCGTGCGCGAGGATTATCTGACGCCCTGGAGCGCGGCCAAGGCTGAGAAACGATTCCTGGCGAGATTCAACTCGTTACAGGCTTGAACGCAGGCTTTGAACCTGCTTTCACGACTCTGCCCGCGGCTCTATATTCGCGGGAAGAAAAGGACCGACATGATTCACGTCTGCTCGCTCGCAGCATTGCCCGAAATCGTCCGCATGACCGGCGCCAGCCATGTGCTGACGGTCATGGGTAACGTCGATCAGGTGATGCGACCGGCATCGGTGCTCGCCGCCAACCACATGAAGGTTTCGATGGACGACATCACCGAGCCGATGCAGGGCTATACGACGCCGTCGGAAGCGCATGTCGAGCAGGTCCTGAACTTCGTGCGCGGCTGGGACCGCAAGGCGCCGATGGTCATCCACTGCTATGCCGGCGTCAGCCGTTCCACCGCGAGCGCCTTCGCCGCGGCCTGCCTGCTCAACCCGCACCGCGACGAGATGGAGATCGCGAGGAAGCTCCGCGCCGCCTCGCCGATCGCCTCGCCCAACCGGCTGATCGTCAGCCTCGCCGACAAGGCGCTCAGCCGCGACGGGCGCATGATCCGCGCGTTGGAGAGCATTGGCCCGGCGAGCATGATGGTCGAGGGAAAGCCGTTCCTCGTCGAGCTCGAATAATCCCATGATTGCCGGCAGATGAGCGACAAGCTTCTGACGCCGATCGAGATAGGCCTGACCGCGGCGATTGTCGCGATCGAGGACAGTGAACCTCTCATCCTCATGGCCTCTGGTAGCGGCGGCGACAAGCTGACCGGCCTGCCCTTCGGCCCCTTCGATGCGGTCGCGCATCGCACCTTCGAGATCGGCCTGCGCGCCTGGGTCGAGGAGCAGACTGGGCTGCGGCTCGGCTATGTCGAGCAGCTCTATACGTTCGGCGATCGCGGCCGGCATACCCAGCCCGGCGACACCGACATGCATGTCGCCTCCATCGGCTATCTCGCGCTGACGCGAACCATCGATTCGAACGGCGCGCGGGTGCCGAGCGCCAGTTTCGAGCCCTGGTACCGCTTCTTTCCCTGGGAGGACTGGCGCCAGGACCAACCCGAGATCATTCGCCGCCATATCCTTCCCGAGCTGACCAAATGGGCCGAGCAGGGCGAGGCGCCGGAAACGACACGCGCGCTGCCGCGCAAGGACCGGGTGCGGCTCTATTTCGGCACCGAAGGCGCGCATTGGGACGAGGAGCACGTGCTCGACCGCTACGAGCTGCTCTATGAGGCGGGGCTGGTCGAGGAAGCGCGGCGCGACGGCCGTCCTGCGGCACTGCAACGTAGCTCGCTTCCGCCCCTTGGCATCTCCATGCGCTTCGACCACCGCCGCATCCTCGCCACCGGAATTGCGCGGCTCCGTGCCAAATTGAAGTATCGCCCCGTCGTCTTTGAACTTTTGCCGCCGGAATTCACACTTACGGAATTGCAGCGGACCGTGGAAGCGATCTCGGGCAGGCATCTGCACAAGCAGAATTTCCGCCGGCTGGTGGAAGCGGGCGCGCTGGTCGAACCGACCGGCGTGATGTCGACACAGACCGGCGGCCGTCCCGCCGCGCTGTTTCGCTTCCGCCGCGAGGTGTTGCAGGAGCGGCCGGCACCGGGCCTGCGCGCTCGTGGGCGGCGCTGAAAAACGAGAGTAGTGAGCCCAGCACTTCGGGCTGACGCCTGGAGATGAGATGTTCGACTGGCCATTCGATTTCCTCTCATTGTTGATCGCAGTCGTCGCCCTGCTTGTCGCGCGCAAGGCGCTCAACCGGGTCGACGAATTGCAGACGCGTCTGGACGCCATGCAGAGCTTTGCCGCCGCGGCCGCAGCTCGGCCATCGCCGCCGCCTGTCCCGCCGCCGCCGGAGCTCGAACAGGCTCCGCCCTTGGTTGCCGAACCGGCCGTTGTAGATCAACCCGCGGCCGGCGTCGCGGAAGCTGCTGCGCGTGACCCTGAAACCATCATCGCCAGCGCACCGCCGCCGCTGCCGCCTGCTCCGCCAGCCGACCCGGGCTTCGAGGAGCGGCTCGGCACGCGCTGGGTGGTCTGGATCGGCGGCCTGACGCTCGCGCTCGGCGGCTTCTTCCTGGTGCGCTATTCCATCGAGGCAGGCCTCATCGGCCCGCGCGTGCGCATCATGCTGGGCGGCCTGTTCGCGCTCACGCTGCTCGCGGCGGGCGAATGGACGCGCCGCAAGGAAAGCATTTCGGACATCGTCGCGCTCCCCATCGCCAACATCCCGGCCATCCTCACCGCGGCCGGCACCGCGGTCGCGTTCGCCACCGTCTATGCCGCCTATGCGCTCTATGGCTTCCTCGCGCCGGCCGCCGCTTTCATCCTGCTTGGCCTCGTCGCACTCGGCACGCTTGCTGCGGCGCTATTGCATGGACCCGCGCTCGCCGGGCTCGGCGTGGTCGGCGCCTTCGTCACGCCGATGCTGGTCTCCTCGGAGCAGCCCGACTATTGGGCGCTTTATATCTATCTCGCCATCGTCACCACAGCCTCGTTCGGTCTCGCGCGCATCAGGCTGTGGCGCTGGCTTGCGGTTACGACCATCGCGTTTGCGCTGTTCTGGACCCTGCCCTGTCTCGATTGTGGCGCGCCGATGGTCGCCCCGCATGTCTTCCACGTCATCGCAGGCTTCATCCTCGCCGCAACGCTCGTTGTCTGCGGCTTCCTGTTCGGGCCTGCCATCGAGGGCGACCAGATCGAGCCGGTCTCATCGGGATCGCTGGCCGCCTACCTCTTCGCTGCCATGCTGATCGTGCTGGCAAGCGCCCATGCCGATTCTGCGATGATCGCGTTTGCGCTTCTGGTCGCCGGCACGCTTGCGATCGCCTGGCGTGCACCGGCGGCAACCGGCGCCATCGCCGGTGCCGCGGCATTCGTCTTTATCGTGTTCGCGGAATGGGCGGTGCGCGGCAATCCGGACATGCTGGTGCTGCCGGGCGGCCCGCTTCCCGGCATCGCGCCGAATGCCACGGATCAATCGGTCACGCTGCATCTGACCACCGCGGCGCTGTTCGCCGCCGGTTTCGGCCTCGCCGGCTTCTTCGCCCAGGGCCGTTTCGTCAACGCCATCGTACCCATTGTGTGGTCGGCCGTAGCGACCTTCATCCCGCTGGCGCTGTTGATCGCGCTTTATGCGCGCATCGCCCATCTCGACCGCTCGATCCCGTTCGCGATCCTCGCCGTGATCCTGGCGGCGGCCTTCGGCGGCGCGACCGAGATCCTCGCGCGGCGAGAGAGCCGGCCGGGCTTGATGGTCTCCACCGCGCTGTTTGCGACCGGCACGCTCGGCGCGCTCGCGCTGGCGCTGACCTTCGCGCTGGAGAAAGGCTGGCTGACGATTGCGCTGGCGCTGATGTCGATGGGCACGGCCTGGATTTCCGTACAGCGCCCAATCCCGTTCCTGCGATCGCTCGCGGCGATCCTGGCGGGCATCGTCGTGCTCCGCGTCGGCTACGAGCCGCGTATTGCGGGCGATGACGTCGGCACCACGACGATCTTCAACTGGCTGCTCTGGGGCTACGGCATTCCCGCTGCCTCGTTCTGGATCGGAAGCATCCTGCTTCGCCGCCGCGCCGACGATGCGCCGCTGCGCACGGTGGAATCCGCGGCGATCCTGTTCACGGTGCTGCTGGTGTTCCTGGAAATCCGCCACGCGATCTATGGCGGCGACATCTATCACATCATTCCGTCGCTGGCAGAGATCGCGCTCGAGGTTTGCGCCGCGCTCGCGATGGCGATCGGGCTCGAACGGCTGCGGCTGCGGACCAATAGCGTGGTGCACGATATCAGTGCGGTGCTGCTCACCGCCTTCGCCGGCCTCGCCGGCGTGTTCGGCGTGCTGCTATTGGAGAATCCTGTTCTCACCACCGTCGAGCTCGGCGGCAGCTTCATCAACCTGCTGCTGCTCGCCTATGCCCTGCCGGCGATCCTGATGCTGCTGTTGTCCTACGCAGTGGCGGGCCGCCGCAGCGTGCCCTACGCCAACGCCATCGCGGCTGGCGCGCTGATCTTTGCACTGGCCTATGTGACGCTGGAAATCCGCAGGCTCTATCGCGGCCCCTACCTGAACACGGGCGTCATCAGCGGCGCCGAGCAATACACCTATTCGATTGCCTGGCTCGCCTTTGGCGTCGTGCTGCTCGGCATCGGCATTCTCGTCAACTCGCAGCGCGCACGGCTCGCTTCGGCCGTCGTGATCGCGTTGACGATTGCCAAAGCATTCCTGGTCGACATGTCGACGCTGACGGGCGTCTATCGCGCCCTGTCCTTCATCTGTCTCGGCCTCGTCCTGGTCGCAATCGGCTGGCTGTACCAGCGCATCCTTTTCCGCGGGCGGCCGGGCAATGCCCACGCCATCCTGAGATGAGCGGTTCCAGGGCCCAGCCTAATCCAGCGTCTCGCCGACCAGGCGAATGCGAAAGAGCGGCTTCTTGGCCTCGTCGAGCAATTCCATGCGCCATTCGGCACCCTGCTTCAGGGTGCGCGAAATGCCGCCGAGCAGATTTGAGCAGACGGCCTTCATCTCCGTCCACGCGGCTTCGCGATCCTCGAACTCGTAAGGCTGATCGGCCGCGCCCGAATAGCGGCCCTGACTGATGCGGAAGAAATAGAGTGGCATTCACAAATCCAGGTGTCGACCCCGTCCCTTTTTTCCGCAACACTGGATCGGGAACGCTACCAACGCATGAAATTGTGGCTCCGTAGGACTACGGCAAAGCAACGGCGCGCGCGCCATTGGCGGTATTTCAGGAGTGAAGCAGAGTTAACCGAGTGTCACTCGGTCGTGCGCCGCAGTTCCGGCGCGCTCTCCGCTTTCGCACTGTTCGCCTTCGATTCAGCCGCCCTGGGCTCCGACTTCACGGGCTCGAGCTTGGCGCTGTCGACATGCGGCGTCACGACGCGGGGGGACACTTCGGCGCGCGCCGTATCAATCGAGCCGGTCTGTTCGACGCGATGCGAACGCGGGCGCGCGACCGCGCGCGCCATCAGCATCTGGCTCGCGCCCTGATGATGGAAGTCGCAATACGCGAAGCCCATGCCGGAGACCGAGCCGCGGAAGCTGACTTCGGAGGTCTTGTCGAGATTGAAGCAGGGCTCGAACGGCAGGCCGCGCAGCGACGCGCAAACCGACTGGCCGCGGATCTGCAACGTGTTGCCGGGCAGACGGATATGGCGGATCGGACCCGTACCCGAGAACTGCACCGCGCCCATGGCCCCCATGTCATCAAGGATGCGGCCCGCGCCGCGGGTGCCATCAAAGCAGGTGAACGAGAACACCTTGCCGGAAACGAACTTGCGCGCTTCTTCGGCCGTCATCATCCCGGCCAGCGCCGGCGTGATCATGGCTCCGGCCGTAATGGCCCCCAACACAAAACGCGCAAGCATTGCAATACTCCGACTTGACCCAAGCCGCGGGTGACGCCGATCCCTTTACCCGCTGCTTACCATACTAACCGTGGCAACATTGGAGCAGCTTCGTTGGTAAAGTCTGAATGCCGTTAGACAATTTTTACCACGATTCGACCGCGGACCTGGCCGGCGAGGATTTGGGGGCCCATGTCGAGAACCTGGCCCAATCCAATTTCATGAGTAATTTCAGATAGTTTCGACCGATCCAGGTCACGGGCAAGGCGTTCCCAGGCGGCCTTTCGCGGCGCCATCGGACACATTACGGAGTCGATGCCGAGAAGGCACACCCCACGCAAAATAAACGGCGCGACCGAGGCCGGCAGATCCATGCCGGCGGCGAGCCCGCAAGCCGCGACAGCGCCGCCATATCTGGTCATCGACAGCAAATTGGCGAGCGTGGTCGAGCCGACGCTGTCGACGGCGCCCGCCCAGCGTTCCTTCGCCAGCGGCTTGGGCGTCCCTGAGAGCTCGTTGCGGTCGATCACTTCCGTGGCGCCGAGGCTCTTCAGGTAAGGCGCCTCCGACATGCGACCGGTCGAGGCGATCACGTGAAAGCCGAGCTTGGCGAGGACCGCGATCGCGACCGAGCCGACGCCGCCAGCAGCGCCCGTGACGACCACCGGACCGCTGCTCGGCGCGACTCCCTGTTTTTCCAGCGCCAGCACCGCGAGCATCGCGGTGAAGCCGGCGGTGCCGATCGCCATCGCCTCGCGCGCCGACATACCGTCGGGCAGCCGTACCAGCCAGTCGCCCTTGACGCGCGCTTTCTCGGCATAGGCGCCAAGATGCGTCTCGCCCAGGCCCCAGCCGGTAGAGACCACCTTGTCGCCGACTTTCCAGTTGGGATGCGAGGATTGTGCGACCGTCCCTGCAAAATCGATGCCGGCAATCATCGGAAAGCGCCGCACCACCGGTGCCTTGCCGGTAACGGCAAGGCCGTCCTTGTAGTTCAGCGTCGACCATTCGACGGCAACGGTGACATCACCGTCCATCAATTCGGCTTCATCGAATTGCGCGAGTGCGGCGGTGGTGCCCTTGTCGGCCTTGTCGATCCTGATCGCCTTGAACGTTCCCACGAGCAAACTCCCCTGAATTTTTTACTTCAGGGGTTTTATCGCATCACGCAGGCTGTGCAACGGCACGTTCGACCGGCTTTTCGACGATCGGCAGGTTGATCAGCGCCGACAGCACGCCGAACAGAATCGAAAGCCACCAGATCGGCGTGTAGGAACCGAATTTGTCGAACACGATGCCGCCAAGCCAGACGCCGAGGAAGCCGCCGACCTGATGGCTGACGAAGGCAAAGCCGTAGAGCGTGGCAAACCAGCGCGTGCCGAACATCAGCGACACCAGCGCCGATGTCGGCGGCACCGTCGACAGCCACAACAGGCCGGAGAACGCGCCGAAAGCGATCGCGCTCACCGGCGTGACCGGGACCGAGATGAAAGCAATCGTTGCCAGCGCGCGCGCCAGATAGATCACGGAGAGGATGTAGCGCTTGGGCAGATGGTTCTGCATCCAGCCGACGCTGAACGAGCCGATCATGTTGAAGAAGCCGATCGAGGCCATCACCCAACCGCCGGTCTGCGCGGAGATGCCGCGATCAGCCAGGAACGGCGGCAGATGCACCGTGATGAAGGCAAGCTGGAAACCGCAGGTGAAGAAGCCTAGCACCAGCAGCACATAGGAGCGATGACCGAAAGCTTCGGCCAGCGCCGTCTTGAATGATTGCTGCTGCGGGCTCGGCACATTCGCAGCAGCCGCGGGCGGTGTGGACACCGCAAGCGAGAGCGGCACGATCAACAGCATCAAGGCGGCGTACACCGTCAGCGCCGCCTGCCAGCCGAAATTATCGATCAGTGCCACGCCGAACGGCGCAAACAGGAATTGGCCGAACGAACCGGCGGCGGTGCCTGCACCGAGCGCAATGCCGCGCTTTTCTGGCGGCAGCAATTTGCTGAAGGCCGACAGCACCAGGTTGAACGAGCAGCCGGAAAGACCAAAACCGATCATGACTCCGGCGCCGAGATCGAGCGACGATGGCGTCGCGGCATAACGCA
>Ga0157369_10007475_pt1 | contig 12578 bp, 9 predicted proteins | sample C25metaG_FD_113461 | JGI IMG/M metagenome (GOLD analysis project Ga0157369, IMG submission 113461) | Corn rhizosphere microbial communities from Kellogg Biological Station, Michigan, USA - C2-5 metaG | ecosystem: Host-associated > Plants > Roots > Rhizosphere > Soil | place: USA: Michigan...
TGAATTGCCACCGACGTCTGCGCCATCATGACAGGAAGCGCAGCCGGTCTCGACAAACGCCCAGAGTCCAGTACGCTGCTCCGGCGTAAGCGCCCCGATATCCCCTTTCAGGAACCAATCGAACGGCGCCGGAGTGACGAGCGTCCGCTCATACGCGCCGATCGCCCGGCCCAGGTTCTCCGGCGTGACCGGATCCGCCTGCCCTGGAAACGCCCGCCTAAACAGCGGCCCATAGCCGGGGATTGCATCGACCCTCGCAATGACCGCCGCGTAGCTCGGGTTGCCGAAGCTCGTGTCGCCGATGAACGCACGCATGGCCTGCCCCTCGACATCTTTCCTTTGGCCGAGCCACAGCACGCGGAACTCGATCGCGGCGTTGAGGACGGTGGGCGCGCGCCTCGCGTTGAGCTTATCGTCCACTCCCAGCGATTTGGACAGGCCGTCACTGCCATAAAGCGAGGGCTGATGGCAGCGCGCACAGCTCACCGCTCCATCGGCCGAGAGCCGGGGGTCCCAATAAAGGTCGTCTCCGAGTTCGACGAGTTGCGCTGTTATCGGATGCTGCGCGGTCGCCATGTTGGGCGGCAGCGGTTTGAATATTCCGCGAGCGAGCTGAAGCAGGGATCTCGTGCTTGGTGCCCGTGTCTGCGCCATTGCTGGCGAGATGCATATGAGCACCGCGGCCGCCAACGCTCCGACACCGCTGCCTGCCCTCGATTCTGAGCATCCGGACTTGGATTGAACGGTATCGGCGTGATCGAACTTCATGAGGCTCTCCTGTGCTATGGCCCTTGCCGCGTACATTGTCCGGGGTGCCCGGCGCCGGCACGTTGACGCCCTATTATCGGCTTCCGATAACCTCAAGTTCCACAACGGAGATAACCGGTCTCGCAGCCCCGAAGGGCGGCTTATGACGTCAATTGAAGCGGGCCGCCTGCTCTCGAGGCGGGGCCTGCGCCGAGCCCGCTTTTGTGCACGAGTGAAGGGCATCACGCAGGGTCTTGATTCAATCACAGATTTTCTCGGAAACGCGCCGCAAATGCGTTTCGCTCGCCGGCATCTGTGATACAGGTTGGGACCACCCCAAGCGCACCGGGCAGAATCCGGCGTCGATCTAACGGAGGGAGCGGATATGGTCAGAGTCGATCCGAGGTGTCTCATCCCCTTGCTCGTGTTGCTCGGGGCGGCCGCCGGCGTGGCGCACGCGGACGAGGCCGATCTCATCAACGCGGCCATCCCTCTGTCCGGATCCGCGCAAACGGCCATCCTCCAAATGCGGCGTCTGGTCCGCGACGGTAGCGTGAGAGCGGGCATCGAGGCGCAGCTCACGCTCAGAATGCGCCTGCGGGCTCTCGCTTGTGTGCAAAGCCTCGAAATCCCATTGGCCCTGTCGAGTGGGCAGATCCACGACCGCTACGGCGGGGATCCGTGTTTTGTCAAGCAGGATGACGATATCGCAGACTGGCTGGGTCTGCGTACGGTCGGCTCGCTGCTTGCGCTTCCAGCCCTGAGGCCGATGCCGTCCTCCGCGCCACAGAGCGTCGCGGATGCGGTGGCGCCAATCCAGCGTGCCTACTTCGCGACGGCGGCCGGAGTCGCCGCTGTGAGCTCGTACCGAGATGTAGAGGTGGTTGACCTGGCGCTCGGCGTGCCCATCAACACGCGATTCGAGTCGACTGGAGCGGTCTTGCTATCGATCGCTCCGAACGGGCGTGTCTACATGGCGAGGCAGCGCGGGACGATTCGCTTCTACGACTCCGAGGACGGTACGCTCATTGCGCAGCCTGAGTGGTGCCTCAACGCCATCGACTGCGGTTTCCATTGGCTCGATGAGCGCACCGCATTGATCGAGGACCCGGCCACTCGCGCGCCGGCGCTCTACGACTTTCGATCGGGAACGACGGGGCCGTTCGATGGGACCTCCGAGCCGGTCAGCCGCGTCGCGCCGGTGCCGGGCGCCGCCGCCACCTTCGTGGCCTTCAGAAACTCCGGCATTACTGAATTCAAGCTGATCTACGGCGCGGACGGCAGGCCGCACACCGAGGTGATGCAGGTCGAGCGGTATCAGCTCAATCTGACTCCCGTGGAAACCGGTGGACTCGCCGGCGGCGGGCGTCAATACGTCAACACCTCGAGCGGCAAACTGGTCATCACTGACCTCACCGACCTGCGGACCGAATCGATAGATCTCGGAAACCTCTCCGTCGAACGTGTGCTGCCGATGTCCGATCCAGACACCGTCATCATCGTCGGATTCGTCCGAGGGGGTCCGCCTGGATTGCGGCTCTATGAGTATGCGCTCCGGGAACGGACTCTCAGCCAGCTCGATACCGACACCCTGCCAAGTACCCAGTTGGTCTATGACGCGCCGCAGAACGCACTCTTCGTTCAGGCCGGCGCGGCGCTCAGCAGGGTCGGGAACATGCCGGCCGGCAAACCCGTATCGCCCGCGGCTTTTTCGGCGGACGTGCCGGCGCCGCGGCCGCAGCCCCTGCCGTCACGGCCTCAGGCCTACGCGATGCCCCCTGGAGTTGCGGTCACCACCTCAGGCGGCATGATCACGGGCATCTTTGCACCCCCGCCACCCAAGCCCCTTCCCGGCCCCATCAGCCGCCTGGCTCGAAACGCGGACGTGGAGGGTATCGGAATTTTCGGCTCCGACACGCCGGACAGCGGCGCTGCCGGCAGGGGCGTAGTGCAGGTCACGATTCCAGTCCGTCAAAACCCGCTCGTTCTCGTGTTGTCGTCCTACTCCGGTGTCGAGTGGCATCTCAACCTCAAGCCCGGAGTGCATCTCACAGCGGTTTTGCTCACCGGACCTCACGGCTCTACGGTACAGGGTCAGGGCAACGTTCCTGTCGTTGCCATCGGCAGCATCTTCAGCTACGTAGTCGGCTCGCCCGGCTATGTAGCCCTGCAGAATGAGGTCTATACCTGGACGGCCAAGCGCATGAGCCTGTTTCAGTGCGGCCAGCGCGCCAACCAGTTCACCGTGTACTGACTCCAGCTCACGGGCTCGCTGGCTTGATGAACCCGCCCTGACCGATCGGGTCATCATCGTCCGGTTTCGGCGCTACAGGGGCTTGAACGGCCGCGGCCGGCGACACCGCCGCCGGCGCTGCCCCTGGGGCCGCCGAGGCGAGACCGCTAGACGAGGCACCTGGAGCCGGGAACTGTCCGAGCTCTCGCACGAGCCCGGCCAGGTCTTCGATGGCCACGACCCGCCAGTAGCCGCCGGCCTTCTGCATCCTGACTTTCAGCACCATCGGTTGGCTCGAGAGCGGCGTGGCCACTCTGACGGCGAGCATTGCGGTGCCGTTGGAGATGAGCTTGGATTCGACTCCCTGGTATGACAGTCCCGATGCAGCGACCTTGCGCAAAACCGCGGAAACGTAGCTGGCGATGAGCGCGGTGGCAGGATCGTTGCTGGAGGACTGCGGGTCCTGCGGCAGGACGCCGCTGATGATGAACTGGTCGATGGCCCGTGAGGCGGAGGGCAGATAGATGCTCTTCAGGGCAGGTACCGCGGCCTCCACCGCGACTCTGGCGAGGCCGCCGGTATTGTTCTGCTGCATGATCACGGCCACGATCTGATCGACGCCATCGCTCACCACGCTCGATACGTCCACGTATCTGTCGAAGTTCGCCTGATCGCGCTGCAGGTAAGCCGCGCGCGCATGGTCGAGCGAGTCCTCTGGCTTCGGTCCGGACAACAGCCCAACGAGAACGAGCAATGCCACCACAACGACAACCGCACCGGCGCTCCAACCCCACGCTCCGTGCGCGCGTGGCGTGCGGCGGGGTGCAACCTCCTCAGCTCGCCGACCGGCGGCGCCGGGTGGCCCCCCGCCCAGCGACGTACCGACGAACAACTGTGCGGCGGTGATCCAGGTCTCGTACCCGTCAGTCCATACCTGGTCGGTCCCGAGGATCTGTCCCTGGTCGTAGTAGCGCTGAAGCACATCGAGCGTGTAGGGCCCATACTGCTGTCCGCCCCGGCGGACCAAGTACTTGCTCACTGTGGCCATGGAATAACTCTCCGCTCTTTAGCTGCGCGCATGCTGTAGCGACGATCCGCACTGGGGGCAGAAGCGATTGCCCTCATTACGCGTGCCGCAGGAAGGACAGAATCGCATCGTCATCGCGACATCGGCGGCACCCGCGGCCGGCGGCGGCGGCGACACCGTTGGAGGCGGCGGGGGCGGTGGTTCTGATGGCGGCGGTGGGGGTGGCGGGGACAGCGTGTCGAGGCGGTCCAGCAGCCCTACCATCAGGCGTTCGTTGTGATACTTCGCGAACGAGACCGTGGCGCCGCTGCAGAGGATCGCCAGCACGAGCCACACGATGACCGGATGCCCGGTCGGTGGGCCGAGCAGACGAATCAAGCCCACCTCCATGACGAAGGCCGCGACGGCCCAACCCCATTCGCCCATGTAGGCCAGTCCGGCGCCAGGGACTATGAGGCTCAGGCCACCCACCAGATTGGGATCGACTTCACGCCGCATGCCGTCTTCCCCCGTGTCGACGCGGCAGCGAGATCGCCTGTCGCGCAGCGTATTGTTATGCGTTGTCTGTCATGCGCTGGAGACTTACGGAGGGTCTCACTGATCCGACCCACCGGTCAATCTTGATTCCCGTCACCACACTAAACGGCGCTCCCGCGGTTGGCCTGGTCTCCGTGGGGAGCTGCATTGACATTGTGACCGGCATGTGCTACAGCTTTGTGAAAGCCTTTGACACAACATCCGGGCGCTGCGGCAAGCGGGCGAGCTTGCGAGGAAGCGGCGGCCGATATAACCAGGCGAAACAACATGATTCGCAAGAGTCGCGCCCTTCTCCGTACCGGCTTCGCGTTCCTTTCGCTGCTGCTGTTGGCTGCGCCTATCGCCTACTCTCAGCAGCAGGAATCTTCCCCTCAGGGGGGCCAAGGCCCGACCACGACTGACAAGATCAAACTATGCGTCCCCGCAGACCTCGTCGAACACGATGGGTTTGAAAACCCCGCCTCGGGCAGCAGAATGGACGCGTTTCATACCGCACTGCGCAACTTCATGCGGGATTACGGCGATGTCCGGCTCGCGTATCAAGTCAGGCAGAACGCGTTCGAGGCCTTTGACCCCGCGCACACCGACCCGCGTGACCTCGTGGATGAAGTGAGCGCCGCGGCAAACTGCCCTGCGAATGACTATTCCTACACCCTCCCGGTAACGCGCCCGGTAACGCGCGCTACCGGGAACGCCGTCCCGGATGCAACGCAAGCCGCTGCGCAGCAATCGTCTTCCCGCGATTCGCTCTATCGAGGCTGGCAGTATCTAACGGGCCAGGGCGTGCCAAAGGATGCGGCAATGGCCGCCAGACTCTATGCGGATGCCGCCCAGCAGGGCCTTCCCGATGCGATGTATCGTCTGGCACTGCTGTACATGAGTGGCAATGGCGTGAATGAGGACCCAGCCGCGGCTGTGTACTGGTTCCAGGAGGCAGCCAAGCGAGGGCATGCGGCCGCACAGATGGAGCTGGGCTTCGCGTTTGCTTCAGGAAACGGCGTAAGTCGCGACGACGTGGCTGCGTTTCGCTGGCTCGAGCGGGCGGCCGAGGCGGGTTTACCGCAAGCCCAGGGCGCGGTGGGAGCCGAATACGAAGCGGGAGTGGGCGTAGACAGGAACGAATCCGAAGCGGCCGTATGGTTTCGAAGAGCGGCCGATCAAGGGCAGATCGAGGCAATGTTCGAGCTTGGGCAGAGCTTGCGTCTGGGCCGTGGCGTCACGCGCGATGATGGTGAGGCCATGCAGTGGTACCAGAAGTCCGCCAACGCGGGTTTTGCCCCAGCGCAAGCGCAGCTTGGGTACGCCTACCTGACCGGCTCCGGGGCCGCGCAGGATTACCAGCTGGCCGCGCATTGGCTAACGGAGGCCGCAAACCAGGGAGATCCGTACGGCCAGCTCAATCTCGGAACGATGTACGAGGACGGCACCGGCGTGGCGCGAAACTTTTCGCACGCACGAGCGCTATATGCGCGGGCCGCAAGCAGCCCGGTGCCGCAGGTTGCAGAACGCGCGAAAGAACTGCTGGCAGCTCAGCCCGACTCCTCCGACGACGAGGCAGTCCCCGGTCAGGCTGCTCGCTCCTCGAAGAGGAACGCCCTCATTGGACTGGCGGCCCTGGCGATCGGCGGCGCGGTGGTGATCAGTCTTCTGAGCCATTCCGGTTCTGATGACACCTCCGCGGCTGCGCCGAATGCCGGCTCTTCGTGGACGGGCAGTTCCTCAGGTACCGGTACCCCCGTCTGCTGCAGTAATCCGACCCCCACCCCTCCGCCCGCGCCTCATTGCCATTTGGCTCCGACCGACGACCCCTTCACGATAAGGCCCGGACTCCCTCCCCAGGGCGTACCACTCACCAACGTGTGTGACTGATTCCGCCGGAGAAGCGCCGGCCATGCCTTCCGCTGCACGGCCTGGCCCAGATGACGAGCAAAGAAGCTCACGATTACGTGGTACGCCTCCCGCGACTCCGGCAGATCGGGGTCCATGAAGAATGCGTGCCACATTCCGTCCCACACGTGCAACTCCGCGTCGACCCCCACCGCGGTAAGCGCCTCCTGAGTGTGAAACAGCGAGCTCACCGCAAAATCCCGCGACCCGCTGATGAGAAGAGTTGGCGGGAATCTCGAGAGAACGCGCCTCGACTTCGTAGGGAAGACCAGAGGATTGCCGAGCGAGACGTCGCCGAAATAGGAAGAGAAGCCCAAGCCGCCCGACTGCGCGCCCGGCAGCGGCGGCTGACCCGCGAGCGCAAAGGCGATATACGAGGAATCTCCGCCGAATGGGCTCGCCGAGCCGCAGAATGTCCCTATCGCCCCCGGCATGGGTAGCTGCGCCTGCTCGAACCACGCCACGGACTGCGCCGTCAGCATCCCACCGGCGGAGCAGCCATATATCCCGATATTGCGAGGTGCGTACCTGCCCAGCAACGCACGGTAGACCGCCGCCACATCCTCGCTCGCCGCGGGAAACTTGTGCTCCGGTCCTTCCCGATACGCCACGGTCACGACTTCAATCCTGCCGACGCTCGCGATGGGGATGGACTCGATTTCCCCGCCGCTTCCCTCGCCCCACAGAAACGCTCCACCGTGCAGATTGATGAGCACACGGTTTCTGTTTTCCGCGGCGACACCGCCCGTCGGAACCACCACCTCGGTACGCACGCCATTCATCGTTTCCTGAGTGATTTTCACGGGGTAGCGCTTCAAGGCACGGACCACCAGCGCGCTGTTGTAATGTTCATAGAAGGCACGGACCGTATCGATGTTTCCATTGATCGGCGGTGCATCGGCCGCCCCCGTCACGAGCTTGACGAAGGCGGTCTTCGCCTGCGGACTCATGAAGCTCGAGGGAGGCACCGCGAGCGGCGCAAGATGCGCGATGCCTTGCGAATCAACGTACGCCGTTGCCCGTGCCCGGTCCGCTGCATCAGCCGCGCGATTCAAGCCCGAACATGCGAGCACCAGGACGAGCGCCGTGGCCTTGACACTTGTCATCGCAATGCTCCAAATCGGTACCGCAGGTTGACTCCGAACATTCGCGGTTCGCCGTAAAACGACGTTATGCGTCCGTCTGTGAAGTAGTTGCTGTATTGCCCGACGCGATACATCTTGTTGGTCGCATTCGTGACGAAGGCAGACAGATCGAGCGGCAGGCGCAGAGCGTCCCGCCACTCGATCCTTCCGTTGAGAACTCCGTAGCCCGAGATGTAATCGAGTGGCTGTACCGCTGGCGCGTCGAAGTACCGGGATTGATATGCATACGAAACGTCCAGCGTCACTTCACCGATGAGCTCGCGCAGAGGCAGGGTATAGGCCAGCGTTCCGCTCACCTTGTTGCGTGGAAGATAGGCGAATGGAGTCCCAACCAGCGAGGGTGCCGCGGCGGGATCGATCTGCGTGTACTTCCCATCGTTGTATGAGTAGGCCACGGTTACATTCAGCTGCTTCGACGGCGCCGCCGTTGCCTGAAGCTCGAACCCGTCGATCCGGGCAGCGGAGGCATTGGCGGTGAAGTTCGACTCGACACCACCCGGTAGCGTCTCCGATACGAGCCGCTGGATATTCCGGAAGTCGGAATTGAAGACATCGGCGTCCACTTCCATGGGCATCCCGCCGAGCTCGAATCCGGCTTTCGTGCCGAGCTCAATATCGACGACCGACTCGGGCGCAAATCGAAATTCCGGAAGCTCGACTCCTCCAGGAGAGAATGCCAACGATGGGTTGAAGCCCCCAGGGACGTAACCACGCCCCGATCGCAGGTAGATCAGCGTCCGACTCTTCGGGTGGAACTCGAGCCCAACCGTCCACGAGCTGCCGCTGCTTCGCCCAGACGCCTCGAAAAGGCAGCTTGACTGCGGATACACGCCGGCAGTTGTGAGACAGGCATCTCCGATGCTCGGGCTGTAAGCCAAGATGCCGTATCCATACTCATCCCAGGTATATCGGTATCCGGTCGTCAGCGCGAACTTGCTCAGACTCTGTGCAATGCCGCCCAGCCGATACGTCGTCTGGCCATACACGCCCCGGCTGCGTTCCGAGTTCGTCTGATTCGGCTGTGTGATGACGAAATTACCGAGCGCGACATCCACCTCGTAGGGCTGAACCGCGATGTTGCGGCCGTCCTCGTAGTAAGCGCCCGCGGTGTACTTGAGATTTCCGTGCAGGGCTGTGCCTTGAATCTGAGGCTCTTCGGTGTAGGTGCCGACCTGCGTATGCCATGACCCGCTTCGAGGCGCAACGAGGTCGTCGAGCACGTAAGACGACCCGTCGATGTCATTGCCGTTCCTCCATTTCTGTACCTGGTAACTGAAGATATTCTTCGCCTGGAAGCCATCAGAGGGGGACCAGGTCGTTCTGTTGATGATCCCGTAGTTGTATCGTCTGTCTACTTCGTTGTCCGAAAGCGATGTCGACCGGATACCGGCTGCTGCCTGCTGGGCAAAAAACGGCAGGAGAAGCGAGGCGAACGGACCGGAAGGATTAACAGCCGAGAGAACGTATCCATCGCCGTTCTCATCGCTATGTAGGGCGCTCAGGATCGTGTAGTTTTCCAGCGTGGCAATGGGTCGGGCGATCACGCTGAGGCGGAGAGCCCAGTACTTGCGGTTATCGTAGTCCTTGCCTGGATAGATCGGACCGCGATCGATGGTGAATCCTTCCCGCTCGAGCGCCTGGCCGGCGAAGCGCACCAGCAGCCGATCGCCGATCATGGGCACATTCAGCACACCGCTGGCGCTCTTCAGGTCGTAATCCCCTGCGCCGACATCCACGTATCCCTCGACCTGGTTTTTCGGCTCATTGGGCACGAAGAGAACTACGCCGCCTGTCGTGTTCTTACCGAACAGCGTTCCCTGAGGACCCTTGGCGACCTGAACATTCTGCAGGTCGTAGAAGAGTCCCGGCCCGGCACCCGAGGCAGGAACGTCAGCGAAGTACGTGACAACGCCGGTGCCGCCACCGCCGAGCACGGCTCCCGGACCGGAGCCGCCGGTGGGGCCCATGCCGCGAATGGCGAAGATGTAGTCGTCGCGATCCACGCCGCTCGAAACGCTGAGGGAGGGCACGTAATTCGCGAGGTCCGCGGCGGTCTCGACATGCCGACTACTGATCTCTGCGCCGGTGAGCGCGCTGACGGCAACGGGCACTGCAAGAATGTTCTCCGCGCGCCGAGTGGCGGTAACTACGACTTCCTGAAGCCCGGGAGGCGACTGGCTGCGAGCATCCGCTCCGGCCGCCGTCACGGAAGCAGCGCTTCGAGCCGTGCCTTGAGTCGTTCGAGCCATCCGAAACCTCGCGGAAGACCCGATCTCCCCCTCCTTTCCCGCTTTGCTGCCGGAATCGGGCGAGGTAGGGGTGCCGGCGACCGCGCCAACTTTCACGATCGCGACGGTCCCCTGATCGACTATCCGGTAGCCAAGGCCCGTCCGCCGCAGAAGCATGGCGAGCGCTTTGGTGGGCACGTACGTTCCGTGCACACCTTCACTTCGCAGGGCGTCGAGCGAAGTGCCAGGCGCCGTGAACTGTACACCTGCCTGATCGGCGAACTGGACCAACGCGCTCGATAGTGGCTGTGCCGGGATGTCGAATGCGACCTGCTTCGAGAAATCGACAGCGGACGAGCAGCTCGCCTTCAGTGCGAGCGCGGCGGTCAGAATGAAGACCCACAGCACGCGCGATGAGTTCTGTCTGGTTTGCGGGCGCGTGCCAAGTAACATGGTCATTTCCCCTCCGGGCGTTCTTCCGAGCGGTGGCGGCTGCCGTGCTCGATATCGGTGCTTTAGACGGCCGAGGTGGAAAGACTTGCAACGCGAGCCATTGAATATCGGGCGGATTGCAAAAGACCGGTGCTCATTCGTCTATAGTGTGACCGGGGCGCGTTTTTGGGCATACCCCACGGCGACTGAATGGCCGATCCTGAATTCACCGAAGCTTTCGAGCCCGACGGGCACGGCCAGGGTCCGCGGCAGCGCACCGAGCTGGTGACCCGCCTATTCCGGGAGCACAACGAAGCCTTGGTTCGCTTCCTGGCGCTGCGCTTGCGATCGCAGCAGGAAGCGAAAGAAGTTGCTCAGGAGGCCTACGTCCGGCTCCTCAAGCTCGACCAGCCGGGCGCAGTGAGCTTTTTGCGCGCCTTCCTGTTCAGGACCGCCGCGAACCTCGCCGTGGATCGCATCCGGCATGAGCAGATGGCCCGTCGGGTCGTTCGGGAGTCGAAGTTCCTCGAGGAGCTTACGGCCCAGCCGACTCCGGAGCAGTTTGCAACGGATGCTCAGGAGCTGCAGCTGGTCGAGCGTCTGGTGAACGAGCTGCCGCCGAAGTGCCGGCGGGCATTCCTGCTCCACAAGGTTTACGGGCTGGATTTCGCTGATATCGCCAAGCAGATGGGCTTGGGGGAGCGCATGGTCCGTACCTATGTGTGCCGAGCCATCTTGTATTGCCGCGCGGGTCTGGATGCGGCGCGGGCAGGCGTTGGAGGCGAAACGAATGGATGAGCTCCTACAAGAGCGGCTCGAGGACGACCCGCTGCTCCGCGAGGCCACGGAGTGGTTCCTCGAGATGCGCTCCGATGATGTCTCCGGCGAGCGAATTGCCGAATGGCAGCAGTGGCTCTCGGATACGAGCCATCGGGACGCGTTCGGGCGCGTGGAAGCATTGTGGCAACTGATCGACGGAGCAACCGTTCGCTGGCCAACCGAAGCGGAAGTCGCCACGGATGACTATTCGGGCGCGGAGAGCATTACGACGTGGCAGGTTCGTAGTGAGCACCGCGAGAGCCCGCCTACCCGAAGCCGGCGGGCCAGTCAGCCGAATTGGCGCAATCTGAGGATGGCCATTCTCGGCGTCGCCGCGGCCGCAGCGCTAGCCGTTGTCGCAATCGCCTATTGGCCCATATTCGTCGTCGCGCTGCAGGGCGGCTCACGCATTGTCGTGGCGACCGGCATTGGCGATACGCGAACCATCACTTTGCCCGACGGCTCGGTCATATCTGCGGGCGCAGACACGAGGTTGATGGTCACCCTGTTGAAGCAGTCCCGAACCGCGGTCCTTGCGCACGGGGAGGCATATTTCCGCGTGGCTAAAAACCCGAGCCGCCCCTTCACGGTCCGCGCCGGTGATACGACCGTGACGGACATCGGCACAGCCTTCGATGTTCGTCGAAGCCTGAACGCAGTAATCGTGGCAGTCGAGGAAGGCGTCGTTAACGTAGCAGCCCGGCAGCTACCGGGTCACTTCGAATCGATCGAACATCTTCTCGGCGCAGACCGGAAGCCCAGGCTGACGGCGATTCAGCTGACTGCGGGACAGCGCCTGGCCTTGGAGTCCATCAACGCCCGCCCGCAGCTTTCATTGGTAAATCCCAATTGGGTCGGGGGCTGGCGCGAGGGGCGTCTCCAGTACTTGGACGAGCCCCTCAATGGCGTCGTCTCGGACCTGGCCCGCTATTCCAAGCGCCGAATCGTCATCGCAACTCCTGCGCTCGTCGACCTGCGGGTCACCGGCGTCGTGTTCGTGCAAAACATCGATGGGTGGCTCGCCAGTTTGGAAGCCACCTTTCCTATCCGGGTGGTGTCCGAAGCAGACGGCAGTACGCTCATCGAGCAGCGCTGAAGCCGTACAATCAGAGCATTAACTGTAGTCGAACTCCACAAGCGGAAATACGCGCCGCAGACGCTTGCGTCGATTCTGGAAGATATGATCGAGTTTGCTTTATCTTCGAGCGCGCGCGGACTCGAACTGGACCGGGTCCTCTACTTCGTATGTATAGTTCCGCCTTTGTCGATATCGAAATTCACCTGCCGGCCATCCTTGTTCATCGCCGAGCCGATCCAATTGCTGCCGTTCATGTGTAGCCCGGTAATGTCGGTGTACCCCTGCTGATTGAGCAGATGAGTGACCTGGTCCTGATTCATAGCAGCAGGACCAACATATCCCGACTGAACATTCTCGCCGCCAAAGAGTGTGCATCCACTGAGAGCACCCATTAGCGGAAGCGTCAGCACCATAATCTTCAACCCTTTCGCCATCGTCAACTCCA
>Ga0157369_10007476_pt1 | contig 12577 bp, 20 predicted proteins | sample C25metaG_FD_113461 | JGI IMG/M metagenome (GOLD analysis project Ga0157369, IMG submission 113461) | Corn rhizosphere microbial communities from Kellogg Biological Station, Michigan, USA - C2-5 metaG | ecosystem: Host-associated > Plants > Roots > Rhizosphere > Soil | place: USA: Michigan...
AACGTCGACGACCGTGCGTCTCGAACAGTCCGGATCGTGCTGCCATTTGGGCTTGGGATAGACCGCGCTGCCATCGTCAGTTTCCTTTCCTTGCGTTCGGAGCAGGCGGCATCAAAGAGAAACAGCGGCCCCGCATTCGCCGGGCCGCTGCTTCATCATGCAAAAGACGAAAGGATCAATGGAACGCCGCGATCCCGTTCGGCGTACCCAATCCCGTCGGGCCATCGTAGCCCGGCTTGGCGGTGCAGTAATACGTTCCGCCGCAGCTGCCGTTGGCGCCGGACGTCACGTCGAACAGCTTGCCCTGCTTCTTGTAGAGAATCTGGGCGTAGTTCTTCACGGGCTTGCCGTTGGCGCCATAAACGCCGCCGACGAGTGGCGCGGACACGCTGGTGCCGCCGAACACGAGCCAGGTGCCGACGCCCGAATTGTTGGGGCCGAACACAGCCACGTTCGTCGCCGAATCTGCGACCGCCGAGACATCGGCTTCCATGCGCTTCGAGCAATTCGCATCCTTCTGCCACGTGGGCTTGGCGTAGACCGTGCTGCAGCCGCTGCCGGCGCCTGACCACACTGTTTCCGCCCAGCCGCGCTGGCTGCCGTCGGTGACGAGATGCGTTCCGCCAACCGCAATCACGTGCGGCGATGTCGCCGGAAACTGCGGACCGGCCGCGTAGCCGTTGTCGCCGGTGCTGGCCGTTACCGCAACGCCGGCATGGTTGTAGGCAGACTCGAAACTCTGCGTGCCGCCTTCGCCGCCGCCGTAGGAATTGCTGATCACATGCGCGCCGAGGTTCGCAGCGGTGTTCACGGCCGTCGCAAGGTTGCTGTAGGAATTGTCGTTCGCTTCGACCAGCCAGATCTGGCAGTTGGAGCACATGGCGCTCAGCATATCGATATCGAGCGCGCTCTCCTGCGCCCAGCCGATGTTCTGTGCCGGATAGTTGCCCTGCTGTCCGTTCTGATTGAGCTTCTTGAAGCAGCCATTCGCCGTCGTGCAGGCCGGCAGGCCCCATTGCGAGCGATAGACGGCGAGATCGGCTTCGGCGTTGGTGTAACCGAAGGCGTCGACGGCTGCGATGATCGTCGCCGCCTTGCCGTTGAAGCCGGTGGTCTTGTAGGCGTCCTGCAGATTGGCAGGCGTTTTTCCACCGATCGGAGGACTGACGCTTTCGAGCGCGCGGCCGTTCGCATCCGTCACGACATGCGCATGACAACGCGCAAATCCCGCCGAAGCCGTATTCAGACCGCACACGGCCACGTGATAGGTATTTCCGGAACGCTGGACGGTCTGGGCATCTGAAGCCGACGCGAGCCCGAGCGCGACAAATGCGGACAGAACTCCGCCACGCAAAATACGATGCATGAATGATCTCCCTTCGCGAGTTCTCAGCGTTGGCGGCAGGAGCGCCCCAACCACATGAGACATTCGTAACCTTTATCAAAGCACCGTGGGGGAAGCCAGATATTAAAAATGCTTCGCATGTGCATATTCCGCTCATAAGGTTCGCGGAACTCTGCCAACTTGTCGAAAATTGCGCGGAGACGCAGTTGGCCAAGCTCTCTCGCTACATCCTGTATGTGCCTTTCCCATCCTCCCAGATCGTGATTATTGATATCGACCTTGCATCTATTTTCCGTCCCCCTCCCCCCTGCGCTTCTCCGCGGAGATTGTTTTCGAATTCTTCGCGACGGGGCCGGATATTTGGGTTCACCCCCCACCACACCGAGCCGGCTTCTCTTCAGGGAGCGCGATGCTTGTACGGCAATGCTGATGCTGTACGCCGCGTTACAATGCTCAGACCTTCCTCGCCGAACAAGAGGAAATGGGAACGGGGCTACAACGCGAAGAAAAAATGAATTGCGCCATGCCATGGCGTTCGCGACAGCCCACCGGCTTGATTGAGACGGCTATGGGATAGGTTTTCAAAAAAGCCCCACTCAGACTCTGCTCTGTCCCAGCATAAGCCAAGTTCCGACTCCGACCCCAATCTTCATCTTTTGAAACAACGGCGGTTTATTGCCCATATAGGCTCGACATGCAGATTATAGACAATGGAGATAGGCATGAGCGAGCCGTCCGAACCAGCAGCGGACAACCGCCGGCGGGTGTCGGATGTCATGCCGGCTGAACTTGATCAAGTCGAATTCGAAACTCCGATCGCCGGGTTAAACGTCATTGATGACCACGCACTGGCGGACACGTTTCGTCAGGCTTCCCGGGACGAAGGCGCAAAGGGTAATGCGAGCGCAGCTTTGGTGTATGGCTTTCTGCAGGCCATAACCGAGATGCATTTCAAGCCGAATGACCGGGGAGAGCCTTTCGGCCCGCACGTGGTCCTGACGGATGGCAGCCGGACCATGATCCCCGCGGACATTTCGGCGGATTTGGGGTCGGCTCTCGCAGCCAAAGCGCCAAGTTTGGCCAACCCGGTCTTGCGCGCACGCGTGGCCGATATCGTGTGGACGAACAATCGCAAGCTCGGCGCCCTGGCGGGTATCGCCGTGGATGCATATTGCGAAGCCGTTGAGCGGCTTCGCGCCGGCACTCTAAAGCACGGTTCCGACGGCGGGGACGTTTCCGATTATGATGTCGTCGCGCGGCTCCGCCGCGCTTGCCATATCGCAAGCCAGTCCGGCGGCCGAGCCCCGCTACCCGAGCGGATCAAGGCGTTGGTGATCACCACGAGGGAGGATGCGTTCGCGCGCCGGTACAAGCACGGCTTCCTCCAGAGCGCGGCGTTGGACCTGGACTTTGGGGTTTCGGACGCTGCCGCGGTCGCCCGAGAAGCCGAAACGATGCATGACGAACTGGAAACGCGGGGCGATGGACATGAGCCACTTGCGTTTCTGGAGCTGTCCGCGCGCGGATTTCGGCTGGCGCACGAAAAGGAAAATGAGGACCGGCTGACGCTCAAAGCCGCTGAAAGCTGCGTCTTGACAGCCGCCGGCCTCGCCAAGGTGCCGATGCTGGAGGCGCATTGGCTCACGCGGGCCATCGCCATTCTCGGCCGGGTCCGGGCCCAGAAGGATAGACGCAACGAATTGCGAAAGCGCCTAATCGACGTCCAAGCGCGGATGATGGACGAGTTCGTTCCCATAGGACATGCGGTGGATGTCCGCGATGTTGTGGAAGCGGTTGAAAAGCAGATTTCGGGCAAGACTTTGGCCGAAGCGCTGTTCCATCTGATGCGTCTCCATAGGTCGCCCGATCCCGCTGTGCTACGCGCCCGCGTGATGGAGCAACGAAAGGGCTCTATCCTGGCATCGATGTTTTCCACGGGGCTGCATGACAAGAGCGGAAAATTGAAATTCCAGTCACCGGGGCTGGCGGGTACGGATCAAGAGGATCAGGAACAAACGCTTCGGTTTGAGATCATCCAGTCGGAAGATCGGAGCCGCAGATTGATCGTCGGAAGCACCATTGAGCCAGCCCGCCAGCTCATCGAGGCAGAGCACGCCATAACGATGGAAAAGCTGTTTCCGTTGATCCAACAATCGCCTTTCGTTGAGCCTGGCTATGAGCTGGTCTTCGCGCAAGGAATTACGCGCTGGTTCAATGGCGACTCAATCTCCGCCACGAGCATCCTCGTACCGCAGCTCGAAAATGCACTGCGTTATCTCTTAAGGAACGCTGGTCACGACGTCAGCACCATGAAAAATGACGGCACCCAGGAGGATCGCTCCATTCAGGCGCTATTCGATCAGATGCGGCCTGAACTTGTCGAAGTGCTGGGCGAACCGATCATGTATGAAATCGAAAATCTTTTCTTGCTGAAGGCGGGCCCGGGTGTCCGCCATGCGGTGGCGCACGGGTTGTTTTCGACCGGCCACTTCTTCGCTGAGGACGCCAACTACGCCTGCTGGTTCGTTTGCAAGCTGTGCATCATCCCATTGATGGGCCACTGGCCTGAGGTGACAGCATATCTCGAAGACTTCTGACAGGTTATTTCGCCTTGAACCCGTCGGAAACAGTGAACTCGGGCATGCACGGCGTGCCGCGGACACGGTTCATGAGATCCCAGTACATCGAACGCGACAGATGATCCTGGATACCGGCCGGGATATCGAATATGTACCTGGGAAAAGACGGGTCTGAATTGTCAGCTTTGTAGGCCCGCTTATATTCCGGCTGGAGGTAACGATAAATGCTCCATCGGATGTTGTTGAGAAATTCTGAGATTACACTGGAGTGGTAGATAAAAAGATCGTCGTGAAACCATTCGTAGAAATCCTGTAGCGCCAGGAACCCCTGACTCTCGTCGATTTGTATGCCGTTGACATCTAGGATGTTTCGGATTTTTCGGACGTTTGATTGAAGCCTGGCGAAATTGTGTTTCGCGATATCGCCGCAGATTTTGAGATATTCGCATCGCTGGATTTTGATATCCGCCCTGACATCAATATTGCCGAGCCAGACATCTTTCACGAAGGTGGAATCTTCCAGCCATTTTCCAAAAGCTTCGACATGACCAATCAGCTCTGTGGCGTCGGGCCCTAGCTGCGGAGCCGCGACGACTTCCCGCAGATAGTACAGATAGGTTAAATTGCTGGCGGTGGTGCCGGTTGGCGGCGCCGGCAGGTCGAAGGGCAGTGGTTTATTGCCTTTGGCCTGGGGCAGGGACAGAAAATCTCCCAGCAAGATATTGAACAATGTCGCGTGGGTGCTGTCTTCGAACATCACGTTGGTATCGTGAAATGTCTTCATGTCCACGAACATCGCGCGGTTGACGAAGGCGTCGATGGAATCCCAGACCGCGTTTAGGATGACGGCTTCTTGCTCAATCTTAGATAGGGGCATTGCTTCTCCAATCCGCGCTGCTCTTCGAAGTCGATGATTCTAATTATGTCTGTGAAAAATTTGTGCAAACTAACGGAAGCTGCGGGAAATAGAGGCGTTTTTCGTGCCCTGCAATTGAGATCGTGAAGATCGGGGTCAGAGTGAGAACTCGCGCCAAGGTTCTCACAATAGCCTCATCTGCCTTGAATCTTTCTTTGCCTTCGGCTTCGGCCCCAATGTGCATGACTGCTTTGACGCGACGCCATCCAGTCGTCCGGCTCCAGGACCAGAGCCGTGGACCCCCGGCGTCGTTCCGTAATAACCTCCGAATGATCGCGGGGGGCGTCCCATGTCTTGTTCTGCGCGCACTGTGACCGCCGTCTGTGTGGCAGCCGGCATTCTGGCCTGGGCCATTCCGGCGCACGCCTCGGGCAACGCCGCGTATCACATATTGCCTCTGCCGCACTATTACGAAACGACCGGTCGCTCCCCGCCGGGAGGCGGCGACGGCCCAATGTATTACTACGGCGGATCGGTCTTCTCGGCCGTCAAGGTCGTTACAATTATCTGGGGGGATCATGTCAATCAGCAGACGATCGACAAAATTCCCATGTTTTCGGCCGACATTGTGAATAGCAGCTATGTGGATCAGATGGCCGAGTATGGCACCGTTCACCACAAGGGCGTGAACGGTCACCGGGGCACCAAACAGCACATCCTGCGTGGCCTCTATCTCGGTCAGACGCAAATCGCGCCGAAACACAATGGCCTTCAAATCACCGATGGCGATATTCAGAAGGAGCTGTCGTATCAAATCGCAAAGGGTGTTCTGCCGCCAAACGATTTGAACACGCTGTACATGATTTACTTTCCCTCCGAGGTAACCATCGACCTGGACGGTTTGATATCGTGCCAGGATTTTGGCGCGTACCATTTTGCAATGAAGACCAAAGGGCTCAGGGATAGCAACGTTTTCTATACAGTGGAGCCTGAGTGCAATTCGGGATTTGATTCCCTGACGATCGCCGCTTCACATGAATTTGCCGAGGCGACCACCGACAATATTCCGACACCAGGCTCGAGTCCCGACTTCCCGCAGGCTTGGAATGACGTCCGTGGCCACGAAATCGCTGACCTTTGTAATAGCGTTGGCGCGCTCACGGACGGCGTACACACATATCAAGTTACGCAATACTATCTCAACAGCATAAGGGGCTGCAGCACGGGAAATTATCAGAGTCCGTAATCGTATCAGGCCCCCCTTTATGTTTCTCTATCGCTGCCGGGTTCCATGGTTCTCTTCGTGATCGGCACTGCGGCCGTCACATCATGGCGTTCGCTTGGACAGCCGGCGGATCAATGACGGAGGCGTCGTGATCTTGCAACGCTGCTGCGAGCCGACAACCCCGATCTTCTCGTTCCAGTAAACAGGCTTGGGCCTTGTACATCGCGTTCGAGATCGCCCGTGCGCATGGCGGCGAGCTGAAAGTCACATCCACGGTGGAGCAGACCCGCTTTACGTTTCGAATGCCGCGCTGGCTGACGTAGCCAGAGACATGAAAGACCGGTGTCGACCTTTTGGCGACGGGCTGCTTTGCGCCTACCCAGCCAGTCCACAGTTACAAATTGAGGATCTCATCGCAGGTATCGCAAATCACGAGCATTCCGCCGTCTTGCGTTCGTCCCGTTTCAATATGAAATGCGCCCGCCGTGAAAACTGACACCCGGGGCTTGCCTTCGCAATCTGACCTGCAGTCGACCGCACCCGTGCACTTGCAATAGGGACACGTTATGACAACCGCGGTCAAAACCGCATGCGCCGGTCGGACGGCGCGCTCTTGCCGACCGCGGGCGCCGCAGCGTCATGGCCCATCCGGGCAACCGTGGCGTAGAACGCCGCTTTGTTGGAATCGAGCCTGGCCCGCCTCTCGGCGGCAATGCGTTGCTCATTGTCGTGGCGTTGCGCCGCCGCTGTGAGCGCGCGGGCTGCGGCCGTCTTCCAGAATCTCATGGTTTTTCCGATCTGCCGCATTACGCGGCCTCGCAAGCGGCTTCGAAAAATCTGTCCAGCCTTGCGCGGTCCACCGCCCACACCTCGCCGGGCTTATCCTTAGGCCTGCAGAAAGGCCGCGTCTCGTTTTCGCGTGGCGCTTCGTCAACGCAATATTTGCGGAACACGCGCTCGATCTCACCTTCGAACTTCGGTGTGATTTCGCAACCGGCACGCTCGCGGCGCTTGCGCATCGCACGCATCACCGACCAGCGGCGCAAGCCCGCAGGATGTTCTTCCAGCACGGCGATCAGATCGCCGAGGAGCCCGCGGTCATGACGCTCGCGCATGGCGTTTCGAGTTGCCCGCACTGGGTTGTATTCGTCGATGCTCATGGCGAACCTGCTGCCAGAGCCTTGCGAAATCCGGCAGCCCATCGGCTGCGCGCCAGACTGCCCGCATAGGGATTGAAATCGGCAATCCGAATGTCGTCGGGCGTACCTGTTTGATCGGCCCTGTAGCGTTGCGCCGCGTTCCAGCCCTCGGCCTCGACACGGCTCATCCGAAAATCGTCATTCGCGTCTGTCGTCATCGTCACTTTCCTGGTGTGCGCCGCACGGGATACGCAAACGGGCGGCGGGCCCTGTCGCGCCGAGTTTTCGCTGCTGCGCGTGATCCGGGAGATCCCGGCGCATTATCGGCGCCATCCCGCAGCAGCGCTTCTGCGAGTTCATGCGGATTGACGGCGCGGCATTCCACGACGCCAGCGACACGCACGCGCATGACAGTGGAGAGGCGTCGCCATGCGAGCGTGAGCGACGTATCGAGGCGCTCCTCCTGCGTATCGATCACATAATCGCCTGGCGGCAGGACGTGCGCAAAACCTTGCAGCACAAATGGACGGCCGAACGTGACGGTTTTTCGCGACGTGCGCACGGTCATCGCCGCACGACGCAGAAGCTTTTCATTTAAGAAGGTGTGCCTTTCAGGCGCTGGCAATCATGTGCCGACATCTTTGTATAGGCGCAAACACTTGCGATTGCACGATTTTTATTTGCACGAAAAGCCCGGTGTCCGCGATTTCCTGCAATTGATTGTATTTTGAGGAACAAGGGCCTATATGACATCGCACGTGGTTCTACGTCCCTTCAGACGAAGCGCTTCAGTTGTTGCGACCCGCAGACAAGCGCGCCGACCCAGCCGGAAAACTTCCTCCCAAACTGATTGTCCGTCTTTTCACGTCCGCGACGCGCGTAACGCGCATTGTGGCTCCCAACATTTCAAGGAAATGCCATGACGATCGGTACAGTAAAGTTTTTCAATACCTCCAAGGGCTTTGGCTTCATTGCACCGGAGGACGGCGGCAAGGACGTGTTCGTCCATGCCACAGCCGTCGAAGCGGCGGGCCTGCGCACGCTGAACGAAGGCCAGAAAGTCTCGTTCGACGTCCAGCCCGATGCGCGCGGCTCAAAAGCCACCAATATCCAGGCTGTCTAAGATCCAAGAAGCGGGCGGCGGATATTCCGACGCCCGATTCTGTTTTTAGAAATGGAGTTCGCCGTGGCCGGCACCTTCTACGAGGACGGCATGTCCCGGCGGGGAGAAACATCTCGCCGGCAGCGAGCGGCGCGCGGCGACAGACGCTAATACGGCTACCAACGATTTCTCAGCCGCTTTCAGACAACAAAGCCGCTGAAAAGCACAAACCCAACAAGCGCGATCACCGCAAGGTCGAACGCGATCAGCCAGATTGTACGACCAAGCGAAAACGGCCACGGCGTGCTCATGTGGATGTCCAACACCAAACCTCAATAAAGCCGAAAGAAAAACTGCCCCCGCGATCGCGAAAACACCCGTTCTGATACGCCTTATTTGCGGGATGGGATAGCGCTATATTGCTGTTTTGGCCCTGCACGATTTAATTCCATTTCATTTACCCCGGGCTGATGTAATCGCAAATTTCGTCATTACATGACCTCTGGCGGCAAATATTTGCCCACGCCTTGAAAGGCACATCCCCCAAATGACCAATCTGAACACGAAGCCTGAATCCGCGCCTGCGTCCGATCGCGTCAATCCGACCGTCGCGCCGGCCCCGGACACGGCGACGAAGATCGCGCCACCGACCGGCGAACACGAAAAACCCGTCGTAGCGCCGACCAAGTCCTGAAGCAGGCGTTCGAGTTTCGGCAACGCCAATACGCCTCCGCGCGAGGGATGTTGCGATAGCAGCGCCTCAATCGTGGTTTGGGCGTGCGTGGCTGAGAGCCAGGCGGTGGCGGGCGGAACTTCGGTTCCGTCCCGCCGCCTGCGCATAGAGATAAGGAAAGAAAGACAAGCATGGTGGCGCGCTCGACCAGCAAGACCGTGACGTTTGCGCGTCCCTTCGTGCTTGAGGGATTTCCCGAACTCCTGCCCCCTGGCGACTATGTCGTCGACACCGAAGAGGAAGAGCTGGACAGCATGCTGTTCCAGGGTTGGCGGCGCGTTGCCACTACGATGCGCGTCTGTGTCGGCGACGAGGTGGAAATGCGATCCGTAGATCCGGAAGCCTTGCACGAAGCGTTGATGCGCGACGGTGCGCAGGACAAACCGGGACCGCCGCCTTCGCAGTCTTCGGCCAGGGCGCGTTTCGACCGGGCGCGAAAATTCGCGACTTACCCGGCACGGGGGAAGAAGACGTGAAAGCAAAAAAAGCCATTCAGAGCACCGCATTCCACCTCAGCCGGGTCGAAGCGGAGGGCTGGAACCAGGCGCAGCGCGTGATGCTGGACGAGGCACTCACCTCCGACGAACACCGCATCTCGATCCTCAACCCCCATATCGCCGATCCCGAACGGGCCCGTTGGCACATGGGCTTCAGCAACGCCGTCCGCGCTGGCGGGCGGCGATAAACCGCGACGCATAGCGCCATTGCTGCGAAGAAAAGAAAGGTATGGACATGATTGAAACATCGACAGGAATCGTCGAGCGGGCATATCAGATCGCGCGGGCGGGCCAGGCCGCAGATCTCGGCGAGTTAAAGGCCAAGCTGAAGAGCGAGGGATATTTCAACGTGTCCGGTCAGCTGGCCGGCCCCGTTCTTCAGAAAGCACTGCGCCAGCTTTGCAGCACGGCATGCCGGTAAATGCATCAACGCGGCGCATGCATTTTCCCCTGAACCAAACGACGTCGCGTTCAGAACTCAACAAGCAACGGGAGTCCAGCATGGGTGCCAGCGGAAAGAATGCGAAGAAAAAAGATCATCGGCGGCGTCATGCCAAATCGCGGAAAATTGCGAGCGAGAAGGCTGCGGCCACAGTCGCCGACAACCGCCGGCAGGCGCCGCGCCGCTAGGCACCGTCCTTCGGCTGGCCCACCTGCTTGCGCTAACTGCCGCGGGATGGCTGTGCCGTGGGTATCCCGGCACAAAAGAGGAGACTTTGTCGAAAGAATCCCTTAGAGTCGGAGAACTCGCCAGCCGCGATCGAACGCGGGCGCCTCGGATGCGGTGAGTGTTTCGCCTACCGCCCCGCTGTCTTAGAACAATAAGGATATGCCATGGCCCGCGATCAATTCGCCGTGCCGATCAAATGCAATTCGTGCGGACAAACGGGTTCGACGGCCTGGGACCAGCACTGCAGATTTGAGGATGGCGTGGGGTTTCGCCGAAGGCTCATCTCCATATCGAACGGGTTTCAAAACGAATTCGCATCGGTCCCGTCAAAGGATCCGAAAATCGTTTGCGATGTGTGCGGCACCGTACTGTCCGAACTGGAGCTGACGTAACAACCTGCGACGGTTCTCGTTGCAGGACGGAAGCGAAGGAAACCAGATGATGTATCGCGGTTACGAGTTTGAGCAGAAATCCCTGATGGTAGGATGGCAGATCACCATCCGGAAAGAAGACGTGTTTGTGCGCCATGGCAGCATTTGCAGCAAGCTGGAGATGGCGCTGAACGAGGCACACGGCTTTGTCGACGGTCTTATAACAGCCGGCGCCAGTGGCTCGCCGCCCGTAGCACCCTAGCGATGGCGCGAGAAACCGTCTTCGTGGTTCAGAGTTTCAGCGCGGGACGCGGCAGAAGCCTGAAGGCGGACCAGGCCGTCCCGTGCAAATCCGACGAAGCAGCGCGGCGCATGGCAGAGCGGCTGTCCACAACCAAGCTGGGTGTCGTCGCCTTTTCCACATCGGGCGACGCGGAGCTCGGAGAATTCGACGATCAGCCAACAATACTCTTCAAGGCCGGACAGTTGCCCGCCATCTTCGAAGATTGATCGGGCAGGCGAATGGACCGTGTTCCGCGCGCGCACGAGCTGACATCCGACGAGATGGCGTCGTTGCGACGCGTCGTCGCAAACAGCTTCACGCCGAGCGGCCATATCAACCAGCTTCAGCAAAAGCACCTGATCGAGCTTGGCCTCATCCAATGCCGGATGGGCGGTCTGATGCCGACACCCACCGGCCGCATCGTGTCGCGGCGGTGAAAGCGCAAGGACATCTTACCAAAGAGGGAATGCAATGCCGCGGACGCCAAACTATTCGCAGGATCGCTCGCAACGCCAACGTGCCCAGCAGGCCAAGGCCCAGAAGCGAGCGGATTTGCTAGCCGAGAAATCGGCCAAGCGGAAAGAAGCGCGGGACAAAATCGAGCCCAAACCAGAGTCCGATACAACCGAATGAACCAGTCATAGAAAAGCTGGTCCCACCGCGCCTACCCAAATGCGCGTGACGCTGACACCTCTTGAGAGATCGGAAGCAAGAGCGCAATTCGCAAAAACGCGCCTCAGCGGCTTCAGACGCGCGAAGGTCGGTACTGCGCACGCGTGAAGAGCCCTCCCCGTGCGGCATCGCCATGCTTAGATGAAATCGCTCCCGGTGATCGTGCCGCTGTAGCCGGTGATGTCGATGGCGAGGTCGCTTGCGCCGCTGTATTGGCCATCGCCGTTGAAATCGAGCAGCAGGATCGAATGTCCGGCCAGCGCGCCGCTGCTCACAAGGAACACTGCCGCGTCGTTCTCGCCGGGACCGAAGAAACTGTTGGCGAGGGTGCCGAGGTCGCTGAAATCGTCGGCCGCGATCACGGGGATGACACCCGGCAGGAAGGTGACGGCGAAGGGCAGGTCGAAGTGATCGGCGGATGCGTCGAAGCCGCTGATCGTATCGGCATGGATCTTGGTATCGGCCGCGGAATCCGCCGCCGACGCATAGACGAAAGTGTCCGCCCCGCTGCCGGCCGTGAGGGCATCCGCGCCGCCGCCGCCGGTGATGGTGCTGCCGTCGTCGCCGGTGACGATCGTGTCGTTGCCCGCGCTGCCGGTGATGATATAGGCCGTGGCCGTCGCGCCGCTGGCGTCGAAGGTGAGGCTGGAAGCGGCGCTGGCGTCGACGGCGAGCGTGCTTCCGCCCGTGATGCCATCGGAGACGGCGAGGTTGTAGCTGTTCGCTGCGCCCAGCAGTTGCAGCGTTTCGATGTTCTCGACGTTGGACAGAGTCATCGTCGTCAGCGTGGAATAGTCGCCGTTCAGCACAAGCGTATCGCTGCCTCCGCCGCCGTCCACGAAATCGCTCGCGTCGAAGGTCCCGCCGAAGGAGAAGGTATCGTCGCCGCCGCCGCCAAACGCCGTGTCCGCGCCACCATGCGTGAAATCGAAAGTGTCGGATTGCGCGCTGCCATGGAAATCGTCGTTGCCTGCGCCGTCAATGAAAGCGAAGTGGCCGTCGGTCTCCGCAAACCCGTTGAAGATGAGCGCATTGGTGCCGGTGAGCGCGCTCCCATCGACCGTCAAGGTATCGCCAGAGCCGACATTGTTGTCGTCTGAGACGA
>Ga0157369_10007477_pt1 | contig 12576 bp, 5 predicted proteins | sample C25metaG_FD_113461 | JGI IMG/M metagenome (GOLD analysis project Ga0157369, IMG submission 113461) | Corn rhizosphere microbial communities from Kellogg Biological Station, Michigan, USA - C2-5 metaG | ecosystem: Host-associated > Plants > Roots > Rhizosphere > Soil | place: USA: Michigan...
CATCATGGACGAGGCGATCATCGCGCTCGAGAACGTCTCGGGATCGCCGATCACGAACGAGGGTCACGACCTGATGGCGTCGCTCTACAAGGCGGACGGCGGCCTGATGGTCGGCGGCGTCGGTTTCCTCCACCACCTGACGAGCGCGGCGCAGGCCGTCAAGCACATCCTCGCGACGTACTCCGACGACCCCGGCATCGACGAGGACGACGTCTACTTCCTCAACGACTCGTACACCGCGGCGCTGCACCCGCCCGACGTCTACCTCATCTCGCCGATCCATTTCGAGGGGAGGCTCACCGGCTTCGCCGCCAACTTCGTGCACGTGACGGACATCGGCGCGATCGACCCGGGCGGCTTCTCGCCGAGCGCCCGCGACAACTACCAGGAGGGCTTCCAGTCGAAGGGCCTGAAGATCGTCGAGCGCGGCAAGGTGCGTCGCGACGTCCTCGACACGTTCCTGAACATGGTGCGCGACCCGGGGATGACGCAGCTCGACCTGAAGTCGCAGCTCGCGGCGAACCACGTCGCGAAGCAGCGCATGCGCGAGATCTACCGGGACTACGGGGTCGACGTCGTCGAGTCCGTGTCCGAGGAGCTGATCCGGCAGTCGGAGCAGCTCGTGCGGCAGCGGCTGTCCGAGCTGCCGGACGGCGAGTGGCGCGTCCGCGAGTACATCGACATGCCCGGTGCGAACGCGAAGGTGGAGCTCACCGCGACGAAGGAGGGCGACTCGCTCACGTACGACTTCACCGGCTCGAGCCCGCAGGTCGAGCTCGGCGTGAACTGCTCGTACTGGGCGACGTGGGGCGGCCTCTTCGCGCCGATCTTCCCGCTCCTCGCCTGGGACGTGACCTGGAACGAGGGCGTGACGCGGCCGATCAAGCTCGTCGCGCCGGAGGGGACGATCGTCAACTGCATTCGCCCGGCGCCGATCTCGATCGCCACCGTCGGGACGATCCAGATCGTCAACAACCTCTCGACGCTCGTGCTCTCGAAGATGTTCGGCTCGAGCGAGCGCCACCGCCGGCGGCCGACGGCCGTCTGGCACGGCAGCCATGCGCACGTCGAGACGCACGGCTTCACGAAGGACGGCGAGTTCTTCGTCGCACCGCTCACGGACACGTTCTGCGGCGCCGCCGGGGCTCGCTCGTTCGCCGACGGAGTCGACATGGGCGGCGAGATCCCGAACATCGTCTCTCGCTGGGCGAACGCCGAGAGCCAGGAGCTCAACACGCCGATCATGTACCTCTTCCGGCGGGCCGTCCCCGACTCGGGCGGCCCCGGCAAGTACCGCGGCGGCGTCTGCCACGAATACGCCTTCACCCCGCACGGCACCTCCGGCCCGATGGGCCTCGTGCTCTTCGGGAAGGGGACGCGCGCGCCGATGAGCCTCGGGCTCTACGGAGGCTATCCCGGGTGCAACGTCGGTTACACGACGTTCCGCGGCGCCAACATCGACGAGCTGCCGACGAACCGCGAGGAGATTCGCGCCGAGTCGAGCGTCGACCAGTTCTGGGGCCACCTCGAGCTCGCGGAGGGCGACATCCAGTACGTCCGCTTCATGGGCGGCGGCGGCTACGGCGACCCGCTCGACCGCGATCCCGAGCTCGTGCACGCCGACGTGCTCGCGGGGCTCGTCAGCGAGCAGGCTGCACGGGACATCTACGGCGTCGTCGTGGGGGACATGCAGGCGACGGAGCGCCGGCGGGTCGCGCTCCGGTGCGAGCGCATCGGCCGTGACCCCGCGGCGCAGGTCGAGGTCGAGCCGACCGGCTTCCGGCTCTCCGAGTATCTCCAGCGGACGGCGGCGGACGGCGCGACGCAGTGCACGTGGTGCGGAGCAGAGGTCGCGCCCGCGGGCGCCGACTGGAAGGACCACGCCGTCGTGCGGCGCGTCCCGATCGACGAGGCCGGGCCGCAGCGGCCGGCGTCGCCGGAGTTCGCCCTCGTCCAGTCGTGCTGCCCCGCGTGCGCGACGCTGCTCGACACCGAGCTCGCGGCGACCGGCGACGTTCCGCTGCACGACCGCGTCCGGCGGTGGCCGCAGGCGTGATCCGCTACGACGAGATCCCGGAGACCCTGAACCTCGCCACGTGGTTCCTCGACCGGAACCTCGAAGAGGGGCGCGGCGACCGCATCGCGCTCCACGCCGACCGCCCGGTGAGCTACGCCGAGCTTGCGCGGCTCGCGAACCGGGCGGGGAACGTCCTGCTCGAGCTCGGCGTCCGGCCCGAAGACCGGGTGCTGCTCGCGCTCTCGGACGGCGTCGAGTTCGTCGCGACGTGGTTCGGCGCGCTGAAGGTCGGCGCTGTCGTCGCCGAGGTCTACACGTTCCTGCGTCCCAAGGACTACGCCTACTACCTCGAGTACGCGCGGCCGCGCGTCGTCGTCGTCGACGCGACGACGGCCGGCCCGATCCGCGAGGCCGCCGAAGGACTGCGCTTCCCGCCGCGCCTCCTCGCCGTCGGAGACGTCGCGAGGGACGGCGAGGTCGCGTTCGAGACTGCGACCGCGGCCGCGCCGGACGAGCTCGCGCCGTTCCCGACGAGCAAGGACGCAGTCGCACTCTGGAAGTTCACCACCGGCAGCACCGGCGCCCCGAAGGCGGTCTGCCACCTCGCGCACGACCCGGTCGTCTCGTTCGGGAACTTCGCCCTCGACGTGGTGGGCTACGACGCAGACGACGTCGTGCTCCCGGTCCCGAAGCTCTTCTTCGGCTATGCCCGCGACGCGACCTGCCTCTTCACCTTCGGCGTCGGCGCCGCCGGCGTGGTCTTCCCCGACCGCTCCACGCCGGAGCGGCTCTTCGATCTGATCGAGCTGCACCGCCCGACGATCATGGTGCAGGTGCCGACGATGATGAATGCGATGCTCGAGCACCCGCGAGCCGCCGAGCGCGACCTGTCGTCTCTGCGGCTCTGTCTCTCGTCGGGCGAGGCACTGCCGGAGGAGGTGCATCGCCGCTGGCTCGAGACGTACGGCGTCGAGGTGCTCGAGGGCGTCGGCTCGTCGGAGCTCTACCACATCTACGTCTCGAACCGGCCGGGCCGCGCACGGCCCGGCAGCGCCGGCGAGCTCGTGCCCGGATACGAGGCGGAGCTGCTGGGCACCGGCGGCGAGGCCGTGCCGGACGGCGAGCCGGGAGAGCTCTGGGTCGCCGGCGAGAGGGCCGGTGTCCTCTACTGGGACGACCACGAGAGCTCGAAGCGGACCTTCCACGGCGACCGCGTCCGCACCGGCGACCTCTTCGTCCGCGATCCCGACGGCTACTTCTGGTATCGCGGCCGTGCCGACGACCTGCTGAAGGTCGGAGGCATCTGGGTCGCGCCGCTCGAGATCGAGAACTGCCTGCTGCGGCATCCCGCGGTCGCGGAGTGCGCCGTCGCCGGCTACGACGAGGGCGGGCTCGTCCTCCCGTGCGCATGGGTCGTGCGTCGCGGCGACTTCGACGACGAGCTCGGACGTGAGCTGCAGGAGTTCGTACGCCGCGAGCTTTCGCCGCACAAGTATCCGCGCGCAATCCGGTTCGTCGCCGAGCTGCCGAAGACCGCGTCCGGCAAGGTGGACCGCAAGGCGCTGCGAGAGGAGGTCGTCTCCGCGTGAGCTACGTGGTGGGGATCGACATCGGCGGCACGTGCACCGACTGCGTCGTCGTCGACGACGCTGGTGCCGTGACGCTCGGCAAGGCGTTCTCGACGCCGCCCGACTTCTCCGGCGGCATCCTCGACGCGCTCGGTGTCGCCGCCGCGCGGCTCGAGACGACGATGCCGGAGCTCCTGGCCGACACGCAGCTCTTTCTCCACTCGACGACGGTCGCCGAGAACGCCGTCGTCGATGGCACGCTCGCGCGGGCGGGGATCATCACCACCAGAGGCTTCGAGGACACGCTTTTCGCGATGCGCGGAGGCTACGGCCGGTGGTCGGGCCTGACCGAGGACGAGAAGCGGAACCCGGTCGACACCGAGAAGCCGGAGTCGATCGTGCCGCGCGCGCTCGTGGCCGGCGTCCGGGAGCGGGTCGACTCGAGCGGGGCGGTTCAGTACCCGGCGGGGCCGGAGGACGTCGAGAGTGCAGTCACCGCGCTCCTCGACGCCGGCGTGGAGGCGATCGGGGTGAGCACTCTCTGGTCGTTCGCGAACCCGCAGACGGAGCGGGAGGTCGGAGAGGTGGTGCGGCGGCTGCGGCCCGATCTCTTCCTGACGCTCTCGCACGAGATCGCGCCCGTCGTCGGCGAGTACGAGCGCACCTCGACGGTCGCGCTGAACGCGCGCCTCGGCCCGGTCGTCCACGGCTACCTCGACAACCTGCGCCGGCAGCTGGCCGACCAGGGCTTCGACGGCCAGCTGCTCGTCGCGCAGGCGTACGGGGGACTCCTGCCGATCGACGAGGCGGCGGCGCGCCCGGTCGGGATGATCGAGTCGGGGCCGGTGAGCGGCCTCGTCGGGTCGCAGGCACTCGGCGAGCGGATGGGCCTGCGCAACATCATCGCCGCCGACATGGGCGGCACGACCTTCAAGGTCGGCACCGTGCGCGAGGGGCTGATCGAGTACCAGCGGGAGTCGATGGTGCTGCGCTACCACTACGCGCTCCCGAAGATGGACGTCGTCTCGCTCGGGCTCGCAGGCGGCAGCATCATCTCGGTCGACGCGCGCACGGGGACACCGCGGATCGGGCCGCGCAGCGCCGGGTCGTATCCCGGTCCTATCTGCTACGCGCACGGCGGCGAAGAGCCGACGATCACCGACATCGACGCGATCCTCGGCTATCTCAATCCCGACTACTTCCTCGGCGGCAGCGTCGGGCTCGACATCGAGAAGGCGCGGGCGCTCTTCGAGACGAAGGTCGCGGAGCCGCTCGGGATGGGCGTGATCGAGGCGGCGGCCTCGATGTACAAGCTCGCGAACAGCCTCTTCCACGACCTGCTGCACAAGACGACCGTTCAGCGCGGGCTCGACCCGCGACGGTTCGCGCTCTTCTCGTTCGGCGGCACGGCCGGCATGCACGTCGGCGCCTACGGCGAGGAGCTCGGCGTCTCGGCGATCGTGATCCCGCACTCCGCGTCGGTGCACGGCGCGTTCGGCCTCGTCACCTCGGACGTCGCGCATGAGGACCAGATCACGCATCCGCTGCGGGCCCCCTTCGACGTCGAGGCGGCCGCGTCGATCTTCGCCGAGCTGGAAGCCCGGATCGTCGCGCAGCTCGATGCCGAAGGGTTCGCTCCGGGCGACATGCGCCTGCAGCGGGCGGTCGACATGCGCTACCGGCGCCAGGTGCACATCGTGACCGTGCCGGTCGCGTCCGGCGAGGTGACGGCCCGCGTCCTCGAGGAGACCGTCGACCTCTTCGAAAGGCTCTACGAGGAGAAGTACGGGCCGCAGTCCGCCTACCGCGAAGCCGGGATCGAGCTCGTGAGCTTCCGCGTGCGCGGAGCCGGCTCCGTGGGGCGCCACGACTTCGCGGCTGAGGAGCTCGGCGACGCCGACGCGTCTGCAGCGCTCGTCGCGCGCGTCGAAGCGTGGGTCGACCGGGCGGGAGCGATGCAGGAGGTGCCGGGCTACGACTTCGAGCGGCTCCGGCCCGGGAACGTCGTCGAGGGCCCGGCTGTCGTCTGGAGCTCGATCACGACGCTCGTCGTCCCTGCCGGGCATCGCGCCCGGGTCGACGCGTATCGCAGCCTCGTGGTGACAGCGTCGTGAGGGAATGGGAGCACTTCTCTCTCGAGGTCGCCGACGGAGTCGCGCGCCTCGCGTTCGAGCGTCCCGAGCGCCTCAACGCGCTGACGTTCGAGGTGTATGCCGACCTTCGCGACCTGCTAGGCGAGCTTCCAGAGCGCGACGACGTTCGCGTGCTCGTGATCACGGGCCGGGGGCGGGCCTTCTGCTCGGGCGGCGACGTCCATGCGATCATCGGCACCCTGCTCGAGCTCGACGGCAAGGCTCGCCTCGAGTTCACGCGCATGACAGGGGCCGTCGTGCAGCGCATGCGGGAATGCCCGGTTCCGATCGTCGCGGCGGTCAACGGGCTCGCGGCGGGCGCCGGGGCGGTGATCGCGCTCGCGGCAGACCTCCGGCTCGTCGCTCGCTCCGCTTCGTTCGCATTCCTCTTCACGAAGGTCGGCCTCGCAGGAGCCGACATGGGCTCCGCCTATCTGCTGCCGCGCCTCGTCGGCTTCGGCCGGGCGACGGAGCTCCTCCTGCTCGGCGACACCGTCGACGCCGAGACGGCGCTGCGGTACGGGCTCGCGACGCGGGTCGTCGACGACGATCGGCTCGAGGACGAGGTGGCGACGCTCGCCGCGCAGCTCGCCTCGGGGCCGGGCCTCGCCTACACGAGCACGAAGTCCCTCCTGACCCGCGAGCTCGACCTCGACCTCGGGAGTGCGATCGAGCTCGAGGCGCAGACGCAGGCGGCGCTGCTCGGGAGCCGCGACCACCGCGAGTTCCACGCGTCGTTCGTCGAGAAGCGCGAGCCGCGCTTCGAAGGCCGCTGAATCAAAAGGCGCTGATCAGCGGTAGAGCTCGCGCGCGATGATCTCGCGCTGGATCTCGGATGCGCCCTCGTAGATGCGGAGCGCCCGCACGTCGCGGTAGAGATGCTCGAGCAGGTGGCCCTCCTCGAGCGCGGCCGCGCCGTGAATCTGGATCGCGCGGTCGACGACGAACTGCGCGGTCTCGGTGGCGAAGAGCTTCGCCATCGCCGAGAGCTTCGGCACCGCTGCGTCTCCGTCGTCGTACGCCGTCGCCGCTGCGGTGACGAGCAGGCGCGCCGCCTCGAGGCGCGTCGCCATCTCGGCGAGCGCATGCGAGACCGCCTGGAACTCGCGCAGCGCCTTTCCGAAGGCGCGGCGGGCGGCGCCGTGCGCGACCGCGGCGTCGAGCGCAGACTGCGCCATGCCGACCGCTCCGGCGCCGACGCTCGGCCGGAAGAGGTTGAGCGTCTCCATCGCAACGCGAAAGCCGCCGTCGACCTCGCCGAGCACCGCCTCGTCCGGGACACGCACGCCGTCGAGCTCGAGCGTGCCGATCGCATGCGGTGAGACGAGCGCGAGCGGACTGCCGCTCAGCCCTTCGGCGTCGCCCGGCACCGCAAACGCGGTGATCCCACGCGCTCCGGCGTCGACGGTCGTTCGTGCGAAGACGGTGTACAGGTCGGCGTCGGGAGCGTTCGAGATCCAGGTCTTCGTGCCGGTCAGCCGCCAGCCGTCGCCCGCCCGGTCGGCGGCGAGCCCGACCGACGCGACGTCCGATCCGGCCTCCGGCTCCGTCAGCGCGAACGCAGCGACGGCCCGTCCGGCGACGACCTCGGGGAGCCAGCGCTCGACGGCCTCCGGCCGGCCGTGCGCGAGGATCGGATGCGCGCCGAGCCCCTGGAGCGCGAACGCGGTCTCCGCTTCGGTCGACTCCGTCGCGAGGGCCTCGCGGACACGGCAGAGCTCGAGGGCCGACGGCCGCCCGTCCCGCGGGAGCACGGCGGCGAGGAGGTCGTGCTCGCCGAGCGCGCGGACGAGCGGCCGGTTCACGCGTCCGCGCTCGCCGGCGCGCGCGAGCGGCGCGAGCACGTCGCGCGCGAGCAGGCGGAGGTCGGCGGCTGCGACGCTCACGTTCGCGCCGGGTCGGTGCGCGGCCGCCACCGCTGAGGTCGTGTCTCCCGCGCCGGCTCCTCGAACGGGCTCGGCTCGACGCCGAGGTCGCGCCGGCCGGTCGGCGGCCGCCTCGCGCCGCTCCGGTACTGAACCGGCCAGGTGACGCCGTCGCCGTCGTACTCCTGCTCGGCCGCGCTGTGCAGCGTCCAGGCGGGGTCGTACAGGTGTGGGCGGGCAAGCGCGCAGAGGTCGGCTCGGCCCGCGAGCAGGATGCTGTTGACGTCGTCGTAGCTCGAGATCGCGCCGACCGCGATCGTCGGGACGCCCGTGCGATGGCGGATCGCGTCGGCGAACGGGGTCTGGTAGCTGCGGCCGTACTCCGGTCGCGCGTCCGGCGTCGTCTGGCCGGTCGAGACGTCGACGATGTCGACGCCGTGCTTCTCGAGCATGCCGCTGAACGCCACCGCGTCGTCCAGGTCGAAGCCGTCCGTGACCCAGTCCGTCGCCGAGATGCGCACCGAGAGCGGCTTCCCGGCGGGCCACGAGGCGCGGACGGCGTCGACGACCTCGAGCGGGAACCGGGCCCGGCTCTGCAGGCCGCCGCCGTACGCGTCGCTTCGGCGGTTCGACACGGGGCTGAGGAAGCTCGAGAGCAGGTAGCCGTGCGCCATGTGCAGCTCGAGCATGTCGAAGCCGGCGGCCTCGGCGAGCTCGGTCGCGCGCACGTACTGCGCGGTCACCTCGGCGAAGTCCTGCGCGTCCATCTCGCGCGGCACCTGCGAGACGGGGAGGTACGGGATCGGCGACGGCGCGAGCAGCGGCCAGTTGCCCGCGTCGAGCGGCAGGTCGACGCCCTCCCACATCAGCTTTGTCGAGCCCTTGCGGCCCGAGTGACCGAGCTGGCCGCAGATCTTGGCGTCCGAGCTCGCGTGCACGAAGTCGACGATCCGCCGCCAGTCGCGCATCTGGCTCTCGTCCCAGAGCCCGGCGCAGCCGGGAGTGATGCGGCCGGTGGGTGAGACGCAGAGCATCTCGCTGAACACGAGGCCCGCGCCGCCGAGCGCGCGCGCGCCGAGGTGCACGAGGTGGAAGTCGCCGATCCGGCCTTCGACGGCGGAATACATGTCCATCGGCGACACGACGATGCGGTTCTGCAGCGTCAGGTCGCGGAGCCGGAACGGCATGAACATCGGGGGGCGCGCCGACGGAGGAGCGGGCGTGCCGAGCCGGCGCTGGACGTCGCGGGCGAACCAGTCGTCGACGTCCTGCACGAAGCGCTCGTCGCGCAGGCGCAGGTTGTCGTACGTGATGCGGCGGCTGCGTGTGAGCAGGTTGAAGACGAACCGGAGGTCCTCCTGGCCTTCGTACTGCCAGAGGTCCTCGAACCAGCGCCTGCTCGCCGCCGCGGCGCGCTGGGTGCTCGCGACGAGCGGCTGCCGCGCCGCTTCGTAGGCCGCGAGCGCCGCCGGGATGCCGGGCGACTCGATCAGGAGGCGAACGAGCTCCGTCCCGTCCTCGACGGCGAGCTTGGTCGCGGAGCCGATCGAGAAGTGGGCGGTGTGGGCGGCGTCGCCGAGCAGCACGACGTTCCCGTCGAACCACCGCTCGACCGCGACGGTCGGGAAGCTGAGCCATTTCGAGTTGTTCGCGAGGAGTGTCCGTCCCTCGACGAGCCCGCCCAGCACGTCGCGCAGCTGCTCGATGCTCTGGAGGTCGGACTCGCCGGGCGCTCTCGCGGCGCCGTCGAACCGGTCGAATCCGAAGCGCCGCCAGGTGTCCTCGTGCATCTCGACGATGAACGTCGACTCGTTCTCCTGGTAGGGATACCCGTGCACCTGGACGATGCCGTGCGGCGTGTCGAGGATGAAGAACTTGAACGCGTCGTAGGCCTCGTCGACGGCGAGCCAGATGAACTTGCACGTGCCGTCCTCGACGGTCGGCCGGAAGACGTTCGCGCGCTGCGTGCGAACGTCGGAGTTGACTCCGTCGGCGCCGACGATCAGGTCGTAGCCTGCGAGCTCGTCCAGCTTCGGCGCCTCGGCGTCGTGGTGGACGACGACGCCGAGCTCGCGAGCTCGCTGCTGCATCAGCGTCACGAGGGCCGAGCGGGAGAGTGCGGAGAACCCGTGCCCGCCCGAGGTGAACACGCGGTCGCCGCGGTGGACGTCGATCTGCCCCCAGCTCGCGCAGTCGCGCCGGATCGCCTCGTGGAGCGGCTCGTCCGCGCGCCGGATCGCCTCCATCGCCTCGTCGGAGAAGACGACGCCGAAGCCGTATGTCGCGCCCGGGGGGTTGCGATCCCAGAGCTCGACCGCCGCAGCCGGGAACGCCTTCTTCGCGAGGATCGCAAAGCACAGTCCGCCCGGGCCGCCTCCGAGGCACGCGAGGTTCATACGTCCGTTTATAGCGTCGGGCGGCGGCGGACCGTCGCGGAAGGCGGATCTCGTTGACCGCGCCGATGGTCTCCGTGATGATCTGAAGGGGATGGCGACGTGATCGTGTGCTCGGCATGCGGGCGGGAGAGCCCGAGCGACGCGGCCTTCTGCGCGGGTTGCGGGGCGGCGCTCGCCGGCCCCGACCAGGCGCTGCTCGAGGAGCGCAAGGTCGTGACGATCCTCTTCGCCGACCTCGTCGGCTCGACCGCGCGGGCCGAGCACCAGGATCCAGAGGACGTTCGTGCGGCGCTCTCGGCGTATTACGCCCGGCTTCGGAGCGAGCTCGAGCGGCACGGCGGGACGGTGGAGAAGTTCATCGGCGACGCTGTCATGGCGGTCTTCGGCGCTCCCGTCGCACACGAGGACGATCCCGAGCGCGCGGTGCGCGCGGCGCTCGCGATCCGCGACGCGCTCGCCGAGTCGGACGTCGACGTGCGAATCGCCGTCCACACCGGCGAGGCGCTCGTCTCGCGCGGCGCGAAGGTCGCCGCAGGCGAGGCGATGGTCGCCGGCGACGTCGTCAACACTGCCGCGCGCCTTCAGACGGCCGCGCCGGTGAACGGAGTGCTCGTCGGTGAGACGACCTATCGCGCGACTGCGCACACGATCGAGTACGACGCGACAGGCCCCGTGCGGGCGAAGGGCAAGTCGGACCCGCTGCCGGCGTGGGTCGCGATCGGAGCCAAGTCGCGCTTCGGGGTCGACGTCGAGCGGGAGCCGGGCACGGAGCTCGTCGGTCGCGAGGACGAGGTCGCACTCCTTTCCAGCGCCTTCGCCCGCGTGCGGCGCGAGCGCGAGCCGCAGCTCGTGACGCTCGTCGGGGTGCCGGGGATCGGCAAGAGCCGCCTCGTCGGGGAGCTGCTCGCGGAGGTCGACGCGCTGCCCGATCTGATCACCTGGCGACAGGGCCGGTGCCTGCCCTACGGCGAGGGGGTGAGCTTCTGGGCGCTCGGTGAGATGGCGAAGGCGCAGGCAGGTATCCTCGAGACCGACTCGGCCCAGGCGGCGGAGTCGAAGCTCGCCGAGACCGTTGCGAGCCTCGTCACCGAGGCCGGCGAGGTCGACTGGGTGCTCGACCACATGCGACCGCTCGTCGGCCTGAGCGGCGCAGCAGGCACAGACGATCGCCGGAGCGAGGCCTTCACCGCGTGGCGGCGGTTCTTCGAGGGGCTCGCCGAGCAGCGGCCGACGGTGCTCTTCATCGAGGATCTCCACTGGGCCGACGACGGCCTGCTCGACTTCGTCGACCACCTCGCCGACTGGGTTCGAGGCGTGCCGCTGCTCGTCGTCGCGACCGCACGTCCCGAGTTGCTCGAGCGGCGGCCCGGCTGGGGCGGCGGAAAGGCGAACGCGGCGACCGTGTCCCTGCGACCTCTCTCCGACGTCGCGACCGCCCGCCTGCTCGGCCTGCTCCTCGAGCGGGTCGTCCTCGATGCCGACACGCAGCGGGATCTCGTCGCCCGCGCCGGCGGAAACCCTCTCTACGCCGAGGAATACGTGCGGATGCTGCGCGACGGGCGCTTCGCGGGAGAGCATCTCCCCGAGACCGTGCAGGGCATCATCGCCGCCCGGCTCGACGCGCTGAGCACGGAGGAGAAGGTTCTCCTGCAGGACGCCTCGATCCTCGGCAAGGTGTTCTGGTCGGGCGCGCTCGCCGCGATCGGCGGCGTGCCCCGGCCGACGGTCGAGGAGCGGCTGCACGCGCTCGAGCGGAAGGAGTTCATCCGCGGCGAGCGGCGCAGCTCGGTGGCGGGGGAGGGCGAATACGCCTTCCGGCATGTCCTCGTGCGCGACGTCGCCTACGCGCAGATCCCGCGCGCGGGCCGCGCGGAGAAACATCGCTTCGCAGCCGAATGGATCGACTCCGTCGGCGCCGACCGAGCCGAGGACCGCGCCGAGATGCTCGCGCATCACTTCGGCGCCGCGCTCGACTTCGCGCGAGCCTCGGGACAGGAGACGACCGGCATGGAGCAGCAGGCGAGACTCGCGTTCCGCGACGCGGGCGACCGTGCACTGGCGCTGAACGCCTTCCCGACCGCGCTGCAGTTCTACGCGCGGGCGCTCGAGCTGTGGCCGCAGGGCGAGTCCGACTGGCCGATCGTCGTCCTTCGCCATGCCCAGGCCGATCTGTCGATCAGGCAGGGGGGTGCGTACCCGTATCCGCTGCTGCTGCCGGCGGTCGAGCGGATGCTTGCAGCCGGCGACGTCGAGGCCGCGGCGGAAGCCGAGGCGGTGCTCGCCGAGGCGGACTGGTTCGCCGGCCGGAGCGACTCGACGTTCGCACGGCTGGAGCACGCCCGCCGGCTCATCGCCGACCGTCCGCCGTCGTTGGCAAAGACGAAGACCTATGCCGAGACGTCGCGCTTCCTGATGCTCGCGAGCCGGACCGTCGAGGCGGTCGAGGTCGGCCGGGAGACACTCGCCCTCGCCAGGGAGCTAGGGCTCCGCGAGCTGCAGGCCCATGCGCTGAACAACATCGGAACCGCGAGGGCGAGCACCGGCGATCTCGGCGGGATCGCAGATCTCGAGGAGGCGTTCGGGATCGCGGACGCGATC
>Ga0157369_10007478_pt1 | contig 12576 bp, 7 predicted proteins | sample C25metaG_FD_113461 | JGI IMG/M metagenome (GOLD analysis project Ga0157369, IMG submission 113461) | Corn rhizosphere microbial communities from Kellogg Biological Station, Michigan, USA - C2-5 metaG | ecosystem: Host-associated > Plants > Roots > Rhizosphere > Soil | place: USA: Michigan...
AACCGGAAAATACTTATTACAGGGAACCGATTCGCAATCAATAAATATGAACGGGAAAACTATTTCTAATCTTGAAATTAATAATGAAAATGGTGTTTGGCTTCAAAGCGATTTAAAGCTGACTGGTTCACTTAAATTTTCAAATGGAAATTTCATCACCGATGGCCATTCTTTTACCTTATCTGATATAGCACAGACGAGCGGAATGGGAGATGATAAATTCATTGAAACGAATAATTCGGGACAGGTAATTAAAGAAATATCAGTTAATTTAAATTCCTATGAAATCCCTGTAGGCGCGGGAAACCTCTACAGGCCCGTGTTTTTAACCACTACCGGAAATAATAATGGTGCAAAGGTTGGAATACAGGCCCGTGACACCGCCAGCAGCAACAAGCCTCCTTCAACGTCAGATTATTTAAAATCAAACTGGACAATTACCAGCGCAGGCATTAATGGAACTCTTTCTGCGCAGGCGAGGTATGCAGAAGCCGCTGATGTGTTTGGCAATGAGGGCAATCTTAAGGCTTATTTATTTGACGGCACAGATTGGTCTTCTTCAGGAACAATTAATACGGTTGCCAACACTATCTCATTTCCAATCACGAATAATTCTGCTAACATTACAGCGATTGATAAGTTTGATTTGTTGAAGGCGAAAGTATTGTTGCAAGGCCCTTATAATACTGCCACTCATCTTATGTCGGATAACCTGAGAACTGCAGGCGTTATCCCTTTAACCGACCCTTACAGCCAGGCTCCTTACAATACTGCTTTTGTAAGGACAAATGACCCGATTGCTGAAGCCGCTGATGCTACAGTTCTTAATGCCCAGCCTTTACAAAGCGATGATATAGTGGACTGGGTGTTTTTAGAATTAAGAAATACCTCAGCCGGGAATAATATCATTCAAACAAGAAGCGCTTTGGTGCAAAGAGATGGTGACGTTGTAGATGTAGACGGAAAAAGCCCTGTTACTTTTAATAACGTTGACGATGGAAGTTATACGGTTGCAGTGAGGCATCGCAATCACCTGGGCAATAGCACAGACCCCGCCGCTTTTACCCCAATGTTAACTGAAAAGCAATCCACCACTTCTCTTGTTGATTTTACAGCTTCTTCTTTTTTATTTGGCGGAAACAATGCCCATGGCGTCGCTTCAGATGGAAAATACGTTTTGTGGGGAGGCAATGCTGATATGAATAGTCTGGTAAATTTTGTAGGCATCAAAAATGACAAAGGATATATTTATAACACAACCCTAAATTCAACTGCAGGTAACATTCTAACAAATGTATATTCTCCTTCTGATTTAAACATGGATGGTAAGGTAAACTTTGTCGGAATTATCAATGATAAAAGTTTCTTGTACAATTATATATTAGAAAGTAACACAGGCGAAATAAAGAACCAATTACTGCCCTAACTTAATTTATAACATTTCAAATGACAAAATTCATGAAAAAAATATTCACTTCCCTGATTCTTCTAATATTCTTCACTCCTTTTTTGATTAAAGCACAGGGTAAAGTACAAGCCAGTATTGGAATAGGCGACGCACCAAACCGAGTGAAAATCTACATAAAATCAGATCTAACTGAGACTACAAATATGTCAGATTTATATTTTAACATAGCGGTACCTGCATCAGAAACGATAGCAAAACCAACTTTGGTTTCAGCAACATCTTCAGTTCCATGGGAAATTGATCCGGTCAAATTAGAAGATGGCTACAATAACTTTTCAATTTATACTGCACTTGTTCCAATAAATTTCAATTTAACAGCAGGAGTAGAATTTGAAGTTATGGAATTAGAAATACCAGGCACCGCCGTCATACCAACCTCGCTTTCTTTGATAAGTTTGCCAAAAGCCGGTTCAAATGGCAGATTAGCTTTTTATGCATATAAATTTCCTTCTTCTGACGGCTCAGACCTTTATTATTCAAGAACCGATGCTACCTACAGAACAGATATAATAAACGGATTTAGCTACAATGCAGACGGAACACAGGGGACAGATATCTCCAGTGCCACATTAATTGCTACACCTACACCTGTAAAACTGTCGTCATTTTCTGTTGATATTAAAGATAATACCGCAGCCCTCTCCTGGACTGTTGAAAACCAGGATGCTAATTCCAGCCATTTTGAAATCGAAAGAAGCGCCAATGGAAAAGATTTTAGCCAGGTAGCAATTGTAAATGCAACTAACAACACAAAACAATCTTATTCTTTCACCGATAATGATCCTTCGCTTTCGGGTTCGGCTTATTATCGCTTAAAGATGGTGGATAAAAACGGCCAGTTTGCTTATAGTGAAATCAAAACCGTTCAATTCGCAAATACCGGATTTTCTGTGCTGGTTTATCCAAATCCGATGCAAAGTGTTTCAAAATTAAGAGTGAATTTAGAGAAGCCACAGGTAATCAAAGTAAGCATAAGCAACTCCACAGGCAACTTAGTTCAACACTTTGAAATCAACGGACAAAGAGGAATGAATGAAAAATCGATTAACCTTTCAACCGTTCCCGCCGGCTCTTATATGATAAGAATTCAAAGTGGACAAAAGAACAAGGTGATTTCTGTAATAAAGAATTAAAATCATTATTTCATTTTTTAAAGCCGGGAATTTTTCCCGGTTTTTTTTATAGTAAAGCAATAAATAGCTCTGTTTTGTATCTAGGAATTATGGCTTATAGAAATATTTTCAAAAGAATATGTCAGCATATCGTCTGGGGAAAGAATTTGCCATTCCGGATTTTTTGTGGTTAACTTTAATTTTCTCTTCAACTTTAAAGTATTTATATGAAAATTGGATTTCATGGCGCCGCAAGAACTGTTACCGGGTCAAAACATCTGCTGATTTTAAACAATGGAAAAAAATATTTACTGGACTGCGGCATGTACCAGGGAATGGGTGCAGAAACGGATGAGCTGAACAGGGAATTTGGGTTCAATCCCGAAGAAATTGACCACATGATACTTTCCCATGCGCACATTGACCATTGTGGCCTTATACCGAAATTAGTGAAAGACGGTTACCGTGGCGTTGTATATGCAACCCCTGCTACAAAAGATTTGGCATCCATCCTCTTGGCCGACAGCGCCGGCATCCAGGAAAACGATTTGAAATATGTAAATAAGACCCGTGCGGCACAAGGCAAGCCTTACATTTCTCCTCTTTACACAATGCAGGATACAGAAAATGCAATTCAACGTTTTAAGGTAGTGGATTATGGCGAATGGTTTAAAATTGATGAAAACGTACAGTTCATGTACCTCGACGCAGGGCACATCATCGGGAGCGCTACCGTTCATCTGAAAATTACTGAAAACGGCAAAGAAACCCATCTTACATTTTCCGGCGACGTTGGCCGCTACAGGGATATAATTTTAAAATCACCACAGGATTTTCCGCAGGCTGATTTTATTATTATTGAATCCACTTATAGCAATAAAATTCATGAAGATGTGTATGGCACCCCGGATAAACTGTTAGATTGGATAGAAAGAACCTGCCTTCAAAAGAAAGGGAAATTAATAATCCCTGCCTTTAGTGTAGGCCGCACGCAGGAAATTTTGTACGCTTTGAACCAACTGGAAAACGAAAACAGGCTGCCGGATCTGCCGTATTTTGTGGACAGCCCGCTGAGCCTTGAAGCCACACAGGTAATGGAAAGCTATCCCCAGTATTTCAATAACCGCGTTCAAAAATTATTGCAATCAGACCATAATCCTTTCCAATTTAAAGGTTTGCGGTTTGTAAAATCTGTGGAAGAAAGCAAATCACTGAATTATCGCAACGACCCGATGGTTATCATTTCTGCAAGTGGCATGGCTGAAGCGGGAAGAGTAAAGCATCACATCAGCAACAACATAGAAAATAGCAGAAATTCAATTTTACTCACGGGATATTGCGAGCCTGATTCCCTGGGTGGCAGGCTTAAACGGCATCCAAAAGAAGTGGGTATTTTTGGACAACCGCATGAAGTACATGCTGAAATAGGTGAAATACAAAGCATGAGCGCTCATGGCGATTATGAGGATCTGTCGCAATGGCTTTCTTCCCAGGATAAAAAAATGGTTAAGAAGCTTTTCCTGGTTCATGGCGATTATGATGTTCAATTAGATTTTAAAAACCGTCTTATCAGTAAAGGTTTTGCTGACGTGGAAATCCCCGCCCGGCATACGGAAGTTGGATTGGGTTAGTGAAGTAAATGAACCTTGAAATTGGCAATTGAAAATTGGAGTTGAGAATTGAAAATTGGGAATTGAAAATTAGAAACGGCCAGCCTTATGTTTCTGTTTTCTACCTTTTGCCCTATGCCTTCTGCCTTTTGCTTCTCCCCTCCGATTTCTGCCTTTTGCCTCCCACTTTCTACCGCCTGCGTAGTGCCTCACGCCCTAATGCCGTCTGCTATTATTATCCTACCATTCATACATAATTAAAATTTTGTTTTAGTAATAGTGAAAGAAATTTGCGCCCTTATTAAAACCGCTTAATTATGAAAATTAAAAAGTACTACTTTACTCTTCTTATATTAATTACTTCTTCTGCAGTAATGGCTCAATTTCCACAAGGAAACTCCGGAGCAAGGCCACCTGCCGGAAACAGAAATATGAATGTGGGACATTTTTACGGAAAAGTTGTGGATGGCAATACGAACAAGCCCATAGAATCAGCGTCAGTACAGCTTTCGCAAACGAAAATGGATACTGCTACTAAAGCGCGAACTTCCAAAATAGTTGCCGCTTTACTTACCGATAAAAAAGGGGAATTCAGTATTGAAAAGCTTCCGCTTTTTGGCACTTATACCTTAACTGTGAGCGCTGTGGGGCATGGAGTGTATAATGACCAAATCTCTTTTAACTTAAACATGAACGGCGACAGAAGCCAGATGATGAATGCTGTTGACAAAGACCTTGGAAATATCAAATTGCTTCCTGAAGCTAAAGAACTTGCGAATGTGGTGGTGACTGCCAACAAGCCGATGATGCAAATGAGCATTGACCGTAAAGTTTTTAATGTGGATAAAAGCCTTACCAGCGTAGGTGGTACAGCAGTTGATGTGATGAGAAACGTGCCATCGGTGAATGTGGATATTGATGGAAATGTGACCTTAAGAAACGCCAGCCCCCAGATATTTGTAGACGGAAGGCCGACGACTTTAACACTTGATGAAATCCCTGCTGATGAAATTGAAAGTATTGAAATCATTACAAACCCTTCTGCCAAATTTGATGCCTCAGGCGGAGGGGCAGGCATATTAAATATTGTGATGAAGAAAAATAAAAAGCCCGGATACAATGGAAATTTCAGGGCTGGTGTTGATACAAGAGGCGGAAACAACTTAGGTGGAAATATCAATATTAAACAAGGCAAAGTCAATTTTTTTGCCAGCGGAAACTACTTTCAGTTTAAGGGTAAAAGCACTAACAAGACCGACAGAACCGATAATATCAACGACCTGGTCGCCAATCTTCATCAACAAAGCAACCCAAGCCGCGATGGGCGCATGGCCGGCGGCAATATTGGATTCGATTATTTTGTAGATAACCGCAACACTTTCACACTTAGCGGTGGTATCAGGCAGGGGAAATTTGGTGGTAATGAGTTAACAAATATTACACGCGATACGCTTTTCAACGGCCTCACAAAACATACATTCGGCACCAGCAACAGCGATAATAATTTTGTGTGGAACAATTACAACGGCAAACTAAGCTTCAAACATAATTTTGCAAAGCCAAATAAATATATCACCGCGGATGCGAATTATGATTATAGCAAAAACAATAATGAACAAAATGTAAGCACAGAATATTTTAACCAGGATAATTCACCCGCAGCTCCTGTATTTAAACAAAGAACCACAGGAAATGGTACCAGTGATAATATTACCATTCAAACAGATTATTCAAACCCCGTTTCTGACAAAGTCAAAATAGAAGCTGGTTTGAGGGCAGCAATCAGAAACTCAAACAGCGACAATAACAACTATATTATGGACGAGTCTTCAGGCAAATATGTTTCTGTTGCGGGACTGAACACCAAGTATAAATACACTGATAATGTCTATGCGGGTTATGTAACATTTTCGCAGAAGATTAAAAACTTCACCTACCAGTTGGGGGGCAGGATAGAAAGCTCAAAATATTCCGGGGAGTTGGTAGATTCGAACAAAACGTTTAGTAACTCTTATCCATTGAGTTTTTTCCCCAGCGTATTCCTGACACAAAAAATTAATGACAAACAGGATATTCAACTGAATTATTCAAGGAAAATAAACAGGCCTAATTTCTGGCAACTGATACCTTATTATGATTTTAGCGATCCGCTGAACATCAGCGTGGGTAATGCTTCGCTCGTTCCTGAATTTACCAACCTGCTTGAATTATCCTACGATGTGAATTTTAAAAATGGCAATAGTATTATAGCTACTGCTTATTATCGCAGGAGCGACAATTTAATATCCCGTTACCAATACTGGGATAAAAACCCTAATCCCGCTTACAACGATTCTGTTTTTATTTCCTCTTTTGTAAATGCCAGCAGCTCGGAAGCGTATGGGTTAGAAGTTACCTCTATGAATAAAATTACCCCATGGTGGACACTTACGGAAAATGTCAACCTTTATAATTCCAAAATAAACGGAAGCAATCTTACAGGCGCCGTTACCACATTGGGAAAATTAAGCTGGTTCGGAAAAATCAACAGTACGTTCACTTTACCCGCAAATTTCACCATCCAGATTAATGGAGATTATACCAGCAAAACTATCCTGCCTCCGGGCAGAAGCGGTGGTGGCGGCAATCATTGGGGCGGCGGAAATTTAGCCAATGCCAATGGATATGCCTTGCCGGTGTGGGGTTTTGACGCAGCAATTAAAAAAGATTTTCTGAAAGACAAATCGCTTTCTGTTTCCCTAAGCATGAACGACATTTTCAGTACGCGCGTAACGAGGATACATTCAGTATCTACCTCCTCAAAAAACATTTCTTCAACTCAGGATATGTGGAGACAACGAGATCCGCAGCAGTTGAGAGTGAATGTAAGCTGGCGTTTTGGGAAAATGGATGTGTCTCTTTTCAAAAGAAAAAATATGAACCAGCAGAACGACCAGGGCGATGTGCCGCCTGCGATGGCTCAATAAATTCTTACTCATTTTCTTAAAAATAGCCGTCGAAACAGACGGCTATTTTTTTGCAGTAAAAAGACTTTTAAGCGTAATTTTTATTTTAGTCTATGGCCTTTCGTTTTACATAGTGTAGGAATAAGTCGATTTTTTGAAAGGCAAATCGCTTTCTGCTTCCCCTGGTGTGAGTCTTACTTTCAACACAAGATTTACCGGATTTATTCAAATTTCCTTCTTCAGAAATATTTCTTCTGTTGAAAAACACACCGAAAGATTCTTAATGGCATATTAATTGATTATTATTTTTTTGTATTTAAAAATTATGCTATGAAAAAAATCAAAAGTTTTTATTTGTCATTTATCGCAATGGTTTTACCCTTATTTTTCACGGGAATAGCGGTTGCCCAGGATAGTGCGGTTTCTTCCACTACAACCACAACCAGTACTTCTTCTTCATTCACCGTTCAACCCTGGATGTGGGTCGTTGGCGGAATAATTATTTTGATTATCATCATTGCTTTGGCAAGCAGGGGCTCAAAAGACAAAGTGGTAATAACAAAAGAGCGTACAATTGAATAATTTATCCACTGAATAAAATGGCTGCTGTTGAGTAGCCATTTTTATTAATCAACACACACTGCCGTTGACTGGTTGCCCTTTTCATGCTATCTTTGCGCCCCCTAAATCAATCTTTTTGTACAAATGGCATTACAGGCAGGAATTGTAGGATTACCTAATGTAGGAAAATCAACTTTATTTAATGCGGTAAGCAACAGCGCCAAAGCGCAGGCAAGCAATTACCGGTTCTGCACCATAGAACCCAACGTAGGATTGGTAAATGTGCCGGACAAAAGATTAAATGTTTTGGCAGAGTTGGTAATTCCGGAAAAAATTGTTCCAACACAAATTGAGATTGTTGACATAGCCGGACTCGTAAAAGGAGCCAGCAAAGGCGAAGGTTTAGGCAATAAATTTTTGGCTAACATTCGTGAAGTAGATGCTATCATTCATGTAATCCGCTGTTTTGAAGATGAAAATGTGCTGCGCGAAGAAGGCCCTATCAACCCGATAAGCGATAAAGAAATTATCGAAACTGAATTGCAGCTAAAAGATTTGGAGGGCGTGGAACGGAAATTAGCCCGCGCCGAAAAAATGGCCAAAACCGGCGATGCTCAATCAAAAATCGAATACGAAGTATTGAAAAAATGTAAAGCGCATCTTGAAAAAGGGAAAAATATATTATCGCTTGGATTGTCGAAAGAAGAGAAGGCGGCCGTCGCCGATAATTTTTTTCTGACGGATAAACCCGTTTTATATGTGGCAAATGTCGATGAAGGATCGATGCACACAGGAAATAAATATTCGAATTTGCTGGTGGCTGCAGCGCAGGAAGAAGGCGCCCAGGTGATTGTGATGACCAATGCTATTGAGGCGCAAATTGCAGAATTTGAAGATCCGGACGATAAGCAAATGTTTATGGATGAATACAAAATGGAAGAACCGGCGCTGGACCGTCTTATCCATTCTGCATACCAGTTATTAAATCTTTCCACTTATTTCACTGCCGGTGTGCAGGAAGTTCGCGCCTGGACAATTCACAAAGGCTGGAAGGCTCCCCAGGCAGCGGGCGTAATTCACAGCGATTTTGAAAAAGGATTTATTAAGGCAGAAGTAATTTCCTACAATGATTTTGTGCAATATAAATCTGAGGCTGCAGCCAGGGAGAACGGCAAGTTACGGATTGAAGGTAAAGAATATGTAGTGCAGGACGGCGATGTAATGCATTTTCGTTTCAACGTATAGAGGAATATTATCGCAACAATTCAAAAGGCCTTTCATTCACGCTGGCAGTAAAATGTTGGTGTATTACAAAAGCCGTCGTATCCCGCGATTCGCCAGTATTAGGTTTTGTTTCTCCGCAGCTCCTTGAAAAATACCACAGAAGAAAAACAATAATTACGACAAAAATTAAAGGAATTACCCACCTGGGTCTCGCAACAGGTTGTCTAATCTCTTCTACGGTTTCTTTCTGATCGGGCGTTTTTTCTTCTGCCATATCGCTTAATTTAAAAAGGTAAAAAATCAGAAAGGATGAGACAGAAATGTGAAATAATTTCGTTGGCACCCCTTCTCTGATTCAAAAGGCCTCAAAAGTTATACCTAAATAAAAACCGGGTAGTTAAAAACAAACTCTTACAAAATCGCTTCACTGGGGAAACAATACTTTATCAATTACATGATAAACTCCATTTACGGCATGGTGATCCAAGCTGATGGCATTTGCGGGTGGTCCTGAAAAATCAGCACCTCCCGGAGGGAAAGTTCCCTTTCCGGTAAAAGTCAAGCTCGTTACGAAGGGCCCTGTGAAAGTGGCCTGTGCCTTCACTCCTTCGTGATTTGGAATTCCATTATTCACCAGGGTTAAATAAGGCGTAGGCGTTGTGGGAAAATTATTTGAAAACACTCTTATGCTCGGCTCAAAAGCTGTATCGGCAGCATTGTAAGCAGCCAAAAAATGGTAAGCCAGAATTCCCTGAACCGAAGCTGCAGGCAAAACACTGTACAAAGCCGGGTTACTGAAAACGGTTGGCGACGAGGAAAGCAACGTTGCCTGCTGGAAAGCCATCACCTGACTTAATCCCTGCTGCAATAAATAAGAATAAGCCAATCCAAAAATCACAGTTTGGAACGCCGCGTTATTGGGTGCAAGCACCGTCATGTTAGTTGGCGGGTAATTCAACAATGAATCAAGTCGGCTTAAGCCGGTTTGGCCACTGTCGGCACGCTCAATAGCAGCCTTAAAAAATGAAAGATCAGGATTGCTATAAATAGCACTTTTTAATGTTTGGAAAGGCGGTGCCACTATCGCTGCCACTTCATGAATTACTCCATTTTTCAATTTGATGTCCGGCTTGGTTACCGGAATATTGTTATCGTAAAAAGCATTTCCAGCTACTGAGGGAAAAGTGGTTAATTTAAAGGGTATTGGTATTGGTAATTGCCCAATGGTAATGCTTGTGGGTAACTGTTCATTTGGGATGGAAGGGGTAAGGCCGCCTTTTGTAATATCTGAGCTTAAGTATTGATTGCCGGGAATGATAGAGTAGCCGACAATCGCTCCCAATGTTTGCAGATCCAATGTATTGAGTGCATCAATAGAAGGAATTCCGGAAACCCTGAACGCATTATTTGTTGGCAGAAAAACTGTAAACTCTGTGCTATCTCGGTTCAATTGCGCTAATTGCCCGGTTTTGGTGGCAGCAGCCGCAAAAAAGCTATAGCTTGTATCTGTACTGATTTTTTGGCCGATGGAAATTTCGCTGTTGTTTACGTGCGGATATTCTATAGGTGTTGCATCCGGCAGTGGTTTATTACAAGAATAAAAAATGAAAGCTGCCGCAATAGCTGCAAAAATCATTTTAAAACCATGTCTGTTTAATATAATATTTTTCATCTTTTTTATTTAAAAGGTGAGCAGGAAGTCTTTAGAAAACATTATAACCAAGGCTGACATAATACAATCCGCCGATGGCCGGATTTCCAAATCCATTACGATAATATTGATTCAACAGGTTAGTCGCCCCAATTTTGAGCAAAACCTTTGGTTTGAAAAATTTATAGCTCACTTGTGCATCCACTGTCTGGAACGCAGGGACGATGCCGTTAGCAAAGTCGGCCTGGAAATTTATTTCATCCTGCCAGCGATAAGATAAATCAAAACCAAACCTTTTTTCAGAACCGAAACCTGTATTACCAAAAGTTGCGCCTGCCCGATATTTAGGTGCATTGAAGTCGGCCTGAAAATTCTCAGGAACATTATCCAGATTATCGGAACTAACTGTACCGCCAATAACAAAATTCTGCGGCAGCGCATAAGTTAGACTCAAGCCGAAACCATAGGTATTTACTTTGTCCTGCACATTAATTGGAATCGAATAGGTAGATACCAATGCAAGATTATTAAGATTCGCTTTTATCTGATCGGGACTACCTGTGAAAACACTTTTATCATTATTTACCGATTGGGCTACAATTACACGTGAAAGAAAATTATTGTAAATTCCATAGTATCCATAAAGGTCAATAAGCAGTATTTTATTTATTAATAACCCTTTATAGCCTGCTTCAAAAGAGTTAACGCTTTCTGCTTTGAAATGAGTAACAGGATTTACCTGTGGATTTCCCGCAAATAAATTATTATCTACCGTGTAAACCGGGTTTGAAATCAAATGATAGAAATCTGTAAAACTTGATACCCCACCAATTAAATGAGTTCCTCCTTCTACAACAAGATTAATGTATTGCTGTTGGGTTGAAGCAAAACGATACGCCTGCTGGTAGGATACCCTGATATTATTATCCTCTGCGACTTTAACTACCAGGGAAACACGTGGTGTAAACTTTCCGGCAAAATTTTCATTTTTGTCATAGCGGGCAGAAGCGATAATTTTTAACTTGTCATCGAGTACTCTTTTGGTTGCCTCAAGGTAAGCGCCATATTCATTGATAGGAATTTTTCCTGTAGAATCTGCAAACAACGTTCCCTCAGAATTCAACTCATATCTTTTATAATTAGCGCCAATTATAATATCGGCAAATTTTGAAGTCACGGAAGATAAATTGTACTGGCCTTCTAAATTATACAGATCCGTTTTATCAACAAACAAACCGCCTCCATCTGAAATTGGAATACTTCTTACTTTATCAAAAATCTGTTTAAATGCTGCGGTCCCCGGAACAGGCATGCCCTGATCAGCTACAGCTCTTGCATCCGCATGAGCAGTGATGTCAGTTTTCCCTGCAAGCTTTGCATTCAAATAAGCAAAAGCATATTGAGGATACCAGTCGTTACTTGACTTCCACGCTTCATTGAACAAGCGGGTGGTAATAGTAGCGTCAAAAGACTTACCAGCATTTTCCTGTGTAGTATATGCCCGCACAAACCAATTCTTATTTACCAACTCAATTTTATATTGCCCTATTTTTAAATCTAAAAAAGAATAACGATCAATTCCCGTATAAACGGAATTTCCTGTACCCCAATATCCTTCTGCATTTAAAGACGTTCGCGGAGATAACTTATAACTCAGAGCACCAGACAATTTAAAGTTTATAGTATTTGGATTTAAGATGTCTTTTTCAGCGTAGCCGGTTCTCGAAACCAAAATCGACGAGGGCATTGCATGAATGTAAGGCGCATAGAAAGGGGCCTGCTCAGCTATTTTATCTAAAACCTGTGACTTTATATCAATAGATGTTTCATCCCCATAGACATTAACGCCATCATAATTAGGATCAGTTTGCCTTGTGCCTTTTTTTACTCCGCCAACTAATGCCACCCGATCATAGTCTCTGTAATCATTGGCCACCCAATCTTTAGCCTGCACGAATTCGGTTCCAATTTTAAAAGCAAATTTATCACTCACTTTTTTTGCCCA
>Ga0157369_10007479_pt1 | contig 12575 bp, 10 predicted proteins | sample C25metaG_FD_113461 | JGI IMG/M metagenome (GOLD analysis project Ga0157369, IMG submission 113461) | Corn rhizosphere microbial communities from Kellogg Biological Station, Michigan, USA - C2-5 metaG | ecosystem: Host-associated > Plants > Roots > Rhizosphere > Soil | place: USA: Michigan...
CCGGGCGCAAAAACCGAATCAGCTCCGGAGAAGAAGCCGGAAGCCACGCCTGCGCCCAAGCCGTCAACTCCGGCGGCGTCTGTCGATGACGATCCGGATCGCCCGAAGCTGCACCGTGCGCCAGGAGGCGAGGCGCAAACGATTGCGCCGGCCCTCAAGTCCGCTCCGTCAACCTTGACCTTGCCTGGCAAGAACGCGGCCGCTCCGGTACCGGCGACGTCAGCTAAGGCTCCGCCGGCGGGCCCGCCGCCGGATGTTTTCGTCGCCATCTCCGACGTCAAGACAACCGAGCCGCATTCCTACGATTTCCAGTGGAGCGCGGACGAAAAAGACACGTACACGAAAGCTGCCACCCAGATGGCGAACGCGGCGATCACGGATTATCTCCAGCGTCGCTATCATGTGCAGCCGCCGACACCGGCCGCGCCGAAAGCCGCGCCACGTGCGCGCTCCCGCACCGCTGCGCCGCCAACGCCGGCCGCGCTCCCGCTCGACAATGTGCAGGTGCGTGCGCTCGACGTCGAGATCAACAACTATCCCGAAATCGCATTCACGGCACAACGCACGACGCAGGTGCCGGGAGCCGATGGCGGAAGCGAGCCGCGCACGGTCTTCGTCACGCTGGTCATGCGAGTGGATACCCTTGCGGTCGACAAACGCGACCAATACCGCAGCCTCCTCACATACGTCACCGATGACCGCCACATGGACGAACTGCCGCGTCTGGAGCTGATCGACACAATTGATGCCGACGGCGACGGCATCGGCAAGCTGCTCTTCCGCCAGGTCTTCAGCCCGGCCGACGAGCAAAACGCGGAGGCGTGGGGATTTGCGCTGTTCCGTGTCGGCGTGGATCGCCTCGAAAAACTGTACGACACGGAAGGCAAGATCGAGTAACCGTCGGGCCTGGTACCAATATCCAATTGCGTTTTCTCCGACGGGGCTGTACTGTCGCCGGACATTCCAGACAGCCGAAAGAAACTCGGACGGCTGAACGACGAGGGGTGCGTCCGATGTCCACCGCAACAGCTCCGCGGATCAGTGCGCCGCAAAATCGCAAAAACCTAGGAAAATATGCGCTGTTCAGCGTCTTTTCGCTGATGCTGCTCTACGTTTTGCAGCACAATGAGCGCTTCCTGATCGATCACAGCGATCCGGTCTGGCAACACTACCAGCCGTTCAAGTGGTGGCTCTTGCCGCATGGGTTGGCGGCCGCGTGCGCCCTCCTGCTCGGGCCATTGCAGTTCTCCGATCGGCTGCGCAAGAAGTACACCAAGCTCCATCGCGTGCTGGGACGCTTCTACATCGCGGGCGCGGTAATCGGCGGCCCGCTGGGCGCGTACATCCAGTGGTTCGAGGAGCGCATAGGGGGCACCAGGTCCTTCACCATCGCAACGATTCTGGATGCCACCTTGCTGGCCGGCACTACCCTCGTTGCGTTTGCCTTCATCTTGAAGGGCAACGTCCAGCGGCACCGCCAATGGATGACGCGCAGCTTCTTCGTCGCCATCGTCTTCCTTGAAGTTCGCGTGATCGGCGGCTTGACCGGATGGGATCAGAATCCGGCATTCATCGAGACCGTCGTGTGGAGCTGCCTCGTCGGCGCATTGTTTATCGCCGACATCGTCATCTATTGGCAGGATTTGATCGCGTCGCGGCCGAAGGCGCGGGCGGTCGCGGCGGATTAACGACACACAGGGAGGAGAGAAGGACACGGAGGATTTTGATTCCTATTCCTCCGCGTCCTTCCATCCTCCCTTTGATTATTTTGGGAGTTTCGCCGCGAAGCGGCTGACATTCACCACCGCCCGGTGCACTACCCCGCTGCCAAGGTCCTTCTCCTCATCCCATGCGCGCACGCGGTACACGTAGAACTTGCCGTCCATCTTCTCCATGATCGCTTCGGCGCGGACGAGCGACCCGATGCCGGTGGCGGCGGTATGGTCAATGCAGACACGTGTTCCGACCGTGATCTCGCCCTGGTCACAGAACGGCTGCTGCGCCTCGAAGCACGCCCACTCCATCAGTCCGATCATCTCCGGCGTAGACAGCACCGCCGGGAACTCGGGATGGTAGCGTTGCAGCGTGTTCTCGCGCTCCACGCGACGCTCCACTTCCGCGCGCGTGCCGATAGGAACAGGTCGGGACATAGCGGGGAGAATGTAGCAGATCGAGGGTCGCTATCGCATAATGCCTCGATGCGAACCCTTGTTGGCGCCCTTGTTGGTTTGGTCGCGGGCTACGCTGTCGGAGCGTACTTCAGTTGCTCCGTGTGGTACCCCGGCTCGAATACATGCGGGTTCATCGCTGTTTTCGTGACGGCGCCCGCCTTCGCTATCGCAGGCGCGGTTGCGATGCGGCGCATGGGGCGAAAGGTTACCGACTAGACGCGACGCGAAACATAAGCCCCATTCGTGACGTAGACTAGACCACGGTCTCGATGAACCCCTACTACTTTCTGCCTTTGATCCTGCAGGTGGCCGCGCTGGTGCACTTCTTCCGGCGCGGAGGCGGCAATTGGGTTTGGTTTTTTGTCATCATTTTTCTCGGTCCGCTGGGCGCGATCGTGTACTTCATCGTGGAAGTACTACCCGGAATGAGGGATGCCGACCCGTCCGCGAACTGGCGCGCCCGGCGCCAACGCTGGAAAGAGCTCCAAATCGCCGTGCAGCAGAACCCCTCGCCGGGAAACTATGAGGAACTCGGCGACCTGTACCGTCAGGATGGCGATTGGTCGCAGGCGCGCGATTGCTACAACCACGCGATCGGGCCTCGAACCAATCATCCCGATCCGTACTTCGGGCGGGCGGTGGCGGCGCTGGAGATGGGCGACGTCGCGGCCGCGATTCCCGACCTGGAGAAGGTCGTCTCCATGAATCGCAAGTTCGACTTCCAGCGCGCGCTCGGGCTCCTCGCCCACTGCTATGCGCTCAGCGGACGCGCCGAGCAGGCCAACGCGCTCTTCCGCGAAGCGCTGGAGACATCGACCATCTCCGAGACGCAGTTCCACTACGCCGAATTCCTCGCCGCGCAGGGCCGCAACGCCGAAGCCCGCGAGTGGCTGGAGCGCATCGTCGCCAAGGGCGCCGCTCTCTCTGGTCCGCTGCTGCGCGCGCAAAAACCGTGGATCGCGAAAGCGGAACGCAAGCTGGCCGAACTGCACGCGTGAGGCGCACTCTTCAAGAAAGCGGTTCTGCGTTCGGCGCTCTCTCGTCTTGACCAACCATAAGAACGAAATCTATACTCCTAAAACAATAGGAGTTGAGGATGGCCGAAAACAGGTTGTGTCCGTTCCATCGTGGCGCGCGCTGGATTGGCGTTATGGTCTTGGTGACGCAGATATCAGTCTTCTCGCAGGCGCAGACGACACCAGCCGCGCCTGGGAAGCTCATTGACCTTGGCGGATTTCGAGTCCATATCGAATGCTCCGGCCGCGGCCGGCCGGCGGTCGTTCTGATTCATGGGTTAGGGGATTATTCGTTCGACTGGGCGTTGGTTCAGCCACAGGTTGCAAGCCGAACCGAAGCGTGCGCCTATGATCGGCCTTCGGCGGCGTGGAGCGACCCAGGTCCGGCCCCGCGCGGCATTGTTACATCCGCCAACGAACTCCATCTGCTTCTGCGGCGTTCGCACCTTCGCGGCCCGTATGTTCTTGTCGGACATTCGTGGGGCGGACTAATCGCCCACGTGTACGCGCAGCGGTTCCCCAAAGAAGTAGCCGGCATGGTCCTGGTCGATAGCACGCACGAGGATGAATTTCTTTGGATCAACGGCAAGGTCGTCCAGCCCCGGTTGATGACCAATGAACAATGGGCTGAGCTGACGAAGCCGAGGAAACCCATCGTCCCCATCAGTTCCGCGGACTCCCCCAAGCCGCCGCAAGCGCCCCGACGAGCGAGGATCACTCACCTGTCACCGCCGTTCGACAAACTGCCGCCGGCAATTCAGACAGACAGGTTGTGGGCGATGTCGCAACCGTTCACGAAGGAACGACAAGAGGGTGGGGACACGCTGGATATGCGGCAAGACTTCATCGCGATGCACGACATCGATTCACGAGCGGAGCATCCGCTCGGCAAGATGCCACTCATCGTGTTGAGCAAGACTCCCGGCATCGGAGACGACAGCGATTACTCGGCGGACCAGCTCAAATGGAATAGAGATCTGCAAGACAAGCTCGCAGCGCTCTCTACCAACAGCGAACATGTGATCGGCGAGCACAGTAGCCATCACATCCAATTGGATGATCCCGAACTCGTGATTGCTTCCGTCCTGCGTGTTGTCGACGCAGCGCGGCGGCACAAGGCCCTGAAGGACGAACCGCCATTCAGCCCACAGGGACACTGATAAAATTGAACTGGGTCAGATCTCGTACGCGCGTGCCCACGCGTGTCGTCCGCGAATGCAGTTCACCGAACAATACGACGTGGTCGTCGTCGGCGCCGGCCATGCCGGATGCGAAGCCGCGATGGCGGCGGCGCGCATGGGCCTGAAGACCGCCCTGTTCACGCTGAACGTCGACCTGATCGCGCAGATGTCGTGCAATCCGGCCATCGGCGGCATCGCCAAGGGACACCTCGTCCGCGAGATCGACGCGCTCGGCGGCATCATGGGCGAAGTCACGGACGCCGTCGGCATCCAGTTTCGCCTCCTCAACACTTCGCGCGGCCCGGCCGTCTGGTCGCCCCGCGCGCAGTGTGACAAGCAGCAGTACCGCTTGAAGATGCGCGAGGTTCTCGAGTCGCAGCCGAACCTGAAGATCAAGCAGGCGGAAGTCGCGGATTTGATCCTTGACGGCAACGCGACCAACCGCCGCGCAATCGGCATCAAGCTTCGCGACGGCCGCACCGTCGGCGCGCCCGCCGTCATCATCACCACCGGAACGTTTCTCAACGGCCTGATCCACTGTGGCGAGCAGCAGTATCCCGCGGGACGCTCGGGCGAGCCGCCGTCGGTGCTACTGGGGGAATCGCTGAAGAAGCTTGGGTTGCGCGGGTGCCGCCTCAAGACCGGCACGCCGCCGCGTCTCGACGGCCGCACCATCGACTGGTCGAAGTTCGCGGTTCAACCTGGCGACGTCGAGCCCACGCCCTTCAGCTTCCGCACCAGGAAGATCGAGCAGCGCCAGGTGCCGTGCTACATCGCGTTCACCACGGAAGAGACGCACCGCATCATCCGCGAAAACGTCCACCGCTCGCCGATGTACTCCGGTCAGATCCAGTCGATCGGGCCGCGTTACTGTCCGTCGATCGAAGACAAGATCGTCAAGTTTCCCGACAAGCTCCAGCACCAGCTCTTCCTCGAACCCGAGGGACTGCACACGCACGAGATTTACGTGAACGGCATGAGCACGTCGCTGCCGATCGACGTGCAGCTTGCGATGGTGCACTCCGTACCGGGTCTGGAGAACGTCGAGATGCTCCGCCCTGGCTATGCGATCGAGTACGACGCCATCGATCCCACGGAACTCGAGCGCACGCTCGAAACCAAGCAGGTCGCGAACCTCTATCTCGCCGGGCAGATCAACGGCACTTCGGGATACGAGGAAGCCGGCTGCCAGGGCCTGATGGCGGGCATCAACGCCGCGCTCAAGATCAAGGGCGAAGCGCCGCTTGTCCTCGACCGCACCGAGGCCTACATCGGCATCCTGATCGACGACCTCATCAGCAAGGGCACAAACGAGCCCTACCGCATGTTCACCTCGCGCGCCGAGTTCCGCCTGCACCTGCGCATCGACAACGCCGACCGCCGCCTCACCCCGCACGGCCGCCGCGCTGGACTGATCTCCGACGATGCCTGGCGCGACTACAACGCCAAGCAGGAACGTCTCAGCAAGATGAAAGAGCTGCTGGAAAAGGTCCGCGTCACCGCGGAAGCGATCGCCGAACTGCCGAATGGCCAAACAGCCGAACTGGAATCGACGTCGGCTATCGGTTCGACTCTCGCGCAACTGCTCAAGCGGCCCGAGATCGACATTCTGCAGCTTGAGTCCGTTCTGCGCGGCCTTGCGCCCGACTTCTTCGTGCGCGACGACGCCGACACGTCCATCCGCCACGCGCAGATCCGCAACGAGCTGAAGTCGGTTGAGATCGAGATCAAGTACGCGGGTTATCTCGACCAGCAGAAGAAATCCATCGAGCGGCTCAAGAAGGCCGAACAACGCGCCATTCCCGACTGGTTCAACTACCGCGGCGTCTCGGGTCTCTCGCGCGAGATGCAGGAGAAGTTCGAGCGCGTCCGCCCGCGTACCCTCGGACAAGCGCTCGGCATCCCCGGCGCAACCCCGGCCGCAGTCACGCTGCTGAATGTCTATATCGAGCTGCAGAGCCGGGCGCGCCAAAACGCATAGGAATCACCGCAAAGACGCAGAGCACGCTAAGGTTTCTTATCTTCTCGTCTTCGCGATCTTTGTGTCTTTGCGGTGGAACTAGGCTCTCTCGAAGGCGTGCTTCGCTTCCAGCTTTTGCAGCGCCGTCTGCATCGCGCCAACGATCTCGTCCTTGCGAGCCACGAGCGCGTCCGTGGCGACCGCCTGATCGCCCTTCACGCCGAGCAGCCCCTCGAGGGCCAGCCGCTGGGCGGCTTCGATCATGTGCTCGGCACTGCTGTTGAGATATTCGAGGTCCCAGGGATCGGTGAGCCAGATTTGTGTTTCGCGCCCGGCGCGAGCCGCCGTCCACCACGCTTTCCGCATGAGGAAGTCGCGGAGTTGCTCGTCGTCGGCGCGGGCAAAGATCAGCCTCTGCCGCTTGAAGTCGTAGACGCGGCTGGAGACGTGCACTGGGATGCGCTTGCTGCTCTTCAGCAGCTCGAGCTGGCGGACGTCGAGTTCCTTGCGGATGGCGTTCACCGCGGCCGATTCCGCGTGCTGCGGCTCCAGCGAAGGCAGCGCTTCCTTAATGGTCTGCGAAACGTTTACCGCGACATCAGCGTGCAAGCCGGAGTCGGGCTGGCCGTCGCGACCGTCCGCGAGCCACACGCGCGCGTGCAGGCTGAACCAGTCAGCGCCGGACGTCGACGCGTGAAACGGCCATTCCAGGTCGATGCGAACAGGTACGCCGGTAAGAGTGATGTAAGGCGCGTTGGGGCTACGCATTAATAATCGAGGACCCTGGAAATCGAGCAATCTGGGATTCTGAACACACAACCGCCGGTAACTCCGATTACCCGATTACAAATTACCCGATTCCCCGATGATTGTCAGGCGCTGGCCGCTTTGTCGTCGGAAGCCAGCGGCAGGAAGTACTGCGTGCCCTTGATGGGTTCGGTGAGCCGTCGCAGCAGCTCTTGCAGGTCTTCACTGCGGTCGACGAAGTCGATGTCGGTCGTGTTCACCACCAGCAGGTCCGACGCGGTGTAGTGAAAGAAGAAATGCTCGTAGGCCTTCGCGACCTGCTCGATGTAATCGTCCGACACCTGCGCTTCGCCGGGCGCGCTCTTCTTCTTAAGCCGCTTCTTCAGGACGTCGGGTGACGCCTGCAAATAAATCACCAGGTCCGGCACCGGAAGCTGCTCGTGGAAGATCGCGTAATAGCGGTTGTAGACCTCCAGCTCGGCGTCGGTCAGGTTGATGCAGGCGAACAGCTTGTCCTTCTCGAAGATGTAGTCGGCCACGATGGTGCGGCTCTTCGTCTTGTCGATGGTGCGCAGCTGCTCATATCGCTGGACGAGAAAGCTGAACTGCGCTTGGAATCCCGCGCCGGGTTCGCCGTCGTAAAACGCCGTCAGAAACGGATTGTTCTCGGGCTCGGCGATGCGCGTGGCGTGCAGCTTCTCGGCAATGATGCGCGCCAGCGTGCTCTTGCCTACGCGGATCGGGCCTTCGATCGCAATGTAACGGGGCAGCTCGAAGAGGTTCGCCATGGGTCAGATCGGACGCGTGGAGCATAGCGCGGGTAGAGTGGGAACACAATTGTCTGCAAAGTAGATTTTGCACAAGGCCGGGAGTGCCCAGATGGCAACTGGCAGATGGCAAATGGTAGCGAAGACAGCCGCAGATCACGCAGATGCACGCCGATGGTTCTTTGCCTTTTCTGATCTGCGAAGATCCGCGTGGATCCGTGGTTAAGAGCTGTTCTTCCTTTCTGTTCTTCTGCGTCCTCCGTGTCCTCTGTGTTGGGTGTTTGCTTTTTGCCATTTGCCATCGCGATAATCGCGAACACATGCTTGGAACAGCGATAGGCGTACTGGGCGGCGCTGCCGCCGCCGTGGGACTCGGCTGGGCGACGATGGACCCCAAGTCGCAGCTCTACGGTCGCACGTTCCTCGGCTCGCCCGGCCATGGCAGGCGACTCGTCCTCACCTACGACGACGGCCCCAACGATCCCCATACGCCACGCCTGCTCGACGTTCTCGCTCGGCACGGCGTGAAGACCACGTTCTTCATGATCGGCAGCTACGTGGAGAAGCGCCCCGACATCGCCCGCGCCGTCGCCGCCGCCGGACACGAGATCGGCAACCACACCTGGTCGCATCCCAACCTGATCTGGTGCTCGTCGGCCACCGTGCGGCAGGAGTTGGAGCGGACCTCGAAGATTCTGACCGATACCGTTGGCCCGCACACCAGCCTGTTTCGCACGCCATTCGGCGGACGGCGTCCGGCGTCCCTGCGCGTGGTGAAGTCGCTTGGGATGACGCCGATCATGTGGAGCGTCGCCGGAAACGACTGGGTCCTGCCCACCGCCGAGGCGATTGCAGACAAGGCCTGGAGCGGAGTCACGGGCGGCGACGTCATCCTGCTGCACGACGGCAGCCACCGCGGATTCGGCTGGGACCGCGCCGCAACCGTCGGCGCGACAGACTTGCTGATCGCCCGCGCCAAGTCCGAGGGCTACACGTTCTGCACCGTCGGCGAGATGATGAACGGCTAAGAGCTCACAACGGAGTCACGGAGACGCGAAGGTTCTTGAATTCTTGTTCTCCGCGCCTCCGCGGCTCCGTTGTGAATTCCGTCTACAGCGCAGACAAGGACTCCCTCGCCGCCGCCACCGTCGCCTCCACGTCCTGCTCGGTGTGCGCGGCCGATAAAAACGCCGCCTCGAACTGCGATGGCGGCAACCACACCCCCGCATACAACATGCCATTGTGGAAGCGTCCGAACTTCTTGGTGTCCGCCTTCGCGGCCGTGTCCCAGTTCGTGACTGCATCCGGCCCGAAGAACCACGTAAACATCGATCCCACGCGGTTCGCGGTCATCGCGACGCCCGCCTGCTTCGCCGCTGCAAGAATCCCGTCCACCAGCTTCGCGCTGAGCTGCTCCATGCGCGGATAAACGTCAGGATGGTCGGTAAGGAACTTCAGCATCGCGATGCCCGCGGCCATGGCGAGCGGATTTCCGCTGAGCGTGCCCGCTTGGTAGACGGGCCCGAGCGGCGCGATCAGGTCCATGATCTCCGACGGTCCGCCGTAGGCGCCGACCGGCAGGCCGCCGCCGATGATTTTGCCCAGCGTCGTCAGGTCCGGCTTGATCTTGAAGCGCTGCTGCGCGCCGCCGAGCGCCAGGCGGAAGCCGGTCATGACCTCGTCAAAGATCAGGACCGTGCCGTTCAGTTTGGTGATCTCGCGCAGCGATTCCAGGTAGCCGGGCTTCGGTGGAACGCATCCCATGTTGCCCACGACCGGTTCCACGATCACGCACGCGATCTGCCCGGCGAACTTCTGGAACGCCTGCTCGACCGCGACGACGTCGTTGTAAGGCAGCGCCAGCGTGAACTGCACCAGCTCTTCGAGCACGCCCGCCGAGCCGGGAATTCCCAGCGTGGCCACGCCGGACCCGGCTTTCACCAGCAGGGCGTCCGCGTGTCCGTGGTAGCAGCCTTCGAACTTGATGATGTACTTGCGACGCGTGAACGCGCGCGCCAGCCGGATGGCCGACATCGTCGCTTCCGTGCCTGAGCTGACGAACCGGACCTTCTCCATCGACGGAAACGCCGCGATCACGGCTTCGGCCAGCTCGATCTCGCTCGGCGTCGACGCGCCAAAGCTGGTCCCGGTTCGAGCGGCGGCGATCACCGCTTCCACGACTTCCGGCGCGGCGTGCCCGAGGATGAGCGGCCCCCACGAGCCGACGTAGTCGATGTACGAGTTGCCGTCGGCGTCGATCATGCGCGAGCCCTCGCCACGCACGATGAACGGCGGCTCGCCGCCTACCGAGCGGAAGCCGCGCACCGGCGAGTTCACGCCGCCGGGCATCAGCAGCTCCGCGCGCTTCTGCAACTCACGGGACTTGTTCGTGACACGTGCCATAAGGACAAGATGATAACAACAGCGGCGCGGGGCAATTGTGAACCGCGTCACAAGCTCCCCGCAAACACCGCGCGTCATTTAAAATCGAACTGATGATTCTGCCCTTCGTCCGCGATCTGTTGGCGGACGCGGAAAAGAGCCCGGCCTTTCAGCGGGCGGCAGCGGCCCTTAAATCCACACTTGCGGAGGGGGTCAACGCCGGTCCGGGTGGGATCAGTGTGTCTCGACCCCAACTTGCGGGCCTCACTCCCACGGCACGCACTCTGCACTTGGCGCTGCTGCATCGCACCCTCGGCAAGCCCATCCTCTACATCGTTCCGCGGAATCGCACGGCCGACGAACTGACGCCCATCGTGCAGGCATTCTGCGAGCTGACCGGCGCGGCTGATCCGGCATCCGTCTTGTGTCTTCCCGCGCATGACGTGCTGCCGTTCGAGAATCAATCTCCTCACCCTGAGATCCAAGAACAGCAGGCGACAGCGCTGTGGAAGATGGCGACTGGCGCGGCTCAAATCGTGCTCATCCCGGCAACGGCAGCGCTGATGCGGCTGCGCGAGCGCGAGTTCTATGCCGGTTTGGCCAAGATCGCGCGCCGCGGCGAATCCCTCGACATCGAAACCTTGGTCGCTCACCTGAACGTCGTCGGTTATACCCGCAGCGACACGGTCGAAATGCCCGGTGAGTTTGGTGTGCGCGGCGGCATCCTCGACGTCTATCCGCCGGACGCGGAGCGTCCGCTGCGCATCGAGTTGTTTGGCGACGAGGTGGAATCGATCCGTCGCTTCGATCCCGCCACCCAGCGCTCCATTCCCGGCGATGTGGAAGAAGCCGCGCTCCTGCCGCTGACGCCCACGCCGGTCAGCGAAGAAATGCTCGGCGCGATTCACGCTCGCCTCTCCGGTCAGCGCGTGAGCGGCTCGGAGGAGATCATCGAGCAGGCCGTGGTCGAATCCGGTGTGACCGTTTTCCCCGGCTGGGAGCTTTATGCGCCTCTCGCCGGCGCCCCTCGCACCATCTTTGACATGATGCCCGGCGCGCTCGTCCTCGCCGAAGAGGTCGCCGACATCAAGGGCGAACTCGATCACTGGTGGGAGCGCGTCGCCACGGCGCACGAGCGCAGTCTCGTCGGCCAACTCGCTTCGCCCGAAGAACTGTATGTCTCGCCGGACGACTGGTGGCCGCTCTTGCAGCGCTTGCCCGGCGGAGACATAGAGCAGCTCGGTCTCGCTGTCCCTGATACAGAGCAGATCCAATTCACCGCCCAGACCACCACGCGCTTCCACGGATCGGTTCCGGCGATGGTCGAAGAAGTGAAGAAGCTCACCGCCGAAAACCGACGCGTCGTCTTCTGCGCCGCGAACACGGGCGAGCTTGAGCGCCTGGGCGACATCTTCACCGAGTACAACGTGCCCTTCCGCCTGGGCACGCGCGCGCCGCGGCCGGGCGAGACGTTCGTCGAAGAAACCTCCTACTTCGGCGGCGACTTCGCCTCCACCACGCTGGTGCGCGGCTTCGTGCCCGACGGCGTCGCGCTTCCAGATGTCTCGCTCGTCATCTTCGGCACGCGTGACCTGTTCGACGAGCCCGAAGGCGTTGTTGCCGCCAAGCCGCTCCGCACCAAGTCGAAGGTCTCCACTTTTCTCTCCGACTTCCGCGACCTCGCCGTCGGCGACTTCGTGGTCCACGTCGAGCACGGCATCGGTGAATACCAGGGCCTGAAGGAAATCCCGCAGGCCGACGGCGCTACCGCCGAATTCATGGTGCTGGAATACGCGGAAGGCGCTCGACTCTACGTCCCGCTCACGCGACTCGACCTGGTGCAGAAATACCGTTCGGCCGAAGGCGCGCGACCGGCGCTTTCGCGGCTCGGCACGCAGGCTTGGGCGAAGACCAAGGCGCGCGTCAAAAAGGCCATGAAGGACATGGCCGACGAGCTGATCAAGCTCTACGCCGCGCGCAAGACCGCGCAGGGTCACGTGTTTCCCGCCGACACCGAGTGGCAGCGCGAATTCGAAGATGCCTTCGAGTTCAACGAAACCGAAGACCAGGCGCAGGCCATCGACGACGTCAAGCGCGACATGCAACAGCAGCAGCCGATGGACCGCCTGCTCTGCGGCGACGTCGGCTACGGCAAAACCGAAGTCGCGATGCGCGCCGCGTTCAAAGCCGTCAGCGACAACAAGCAGGTCGCCGTGCTCGCGCCCACCACCGTGCTCGCCTTCCAGCACTTTGAAACTTTCAAGCGGCGCATGGCCGCGTTCCCCATCAAGATCGAGATGATCTCCCGCTTCCGCACGACGAAGCAGCAAAAGGAGATCGTCGCCAAGGTC
>Ga0157369_10007480_pt1 | contig 12574 bp, 7 predicted proteins | sample C25metaG_FD_113461 | JGI IMG/M metagenome (GOLD analysis project Ga0157369, IMG submission 113461) | Corn rhizosphere microbial communities from Kellogg Biological Station, Michigan, USA - C2-5 metaG | ecosystem: Host-associated > Plants > Roots > Rhizosphere > Soil | place: USA: Michigan...
GTTCTGTGGCCTCATGCACGATCTCGCATGCTTTCATGCCGCCGCAGAATCGCCTTCGCTGTCGTCGGATGACACGGTGCGTCTGGCGCGGATCGCCGCCTTGCAACAGGCTTACGCGGCGCTCGGCCAATGGGAAGCGGTTGCGAAGGCCGCGCCCGGGTTCCATGACGGCCTGCTAAAGAATCCCTACGTGGCGAGCTTCGGCTGGCTCTCCGACGCGCCGCTCCGCGCGCAAGCGGCCTCACATCTGGGCGACATGAAGCTTGCCCACGCGCTCATCGGCCCGACGCCGACAGATTGTGTCCTGTGCCTGCGCATCCGCGGCCAGATCGATGCGATCGAACACAGTTGGGGTCGTGCTGCATATTGGTTCGCGCAGGCCTCGCGCATGTCGCCATCCATCCCGTTCGCCGATACCGATTGGGGCCGGATGCTGATGGCGAAGGGTGACCTCGACGGCGCCATTGCGAAGTTCGAGAGTGCGAACAGGAAAGGCCCGCATTTCGCCGATCCGCTGGAGATGTGGGGTGAGGCACTGATCGTCAGGAACCGCTCCGATCTTGCCGTTGCAAAGTTCGAGGAAGCGGACAAGTACGCGCCGCACTGGGGCCGCCTGCATCTTAAATGGGGCGAGGCGCTCTGGTGGTCGGGCAAACGCGACGAGGCGAAGAAACAGTTCACGGTCGCCGCCGGTCTCGACATGACTCTCGCCGAAAAATCCGAACTCGCGAAGGTGCGCGCGCATGGCTGAAGAGGACGCCGGACTCTCACACGGCAACGCCGCCGAAGCGCTCGCGCTGGGCGCGCATGGCACGCTCGATCCGCGCGCGGCGGCCTATCTGGTGAAGCAGGCGCGCCTGACCGAACTGCAGATCGCCGATCTCGAACGCGAGGATGCGCTGCGCCACTGGTCGCTGCGGGTGCGCCATGTCAGCGATGTGATGAAGCTGACCTTCGAGCTCAGCGCAGCGTTCGTCGTGCTGGTGCTGGTCGGGTTGATCTGCATGACACTGTGGAAAGCCGCGCATGACGACAGCCTCGTCATCCAGGCGTTCAGCGTTCCGCCCGATCTCGCCGCGCGCGGTCTCACGGGCGAAGCGATTGCGGCGCAGGTGCAGGACAGGCTCGCCGCCATTCAGGACGCCGTGCAAACCAGCAGGCCCGCGAATTCCTACGCGTCGAATTGGGGCGACGACGTCAAGGTCCAGATCCCCGATACCGGCATGTCGATCGGCGAGTTCTACCGTTTGCTCGTGTCGTGGTTCGGCAGTGAGACGCGCATCTCCGGCGAGGTCTATCGTACACCGCAGGGTATCGCGATGGCCGTGCGGACAACCGGGCAACCGGGCGACATCGTGCGCGGCAGCGAGGCCGATCTCGACAGCGTCGTGCAGAAAGCGGCGGAGGCGATCTATGCGCGCACGCAGCCCTATCGCTATGGGATGTATCTGGCCGCAACGAGCCCGGTGAAAAACCGCCCGCGGGTCAATGCGATATTGTACCAGCTCGCCGCCACCGGCTCTCCGCTCGACAAGACCTGGTCCTATATGGGGATCGCGACCTACGCAGAATTCACCGATCCCCTTCGCGCACCCGCGATCAACGCAAAAGCCATTCCGATCGCGCCGGACTTCGCGCTTGCTTATGAGAACATCGGCGCAGAGGAACAGACGCTCAGCCATGACGAAGCTGCACTGGCGCCGTGGCGTAAGACCATCGCGATCCTGAGTGCCGGCAATGGCGGCGTGACGGAGCGCGCCCGCAATATCATCCTGCCGTCGATCGTCGCGGGCGTTGCGGAGTTGAAGGGTGACTTTGAAGCGGCCCTGCACAATTACGGGGTCGCCGCCTCGCTGCCTGAGTATGCCGGCATCGCCAAAATAGCCGACCACAAGCTTGCGTATGCGCTCGGTTCGCTGCACGAACAGGGACGGGCACGGTTGCAATGGTCGCGGCGTGGCGTACCCAAAGTCGCGCAGGGCCAAGTCCGGGTCGCCCATTCGGATATACAGAGCCTCGCCGCCGTCCCGGACTGGGCGGGCGTCCTTGCTGCGAAGGCCGATCTGGAACGCCTTCTGATCCCCACGCCACCGCCGCCATTCACGGCGGAATACACAAAGCAGATACTCGCGCGCGAGATCTGGCCTTATGCGGCAGAGGCGCTGGCGCATACGGGCGACATGAAGGGTGCCGAGGCGCTGATCGCGAAGACGCCGCTCAATTGTCTGATCTGTGTGCGCGTGCGCGGCGACATCGCGGCGATGCGCAGGGATTGGGCGGAGGCTGCGCGCTGGTACGCGATGGCCTCGGCGCAATCACCGTCAATCCCGTTTGCTGACAATGATTGGGGCCGGATGCTGATGGCGAAGGGTGACCTCGACGGCGCGATGGCGAAGTTTGAGAGCGCCAACAGGAAAGGTCCGCACTTCGCCGATCCGCTGGAGATGTGGGGTGAGGCGCTGATCCTGAAGAACCGCTCCGACCTCGCGCTCGCCAAATTCGAGGAGGCAGCGAAATACGCCCCCAATTGGGGCCGGCTGCATCTTAAATGGGGTGAGGCATTGCTCTACAGTGGCCGCGGGGGCGACGCCGGGAAGCAGTTCGCGATCGCGTCTAGTCTCGATCTGTCCGCCTCCGACAGGGCCGCGCTTGGGCGCGTGAGGGCACATCATGGATGAGAATGCCGAAGACCGCGAAAATCCTGTCGGCCCCGATGTGGATGCTGCGGCGCTGGGCATGGCGCTGAACGAGGCGCAGCACAATCCGGCAGTGGCCGCCGAAGCCAATGCGTTTCTGAAAGAACAAACGCGCCTCGCGCACGAGCAGCTGTTGCTGGTGCGTCTGCAGGCGGCCGATCTGCGCCGCGAGGACAAGCTCCGCCACTGGTCGCTGCGCGTGCGGCACGTCAGCGATGTGATGAAGCTCGCTTTCGAGCTCGCGCTGGCCTTCATTCTTGTGGCCGTGGCCGTCGGTATCGGGGCTGCGATCTGGACGGCGGCGCATGACAAGAGCCTCATCATCGATGCGTTCCAGGTGCCGCCCGATCTCGCGCAGCGGGGCTTGAGCGGACAGGTACTTGCTCTACGCGTGGAGGACCGGCTCGCCTGGATGCAGGCCCATACCGCAACCGCCCGCGTCGCCAATACCTATCGCCATGTGTGGGACGAGGACGATCTCCGGGTCCAGATTCCCGACACCGGAATCTCCATCGGCGAGTTTTACCGCTATCTCGTCGGCTGGCTCGGCGACCAGACGCACATCTCCGGCGAAATCTGGCACGCGAAGAGCGGCATCGTGCTGACGACGCGTGTGGGCAACACGCCGGCGCCCTCGCTTGCGGGCCAGCTGGACGATCTCGATGGATTGGTCGTGAAAGCCGCGGAGCAGATCTATCGCCAGACCCAGCCCTATCGCTACATCGCCTGGCTCGACCGCCAGAACCGCATCGCCGATGAGCTGGTGGCGGCGCGCGCGCTTGCGACCAGCGGCCCGGCGGAGGAGCGGCCATGGGCCTACACGCGATGGGGCGTGACGCTTGAAAGTCTTGGCGACCTCCATGGCGCACTCGACAAGCAGCGCATGGCTGTGAAGCTCGGACCGAAGCTGCCGCACGCCTGGTACAATCTCGGCGCTGCCGAAGGCGCGCTCGGCCATGACGAAGCGGCGCTGCAGGACAACCAGCGCGCGCTCGCGCTGATGCAAAGCCCGGCTGCGCATCAGCTCGCGCCGTTCGCGATTGGGGCGACGACCTCGATCCTGATCATGCTTGTTGCGGAATCGGCCGGTGATTACAGTGCGGCCATTGCCGAAGCGCCACATATCCAGATGCTCGACGAGTTCGGGAGTGCGCATCTCTCCGCCCGGATTATGAGAAGCGCCGATCTCGCGGCGAATCACGACATCGCGGCATCGCAGAACGCCGATCCCAATGGCGATCTGGAGTTGACCGGACTCCAGCTCGGCGGGAACGGCAATTTCGACATCCAGCCGCTGCCGGCGCTTGCACGCGATATGGCGATCGATGACTGGAAGAGCGCGCGCGACGATCTTATCCGTGACAACTCGGACAAGATGGTCGTGGTGGCCGCACGCGCTCTTCGGCCGGTGCTGACATGGCCGTGGTATGCCTACGCCAACGCGCGGCTTGGCGACTTCGTGGCGGCGCACGCTCTCATCGATAAGACACCGCTCGATTGCTATCTCTGTTTGCGCATGCGCGGCAACATCCGCGCGGTGGAGCACAAATGGGACGAGGCTGCGTACTGGTTCGCGCGCGCGACCGGCACTGCGCCGTCACTGCCCTTTGCCTGGCGCGACTGGGGCGCGATGCTGCTTGCGAAAGGCGATGCCGATGGTGCAGCCGCGAAATTCGAGGAGGCGCACAAGCGCGGCCCGCATTTTGCCGACGCACTCGAAGGCCAGGGCGAGGCGCTGATGGCGAAGAACGAGCCCGGCCGCGCGCTTGAAAAATTCACTGCCGCCAATACCTATGCTCCGAACTGGGGACGGCTTCATCTCGAATGGGGTGAGGCGCTCTTGGCCGCAGGCAGGACGGACGACGCGAAGATGCAATTCGACGCCGCATCGGGGCTTGGATTGAGCGCCGCCGACCGCGAGGCGCTCAAGAGTCACGGACACATCTGAGTTCGCCTTCGCAGCCTACGCCACGCTACGCGGCTGGATAGCGTCGCTTGCGGGGAATTCGCCCCAGACGCGCGTGCCGCTGCCGGGCACGCTTTCGATGTGAAACGCCGCGCCATGCGCTTCGATCAGGGATTTCACGATCGGAAGTCCGAGGCCCGTGCCGGCGCCCTCGACAGTGGCCGCGCGTTCCACCTGGCCGAAGGGCTGGAGCGCGGTCATGAGGCCCTCGCGCGTCATGCCGAGGCCGTCATCCTCCACGCCGAGTTCGAGCGCGCCGCTCGCAAGCATCCGCCCGAAGACACAGATCGTGCCGCCTTCCGGCGTGAACTTCACAGCATTCGAAAGCAGGTTCGTGAGGATCTGGCGGACTGCGCGATGATCCGCATTCAAGCCCAGCCCTGGTGCGATGGCCGTGGTCAACGCGACGCCTTTGGCGCTCGCCTGCGGTGCCAGGAAGAGCAGCGTGCGCTCGGCGACCTGGTTCAGATCGAGCGGTTCGCGATGAAGCTCGAGCTTTCCGGCTTCGATCTTGGCCATGTCGAGCACGTCGTTGATGAGGCTGAGCAGGTGCTCGCCGCTTTTGTGGATGTCGTCGATATAGCCTTCGTAGCGATGCTCGCCGAGCGCGCCGAAGGTGCGCTGGCGGATCATGTCGGAGAAGCCGATGATCGCGTTCAGCGGCGTGCGCAGCTCGTGGCTCATGCTGGCCAGGAACTGGCTCTTGGCGTGGTTGGCGGCCTCGGCGGCGGATTTCGCGTCCGCCAGTTCCTTTTCGTACAGGCGCCGTTCAGTGATATCGGCCATCGTGCCGATGGCGCGCAGCGCCACGCCTTCCTCGCTGAACAGCACGCGGCCCTTCAGCGTCACGATGCGTTCTTCGCCGGTATCGGCACGGACGATGCGCAGTTCCTCGTCCTGAAGACGGTTCTCCTTGGGATTTGGCATCTCCCTGAAGCCGTCCCTGAAGCGTGCGAGATCGTCGGGGTGGAGCAGTTGCTCGAACAGCGCGGGGCCGGAGGGCGTGGACTGCGCGAGCCCCAGCATGGCCTTGAACTTCGGCGACCATTGATCCGCACCGGTGGTGAAATCGACGTCATAGGTGCCGAGCCCGCTGGCCTCAGCGGCGAGGTGCCAGCGTGCTTCGCTGGCACGGAGTTCTTCTTCCTTGCGGTGCTCCGCAAGCGCCAGCCGGACAAGCTTAGCGCAGGGTGCGAGCAGGCCCCAGTCACGCGCGGTCGGTGCGCGCGGCTCCTTGTAATACATCGCGATGGTGCCCAGCACGACGCCATCGTTGCGCAGGATCGGCTGCGACCAGCAGGCGCGAAGCCCGAACGACAGAGTGAAATCGCGCGGTAGTTCCCACAGCGGGTCTGTCGCGATGTCGGTGACAATGACGGGCTGCTTGCGCCATGCAGCGGTGCCGCAGGAGCCCGCGCTCGGACCGATCTCCACGCCATCGATGGCGGCACAATAGGCTTCGGGAAGGTTCGGTGCTGCCGCGGGCTTGAGATGCTTGCCGTCGGGCTGAAGCAGGACGATCGAGCAGAGCGCCGGTGGCGCCAGCCGCTCTACCAGTAAGGCGATATGCGTCAGCGTCTCGCGGAGCGACGCGCCGTCGGCCATGAGGTCGAGGATCTCACCCTGTGCTTCCAGCACCGCGCGCGCCGGGAAGGCATCGGCGTCTTGAAACGGCGAAGCGGGGGACGCGCTTCTGGAATCGTGCGCGACCGTCATGTCTGGCGATCCTCCATCGCCCAAGAATAGTTCCCCGAGGTCAACGCAGCGTTAAACGGTCCCGGAGCGTGGGGTGCCCGTTTCGTGCGGCGTAACAGGCTGTTCATTTTTGGTTTTGCACGGTTCAGGCGGGTATTTGCCCGCCAGCCGTCGTGCAAGCGGGCCGCCGAGCGGCTAGGGTAAGCGGGGTTCGGGGGGTTGGATCGACGATGACCGGCAGCGCGGCAGCGCCACTGAAACGTCACGTGGCGGCCGTTGTGATCGGCAACGCGCTCGAATTCTATGACTTCACGACCTACGCCTATTTCGCGACCCAGATCGGCCTCACTTTCTTCCCCTTCAAGACGCCGTTCATCAGTCTCATGGCGTCGCTCGCCACCTTCGGCATCGGCTTTGCGGCACGGCCGGTGGGGGCCATCGTCTTCGGCCTTTATGGCGACCGGGTTGGGCGCAGGCCCGCGATGCTCGGCTGCTTCGTGCTGATGGGCGCCGCGATCCTTCTTCTGGCGCTGACGCCGTCCTATGCCGCCATCGGGATTGCGGCGCCGGCGCTCGTGGTCGCTGCGCGCCTCCTGCAAGGTCTGGCGGTCGGTGGCGACGTCGGACCGACCACCGCTTATCTTTTCGAGGCTGCGCCGGAGAACCGCCGCGGATTCTATGCCGCACTTCAATACGCCAGTCAGGGCATGTCGACTCTCGCAGGTGGCATCGTGGGCGTAACCCTGTCGAGTGTCCTCGACGCGCAGGCGCTGACCGACTACGGCTGGCGCATTGCGTTCCTTCTCGGCGCGGTGATCCTGCCTGTCGGCTTCCTGATCCGCCGCGCGCTGCCCGAGACGTTTCACGAGAGCGAACGCGCGCAGGCGACGACCGCGGCCGTACCGTGGCGGGTCATCATTCTCGGCTTCATCATCCTGGGCAGCGCGACGATCGGCTTCTACGTCATCGCCTATATGACGACGTTCGCGTCGCAGGTGCTGCACATGGGGACGAGTGTGGCCTTTGGTGCCACCCTGGTGTTCGGGATCGCGAATATCATCTTCAGCACGCTCGCGGGTATCTTGTCCGACCGGATCGGCCGCTGGCCGTTGATGGTCTGGCCGCGGCTCGCCTTCGCGCTCCTGATTGTGCCGATGTACCTCCTGATCGTCCGCAACCGTGACGCAGTGACCCTTCTTGGCGCCACGTTCGTGCTTGGCGCGCTCGGCCAGATGGCAGTGGTGGCTTTCGTGGCGATGAGTGAGGTCCTGCCCAAGCACATGCGTTCGGCGGCGCTCGCGATCACCTATGCCTCCGCGATCAGCATTTTCGGCGGCACGACCCAGTTCAACATCACCTGGCTGATTCATCATACCGGGGATCCGATGATGCCGGCCTATTACGCCACCGCCGCAGCGCTCGTCGGCATTGTCGCGATGGTGATGATGCCAGAGACCGCACCGGCGATCCTGCGCCGCCGGGGGGCGTGATGAGCGAACTCAGGACCGCCGTTCCCGTGCGCCATGTCGTTGCGGTGTTCATCGGCAACGCGCTGTCGTTCTACGATTTCGTCACCTTCTCTTATTTCTCGGTCTATATCGGGCGCACGTTCTTCCCCTCGCACGACCCCTCGGTCAGCCTCTTGGCATCGCTCGCGACGTTCGGGGTTGGATTCCTGATGCGCCCGATCGGCGCCATCGTCATCGGCCGCATGGGGGACCGTATCGGGCGCAAGCCGGCGATGCTGCTCACCTTCTCGCTGCTGGGCATCGGCATTGCAGGCATGTCGCTGACGCCGTCCTATGCAAGCATCGGCGTGGCGGCGCCGGTCATCGTGATCCTGTTCCGTCTTCTGCAGGGCCTCGCGCTCGGCGGCGAGGTGGGACCGACGACCGCCTACATGGCCGAGGCCGCGCCGCCGCGCCGCCGCGGGCTTTATCTTTCCATGCAGTACGCGACACAGGATTGCGCGACCCTGACTGCGGGCTTCGTCGGCGTGGCGCTCGCCGCCCTGCTGACCGACACCCAGTTGCAGGAATGGGGCTGGCGCGTGGCGCTCCTGATCGGCGCGAGTATCGTGCCGTTCGGGCTTCTGCTGCGGCGCGGCCTGCCGGAGACCCTGCACAAGGCCGATGACGCTGCGCTGGCGCCCGATGCCGTTGCCGGATCGCTCACGCGCATGGATCGCGTGCGGCCCTACCTCGCCATCATCGTTCTCGGCTTGATGATGCTGACGGCGGGGACGATCGGCAGCTACACCGTCGGCTACATGACGACCTATGCCATCTCCACGCTCAAATTGTCGGCTGCGATCTCCTTCGGCGTCACGATCATCAACGGGTTCTTCTCGATCGTCTTCGAGGTGCTGAGCGGCTACTGGTCCGACAAATATGGCCGCAAGCCGGTGATGATCATCCCCGGCGTGCTGCTGCTGGTTTCGATTTTCCCCTGCTTCTGGCTGATCGATCATTTCCGCAATGTCTGGGCGCTTTACGGGGCTGAGACGGTGATGGTGATTTTCGCGGCCGTCAGCTCGGTGCCTCCGATCGTCACAATCACGGAATCCTTGCCCGCGCCGATCCGGTCCGGTGCGGTGGCGATGATCTATGCGTTCGCGATCTCGACCTTCGGCGGTTCGACACAGTTCGTCATCACCGCGCTGATCAAATGGACGGGAAATCCACTGGCGCCCGCCTGGTACTGGAGCGGCGCGATGGTCGTGGGCCTGATCGCGATGGCCTTCGTCAAGGAATCCGCGCCAGTTAAAACGAATTCCACCCTCTCCCCCTTCAAGGGGGAGAGGGCAGGGTGAGGGGGCGTCTGCCGCTGATCTCGATGTTCAACACCCCCTCACCCCGACCCTCTCCCCCACTTCGTGGGGGCGAGGGAGTTTTGCTATGCTTTTGGAGGGATCGGCTGGGGGAAAGAGTGATTTACAGACTATTCTTGATGGCGTTCCTGCTTGTGCTTGGTGCCACGCAGGCGTCGGCATCGCGGGTGCTGACGCTCGACGATCAGTTCCGCGAGCAGGTGGTCGGCGATCCGCAGATTTCGGCCGATGGCAACTGGATCGCCTACACCGTCACCTCGACCGATCTCAAGGAAGACGAAAGCAACAGCCATGTCTGGATGTCGAGCTTCGACGGCACGCGCACGGTCCAGCTCACGAACCGCAAGAAGGAAAGCGAAAGCGCGCCGCGGTTCAGCCCCGACGGCCACTGGCTCGCGTTCGTCTCCGGCCGCGGAGAGGAGGGCGACAAGGACGAAGTCTGGCTGATGGACCGCGCGGGTGGCGAGGCCAGGCGCATCAGCGATTTCAAAGGGGATGTCGCCGATCTCGCCTGGTCGCCGGATTCGAAAAGGCTCGCGCTGATCGTCAAGGATCCGAAGCCGGAGGACCTGAAGAAGAAGGACGGCAAGGACGATGACAAGGATGGCGACGACAAGAAACATCCCAAGCCCATCGTCGTCGACCGCTTCCAGTTCAAGGAAGACATTGAGGGCTATCTCGGCAAGCAGCGCCAGCACCTCTACGTGTTCGATCTCGCGACACACAAGGCGGACCGGCTCGCGCCGGGTGAGTTCAACGAATACCTTCCGGCTTGGTCGCCGGACGGCAAGCAGATCGCGTTCGTCAGCCGCCGCGCACGCGTGGATTTCGACCGCGATGAGAACTGGGACGTCTATGTCGTCGATGCCCATGTCGGCGCGACGCCCCGCGCGCTGACCACCTTCCCCGGTCCGGACAACCAGCCCGACTGGACGAGCTATCCTGCGTGGTCGCCGGACGGGAAAACCATCGCCTATATCCAGGGCGGCCCGCTCAAGCTGATCGAATATGCGGTGCACCATCTGGCCGTTGTGCCGGCGGCCGGTGGCACACCGAAAATCCTTACCGCCGCACTGGACCGCAACGTGCTGCAGCCGGTGTGGTCGGCCGATGGAAAGACCATCCGCTTCCTGGTCGAAGACGACCGCGCGCAATATCTCGCGAGTGTTCCGTCAGAGGGCGGCCCCGTCGCGCATCTTGCCGGTGCGCGCAACGTCATCACTGCGCATACCGCCACGCGCGCGGGCCGGGAGGCACTCCTTCTCGGTACGCCTCTAGCACCCGTCGAGGTCTATGCCTTCGACGGCAAGAACGCGCCGCGCCAGGTCTCGCACCAGAACGAATGGCTGAAAGACATTTCGCTTGGCACCGTCGAAGAGACCTCGTTCAAAAGCTTCGATGGTGCGGAGGTGCACGGCTATGTCGTCAAGCCACCGAATTCCAAAACCGGCGTGCGCTATCCCGCGATTCTGAGGCCGCATGGCGGCCCCGTTGAGCAATGGGATCTCACCTTCGATTTCGGTCTGCAGCTCCTGGCGGCGAACGGCTATCTCGCCATTACCCAGAACCCGCGCGGCAGTTCGGGCCGGGGCGAAGCGTGGTCGCGGGCGATCTATGCCGACTGGGGCAACCGCGACGCCAAGGACGATCTCGCCGCCGTCGACGATGCGGTGCGGCGCGGGCTCGCCGATCCGAACAGGCTCTGCATTGCGGGCTGGTCCTATGGCGGCATGTCGACCAACTACATCATCGCGCAGGACACGCGTTTCAAATGCGCGCGCAGCGGCGCCTCCATCTCCGACATCTTCGCGGGCTACGGCACCGACGAATATATCCGCGACTACGAATCCGAACTCGGCGTGCCGTGGAAGAACCAGGAAACGTGGATGCGGATCTCGTTCCCCTATCTCCACGCCGACCGCATCAAGACGCCGGTGCTGTTCATGGGCGGCGACAAGGACTTCAACGTGCCGCTGCTCAATGTCGAGCAGATGTACCAGGCGCTGAAGAGTCTCGGCCTCGAGACCGAACTCGTCATCTATCCCGGCCAGTTCCACGAACTCACGCAACCAAGCGACCTGCGCGACCGCATGAAGCGCGACCTCGAATGGTTCGATGCGCATCTGAAGGGAAAGAAGCAGCCTGCCAAATAAAAAGACGGCGGCGCATGGGGGCGCCGCCGTCCGGTAAGTAGGTATCTTATTGTTTCTTGAAAACCGACGTTGCCGACTTGGAGCCGCGCGGGCCCTTTGCCGCCGTGCCGTCGACCGTGTAGGTGCCGGTCAGGATATCGTTGCCGATATTGATGCCGTCGGTCGTGAAGCCGAAGTAGAACGAGCCGCCGGTCGTCAGCGGATATGACAGGCCGATCACCCAGTGCGAGCTCGGATCGCCGTTCAGGATCGAGCCGAGATCAGCGACCTTTCCGTGGCCCTTGACCTTGCCGACATAGCCCGAACCGATGCCGGGATCGCAGTCCGGATTGGTCGAGGACAGGCCGGCATTCACGCCGTCCGATGTGATCGTGTAGGTATCGCAAAATCCATCAAGCGTAATGGTGATGGATTTCGTTTTCGCCGCCGCGCCGCCAGCCGAAAGCGCAAGCGCGAGAGCCGTGCACAGAACAATTTTCTTCATGTGAAAATCCCACCCTAGAGGGCCCACGCCATTGCGGGTCCATAAGGTGATGCTACCCATCGTAGAGGCGCTCACAAGCACGAAATCACGAACCGTTTGTGACAGCAGGATTGTGCATCTGCGAAAAGTGAAGTGCGCCAGATGCATGTCATTCGCGATTGTCGAGCCTGCTTTCGTGCCAGCGATGCAGCAGCAGCCATTCGAGAAAGCTGAGTGCGTAGAAATTGACGATGCCGACAAAAGAGAGAAGTCCAAGGGCCGCAAACATCTTGGAAATTTCGAGCCGGTTGCCCGCTTCTGTGACGCGCCACGCAAGACCCGTGGCCGTTCCCGAGCCCGCGACAAACTCTGCGACAACTGCACCGATCAGCGCGAGCCCACCCGAAATTTTCATGCCGGCAAGGATGTGGGGCAGCGCGCCCGGCAACTGGAGCCGCCACAGGATCTGCCAGCGCGAGGCGCCATAGAGCCGGAAGAGATCGAGGAGTCCCGGATCGACGGAACGAAGGCCGAGCGTTGCGTTCGACAGGATCGGAAAGAACGCCACGATCAGCGCAATGATCACCGCCGCGCGCTCGACATGCTCGTAGCCGACCCAGATCAGGATCAGCGGCGCAATGGCGATGACCGGCGTGACCTGAAGAATCACCGCGTAAGGAAAGAGTGCCATTTCGGCCGTGCGGCTTTGCGCGAACACGATGGCGAGCGCAAGGCCGGCAACGAACGCAATGGCAAACGCGATCCACGTCA
>Ga0157369_10007481_pt1 | contig 12571 bp, 12 predicted proteins | sample C25metaG_FD_113461 | JGI IMG/M metagenome (GOLD analysis project Ga0157369, IMG submission 113461) | Corn rhizosphere microbial communities from Kellogg Biological Station, Michigan, USA - C2-5 metaG | ecosystem: Host-associated > Plants > Roots > Rhizosphere > Soil | place: USA: Michigan...
GCGGACGTGTTCCTCTTCCGCAGCATGCAGGAATCGACCGTCTCCGCGCCCGACCACATCCTCGACTTCGTGTCGGGGACGGACAAGATCGACCTCAGCCCGATCGACGCCGACACCATGCAGGACGGCAACCAGGCCTTCGCCTTCATCGGCGCCGACCTGTTCGGCCACAATGCCGGCGAGCTGCGGGCCGAGTTCGACCAGGCCAACGGCTTCTGGACCGTCCAGGGCGACGTCGACGGCGACGGGCTGGCGGATTTCACCATCCACGTGACGACGCAGGGCAACGCCGCCCCGGTCGCGAGTGATTTCGTCCTTTGAAATGCTGGTGAGGTAGAGCCCGCGACGACCAGCCTGTCGCGGTTCCGCCGCCGAGACGGGGTCCGGCTCTCAGGTGACCTTGCCGCGCACCGCGAAGCGCGGCTCGCGCCAGCGGCCGGTTTCGAGGATGTCGCGCATCCGCTCGACCGCCACCCACACGTCCTCGAACCCGAGATAGAGGGGGGTGAGGCCGAAGCGGATCACGTCCGGGGCGCGGAAGTCGCCGATGACGCCGTCGGCGATCAGCGCCTGGCAGATCTCGAAGGCGTTCGGATGGGCGAAGGAGATGTGGCTTCCGCGCCGTTCCGGCTCCCTCGGCGAGATGCAGGCGAGGCCGTGGCCGGCGCAGCGCTCCTCGACCAGCGCGGCGAACAGGTCGAACAGGCAGATCGACTTGGCCCAGAGCGCATCGACCGAGACGCCCGCGAAGCTCTCCACGCCGCACTCCAGCGCCGCGAGGCCGAGGATCGGCGGGGTCCCGGCAAGGAAGCGGGCGATGCCGGGCGCCGGGACGTAGTCGTCGGTGAACGCGAACGGCGCGGCGTGGCCCATCCAGCCGCGCAACGGGCTCAGCAGCCGCTCCTGCAGGCTCTCCGCGACGTAAAGGAAGGCGGGCGCGCCGGGGCCGCCGTTCAGATATTTGTAGCCGCAGCCGACGGCGAGCTCCGCGCCGCTGGCGTTGAGGTCGAGCGGGACGGCGCCGGCGCTGTGGCTGAGGTCCCAGATCACCCGCGCGCCCGCCTGCCGCGCCTTTGCGGTGACCTCCGCCATGTCGAAGCGGAAGCCCGCTTTGTAATGGACGTGGGTGAGAAGGAGGAGATTGGTCTCCGGCCCCAGCCGCGCCTCGATCTCTTCGCGCGGTGCGATGTCGAGGCTGAGCCCCGCGAGCTCGGCGGCCCCGCTCGCAATGTGGAGGTCGGTATGGAAATTGCCGGCTTCCGAAAGCAGCACCGGCCGGTCCGGCGACAGCGCCGCCGCCGCGACGATCAGCTTGAACAGATTGACCGAGGTTGAATCCGCGACGATCACCTCGTGCGGCTTCGCCCCGATCAGCGGCGCGATCTTCGCCCCGACGCGCTGCGGCGCGTCGATCCAGCCGCGGCTGTTCCAGCTGCGGATCAGCTCCTGGCCCCACTCCTCCTCAACCGCCGCGCGAACGCGCTCGACGCTCGCCTTCGGAAGCACGCCGAGCGAGTTACCGTCGAGGTAGATCACGCCCTCCGGCAGGAAAAAGCGCTCCCGGCAGTGGCGCAGCGGGTCCGCCGCATCCATGGCGCGGACGTTTTCGAGGACGAGGTTCATCGCCGCAGCGCCGCCTCGATCTCGCGAACCGTGGCGGCCCAGGCGGCGGTTTCCGGGGCGATCAGCTCGACATGACCGGTATGGTCGATCATCCGCACGTCGACCCCGTCGCCCCTGGCGCGCATCGCCGCGGCATAATCGGCGGCATAATGCGCCGGGATGATCCTGTCCTGCAGGCCGTTAACCAGCACCTGGCGCGCGCCGATCGGGGCAAGGCGCGGCACCGACGTTTCCGCCCAGCGGCCGCCGCCCGATATTTTCGCGATGACCTCGGTGCCACAGCCGCTCCCGGGCGGCCGCGCCGCCTCCTCGAGATCCGGAAGGCCACCGAGGCTGACGACCCGGCCGATCGGCAGGGGGTTCGCGGTTCGTAGCGGACTTTGCTCGGGCAGCTTCGGCCGCGCCGCCAGCCACAGCGCGAGGTGCCCGCCCGCCGAATGGCCGACGGCGACGAGGCGGCGGAGGTCCAGCTTGTACTCGGCGGCATGGTCGCGGAGCGCGTCGGCGGCGGCGGCCGCGTCCAGGAAGGTGCCGGGATAGCCGCCGCCCTCGCGGTCGACGCCGCGATAGTCGATGTTCCAGACGGCGATCCCGCGCTTGCGCAGGTCGTCGGCGATCCAGTTCATGATGCGCCGGTCGGCGATTTCCGTCTGCCAGCAGCCGCCATGGACCATCAGCACGACCGGGTGCGGCCCGCGCCTTTTCGGGAGCCAGACGTCGACGATCTGGAGGGCGCCGGGGCCGTAGGACACAGTCGCGTTGGGCTGGGGCCGCGGGCGGGTCAGCAGGTCCGGCCATGTCATGAGCGACGCTTCGTGGGGCGGCGCGGGAGCGGGGGATGGCGGCGGCTGGCTCACGCTGCAGGCCGCTAGCGCCGCGGCGAGGGCAAGGGCAAGTCGGCTCGCGCGGGTCACCGGGCCGGCATAAGGCGCGCGGGCCGGCGAAGAAAGGGCGAGCGGGCGCGGTTCGAGCCGGCGCCCGCTCGCGGCGCGGGGCAGAGGGGGCTAACGACCCCGCGCAATGTGGAGGACCGGGCGGTCCGTGCCCGTCGTCAGCCTGGCGATCTGCGGACCCGCGGCGGCGATCAGGGCGTCGCGGCATTCGAGGCCGGCGAGCCGTGCGTCGAGACGCTGGACTCCGGGCTCGAGGCAGACCCGCTCCGCCGCCGCCCGGACCCGCGCGGCGAGGCGAGCGGCGCCGGCGGCGCTGCGCAGGTCGAGATCGTCGTAGCGGATCCGAGCGGCGACGACGGCAGGGCCGGAGACCTCGGCGGCGTGGGCGGGCCCCGCGAACGGCGCGAGTCCTGCGGCCGAGGCGGCGATCGTTGCGGCGACCGCGAGCGCGGCCGACCTGACGTTGAACTGAGTCATCATGTTTCTCCCTGGTCTTTGCTTTGTCGATGGGATCAGGCGCCGCCGGGGCGGCAGCGCTGCGGCTGCGAACGCCGCCACGGCGCGTCGAACTGGATCGCGTTGAGCGTCTTCATCGCCGTCCAGGTGGCGGAGAAAAGGGCGGCCACCGCGGTCGAGAAAGCGTGGCCGTGCTCGGCCCAGAGGCGGGCTTCCATAGCATCGCGCATTTTATCACTCCTCCTGATGTGCGGCCGGCTCGCCGCCGGTCGGTACCTCGAATTAGGAGGAGAGCACCTGCTCCGTCCAACTAAACGCTGGACGTAGATAACAAGCTGAGCTTATCATCACGCCCATGCGCCGCCTGCCGCCTTTGGCCGCCGTCCGCGCCTTCGAGGCGGCCGCGCGGCACGAGAATTTCACCCTCGCCGCGGCGGAGCTCGGCCTTACCCAGGCGGCGGTCAGCTACCAGATCAAGCTGCTCGAGGAGCGGCTCGGCGTGCCCCTCTTCGTCCGCTCGAAGCGACGCGTGGCCCTCTCCGAAGCGGGCCGCCGGGTCGCGCCGCTCGTCTCGGGCGCGTTCGACGGCATCGCCGAAGCGTTCGCCGGGCTGGTCGACGACGACGAAAGCGTGCTGACGGTGAGCACCGCCCAGACCTTCGCGTCGAACTGGCTGGCAGGGCGGCTCGGCGCCTTCCAGGTCGCGCGGCCGGAGCTCGCGGTCCGGCTGCAGACCAGCAACGCGCTCGTCGACTTCGCGCGCGACGAGGCCGACGCGGCGGTCCGGATGGGGGAAGGGCCGTGGCCCGGGCTTCGCCGCCACTTCCTCTTCCACCACCATTTCACGCCGATGTGCACGCCCGAATTCCGCGACGCGCACGCGATCGAGAGACCGGAGGACGTGCTGCGGGTGCCGCGCTCGACGCCGGACGACGAATGGTGGCGGATGTGGCTGGTGGCGGCAGGCGTCGCCCCGCCCGAGGAGACGGCGCGCGGGATCAGGCTCGATTCGCAGGCCTCGGAGGGCCGCGCCGCGATGGCGGGGCATGCGATGGCGATGCTGACGCCGATGTTCTGGCGGCCCGAGCTCGCGGCGGGCCGGCTCGTCCAGCCCTTCCCCCTCGTCACCTGCGAACGGCGCGGCCACTGGCTCGTCTATCCCGAGCACAAGAGGAGCCGCGCGAAGGTCAGGGCCTTTCGCGACTGGCTGCTGGCAGAAGTGGCGAGCGAGCACGGCTCGGCGCCTGCCGAGGTGTTCGTGGCTCCGGCAGAGGCCTAGCCCGGCGGCCGGAGCGCGGCTTCGGCCGCTTCCTTTAGCGCCTTCATCGCGGCGCGGTACGGGAACGGACCATAGCTGATCCGCGCTGCGCCGGCCGCTGCGTAGGTGCTCGCCTCAGGCCCGCCCGGGAGGGGGAGGACGTTCACTGGAAGCGGCGAGGCCTTGCAGAGGCGCTCGACGAGGCGGAGATCGACGAGGCCCGCCGGGAAGAAGCCGCTCGCACCCGCCTCGGCATAAGCGTGGGCGCGGGGCAAAGCGGCATCGACCATCGCCTCGTCATGGCTGTCGCGCGGCGCCTTGAGGAAGATGTCGGTGCGCGCGTTCACGAAGAAATCCGGCCCTGCGGCGGCGCGGGCGGCGCGGATGCGCGTCGCCTGGAGCGCGACCGGGTGGAGGCCCTCGCCGCCGACCACCTGATCCTCGAAATTGCAGCCGACCGCGCCGGTGGCAGCCAGTGCGGCGACATTCTCCGCCACCCGCTCCGGCTCGACTGCGTAGGCGCCTTCGAAGTCGACCGTGACGGGGATGTCGACCGCCCGCACGATCCGCTCGGAATTGGCGAGCGCAAGCGCGAGCGGCAGCTCCTCCGCATCGCCGAAGCCGTGTGCCGCGGCGACGGAGGCGCTGCCCGTGGCGACCGCCTTGGCCCCCGCCTCGGCGACGGCCCTGGCGCTGCCCGCGTCCCAGACGTTGTAGAGGATGAGCGGATCCCCGGGGCGGTGGAGCGCCGCGAACCGCCGGGCTTTGTCGGCCTCAGTCACTCCCCCTCCCCTGTTCGAGCCTCAGTGGACGAAGCGCGCCACCACGTCGCGGTAGCTGCGCGACACCTTCACCTGGCTTCCGCTCTCCAGCACCAGGAAGCATTCGCCGTTGGTGTGGGGCTTCACCTGCCGCACCTGGTCGAGGTTGACGATGCAGGAGCGGTGGACGCGCTGGAAGCGGCGCGGGTCGAGGCGCTTCTCGAGGTCCTTCATCGTCTCCCTGAGGATGAGCGTGTTGTCGCCCGTGTAGATGCACATATAGTCGCCGGCCGCGTCGATCTTCTCGATCGAATCGACGTCGACCCGGAAGATCTGGCCCCGGTCCTTGATGTTGATGAGCTTCTCGTAGCGGTTGGAGGTCGGCCCCTCGTCGAGCGTGCTCACCTGGTCGGCGGCCTCCGGCGCGACCTCGGCCAGCACCTCCTTGAGCTTGCCCGCCTCCTCGGCGCTGCGCTTCTCCTGGAGCCGCTGACGCACGCGGTCGAGCGTGTCGGCGAGGCGGTCCTCCTCGACCGGCTTCATGAGGTAATCGACGGCCTGCGCCTCGAAGGCGCGCAGCGCATGGTCGGAATAGGCCGTCACGAAGACGAACAGCGGCGGCTCCACCTCCATCAGCCCCTGGATCACCGAGAAGCCGTCGAATCCCGGCATCTGGATGTCGAGGAAGACGAGATCGGGCTTGTTCGTCTTGATCGCCCGGATCGCCTCACGGCCGTTCGAGCAGGTCTCGACGATCTCGACGTCCTCGTGCTTCTCGAGGCGCAGGCGCAGCCCCTGGATGGCAAGCGGCTCGTCATCCACGAGAATCGTGCGGATGGTCATGTCAGCTCCTCGGCTACTTCGGACTGGTAGGGAATTTCGATCGTAACGCTAAAGCCCCCCTGCTTGTTCGATACCGTCTCGAAACGATGGTCGGCGCCATAGGCTTGCGACAGACGGTCCCGAATGTTCGCCAGTCCGACGCCCGTCGACTGCTGCGCCTTCACCCAGACGTCCTCCGAGCCCGGCCCGGTGTCGACGACCTCGATCACCACCTTGTCGCCGGCGCGGCGGGCGGAGACGGCGATGTCCGCCCCCTCCTCCTGCGGAGTCACCGCATATTTGATCGCATTTTCGACCAGCGGCTGGAGGAGGAGGGAGGGCAGCCGGGCGCCGGCGGCGGCGGCCTCGATGTAGAATTTGGGCCGCAGCCGCTCCTCGAACCGCATCTTCTCGATCTCGAGGTAGAGCTTCAGGGTCTCGACCTCCTGGGCGAGGGTCACCTGGGCGGTCGGCTCGTTGACCAGGGTGTAGCGCAGGAAGGAGGAGAGGCGCGACAGCATCGCGTTCGCCTGCTCGGTCTGCTTGAGGAGGACGAGCGTCGAGATCGAGTTCAGCGTGTTGAACAGGAAATGGGGATTGAGCTGGTAGCGCAGCATGGCGAGCTGGGCATGGCTCGCCTGGCTTTCGAGGCGCAGCAGCCGGTCGCTCTGCTCCTCGAGCAGGAGGTAATAGTTGATCGAATAATAGAGGGCCGACCAGGCGACGAGCAGCGACAGGGTAAGGACGATCGCGCCGAAGAACTGAACGCCCTGCGGCCTCGAGCCGGGGCTGAGGAAGGTCGCGTAGCTCCACGTCTCGATCGCCGAGAAGATCGCCGATGCGAGAAGGACGATGACGATCGACAGCGGCCAGGTGAGCACCGGCCGCATGCGGATGAGGCGCCGGTAGATGGCGCCCATGAGGAGGGTGATCGAGTAACCGGTGGCGGTGAGGAGGGCGGTGTGGAGGATGTAGCTCCACCCCATCGAATTGGCGATGCCCGAGAGGGTGCGAAGCAGGAAATAGCCGGCCCAGCCGATCGACTGGAGGATCCAGAAGGCGCGGTTCTTGTCGGCGAAGAAGGGCTGCTGGCCGAGCCGGAACGGCTGCCACCCGTTCTTCTGGCGGGGCTGGGGCGTCGCGGGGGCGGCGGCCTGGATCGCGTTGGTCGACACTGGGGCCGTCTCTAGCGGCTGGGAGTGCGAACGGCCAGAGTTGCGCGCGAAAGGCTGCTTCGAGCGCTTGACTCTTGCGGAGGCGGAGCGGAACATAATGCGAACACATGAGTCCGAGTCGCATGCAACCCGATCCCGTCCGCGACGCGCGGCTGGCGGCGCTCCGCGCCGAGGTCCGCGCCATCGAATCGCCCGCCGGGCGCGGCGCCGGGCTGTGCCTGCCGTTCGGGATCGACGCAATCGACCGGCGGCTCGCCGACGGCGGCCTCGCCGTCGCCGCGCTACACGAAGCGGCGGCGGACCGGCCCGGTCTTCCCGACGAGGCGGCGGCGACCCTGTTCCTCGCCTCGATCGCGGCGCGCCGCGAGGGGCCGGTGCTGTGGGCGCTGGCGCGGCGGGACCTGTTCGCGCCGGGCCTCGCCGGCGCAGGGCTGAAGCCGGGCCGCGTCCTCTACGCCGAATGCGGGCGCGACGAGGACGTGCTGGCGGTGATGGAGGAGGGGCTCCGCCACGGCGGTCTCGCCGCGGTGGTCGGCGAGGCGCGGCGGGTGCCGATGGCGGCGACGCGCCGGCTCCAGCTCGCCGCCGAGGAAGGCGCGACCCCGGCGCTGATGCTCCGGCGGCGGCGCAAGCCCGCCGAGGATCCGCTCGCGGCTCCGTCGGCGGCGGTCACACGCTGGCGGGTCGCCGCGGCGCCCTCGTCGCCCCTCGCCGCCGCCGGCATCGGCCGGCCGCGCTGGCAGCTCACCCTCGCCCGCCAGCGCGGCGGCGAACCCCATCACTGGTTATTGGAGGCCGCAAATGCCCAGGCTCGCCTCGCTCTACCTGCCGGAGCTGAGCATCGAGCGGGTCCGGCGCGAGCGGCGGCTTAAATCCTCCCCTGCATTTGCAGGGGAGGGGGACCATGCGAATCATGGTGGAGGGGGTCTTCTGGAGCGGGCCGACCGGAAAGAAGCCCCTCCACCACCTTGCGGGTGGTCCTCCTCCCCCGGAAATCCGGGGGACGACGAGAAAGGCACCCGCCTCGCCGCCTGCTCCTGCCCCCGCGAGGGGCATTGGCGGCCCGGCGCGCGCTGGGCACGGGAGGAGGAGGCGCTGCCGCCCCACCAGCGGCCTACCGTCCGCGAGCTCGGGCGGAGGACGGAAGCGGCGGAGGTGGTGTTTCGGAGAGAAAACTCCTCTCCCACTTTGGGGAGAGGGAGGGGCCCGCACGGCGAAGCCGGGTGGCAGGGTGAGGGCACTTCGGCCGCCCTTGCCCTCACCCCCCCGCCGCTGACGCGGCGGGTCCCCCCCTCTCCCCTGCAGCGAGAGGGACTTTCCCCCCTCCTCCTCTCCCACCGGACCGGCAACCGTGTGCTCGTCGCCGCCGCCTCTCGGGAAGCGCGGGCGCTTGGGATCGCGGCGGGGATGGCGGTGACGCAGGCGCGGGCGATGGTTCCGGAGCTCGACGTCGCCGATCACGACCCGGCCGCCGACTCGGCGGTGCTGGAGCGGCTGGCCCTGTTCGCCGCCCGCCGCTGGACCCCGCGCGCCTGCGTCTCGCCCGCGGACGGGCTGTTCCTCGAACTGAGCGGCGTCGCCCACCTGTTCGGCGGCGAGAAAAAGATGTGCCGGCGGATCCTCGCCTTCTGCGCCCGCGCCGGCTTTTCGGCCCGAATCGCCGTCGCCGGGACGCTCGGCGCCGCCCATGCCCTCGCCCGCTTCGGCCCCCACGCCCTCATTCTCTGCCCATCCGGCGGCGAGGCGGAGGCGATCGCGCCCCTCCCCCTCGCCAGCCTTCGAGTCGACGAGGAGGCGCTCGCCGCCGCCCGCCGGGTCGGCCTCGAGACGGTCGGCGAGCTCCTCGCCTTGCCGCGCGGCCCGCTCGGGCGGCGGTTCGGCAAGGGCCTGCTCGGCCGCCTCGACCAGGCGCTCGGCCGCTCGGCCGAGGCGATCGAGCCGGTCGTGCCGGAAGAGGCGCCGGAGGCGGTGCTGCGCTTCTTCGAGCCGCTCACCACAGCCGAAGCGATCGGCGAGGCGATCGGCGCCCTCCTCGCCGACCTTCTCACAACGCTCGAGCAGGCCGGGCTCGCCGCCCGTGCGCTGACCCTGCTGTGCGAGCGCGTCGACGGGCGCACCGAGCGGGTTGCCGTCGGCACGGCGCGCGCGACCCGCGACTCGGGGCACCTCCGCCGCCTCCTCGTCATGAAGATCGAGGCGATCGACCCCGGCTTCGGGATCGAGACGATGCGGCTCGTCGCCGGCCGCTGCGAGCCGCTTCGGCCGCAGCCGATCGAGAGCGTGCTCGCCGGCGAGGCGGCGGTCCCCGACCTCGCGCCGCTCGTCGACCGGCTCGCCGGGCGGCTCGGAGCCCGCCGCCTCTACCGCTGGAGCGCGCTCGAAAGCGACGTGCCGGAGCGGAGCGCCGCGCGCGTCCCGCCGCTCGGCCCCGCCGCCGAATGGCCGGCCTTCCCGCGCCCCGTCTGCCTGCTCGCGCCGCCCGAGCGGGTCGAGAACGTCGTCGCCCTGCTTCCCGACCAGCCGCCGCGGCGCTTCACCTGGCGCGGCCGCCCTTACCGGGTCGTCCGCGCCGACGGACCCGAGCGCATCTACGGCGAATGGTGGCGTCGCGCGGGCGAGGCCGACGCCGTGCGCGACTATTTCCAGGTCGAGGCCGAGGACGGCGCCCGCTTCTGGCTCTACCGCCGCGGCGACGGCGTCGACCCCGTCACCGGCGACCTCAGCTGGTATCTGCACGGGGTGTTCGGGTGAAGAGGCCGCATGCTTCGTGTTAAAAGACCCGATCACATGGAGTTCATCATGACGACGGCCCGAACGCTTACCCTGATGCTCGCGCTCCTTCCGGCCGCATTGGCCGCGGCAGATCGGCATTCCGGACCGCAACTGCCGGACAGGTTGTCGAGAATCGATTCGGCCGCTCTTACACGCGCGGCGATGCGTGCAGAGCTGCAACCTGCCTATCGACGGCGGCCAGTAGCTCTCGACTTCGAAGGCGCGCAGACGAATCCCCATTTCCACTTCTGGACGGTAATTCCGACGTGGGGCCAGGGCGTCTACCATTTCGCCGTCGATCGTCGAACGGGCGAGGTCTGGACATACTTTGGCTGCAAGCCCGCAAGATCGACCGAGCTTGCTGCGCTCCAGGAGAAATTCAGGCGACGCTTCAACATCTCGCGCTTACAAGTGCGGAAGGTCGAGCGCGAAGGATTTCCCGGCACCCCCTGCTGAGACGTCTCCTCTGCCATCCGAAGCAGGAGCGTGCCCAGGTGCGGGAGCACTCCGCTTGCACCCTTCACCCAAAAAGCTAAGAGCCACCCGCTATGGACCGCATCGTCATCCGGGGGGGCAAGCCCCTTCACGGCCGCATTCCCATTTCCGGCGCGAAGAATGCGGCGCTGACGCTGCTCCCGTGCGCGCTGCTCACCGACGAGCCGCTGACGCTCAGGAATCTGCCGCGGCTCGCCGACGTCGACAGCTTCGGCCACCTGCTCAACCAGCTCGGAGTCTCGACCACCATCGAAGGCTCGAAGCCCGACGAATTCGGGCGGGTGATGACCTGCCGGGCGGCCAACCTCACGTCGAGCGTCGCGCCCTACGACATCGTCCGCAAGATGCGCGCCTCCGTGCTGGTTCTCGGCCCCCTGGTCGCGCGCGCCGGCGAGGCGACGGTGTCGCTGCCGGGCGGCTGCGCGATCGGGATGCGGCCGGTCGACCTGCACCTGAAGGCGCTCGAGGCGATGGGCGCGGAGATCGAGATCGCGTCGGGCTACGTAAAGGCGAAGGCGCCGTCGGGCCGGCTCGCCGGCGGGACCGTCCGGTTCCCCATCGTCTCGGTCGGCGCGACCGAGAACGCGCTGATGGCGGCAGTGCTCGCCCGCGGCACCACAATCATCGAGAACGCGGCGCGCGAGCCGGAGATCACCGACCTCGCCCAGTGCCTGGTCGCGATGGGCGCGAAGATAGACGGGCTGAGGACCGACACGCTGACCATCGAGGGCGTCGACCGGCTCCACGGCGCCACCTATTCGGTGATGGCGGACCGGATCGAGGCGGGGAGCTATGCCTGCGCGGCGGGGATCACCGGCGGGTCGCTCGAGCTGGTCGGCGCGCGCAAGGACACGATGCCGTCGATCCTCTCCAGCCTCGAGGAAGCGGGGCTGATCGTCGAGGAGACGAAGGGCGGCATCAAGGTGAGCGCCGACGGGACGCTGAAGCCGCTGTCGATCTCGACCGCCCCCTATCCGGCCTTCCCGACCGACATGCAGGCGCAGTTCATGGCGATGCTGACGCTCGCCGACGGCACCAGCCTCTTGACCGAGACCATCTTCGAGAACCGCTACATGCACGTGCCCGAGCTCAACCGCATGGGCGCCGACATCGAGGTGCGCGGGCGGTCCGCGGTGGTGCGCGGGGTCGGAAAGCTGCTCGGCGCACCGGTGATGGCGACCGACCTTCGCGCCTCGATGAGCCTCGTCCTTGCCGGCCTCGCGGCCGAGGGCGAGACCGAGGTCCACCGCGTCTACCATCTCGACCGCGGCTATGAGCGGCTGGAGGAGAAATTGCAGGCGGTGGGCGCGGACATCGAGCGCGTCGGCGGCTGAATGCCGCGGCGTACGAGAGAGGCAGCTTGAGCCGAACCCAGCGTCGTTCGTCCCGAGCGTAGTCGAGGGGCGCCGGCACCGTCCCCGCGCGACGCCTGTCCTTCCTTTCTGACGCCAGTGTTTGGGGGTGATTGGCACCGGCCCTGAGGGTGCGCCCCTCGACTTCGCTCGGGACGAACGAGGGGAGAGTGCCGGGGCCGTCGCCGCGAGGGGCGGTTTCTCAGCCCAGAAGCTCGATCGTGTGGAGCACCAGCCCCACCAAACCGCCGACCAGGGTGCCGTTGACGCGAATATATTGAAGGTCGCGGCCGACGGCGCCTTCGAGCCGGTTGGTGATCGTCTGCGCGTCCCAGGTGCGGACCGTCTCGGAGACGAGCTTGACGATGCTGCCGCCATAGGTCGCGACGGCCCCCACGACGGCGCGGCGGGCGAACTGGTTGATCGCGGCCTTGAGGCGAGGATCGCCGCGCAGGGTCTCGCCGAGCTGCTTCAGCGCCTCGCCGAACCGCCCCGCCATCGCCGCCTCCGGGTCCCGGGCCGCCTTGAGGAGGCCGGCGCGGCTGTTCTCCCAGAGGCCGCCGACCCATTCGCCGACGGCGGGGTTGGCGAGGATCTCGGTCTTCCAGCCCTCGACCCGCTCCCGCATCGCCGGATCGTGCTGCATGTCCCAGGCGAGGATCGCCATCGCCTCCTCCGCCTTGGTGCGCAGGGGATGCTTCTCATCGAGGGCCATGTCGATAGTGAGCTTCCTGAGGCCGTCGATGATCGCTTCCGCCAGCTTGTCGTCGAGGCCCGCGAGGCGGAGGATCCAGCCGGCCCGCTTGTGGACCATGTCGCGGATCAGGTCCTCGTTGGCGTCGAGGGTGCGGCCGGTCCAGGTGACGATCGAATCGAGGATCGGCACGTGCCGCTCGTCGGTCATCGCCGCTTCCAGCGTCTTGCCGAGCAACGGCGAGACTTCGAGCGCGCGCAGCCGCTGCGA
>Ga0157369_10007483_pt1 | contig 12568 bp, 8 predicted proteins | sample C25metaG_FD_113461 | JGI IMG/M metagenome (GOLD analysis project Ga0157369, IMG submission 113461) | Corn rhizosphere microbial communities from Kellogg Biological Station, Michigan, USA - C2-5 metaG | ecosystem: Host-associated > Plants > Roots > Rhizosphere > Soil | place: USA: Michigan...
CTGCAATTGACGGCTCCCGCGGGCGGAACCGGTGTGGGTGTCTCCATTGTGAGCGCGCCCAATGGCGAAGCGGCCACAACTCCAGCCGGAGCAGGCGGAACCGAAGCTCCTGCAGCCGGCACAGGCAATGGAGGCCCATTGGTCAAGTCCGTTGGACCAACGGATACCACACTGCCTGCGGCCGAAAAGCCTGCTGAAGCTCCGGATCAGGTCAACGACATCAAGTCGGGTACAGCTCAGCAACAGACCGCAGCCACCGCTAAGGAGAAGAAGCCGAAGGCTAACCTGGACGAGGAGTCTTCAAGCAAGAAGAAAAAGAAGAAGGGTTTGGGCAAACTCAACCCGTTCTAGGCGACAGCAGTTTCCAATTTCGGAGGGGCCGCATCCGTATGGGTGCGGCCCTCGCTTTTGCATGTGCAAGCGCGGCGCACCTCATCGGGAGAGCGCCTGCGAATCTGCTAAAGTGGAAAGGAGTCCCTTGCCTGAAATCCTTGTCTGATCAGGGTTTCCGAGCATTTCGCCGGGACCACACTGACGACCCGCATGCCTCACGATCTGCCCAAAGCATACGACCCGACGGCCATTGAAGATCACTGGGCCGAATACTGGGTGCGAGAGAAGCTCTTCGCGCAGCCAACCCCCAAGTCGGGGCCAGAAGGCCCGTCCTCGTTCGACATCCTTCTGCCACCGCCGAACGTGACGGGCAATCTTCACATGGGGCACATGTTCGAGCACACGGAAAGCGACATCCTCATGCGTTGGCATCGCATGCGCGGCGAACGGGTCCTTTGGATTCCGGGCACCGACCATGCAGGCATCGCCACGCAGATGCTTGTGGAGCGCCAGGTGGTCAGCGAGGGCAGCACTCGGCAGAAGATGGGACGCGACGCTTTCATCGAGCGCGTCTGGGACTGGCGGCGGCACTACGGCGGCAACATTCTCAACCAGATGAAACGGCTGGGCGCTTCCGTTGACTGGGATCGCGAATACTTCACCATGGACGAGCGGCTCTCCGTCGCCGTCCGCGAAGCCTTCGTCAAACTCCACGAACAGGGCCTGATCTATCGCGGCGCCTACATCGTGAACTGGTGCCCGCGCTGTCAGACCGCCATCAGCGACCTTGAAGTCGTCTATGACGAGCACAAGGGCCACCTCTGGGAGATTCGCTACCCCGTCATCGGCGACGACGGCAAAGACACCGGTGAGTTCCTGACCGTGGCAACCACCCGTCCCGAGACCATGCTGGGCGACGTGGCCGTAGCCATTCACCCGGACGATGAGCGCTACACCCACCTCCACGGCAAAAAGCTGCGCCTGCCCTTGATGAATCGCGAAATCCCGGTCATCACAGACGACTGGGTGAGCCGGGAATTCGGCACGGGCGCCGTAAAAGTCACACCCGCACACGACCCCAACGACTTCGCGCTCGGCCAGCGCCATGATCTGCCCTCGATCAACGTGATGAACGATTCTGCCGAGATCAACGCCGAGGGTGGTAAATACGCCGGCCCCGACCGGTTCGTCGCGCGCAAAGAAGTTCTCGCGGATCTCGAAGCGCAAGGACTCCTCGCAGGCGTCAAGGATCACGTCATCAACATTGGCCATTGCGACCGCTGCAAGACAATCGTGGAACCTCGTCTCTCGCTTCAGTGGTTCGTCAAAATCCAGCCGCTAGCGGACAAGGCCATTGCCGCTGTCAAAGACGGCCACATCAAGTTCACCCCTGAGATGTACGCGAAGACTTACCTGAACTGGATGGAGAACATCCACGACTGGTGCATCTCGCGTCAGCTCTGGTGGGGACACCGCATTCCCGCCTGGCACTGCTCCGCCTGCCACAAGACCACCGTCAGCCGCGAAGATCCGGCCCAGTGCGCACATTGCGGGTCCGAAAAAATCGAACAGTCGACAGATGTGCTGGACACATGGTTTTCCTCCGGCCTTCTCCCCGTCTCCGTTTTCGGCTGGCCGAACATCACCGCTGAAAACCGCGCGGATTTCGACACCTTCTATCCCACCAGCCTTCTCGTAACCGGCTTCGACATCCTCTTCTTCTGGGTAGCCCGCATGATCATGATGGGCTGCTGGTTCTCCCTCGACGTCCCCATGCCCGATGGCTCTCCGCGTTCCCTTGCCGACTCCGTCCCCTTCCGAGAGGTCTACATCCACGCCCTCGTCCGTGACGCGAACCGGGAAAAAATGTCCAAGACCAAGGGGAACGTCGTCGATCCAATCGAGATTGTGAAGCAGTACGGCACCGACGCCGTCCGCTTCACACTGGCGTCAATGGCCTCGCCGGGCACCGACATAGCCTTCAACGTCGCCCGAACCGAGGGCTACCGAGCCTTCGCCAACAAAATCTGGAACGCCGCACGGTTCCTGTTCATGAACATTGATCGCGCAGCCGAGGTCGGCATCACAGTCGACACGGCCGCACTCGGTTCAATGCCGGCAGCCGAACCCGGCGCGCCGCTTGAGACCCGCTGGATCGTTGCCGAGCTTCACGCCACAGCCGAAAAGGTTAATCACGCGCTCGCGAACTACCGCTTCGACGATGCGGCGAATGCCATATATCAGTTCTTCTGGGGTAGCTTCTGCGATTGGTACCTGGAAATCGTGAAGCTCAGCCTCGATTTCAGCGAAGCTGCGGACAAGGCGCGCGTATCCGCTGCACTCACGACACTCGTCAGCGTCTTCGAAAGTTCTCTGCGGCTGCTGTCTCCGTTCATGCCCTTTCTCACCGAAGAAATCTGGCATGCGGTTTACGATGGGAAGCCGCCCGCGAAGTCGATTGCGCTCACGCGCTTCCCACAAGCAGGGGGTGCACCGGCTGACACCGTTGCGCTGCAGCACATGCGCCTGCTCCAGGAACTCATCGTCGAAATCCGGGCATTGCGCAAAGAGATCGGCGTGGAAGAGAAGGCTCTGGTGCCGGTCGAGTTGCGCATCGACCAGCAATTCAGAACCGTGATCAGCGAAAATCACGCGATCGTCGAACGCCTGGCACGCGTGAGCGAAGTACGATTCATCGACCAGATTTCAACCGGGTTGGCCAAGCACGCAACCCAGCAGTTCGACGCAGCAGTCGTCTACGAACGTAAAATCGACGTCGCCGCAGAATGCGAGAAACTCAACAAGGAAATCGCCAGGCAGGAGAAGAACGTCGCCAACGCCGACCGTCAGCTCGGCAATCCGACCTTCACCGCCAAAGCCCCGCCGCACATCGTCGAGGGACTCAAAAAGCAGCGCGACGAAGCCCAGCACCTGCTCGAGAAGCTCCGCGCCGATCGCGATTCCCTCGGCTGCTGAGTGAACCGGAAGCATGGCCTGCGTCTGCCGAACCTGTCTCCAGCATTTCCCCGTGATCGGCATCGCCGATCCCCCGCGCACCAAGTCCGCGATCCACAAGGCCTATCGCACAGCAGCAAAGCTCTGGCACCCCGACCGATACGAAAATAACCCGCGCAAGCGCCTCGAAGCCGAAGAGCAGTTCAAGCGGGTCCAGGTCGCCTACCGCGAACTCTGCGAGCACTTCGACAACCCGCGGCGCCGCTTCGTTGAACGGAAATACCAGAGCTACGACCTCTACGACGCACAAACGTTCTCCGGTATCAGCGCTCCACCCACCATCTTCTTCGGCGATGCTCATCACTGCTTCTCAATCGCGCACTTTCCGGAAGGAATCGAGAAGCTCATCATCGAATCCGCCCTCGGGGGCGCGGAAACGGCAGTCGGATTCGTCAGCTTGTCGGGAACCATCATGGAAAAGCAGGCTCCCGAGCGCTACATCCTGCTTACCAATCACCGCCTTTTTCTCCGCGATTCAAGCGAGCTTGTGCATGTCCTCTGGTACGCTGACCTCGGCGACATACAATACATCGACCGGCATGCCGAGAAGAAGCAAACCCTTCGGCACCGCCTCTTCGGATGGCTTCTGGACAAGGAGCGGAGATTTACACTCAGAATTCAACGCCGTGATGGAACAGACTTTTATTCTCTTAAAGAGAGCCCGGATGACAGGGTCAAGAAAGTTATTTATAACTTTCTCCAACAAATGAGATTCGAATCGCAAGCCTGAGTCATCGAAAGAAGAACGCATGGACTGGAAGAGTCACCGTATCGAAGCAGTGCTGGAGCAGGCCTTGATCGAAGATCAGGCCGTGAGCGACGCGACGACCAGTGTCACGATCGATCCGAATCTGCGAGCCACTGCTTCCATCATCGCGCGACAGGAACTAGTCGTCGCCGGCCTCGGAGCGGTTCCGCGCTTCCTGGAAATCTTCGCCCGCCTCGATCCCCGGCCGGCAGCGCACACCCGATACGAAGTAGTAAGCCACCCTGAAATCTTCGACGGCGTCCGCGTGCACAAGGGACAGATCCTCGCCGTAATCCGGCACAACGCACGTGTACTGCTGAGTTGCGAGCGCGTAATCCTGAATCTGATGCAACACCTCAGCGGCATCGCGACCCTCACTCGGCAGTACGTGGATGCAATCCAGGGAACAAAAGCGCGCGTCCTCGACACACGCAAGACGGTACCCGGCTTGCGCGCACTGGAGAAATACGCGGTCCTCTGCGGCGGAGGCACCAATCATCGGCTCGATCTAGCATCAGGGGTCCTGATCAAGAACAACCACATCTCACTCGGCGGCGGATTGCGGACCGCGCTCAACAATGCTCTCGAAAAACGCCAGCCCGGTAACCGCGTTCAGGTTGAGGTGCGCACCCAGTCCCAGTTGGACGAAGCGCTCGAAATCGGTGCCGAAGCAATTCTGCTCGACAACATGACGCCTGCGCAGGTGAAGACGGCCGTGGAGCGCATCCGCAAAGAAGATCGCTGGATTCCCATTGAGGCATCGGGAGGCATCGTTCTCGAGAATGCTCGTGCCTACGCCGAGGCCGGTCCAGACTTCATCAGCGTCGGCGCCCTCACTCACTCTGCCAAGGCCGCTGACATCTCAATGTCCATCGTCGCGGAGTCTGCCTGACGTGTACGACCTTTCAGCACTTGAGGCAGCCTTTGCGCGGAGCATCTATTCGGGCAAGTTCCATTACACAGCGGTTACCGCCTCTACGAACACGGATGCACTGGCGGCTGCGCGCGAGGGAGCCCCGCATGGATCCGTGTTTTTTGCCGACGAGCAGACCGCCGGCCGCGGGCGCGGCGACCACAACTGGCAATCCGCCGCAGGTCAGGGTCTCTACGTTTCGGTCATTCTGCGCCCCAGCATAGCGGTCGAAAACATGCCGCTGATCCCGCTCGCTGCGGGATTGGCCGCAGCTCAGGCGATTGGAATCGCCACAGCTCTCGAGGTTGATTTGCGATGGCCGAATGATCTGCTCATCGGTGATCGCAAAGTGGGCGGAATCCTGGTTGAGTCGAAAACGGAATCCGGGGTACCTGCCTTCGCCGTCGTCGGCATCGGAATCAACGTTCACCAGCGATCGTTTGATGCGAATTTATCCACGCCGGCGACGTCACTGGAACTTGAGTTGCGGCGTACCCTTAGCCGTCAGGCTCTCCTGATCTCGCTGCTAGAATCGCTGCAGCACGAGACATGGGCACTACAAGAACCCGGGTTACTTGCCGCAATTCCTGCACGTGTGGCATTCATGTCCACCTGGGTCTCCAACCGTCGTGTGGAAGTCCATGGACCGCAATCATGTGTCGGCGTCACCGCTGGGCTCGATCAACACGGCTTTCTGCTGGTGCAAACTGATACAGGAACCGTAACGGTACAAACTGGCGGGATCCGCGCAGCGAACTCAGAATAGAAGGAACGCAATGCTGCTCGCAGTCGATGTAGGCAATACAAACACGGTACTCGGCCTTTACCGACTTGATGCGGACGCCGGTCTTCCGCCGAAGGGTGCACCCGTTCCTGCGAAGGACCGGTCAGATCTGAAAGCGAACTGGCGGATCACAACGCATCGCGCGCAGACGGTGGATGAGTATGGTGTCTTCTTCGTGAATCTTTTTGAGATGCATGGCCTGTCGCCCAGCGAGGTGAGGCATATCATCATCTCGTCGGTGGTGCCGCCGCTTGACTCAACGCTACGCCAGGTCTGCGAAACCTACTTCAATCTCGACCCGCTCTTCATCGAGCCCGGCATCAAGACCGGCATGCCCGCCCTCGTCGACAACCCCACCGAGCTCGGCGCCGACCGCATCTGCGACTGCATTTCCGCCATTGAGCGCTACGGCGGCCCCTGCATCGTCGTCGACTTCGGCACCGCCACCAAATTCGAAGTCATCTCCGAGAAAGGCGAATATCTCGGCGGAGCCATAGCTCCCGGCCTCGGGCTCAGCGCCGAAGCGCTCTTCTCCCGCGCCGCCCGTCTCAGCCGCGTCGACATCAAGCGCCCCGCCAAAGTCATCGGCACCAACACCGTCGGCCATCTGCAAACGGGCCTGTACTACGGCTACACGGGCCTCGTCGATGGCATCATCGAGCGCATCTTCGCCGAACTCGGCCACAAGCCCCGCGTCATTGCCACCGGCGGCCTGGCCCGCATGGTCGCCGAAGACTCGCGCTATATCAGCCAGATCGACGACCTCCTCACCCTCGACGGCCTCCGCATCCTCTTTGAGCGCAATCGGCATGTGCGTCCTCGTGGCCGCACTCACTGATACTGCCGTGCAGAATAATTACTTCAACTACTTCACCGAGATCGAAGAGCGATTTCAGCAGCGCCGCGGCTCCATCCTCCTTCTCTCCACCCTCGACTGGGCTCTCATCGAAACTTGGCGCGACGCTGGCATCCCGCTTGAAGCCGTCCTGCGTGGAATTGACGCCGCATTCGAAAAGTACGAGTCGCGCCAGAAGAGAGGACGCATGCGCCGCATCAACGGCCTCGCGTGGTGCGCTCAGGCAGTGATGGAAGCTTCAGAGGAGCTGCGCGAAGCCAGCGCGGGAACCGCAACGGCATCAGGTTCGCAAGCCGAAACTGGATTCGAGCACGAGAGAGTCGCCTCACACCTGGAAGCCGCTGCGGCAGCACTCGAAACCTCCTCAATCGCCCACGACGCATGCACCGCCACCGCAACCCGTCTCCGCGAACTAGCCGTCGAAGCCCGCGCTGCAAAAAACACCACCACGGCAGCAGCCGAGATGGAATCCTTCGAACGCATCCTCACCGTCCTCGAAGAAAAACTGTTCGCCGCACTCACCGCCGCCGCTCCCGAAGATCTCCTCGTAGCGCTCAAAGAACATGCATTACGCGAACTCGCTGCCTACCGCAGCCGCATGGGCGCCGTGCAACTCCGCCAGGTCGAGCACCAGTTTGTGCAGAAGCAACTTCTGGTGCATTACAGCCTTCCCCGGCTCAGCCTGTTCTACATGAGCCAGCAATGAAGCGCCGCCATCCGCACCAGCCTGCGTCAAAACCGTCCCGCTCCGCGCTCGTTCAGATTGAAAAGCCCATCTATGGCGGTGCCTTCCTCGCGCGACTGGAAGGAAAGGCTACCTTTGTTCCGCTCACATTGCCCGGCGAGCAGGCCCGTGTCCGCATCATCGAAGACAAGCGCAGTTACGCCACCGCCGAACCTGAAGCGATCCTCGCACCCTCGCCCGACCGCATCCAACCCCGCTGTCCACACTTCGGCAGTTGCGGCGGCTGCAGCTACCAGCACACGACGTACGAGACGCAGCTTGCTCTGAAACAGGAGATCCTCCGCGAGACCCTTCAGCGCGCCGGAGTGCAGGCACCGGATCACATCGATCTCCTGGCTGGGGAGCCGTGGGGTTATCGCAATCGAATTCGAGTCGCTTTTGACAGGGCCGGTCGCGTAGGTTACCGCGGACGCCGTTCGCACGAGATCCTCCCGATCCGCGAGTGCCCGATTGCCGCGCCTCTCCTGATACAAGCTGCGCTGCAGGCAGCGGAGATTCTTCGCGATGCAAAGCCGGCCTTCGGCGCAACAGAAATCTCGCTCTTCTGCGATTTCGAAGAAAGCGCTTTGCTGGCCAGCATCTTCGTGAGCGTGCCGACTACGAGGGGCTTCAACGAGTTCGCTGCGGATTGGAAAGAGCGAGTCCCCGAACTAGTGGGTTTGGAGTGTGTTTATCAAACACTCGCACACGAAATCCCGAAGCGGATTGCCCAATGGGGAGAAGAATCGCTCATCTACCGCGTTGCCGGTTTCGACTATCGCGTTGATCACGGCGCCTTTTTCCAGGTAAATCGCTGGCTGATTGACGGACTCGTTCAGAAGGTCGTCGGAGAACGCCGCGGCATGCTGGCATGGGATTTGTTTTCGGGTGTCGGACTGTTTGCGCGACAGCTTACGAACCGATTCAAACAGATGATCGCAGTTGAATCTGCGGCAACTGCGACGCAGGCGCTCACGCGAAATCTCGATGGCACTACGGGCCAAAGCGTAACAGCCGACACACTCTCATTCTTGAGGGACTCGCGGCAGGCTGCGAAACCGGACCTGATTGTTGTCGACCCGCCGCGCGCGGGCCTCGGCTCCGATGCCACTGCAGCGCTCGGAGAAATTGGAGCGGACGAACTTGTGTACGTGTCATGCGATCCTTCCACGCTGGCCCGAGATCTGAAAGCGATCAGCGCATCAGGCTATGCCATTGTTTCGGTTGCTCTTGCCGACCTCTTCCCACAGACCTTCCACCTTGAGACCGTGGTCACATTAAAGAAATCCTGATCCTGCTAACCTTGCGCCCATAGATATCCCTAGACTCACGGGCCGCATGAACGATAAAGAGAGCCACCGCAGGCCAGTTCCACCTCAGGCTGAAAACAGTTCCGTCGGCGTACCCCTCTTCCACGCCGCGTGGCTCTTCGCGCTAGGCATCCTCGCCGCTCACTACGTCTGGCTCCGACCTGCCTGGCTCCTCGTTGCCCTCGCTCCGATCGCAATGTTCAGCGCACTCGCCGCGATTCGTGCGCAGCGCATCATGTGGTTGCCTCTCGGAATTCTTTGGTGCGCGTTAGGAGCGTGGTGCGCGGAGATGCAACCACAACCGTCGCCCGAACCCGAGCTAACCGCTCTTTCTGACGGCCTGATGCGCACCGTCGAAGGAACCATCATTGATGCCGCGCCAGTTCGAGATGAGCCTTCCACAGAAAATGATGGAAAGCCTGAAAATGCTCCATCCCAGCGCATTGACTTGCGTTTAACGACCGTCGAAGTTGTCTCCGATACCGAGGACACACAGAAAGCAACTACAGGAACTGTGCGGATGAACGTACGCTGGCCGGAGGGCCAAATGAGGCCGCCCGGCTTCGGTTGCGGACAGCGGATTCGCGCGGATGCGCGCTTGATGGTCCCCGATGCGTATCGCGATCCGGGTGCGTGGAATTACAGAAACTATCTTCTCGACCAGGGCATTACCTCCACCGCAACGCTAAAGGCGGACCGGATCGATGTAATCGACTCATTTGGCGAGAAGACCTTCCGATGCTGGATCGCGTCACGGCAGCATGCGGCCAGTGCAAAACTCCTGGCATTGCCCGACACGATGCACTGGCTTCCTGGCGCCCTTCGCCTGACCAACGACGACGCAATCATGTTGGCCGCGATGGTTACCGGGGATCGCACATACCTGACACACTCATTGCGCGCGGGCTTTGAACGAACAGGCTCGTTTCACATGCTTGTTGTTTCTGGACTGCACCTGGGCATCGTTACTGCATGTGTCTTCTGGACAATGCGCAAGCTCCGGTTGCCGCAGTTCCCCGCAACGCTGGTTACAATCGGCGCATCATTTGCCTACGCTCTCCTCACCGGCTTTGCTACGCCGGTGCAGCGTTCGCTTTGGATGGTCACGCTGTATCTCGTTGGACGTCTTATCTACAGGCAGCGCAATGTGCTGAACACCATCGGGTTCGCATCCCTTTGCCTCATCGCGGCAAGCCCCCGCATCCTCTTTGAATCTAGCCTGCAAATGACCGTTCTCGCCGTGGTATCCATTGGCGGCATAGCTGTCCCACTGCTGGAAAAGACCGTCCATCCTTATCTGACTGCCACACGCGACCTGCGGGTTATCGCACTCGATGTGAAGCTGCCCCCACGCGAGGCTCAGTTTCGTGTCGCGCTTCGCATGATCGGTTCGGGGCTGAGCAAGGCGCTCGGCAAATCAATGGGTTTGAAATTCTTTCCCTGGATTGTGCGTACTGGCCTGCGATGCGTCGAGGCTCTCGTTGTTTCCTGCCTCGTTGAGCTGGCAATGGCGTTGCCAATGGCGGTTTACTTCCACCGCATCACGGTCTTTGCATTGCCCGTAAACATCGTGATCCTGCCGTTGCTCCTCGTGCTGGTGCCGAGCGCTTTGCTCACCCTGGCCGTGACGTTCATATCCCCAACAGCAGCTGCCATAGCTGGAGTGCTGACAGCGGTCCTTCTGCACGCCGGAGTGGGGCTCATTCAGCTTTTCGCTTCAATCCGAACGGGCGACTTCCGTATTCCGCAGCCGCTGTCGATGCAGGTAGCAGGTTTCTGCATTTTGGTCGGCACCTCAGTTGTGTTTGCGCGTGCCGGCAATCGTGAGGCTCCGAACTGGCTGAGACGTTCTGCCTGCATCACGATGCTGGTTGCAGCAGTTGTGGTGGTGCTGCCACGGCCGATTGACCATCCTCGTAACGCGCTGCTGGTCGAAGCTATCGACGTAGGGCAAGGGGATTCCCTGCTGCTGATTACGCCGGATGGAAAAACGATGCTCGTCGACGGAGGCGGATTCGGCGGTGGCCCACGCCAGGTCGTTCAGAATTTCGATATTGGTGAGGAGGTGGTTTCGCCCCTGCTTTGGTCCCGCGGCATTCGTCATCTCGACGTCGTTGCTCTGAGCCACGCGCACTCTGACCACATGGGCGGACTCCCCGCAGTTATGCAGAACTTCAGACCGAGTGAGCTATGGGTCGGCAACAATCCAGCCGTGCCTCCCTATGTTGCTTTGCTGGATCAGGCACAAAATTTGGGCGTCCACGTGCGAACGCTTCGAGCTGGAGACGCCGCAACGCTCGGCAGTGCAGATGTGAACGTGCTTGCGCCCTTGCCAGATTATCGGCCAGACCGCGAGCCGAACAATAATGATTCGCTTGTGATGCGTGTGGCTTACCAGTCCACTTCTGCTTTACTCGAGGGTGACGCAGAATCGCCTATCGAGCAGGAGATGCTGGGTGAACAGAACCTGCAGAGCACGTTGCTCAAGGTCGGCCATCATGGCAGCACCACCTCAACACAGCCGGAGTTCCTCGCACGCGTATCGCCGCGATACGCCGTAATCTCGTGCGGGCTGCATAATCACTACGGGCATCCTCGCGAGGAGGTACTTCAATCTCTTCAGTCATCGCATGTAGGCACGCTTTCGACCGATATCAATGGGGCGACGTGCTTCACGCTGGACGGAAAGAACGTGGAAGCCCAGGCATTCTGCGGGATGCCAACCTTCTAACACCTAATCGTGCGTTCTCGGCGAGAAACAAATTGATGAGTGATTTCTGGCTTAGAACCGCATGCGCACGCCAAACTGGAATTGTCTTTCCCGGCACAGATCCGTCGCATTGATATCCAGCGGTTTTCCAAATTCCTTTTGACCGCTCTTCAAGCCGGTGAGGAAATTGAGTCGAGGCATCGCACCGTTAAGAGTGCCCTGCTCGATGGAATAGCCTACTGTCTCAACTTGGGTCACGTTCTGGTGATTGAAGAGATTGAAACTTTCAGCCATCAATTCGAGCTGCCGCATCTGGCCGAGATTGAAGCGTTTTGCGATCCGCATGTCAGCCTTCCACGTCGCTGGATAACGGTAGGTGTTGCGGGCTATGCCGTACACCCGATTGTCGCCACCATAGCCGTTCATTCCGGTACTCAGCGCCACAATTGCTGTCCCATTCACATCGAACTCCTTGGCCAGCGAGCCCGCAGTTCGCATGGAGTATGGCAGACCGCTATGGAAGTTGCCGACTCCGCTCAGCATCCAGCCGTTCAAGGCGTATCCTGCAAATTCCTGAAGCTTCCATCTGGGCTGCAGAATCACCGCCGCCGTGGCCGAGTGTCGAACATCCAGACTGCTGGTGCCGTATTCCTGGCGAAAATCAGACGGGTCCAGAACGCTTGGCCCGCTGATCTGTATGCCCTCATCGGGATTCCAGTCGGAAGCGTGCCCAAATGTGTAGCGCCCGCGAAACGTCAGCCCTCGCGCGCTTCGCGAGAGCCGCAGCAGTAGTGCCTCGTACGTTGAATTCGCGCGGCTGGAGACCTCGGACACCTGCTGGTAATTCGAATTCAATCGTCCCGCATATCCCGAGCCAGAGGTGAGCGATGGCCATGAAGCAAAAAATGGGACCGTAATTTGAGGAGCTTTGATTGGGCCAGAGCCGTTGCCGTCGACCACGGCGTAAGTGATCGTCTTCGGATTCATAGCCGGATCGATGTTTGCGTCGAAAGTCACAGGAAGCCTGCGGCCTAGGCTGGTGACGGCGCTGGCCTCGAGATGAATGCGACTTGGGAGCCTCTCTTCAATCGAGATCTCAGCCTGGTGAACTTCGCCGTTATGGAACGCGGGCGCAAACTCCACTGCTCCCGGCTTGACCCCGCTACCAGGCTCGC
>Ga0157369_10007490_pt1 | contig 12564 bp, 9 predicted proteins | sample C25metaG_FD_113461 | JGI IMG/M metagenome (GOLD analysis project Ga0157369, IMG submission 113461) | Corn rhizosphere microbial communities from Kellogg Biological Station, Michigan, USA - C2-5 metaG | ecosystem: Host-associated > Plants > Roots > Rhizosphere > Soil | place: USA: Michigan...
CGACATGGGCCGCGTGATCGGCAAGGGCGGCAAAATAGCGCGGGCGATGCGCAACCTGCTGCATGCCGCAGGCACCAAGGCAAACAAGCGCTACGAGTTGGAGATTCTGGAATAGCCTTCTTCTCCGCGGATCCAACACGGATGAACACGTATTCGAACGAAATCGAAAAAAGTGTGGGCCCGGAGTTTGATTTAAGGATTCAAATCGGTGTTGATCCGCGTAAATCCGTGGCGGAGTTGAAGCCCAACGAGTTCATCACTCTGGCTCGCGTGGTGAAGACGCAAGGGCGGCATGGCGAAGTTGCCGTTGAGGTGCACAGCGACGTCCCCGACCGACTGCATCCGGGACTGCGGTTGTTGGCGCTGGCGGAAGACGGTACCCGCCGCGAGTTGAAGATTGAAGACGCGTGGCCGCACAAGGAATTTTTGGTTCTGAAGTTTGCGGGCGTTGGTTCGATCTCTGAGGCAGAGCCGCTAGTCGGATGCGAGTTGCAGGTCCCGAGCGGCGAGCGGGCGCAGTTGGAAGAGGGGGCGGCGTACGTCAGCGATCTGGTTGGTTGCACGCTGTCGGATCACGGCAGAGAACTTGGCGTGATCAGCGATGTCCGGTTTGGAGCAGGCGAAGCGCCGCTGCTGGTGATCGGATCGGGCAAGAGCGAACTGGAAATCCCGTTCGCGCAGGAGTTCTTGGTGCGGGTAGATCTCGAAAGCAAGCGCATCGAGATGAACTTGCCCGAAGGCCTGCTGGAAGTGAACGCACCGCTGAGCGAGGAAGAAAAGAAACAGCAAAGGCATTAACCGCCGAGAACGCCGAGATCGCAGAGAAAACAACTAGCGAGAGAGAGTGGGAATAAGGACTTGGTTTTCTCGGCGTACTCGGCGATCTCTGCGGTAAAAGGTTTTGAGTTTAGGTCTTTGTGCAGATCGAAATTATCACGATCTTCCCGGATTTTTTTCGCGGTCCTCTGGACTATGGCATCATTCGCCGGGCGCGCGAAGCGGGGTTAGTAAAGATTGAAGTTCGCGATCTGCGGGTTCACACTCGCGATCGCCATCGAACTGTGGATGACCGCCCGTTTGGCGGCGGCGCAGGTATGGTGCTGAAGGTGGAACCGCTCTTTGAGTGTGTAGAGTCGTTGAACCTGGCCTCACGTGAGGAACGCGCCGCGGCAAAGCATTCAGTGGTTCTGCTGTCGGCGCAAGGAAGACGATTTGATCAGTCGCTGGCGGCGGAGTTGGCGGAACTAGATCGCCTCGTTCTGATCTGCGGTAGGTACGAAGGCGTCGACGAGCGAGTGGGAACGCACCTCGCGGATCGGGAGATTTCGATCGGCGACTACGTCCTGAGTGGCGGCGAGTTGGGAGCAGCGGTGATCGCCGATACGGTCGTTCGGCTGATCCCTGGAGCTCTGGGCAACGAGACGTCGACGAAGCAGGAATCGTTCTTCGCGGGGCCTGAGATTGGCGGAAACGATTCGATGGGCGAGGACGCCCATTCGACTCCCTCGCAGGGCTCGGTCGCTCAGGGCAGGCTCCGTCCCTCCACCCCGGATTCGACGTGCGGATCGCGCGGACTGCTTGACTATCCGCATTACACGCGGCCGGCAGAGTTTCGCGGGATGAAGGTTCCTGAGGTGCTAGTAAACGGGAACCACGAAGAGATTCGGCGCTGGCGCAGGCGATCGGCGCTGGAGAAAACGTTGCGTAACCGTCCTGATCTGCTTGATCATGCGCGCTTGAGCGAAGAAGATAGAGATTTACTGGCAGAGATAGCGGCGAGCACCGAGCAATGAGCCGGGAGCAAGCAGGATTGCTCACAGATCATTGCTCGCTGCTCACAGCCGAGTAGCAAGAGATATCATTAACGAGGAAGCAGGCACACCATGTCGAACCTGATTATCGAAAAACTTTTGGCGAAGCAGAAGCGCACCGACCTGCCGGAGTTCGCCCCCGGCGACACAATTCGCGTGCAAGTGAAGATCAAGGAAGGCGACAAGGAGCGATTGCAGGCGTTCGAAGGCGTCGTGATTGCGCGCAATCGCGGACCTCAGGCCAGCTTTACTGTGCGGAAGATCAGCTTCGGTCAGGGTGTGGAGCGCATTTTCCCGGAGAACTCGAAGGTCGTCGACAAGGTCGATGTGGTGAGGTCGTCGAAAGTACGCCGCGCGAAGTTGTACTACCTACGCAGCCTGCGTGGCAAGGCTGCCCGCCTGAAGGATGTCGAGCGTGAGCAGGCGAGCACGGCAGCAACCAGTTAGGGCGTCGTTGGTCGTTGGTCCTTCGTCGTTGGTCGTTGGTCGTCCGCTTCGTCCGCTTCTCTGGATAGGACGACAATCAGGCCAGTAAATATCTCTGCGTGCGCCTTGCGAGGGGCGAGCGACGCTGGCGTGCGTAACCAGCCCACTGATTCTGCTTTCCATCTATAATTCGGCATCCCTCAAAATGCCGGCCCAGCAGACATCTACTCCCAATCAACCCGGCAATTGGCAGCGGCCAGGTGCTGCGCCTCCGCCGCACAACGGGCGTCCGCGAGCCCTGCACAACCTGGATCGCTTCTGGCAACGTGTGTCCGCCGGAATGGAACTAACCGAACTCTGGTCGCAGTTCAAGCGCGACGCGCAAAGCGGCTACAAGTTCTATCAGCGCGACTTCGATCTCCAGGAGACCGCAGGCCAGTCTCGCGGGAAGGCATTCCTGCAAAAGCTCAAGGCCTTCATGTGGGCCGTGTTGGAGAAGCTCACACCGGCCCGGAGAATCCTACTGCTGATCGGCGTCGTGTTGCTGATCCTACCGAGTGGAGGCGTTCATTTTGAGGGCAAGCACGACATTCAGATCGTCACGCCGAATTTTCAGCTCTGAGGCGGAGTGGCGCTGTTCATTCTGCTCGTTCTGGAGATCGCCGATCGCGTAGTGATGAAACGCGACCTGGAGATTGCGCGAGATATTCAAAGTTGGCTGCTCCCTTCGGTTCCCCCGCTGGTCCCGGGCTTGACGATTGCATTTGCTACCCGTCCAGCCAATACAGTAGCTGGTGACTACTACGACGTCTTTCCGCGTCAGGCAGCCACCCCGGAAGAGCAGACAATGCTTCTAGCAGTCGCGGATGTCGCTGGAAAAAGCATTCCCGCGGCGTTGCTGATGGCCACGTTCCAGGCGAGTTTGAAAACCTTGTCATAGACTGGGTGCACGCTCCCGCAACTCGTTTCAGGAATGAACACTTACGCCTGCTGCAACAGCCAAGGCGGCTTGCGATTCACGACCGCGTTCATCGGGGAGTATGAGCCTGAAAGTCGCCGGCTGAAATTCATCAACGCCGGGCACAACAATCCGGTGCTGCGTCGGAGCTCTGGCGCAATCGAGCGACTCGACGCAGGCGGCCTGCCGCTCGGGATTCAGCAAGACGTTAGGTACGCCTCTGGCGAAGTCACGCTCGAAAGCGGGGATTGGCTGATTATCTTCACCGATGGATTAGTCGAAGCCGTGAATCAGGCCGGCGAGGAATATGGCGAGGACCGCATGATCGCGGTTCTGAATGGCAATATCGGGTTGGCGCCGGACCTGCTTCTCGATCGGATGATTTTTGATGTCAATGCGTTCGTAGGATCCACTCCCCAGCATGACGACATCACCTGCATGCTGATCAAGGTGGCGTAGGTCCCATACTGCACGCGGGAGCCCCATTCGACGCGCTCCGGCTTCGTCGTCACTTGCTCAGGGCGGGCTCTCGTCCCGCTGGTGAAAGCGCGGGACTTCGGGATGACGTCGCTGGGAGAGGCCCTCGAAATTAGATTTCGCACGCTTTTCCGCTTGCACGCACAGCCCGAGCTGGGCCAACATCGTTATAGTGGCCACACGTACTCAACCCCGCCCGGACAACGAGATTTCACCATCCGCGGCCAAGCTGCGCCTATTGAAGCGGCTGAGATGTACTCTCAAATTCGAAAAACTGGCTTGGGCCTCGGGTGCGACGCTGGTTGCCGGTGTCGATGAGGTGGGCCGCGGATCGCTGTTTGGGCCGGTCGTGGCCGCGGCGGTGGTCCTCGATTCAAGTTACCGCATTCGGGGACTGCGCGACTCCAAACTCCTAGCGGCTGAGCGCCGAGAAGTTCTGGCCGAGCGCATTCGCGAGCACGCGATTGGGTGGTCGATCGCGGCGGTGGATTCCGCACGCATCGATCAGATCAACATCTACCATGCTTCCAAGCTGGCGATGCACGAGGCGGTGCAGAAACTGCAACCCGCACCCGATCATCTTCTGATCGATGCGATGAAGCTGAACCTTGAAATTCCGCAGCGGGCAATTATCCACGGTGACGCGCTGTCGGCCTCGATTGCGGCAGCGTCCATTTTGGCCAAAGTCGAGCGTGATCGGATGATTGCCGAATGGGACCCCGTATTCCCGGTTTACGGTCTCAAGTCAAACAAGGGATACAGCACTCCGAAACATCTTGCCGCGTTGCGCGAGCATGGGCCATCGCCCCTGCACCGGCAATCCTTCGCGCCGGTATGGCAAGCTCCGGTCCCGCAGGAGGTGCTGGAGTTCATGTTGCAGGATGAAGCTCAGAAAATGCCGGAAGACGCCCCAGCTCCCCAGATCACCTACTAAGTGGGGGCTATTCGCTGCTTTTGTCCCACTTTTAACTAACTTGATTCGTGGCCAACAGAGGTCACCTCTCGTGCTCAGCACGAATCCAACCTAAAACAATGACATTAGGTGCAGTCAGACAATCATCACGCAAATCCTTAGCAGGCTGCGCAAAAATGCAGATTTTGAAGACTTAACGGCTCAGCTGAAGCCGAGCCCTTTCAAATCTCGCACTGAGTTAGATTTTTTCCGCAGCCGGTTAGGGGTGTGATTGTGCGGTAAGTCTCTTAAGCTCGTCGGAAGACGAACTCAACAGATTACGCAACACGGCAACTTCGGCGGTAATGGCGGTGTGCAGACTGGGATCGACGTCGGGTGCAAAAAGTGAAGAGTGATTGGACGGGAGCGGCACTCCTGCAGCTTTCGCCTGCGCGAACTTGTCGGGATAAGCCCCGCCGAGATTGAAATAGAAGCCGGGAATTCCCTGCTCGACAAACACAGAAAAGTCTTCCGATCCTGTCTTCGGCTGATCGATACTTACGTTGTCGTGACCCAGCGCAGCATCAAGAGGAGCGCGGAGCCGCTCGACGAGCGCTGGGTTGTTGTACACGGCATCGGTTTTTTCGTAATTGACGATAGAAGGCTCGCGGGGGGCACCGGCGCCCTCCGCTTCAGCTTTCGCGATCCGAGATATCGCAGCCAGCACCTGCTTGCGAATTTCCGGCTTGTAAGTGCGTACAGTCAATCCGAGTTCAGCCTGATCGGGAATGATGTTGTTCTTCGTGCCTGCGCGAACATATCCAACTGTAATAATTGCCAACTCCCCCGGCTTCACTTCGCGTGACGCAATCGTTTGCAAGGCGAGGATCGTTCGAGCGGCGATCACGATGGGATCGATGGTAGCTTCGGGCCGCGCGCCGTGTCCGCCTTTTCCATAGATTGTCAGGCGCAGAGAATCAGCGTTGGAATCGTAAATCCCGGGAACGATGGAAACGTGTCCCGCCGGGAGCTCATTGAAAACGTGCAGCGCAACCGCCACGTCCGGGCGCGGAAAGCGCGTGAACAGGCCATCCTTGACCATGCCGGTGGCGCCGCCAATAGTTTCTTCCGCCGGCTGGCCGATCAGCATCAATGTGCCGTGCCAGGTTTGTTTCGTGCGAGCCATGATCGCAGCTGTGCCGTACAGGGATGCCATATGAACATCGTGCCCGCAGGCGTGCATGACGGGAACGTCGACGCCGGAATCATCTTTGGTGCGGACTTTGCTGGCATAGGGAAGGCCAGTTTTCTCCTCGACGGGAAGCGCGTCCAACTCGGTGCGCAGCATGATGGTCGGGCCGGGTCCATTCTTCAGAAGGGCAACCATGCCGGTTCCTCCCACGTGCTCGGTGACGTCGTAGCCGAGAGCGCGAAGCTTGGCCGCCATCGTAGCGGCGGTTTGGACCTCGTGACCTGAGAGCTCCGGGTGCTGGTGAAGGTCGAGGTAAAGGGCGCGCGCGTCGGGGAAGACGGCGTCAACTTCATTCGCGGCGCTCTCTGCGAAGAGAGACACAGCGACGGCGGCAAGAGCGATCAGGAGCAAAATTCGCCTGACTGGAATCATGGGGCAACCTTCTTTCGCCCCTTCGGGGCTGTGCTTCTGGAACTGCTACCCGGGGCTTACGCCCCGGGCTATATTCTGGCGCCGCTTCGCGGCTGAAACACTTTATCAGGAAGGTGTGTTGTTCCGCCGCGACGGGGGTGAAAACTATTTCCGGGGTGGAGTATTCCCGGGTTGGAGTACAGCGCACAGTCGCATCGAACATCACTGCGTTTGCGCGCCTCTGCGGCTTCAGCGAGGGTATCAGGTCGAATGATTGTTGTCTCGCGATGCTACGGCTTCTTGGGCGCAGCCTCGATTACTGCTTTGAAGGCTGGTTTGGGCTCGTCGTTGCGATCAAACAGCAGCGGATAATCCGTGCGGCCGGGGATGGGCCAGCCGTTTCGCCAAGAACCCTTGTCGCTCACACCCCACAGAGTTACACGAGTGACTACTCCGCAGTGGCTGGCATAGGCATGAAACAGGTCACCGTAACGGGTTGCAAGTTGCTGCTGAACTGAGTCAGGCAATCCATCAGGATATGGATTCAGTTTCGGATTGGATGCGACTCTCAATGACGGATCGGCAGTCTGCTGGGGAGTGGGCCAAGGCAGAACCGTGACATCGAGTTCCGTGATCATGACTTTCATACCGAGCTTGTTGAAATCGTCGATGGTAGAACTGATCTGATCGGTGGTTGGCCCATCCAGATTCACGTGATCCTGCAAGCCAACGCCAGTAATGGGTACATGCTCGGCTTTGAGTTTTTTGACTAGCTCCAAGCCACCCTTGCGCTTGGCTTCGGTCTCGAGATTGTAGTCGTTGTAATAGAGCTGTGCGCCCGGATCGGCTTTGTGCGCGTATTCGAACGCTTTCTCGATGTAGTCGGGGCCAATGATGTTGAACCAGGGACTCTTGCGCAGGCTGCCGTCCTCGTCTATGACTTCGTTGACAACGTCCCAGCCGTTGACGCGTCCCTTGTATCGGCCGACTACGGTCATGATGTGGTCTTGCATGCGCTTCAGCAGGACTTTGCGGCTAACCGGATTTCCCTTCTCATCTTCGAATACCCACTTCGGCGTCTGATGATGCCAGACCAGGGTGTGGCCGATGACGAACATGTGGTTCTTCTGGCCGAAGTCGACGTACTGATCGGCGGGTGCGAAGTTGTAGGAATCGAGCTGGGGATGAATTGACTCCCACTTCAGAACGTTCTCGGGCGTGGTGCTATTGAACTGAGCCTTGATGAGCGCTGCTTCCTTCTCGTCTTTTTCGGTGAATTGGGACGGATTAAGCGCTGCACCAACCACGAAGCAGCCGTCGTAGGCCTGCTTCAGGGTGGGTTGTTGAGCAGTAGCGAATGAAGCGACTGCGATGATCAGAGCTGCCGAGATGAAATAGGTACGCATAATTTCCCCCAACTATTACGAAGTGGCTTGCGCATTCATAGTCGCGTATTTCTTCCGGCGTTCGGTCAAGTCGTCCTGAATCTTCGCATTCAGCGATTTGCTGATGGGATAAGCGAACAGGCAGACGATAACTAGAGCCAACAAAATCGCGGGAAAGATGCTCGATCCCAAGCGGATGCCGAGCAGGGCGCGATCACTCTGGGTGACGTTCGGCACGTAATCGTAGAACTTAAGGATTTGCGCGCTGAGCCATCCACCCAACCCGAGGCCTGCCTTCAGGGCAAACAGAATTCCGGCGAACATGAAGCCCGTCGCACGTCGGTAGTTCTTCCACTCGGAGTAGTCCGCGACATCAGCGATCATCACCCACAGGAGCGGAACCGTCGGGCCCCAGCCTATTGCCCAAAGAATACTCAACCAGAAAAGCATGGCGATGGATGACGGCGTAGCCCAGAATACCCATGCTGTGGCGATCGTCGTGACTGCGACGCCCGCGATGAACACAGCCTTTTTGCCGAAGCGGTCGGCGAGCGGCTTGGAGAAAATGATTCCGACGATTTGAACGATGCTGCCGACGACAAAGAACAAACTGAACGCGACGTCAGCGGCATTGGAACCATCGGGCTTGATCAGTAATCCGAAGGCGTTCAGTGTAGAAGCCCAAATCCCCGAAATGCTGGTTCCCTCAGCCAGGCCAAACTTGCCCAGAAATTCTCGAATTTGCCCGTGGTCAAGGTAGTAGGCAAATAGATAGTTCGACGAGCTACCGCGAACCACCAGCATGGTGAACACCATCAATGTAAGGACGAACATCACCACCCATGGGCCGCAACTGAAAACATCTTTTACATCGGCACCAATCGAATGCTTGTCTCCGGGCGGAGGCTGCACCCTTTCTTTGGTGCTGATAAACGTGATCAAATTCAGAATCACGATCAGCGATGCGAAGATCGCCATCGTGACCGCCCAACCCTTGGCAGAATTCCCTTGCCCCAGTTTCGCGACCAGCGGGAGTGGCAGTGCCTGGATGATGAACTGTCCGATCAGCGCTCCGACAAAACGGTAGCTTGCAATGCTGCTGCGTTCACTGGAGTCGGGCGTCATCACTCCCATTAGCGCGGAATAAGGAGTGTTGTTCGCCGAGTACATCATCATTAAAAGCGTGTAGGTGACGTAGGCGTACACCAGCTTGGCGCTCGGCCCGAAGTCGGGAGTGACATAGACGAGCCAGAAGATCACGCCAAATGGCAACGCGGTCCCGAGGATCCATGGTCGAAATTTCCCCCAGCGGCTCTGGGTGCGATCCGACAGACCGCCTACAAAGGGATCAACGACGGCGTCGGCGAGCCGGAGTACCAGAAACATGTAGCTGACCGCGCTCGCAGAAAGCCCTGCTGTGTCGGTATAGAAGCGGGTCTGGTACAGGATCATGGATTGAAAGAAGAAGTTGGTGGCGATGTCGCCCATCGCATAACCAATCTTTTCTTTCGTGGGAACGTGTTGAATGGTTTCGGGCATGGCGCCTCGTTTTGTAGTGATAGCTTTCAGCCATCAGCGTTCAGCCTTCAGTCAAAATCGATTTGCTTCTCCTGACGGCTTAGAGCTCATAGTGCGTCACTTCACTGTTAGCGTTACTTTTTGCAGATCTTCATCGCGGGACGAGTTGCCGACCATGATCGTGAACTCGCCCGGTTCGACCACGTATTCCATGTTGATGTCGTAGAACGCAAGCGAATCGGGCGTGATATCGAACGCGACTTTCTTCGTTTCACCCGGACGCAATGTTACCTTCTCGAAACCTTTCAGTTCCTTCACCGGTCGAGTGACGCTGCTGACGATGTCGCGAATGTACATCTGAACGACTTCAGAGCCTTCTCGCTTGCCGGTGTTGGTAATGTCGGCGAATACGCGCGTTAATCCATTGCGCTTGATCCTTGTCGTTTCGAGCCGGACATTCTTGATCGAAAAGGTCGTGTAGCTCAGGCCATAGCCGAAGGCGTAGAGCGGCGAGACATCGTCGAAGAGATATCCGCGGCGCGCGGACGGCTTGTAGTTGTAGAACGCGGGCAGATGTCCGACAGAACGCGGCACGCTAAGGGGCAGTTTCCCGCCGGGATTGACGTCTCCGAACAAGGCCTCGGCAACGGCGCGGCCGGTTTCCTGACCCAAGTACCAGCATTCGAAGATGACAGGCACATTTTGGGCGACGTAGTTGATGGAGAGCGGGCGACCATTAAAGAGGAAAACAATGACAGGCTTGCCTGTCGCGAGCATGGCTTTGACTAGTTCTTCCTGGCGGCCGATCAGGTCGAGCGTGGTGCAATCGCCCATATGGGTTCGTGCCCAAGCCTCGCGCGAAGTCTGCTCATTGCCGCCGATCGCGAGCACGATGACATCAGCCTGCTTGGCCACTTCGATTGCTTCGGCAATCTGGCGGCGATCCTCTTCCGGATCGCTGGGCACGACCGCATCTTCGCCCCAGGAGCCACCAATAGTGATCTTGCAACCTTCGCTGTAGAGGACTTTGGCGCGATTGCCGACGCGCTCTTTAATTCCATCGAGGACTGTGACGTTGTAACGCGGAACTCCGCTATAACCACCGAGCAGGCCCCGGTTCGCGTTCGGCCCGATAACAGCAATGGTCTTCAGATTCTCGAGACTTAGCGGCGCAATATTGTTCTCGTTCTTCAGCAAGGTGATGGCTTCACGCGCGCCTTGGAGTGCGATCTCGCGATTGGCGGTAGAACTCACAATGCGATCGGCTGCGTCGGGATCAACGTAGGGGTCCTCGAATAGTCCGAACTTGATTTTCCAATACAACAACGGCGCGACCAGTTCATCCAGTTGCGATTCTTTGAGCACGCGCTTCTTTACCAGCTCAACCAAATTCAGGTAGATATCTGGATCTGGCGCTTCAAGATTCACCCCGGCTTCGACGGCGAGACGTGCGGATTCCTTTTTGTCGGCGGCAACAAAGTGTCCGTGAGTGTCGGGCTTGTAGTTCAACTCCCAGAGGGCCCAGTAGTCGGAAATGATGAAACCTTTGAATCCCCACTCTTTGCGGAGCACATCTCGCAACAGCCATTTATTCGCGTGCGATGGGACGCCATCGATTTCGTTGTAAGACGCCATCACGCTAATGGCGCCAGCCTTTTTCAAGACTTCTTTAAAGGGATAAAAGAAGACCTCGCGCAGCACCCGCTCAGAAAGGTTGGCAGGAGCGCAGTTCATGCCAGATTCCGGCTGACCGTGTCCGGTGAAATGCTTCAGGGTTGCGATTACGTGCTTGCGATCATGAAAGCTGGCATCGCCCTGAAAGCCGCGCACGGCGGCAATTCCCATGCGAGAAACGAGATAGGGATCTTCGCCGTAAGTTTCTTCGCAACGGCCCCAGCGGGGATCGCGAACCACGTCCACTACAGGAGTGAGAACGTGATGCGCGCCACGAACGCGTGCTTCTTCAGCGGTCATGGCAAAGAGGCGCTCGACGAGGGCGGGGTTGAAGGTGCCAGCCAACGCGATTGGCTGGGGAAAGTTGGTCCCATCGATGGCCCAATGTCCATGCAGGCATTCTTCATGGAACATCACCGGAATTCCCAAGCGGGAGTTTTCCACGAAGAACTTCTGAGTGGTATTGGTGAGTTCCGCCATCTGGCGCGCGTTCTTGCCTTTGCCGGCGTCACTGGGACGGGAAACTTGGCCGATCCCATTTCCCTTCTTGAATGCAACCTTGGCCTTTGCTGCATCGAAGTCACCATCGTCATTGAGCATGGTGTTGGGCCGCTCACGCCAGATGCAGACCATCTGGGCAGCTTTTTCTTCCAGCGTCATCCGCGACAGCAGATCGCGAACACGCTTTTCCGGCGACAACCTGGGATTGCGATACGGCAGGAGACTCGCTGACTTCGCTTTGGCTGGTTTCTTGCTCGCTGCAGACCTGCTGTAAGCCACTTACGATCTCCTTCGTATGGAAAACGGGTGTGGGTGGAACCGAGCGCACGATCTCCGGCCCAGAGCTATCCGGGTTGCGGTTGATTTTGTTAGAGACGCGAACTATATCACAGCGACACACGAATCCATCGTGATATCGGTCACGCTGGAATCTGCACTGACAGCCCCTATTTTGGTAGTGTTGCTTGCCCCTTGACTACAAACTTGCCGGTTTGAACCGCCTCAGTTTCACCCGGCTGCGTGCTCCCAACAGAGGCGGTATATTCGCCAGGAACGATTACGCGATTCCCTTTTGCATCAACCTGTCCCAATGAGCGCGGACTGATGCTGAGGCTGACATGCGTCGAGTCATTCGGATTCAAGTGAATGCGCTTGAATGCGGCGAGTTCACGAATCGGAGTCTCGAATCCCTTTGGTTGGGTGATGTAAAGCTCGACCACTTCGTCCCCCGCCACGCTGCCGGCGTTCTTCACGTCCACCTCAACCGATGCAGGATCGCCAGCCTTCACGCTGGTCGGGAGCTTCAGTCCGCTGTAGTCGAATTTCGTGTAGCTAAGACCGAAGCCGAAACCGTAAAGCGGTTTGCCCGAAAAATATCTGTAGGTCCGGTTCTTCATCGAATACTCGGTGAAATCGGGCACCTGGCTCAACGATGAATAGAACGTCAGTGGCAGACGGCCACCGGGGTTATTGTCGCCGGCCAGCGTCTCCGCGATCGCGGTGCCACCTTCGGCCCCGGGATACCAAGCCTCGAGAATCGCGTTAGCGTGTTCCTGCGCCCAGTTGACGGCCAGTGCGCTTCCGTTCTGCAAAACAACGATTAGCGGCTTACCAGTCGCGCCCAGCGCCTTGAGCAGGTCTTCTTGAGCAGCGGGCAGATCAATGCTCGTGCGATCGCCACCACTGAAGCCCTCCAGTTTCACCGGCATTTCCTCGCCTTCCAGGGATGGCGAGAGACCAACGGTCGCCACAATTACGTCGGCATCCTTAGCAACGCGAACCGCCTCATCACGAAGTGCGTCAGCCGGCGCTTGCCACGA
>Ga0157369_10007492_pt1 | contig 12561 bp, 15 predicted proteins | sample C25metaG_FD_113461 | JGI IMG/M metagenome (GOLD analysis project Ga0157369, IMG submission 113461) | Corn rhizosphere microbial communities from Kellogg Biological Station, Michigan, USA - C2-5 metaG | ecosystem: Host-associated > Plants > Roots > Rhizosphere > Soil | place: USA: Michigan...
ACCGAGCGGAGGTGGTCGGCGACCTGGTCGGCGTGGCGCCGCAGGTGCTCGCCGAGCGTCTGCATGACGGTGCGGACCCGCGGCTCGTGCCTCAGTCGCTCGTGGCAGAGGAGCCAGAGGTCGCGGCCGGCATAGGCGCCGCCCGGAAAGCAGCGCACCAACCTCTCGTCGAGCTCGGCGATGATGCAGGGGAGGGCGGCGATGCCGAGGCCCGAGCGGACCGCGGCGAGCAGCCCGGTGACGCTGCCGTGCTGCATTGCCACGGCGCCGTCGAGGCCGTTCTCGCGCAGCCACAGGGCGTAATAGCGGCTGACCTGGCCCTCGCCGCCGACGCTGATCAGCGGGTGGTCGGCAAGCTCCTCGCGGCGCGCCGGCGCGCCGTTCGCCGAAGCATAGTCCCGGCTGCAATAGACGCTCCAATGGTCGGGGCCGAGGCGGCGGCCGACCAGCGCCGGCTGCGCGCCGTGGGGAAGGGCGCGGATGGCGACGTCGGCGGCGCCGGCCTCGAGGTCGCGAAGCGCCTCGCTTCCGTCGACCTCGATCAGGATCTCGGGATGGGCGTCGTGGAGCGCGCGCAGCACCGGCGGAAGCAGCTCGAGCGCGATCGCCTGCTCGGCGGTCACGCGCACCGTGCCGCCCGCGGAGCGGCGGCGGGCTGCGGCGCTTTCGCCGAGCGCCTCGGCCGCGCGTGCAATGCCTTCCGCGTCCGGCACCAACGCCTCTCCCGCCGGAGTGAGCGCATAGCCGGCGCGGCGGCGCTCGAAGAGGGTGAGGCCGAGCGACTCCTCGAAAGCGGCGATCCGCCGCGCCACCGTCGTCTGGCTGACCCGCAGCCGCCGCCCTGCGGCGAGCGTGCTCCCCGTCTCGGCGACGGCGAGGAAGTAGCGGACATCCCCCCAGTCGAACATGCCGGCATTCTGCATTTATGCAGATGGGGAAAGCAACATCGTTGTTACCGCTGCCGCTCCTGGCGGAGGTAAAGGGGCGCCACGTCGGCCGACGGTCATCTCAATCAACAGGAGACCGTCATGAACAAAATGATCTTCATCGCCGCGCTTGCGGCGGCAAGCTCCGCCTTTTCGCCCGTACAGGGCCAGAGCGGCGACACCCGCACCGCGCGCATCGCGGTGGCGAGCCTCGACCTCGGCACGCAGGCCGGCGTCAAGGCGCTCGACCGCCGGATCCTCCACGCCGCCTCCGAGCTGTGCGGAGCGCCGTCCGCGGCGGACCCGCATGGCGGCCGCGCCTATCGCCGCTGCGTGGAGGAGGCCGTCAGGGGCGCCGCCCCCGCCCGCCAGCGCGCCATCGCGCTTGCCCGCGAGCCCGAGCTCGTGGCGGCGGCGAGCCGGTGAGTGGAAGAAGGGAAGGGCTTCGACAGGCTCAGCCCGAACGGGGCTCTTCCCCTGAAACGCCCTCCGCGTCTCCGCGCGAACCCTATTTGAAATTGTCCGCGTAGCTCTGGAGGCGGAGCTTCTTCGCTGGGGGGGCGGGGATGACATGGTAGGAGAGGCCGCGCCGTTCGGCATAGGCTTTGGCGGCGTCGAGGGTCGGGAAGCCGATCGTCACCTGGCTCTGCGGATCGCCGCCGCCGGACCAGCCGGTCAGCGGGTCCGGGCTGTGCGGGCGGTGGTTCTCGAACTGGAGGATCCACTCGCCGGCGCGCGCCTGGCCCGACTGCATCGCATTCTTCGACCGCTGGAAGATCCGCGCCGACGCCATGTTCCACCTGCTCCTTCGTGCCGCCGGGGCGATGCCCCAGCGGCGCGCGCAAATCAACGCCTGCGCGCGTCGGCCTTCTTGGTGCGAAGCGTCGGATCGGCCGCGGCGGGGTCGTCCGGCCAGGGATGCTTGGGGTAGCGCCCTCGCATTTCCTTCGCGACGGCAGCCCAGCTTCCCGCCCAGAAACCCGGGAGGTCGCGTGTCGTCTGGATCGGGCGGCCGGCCGGCGAGGTGAGGCTGAGGACGAGCGGGACCGTGCCGCCGGCGATCGCGGGATGCTCCGAGAGGCCGAACAAGGCCTGCACGCGCGCGGTCACCGTCGGCCCGGCCTCCGCCTCATAGTCGATCGCATGGCTGCTTCCGGCCGGCGTCTCGAAGGCGTGCGGCGCGAGCCGGTCGACCGTCTGGCGCCCGTCCCAGCCGAGCAGCGCATCGAGCGTTCCGGAGAGCGCTCCCGGGTCGATCGAGCGCAGGCTCGATTGGCCCGCCACGACCGGGGGCAGCCAGTCGTCGAGCGCGGCAAGGAGCGCTTCGTCGGACAGGTCGGCGAGCGAAGGATCGACGCGCCGCGCGAACGCCGTGCGGCGGCGGAGCGAGCGGGCGGAGTCGCTCCAGGGGAGCAGGTCGAGGCCGTGGGCGCGCACGCCTTCGATGAGGGCGGCGGCGATCTCCTCGCCCGAGGCTTTGGCGTCGCGGCCTTCGGAGAGGGTGATCGCACCGAGCCGCCGCCCGCTTCGGGCGCGCACGGTTCCGGTGGCGGGATCGAAGCTCATCTGCGCCCCCGTCTCGATCCCCCCGGCGAAGAGGGCGAGGACGTCCGCTTCCTCGAGCGCGGCGGCCGAGAGGATGCGGGCGCCGGCTGCCGTCCCGGACACTTCCGCGACCGCGAGCCACTCGGCGCGCGCCAGCGGCGAGGCAGGGTCGAGCCGGAAGCCGCGCCCGCCGACAGACAGCCAGTCCTCGCCCGAGGCGGAGCGGCGCCGGGCGACGCGGTCGGGGAAGGCGAGGGCGACGGACAGTCCCACGTCATTCCCGCGAAAGCGGGAATCCAGATCGGCCTCCGAGCGGGCGCGGGCGCCGTCTGGATTCCCGCTTTCGCGGGAATGACGGGTGAGCTGAAGCCAGCGCCGCGCGAGGCCGCGGGCCGCTTCGGCGCGCGGTCCTCGCTCGCCGCGCCAGCGCCTGAGGCGCAGCTCGAGGTCCACGTCCTGGCCGCCGAGCCCGCGCTCGGAGAGGAGGACCGCGACCTCGGCTGCCGTCGCGCCCCAGCCGCGCGTCCCGGCCTCCACCAGCATGTGGGCGAGGCGCGGCGGGAGGGGGAGGGCGGCGATGGCAAGGCCGTGGGCGGTGGGGCGGCCGTCCGCCTCGATCGCGCCGAGCGAAAGGAGGCGGCGCTTCGCCTCGGCCACAGCCGCGGCGGGCGGCGGGTCGAGCCAGCGCAGCTGGCGCGGGTCCGCGACGCCCCAGAGGGCGCAGTCGAGAACGAGGGCGGAGAGGTCGGCCTCGAGGATTTCGGGCGGGTCGAAGCGGGGAAGGGCTGCGGTCGCGGCCTCCTCCCACAGGCGGTAGACGATGCCCGGCGCCTGGCGGCCGGCGCGGCCCGCCCGCTGGGTCACCGCGGCCTGGCTGGCGCGTTCGGTGAGGAGGCGGGTGATGCCGGCGGCGCGATCGTAACGCGGCCGGCGGGCGAGGCCGGAATCGACGACCACGCGCACGCCGTCGAGGGTGAGGCTGGTCTCCGCGATCGAGGTCGCGAGGACGAGCTTGCGCACGCCGGGCGGCGGCGCGGCGATGGCGGCGCGCTGCTCGCGCGGGTCGAGGCTCCCGTGGAGGCGGTGGAGCTCGGCGCCGGCGGGGAGCGGCGCGAGGCGCTCGGCGGTCCGCTCGATCTCGGCCACTCCGGGCAGGAAGGCGAGGATGCCGCCCTCCGTCTCGGCGAGGGCGCGGCGGACGGCGGCGGCCATCTCGTCCTCGACGCGCTTCTCCGCCGAGCGGCCGAGGTGGCGCAGCTCGATGGGATGGGAGCGGCCCTCGCTCGCGATCACCGGCGCGTCGTCCATGAGCGCGGCGAAGCGCTCTCCGTCGAGGGTCGCCGACATGGCGAGGAGGCGCAGGTCGGGCCTCAGCGCCGCCTGCGCGTCGAGTGCGAGGGCGAGGCCGAAATCGCTGTCGAGGCTGCGCTCGTGCACCTCGTCGAAGAGGACCGCGGAGACGCCGGCGAGCTCCGGGTCGGCCTGGATCCGGTTCCGGAAGATGCCCTCGGTGAGAACGAGGATGCGGGTGCGGGCGGAGCGCTTCGTGTCCAGCCGCGTCGCATAGCCGATCGTCTCGCCCACCCGCTCGCCGGCAAGCTCCGCCATCCGCTCGGCGGCGGCGCGTGCGGCGAGGCGGCGGGGCGAGAGCAGCAGGATCTCGCCCGTGCGCCAGGGCTCGGCGAGGAGGGCAGGGGCGACGGCGGTGGTCTTGCCCGCCCCCGGCGGCGCGACGAGCACGGCCGAGGAGCGCGCGCGGAGAGCGGCGAGCAGGTCCGGGAGGACGGCGTGGATGGGGAGGGTCACGCGGACCGTATCGCCCAATCCGTCATTCCCGCGAAAGCGGGAATCCCGCTCCTTTTCGTTCTGCGGCCTTGTCTGAGCGGGACCCCCGCCTTCGCGGGGGTGACGCCCTGTGCTTTCACCTGAAGGCTAATAAGCGCGGGCGATGGCGAACTCGACCGCTTCTGTCAGCGCCGCCTTGGCCTTGCCGGCGGGAAAGGGGCCGAGGGCGTCGATGGCGCGCTGGCCGTAGGTGCGGGCGCGGGCGAGCGTATCATCGAGCGCGCCGCTTGCGCTCAGTAGGCGGGTGGCCTCGGCGAGGGCGGAATCGTCGCTTTTTCCCTCCTCGATCGCGGCGCGCCAGAAGCGGCGGTCCGCGTCGGAGCCGCGGGCGTAGGCGAGGATGACGGGGAGCGTGACCTTGCCGTCGCGGAAATCGTCGCCGGCGTCCTTCCCCATCACCGCTTCGTCGGAGGCGTAGTCGATCGCGTCGTCGACCAGCTGGAAGGCGATGCCGAGGTTGCGCCCGTAGCTGTCGAGCGCCTCCTCGATCCGCTCGTCGCGTTCGGCGACGACGGCGGCGATCCGGCAGGCGGCGGCGAACAGCGCGGCGGTCTTGGCGCCGATGATCGCGAGATAATGGTCCTCGCCCGTCTCGACCCTCCGCTGGGCGGTGAGCTGGTCGACCTCGCCCTCGGCAATGATCGCCGAGGCGCGGGAGAGAATCCTGAGGACCCGCAGCGAGCCGTCCTCGACCATCAGCTCGAAGGCGCGCGAGAAGAGGAAATCGCCGACCAGCACGCTCGCCGGATTGCCCCAGATGACGTTGGCGGTGCGGCGCCCCCGCCTGAGGCCGGAGCCGTCGACCACGTCGTCGTGGAGGAGGGTGGCGGTGTGGATGAACTCCACCGCCGCGGCGAGCTTGTGGTGGCGCGAGCCCGAATAGTCGAGCAGCCGCGCGCAGGCGAGGGTGAGCATCGGCCGCATCCGTTTGCCGCCGCCGGCGATGAGGTGGCCTGCGAGCTCGGGGATCAAGGCGACGGGGCTCTGCATCCGCTCGAGGATGACGGAATTAACGTGGTTGAGGTCGGCGGCGACGAGCTGGATCATCGGCTCGAGCGAGGGCGTCCGCGCCGGGCCGATGCTGTGGAGGGTGGCGCTCATGTCATGGCGCCTCTGCGATGCAGGCGAACGAAAGGCAAGGGCCGTCCCGCCTTCGCAGTCAGGCGCAGAGCGGCAGCTTGAGGCGGGCGAGGAGGCCGCCCAAGTCCTCGCTTTCCTCAAGGCCGACCGACCCGCCGTAAATCTGGGCGACGTCGCGGACGATGGCGAGGCCGAGGCCGGTGCCGGGCTTCTCCGTGTCGAGGCGCGCGCCGCGGTCGAAGATGGCCGTGCGCTCGCTCTCGGGGATGCCGCGGCCGTCGTCCTCGACCTCGATCTCGACGCATTCCGGCGTCGTCCTCACCGTCACGAACACGCGGCCGCCGCCATATTTCGCGGCGTTCTCGATCAAGTTGCCGACCATCTCGTCGAGGTCCTGCCGCTCGACCCGGACCGAGGCGGTGCGGTCGCCGGCGAGGTCGACGGTGACGTTCTCGTAGAGGCGGGTGACGGCGCGCTCGACCGATTCGAGCGACGGCCACACCTCGGCGCGCGCCTGGGCGGAGGCGCGGCGGCCGATGGCGCGGGCGCGGGCGAGGTGGTGGTCGACCTGGCGGCGCATCGTCGTCGCCTCGCGGCAGACGGTATCGGCCAGGTCGGGCGCCTTGGCGGTGGCGGCGTTGGTGATGACGGTGAGCGGGGTCTTCAGCGCGTGGGCGAGGTTGCCGGCATGGCGCCGCGCCTCCTCGGCCTGCTTCTCGTTATGCTCGAGGAGGGCGTTCAATTCCTCGGTCAGCGGCTCGATCTCGCGCGGGAAGCGCTCCTCGATCCGCGAGCTCGCGCCGGAGCGGATCGCGGCGATGGCGCGGCGAACGCGGCGCAGCGGCCAGAGACCGTAAAAGGCCTGGAGGACGGCGAGCACGACGAGGCCGAGGCCGAGGATCGCGAAGCTTCGGATCATCGTCTTGCGGACGACGGAGATCTGGGCGTCGAGCTCCTCGCGGCTCTGGGCGACCTGGAAGCGCCAGCGCAGAAGCGAGCCGGGCAGCCGCACGTCGCGCTCCATCACCCGCAACTTCTCCTCGCCGAATTCGGCGCTGTCGTAGATGTGGATGCCGTAATCGTTGTGGGCGGTGACGACCTTGAGGCGCCGGTCCCACAGCGAGCGCGAGGGAAGGTCGAGGTCCGGCCGCGCCGGGGCGCCTTTCTCCCGGACCGCGCTGATCTGGAAATAGGCGCCAGAATTGGGCTCGAGGAAGCGCTGGTCGGCGGGCGGGCGGTTCAGATAGGCCTCGCCGTCGGGGCCGATCTCGGCCGAGGCGATGAGGGCGGTCAGAACGTAGCTGATCTGCGCGTCGAAATTGCGGGTGAGCGCGCCGGTCAGCACCCGGTCGAGCGCGTAGCCGCCGGCGCCGAGCAGCACCAGGATCCACGCCGCCGAGACGAAGATCATGCGGCGGGTGAGCGAACCGCCGCCGCGGCGGCGCCTGCCGGCGAGGGCCATTGCTACCCCCCGCGCCGCTCGCGCCGCCGGCTCAACCCCGCGGCTCTTCCAGCGAGTAGCCGAGGCCGCGGATGGTGGTGATGACGTCGGGTCCGAGCTTCTTGCGGATGCGGGTGACGAACACCTCGATCGTGTTCGAATCGCGGTCGAAATCCTGGTCGTAGATATGCTCGATCAGCTCGGTCCGGCTTACCACCTTGCCCTTGTGGTGCATGAGGTAGGAGAGAAGCTTGTACTCCTGGGCGGTGAGCTTCACCGGCTCGCCGTCGAGGGTGACCTTGCCCGAGCGGGTGTCGAGCCGGACGTCGCCGGCGGTGAGCTCCGACGAAGCGTTGCCCGAGGCGCGGCGGATGAGGGCGCGCAGCCGCGCGATCAGCTCCTCGGTCTGGAAGGGCTTGGCGAGATAGTCGTCGGCGCCGGCGTCGAGCCCCGCGACCTTGTCGGACCAGCTGTCGCGCGCGGTCAGAACGAGGACGGGCATCGTCTTGCCCTCCTTGCGCCAGCGGTCGAGCACGGTGAGGCCGTCGATCTCGGGAAGGCCGAGGTCGAGCACGATCGCGTCGTAGCTTTCGGTGGAGCCGAGATAATGGCCGTCCTCGCCGTCGGTGGCGAGGTCGACCGCATAGCCGGCGCCCTCCAGCGTGGCGCGCAGCTGGCGGCCGAGATTGGGCTCGTCCTCGACGATCAGAACTCGCATCGCATTCCCCTCTCGATGAACGGGCACGGATTTACCGCCCAACCGCCGCCGAACGCCAATGGTTTCATTGCGCAGCCGTTAGAGACTCGGGCGACGCTTCGCTCAGAAGCCGGAGCGGCCGACGATCTCGCCGCTGCGCGCGTCGACGTCGATCCACACCACCTGCGGCCCGCGCATGAACTTGAGGCGATAGCGGCCCGATGCCGCCTGCAGCTCGGGGCCGAGATAGTCGAAGCCGCGCATGTGCGGCACGATCCGGTTCTCGATCGCCCGAAGCGGCATGAATCGGCCCTGCTGAGTGCCGCGGAAGGCCTCGTCCTGCTCGCGGTCGCGGGGCGGGTGAAGCGCCGCGGCCGCCGGCACCGCCGCGGTCAGCGACAGCGTCAGCAGGAGGGGAAGCTTGATCATGATGTACTCGTTACGCATGCAGGCCGAATAGGGAAGGCCCATTGAATAGGCCATGAATGCCGCCGGCGGCGCCGCAAGGAACCTTTGCGCCGCTTTCCGCTTGGCACGGCAGGGCCTTTCGGGAGGAGAGCGGATGCTGAAGGTTGCGGCGATCGGGGCGGGCGCGGCGCTGCTTCTCGCCGGCTGCGCGGCCGGCCCGGGCGCGGCGCCCGCGCCCGCGGCGGCGCCGCCCGCTCCGGCCCCCATCGTCGCGGCGCCCGAGCCGACGCCGCCGGCGCCTCCACAGGTGCGCGCTTGGGAAGATCAGCCGCTCACCCCCGGCGACTGGCGATATGCGGCGGGACCGCCCGCGGCCGCCGGCTATGGAGAGGGGCCGGTCCGCTTCTCGATCCGTTGCGATCCGGGCCGAGGCCAGGTTCTCCTTGCGCGCCCCGGCGCTGTCGGCATGCTGACCATCCGCACCAGCTTCGGCAGCCGCGACCTGGCGCTCCCGCCGCAGGGCGAGCTCGTCCTCCCGGCGAGTGATCCATTCCTCGACGACATGGTCTTCAGCCGCGGGCGGGTCGCCGTCGAGGCGCCGGGCCAGCCGCCGCTGATCCTCCCCACCTGGCCCGAGCCGGCGCGGGTGATCGAGGAGTGCCGGCCCTAGCGCCCGGCGCGCGCCGGCGGGGCGAGCTGGTCGGCGATGTGGCGGGCGAAGGCGGAGGCGAGCTTTTCGCGGACGCCGCCGCCGCGCAGCGCGACGCCGATGAGGCCGGGGCTGCGCTGGTCGACGTCGACGTAGAAGCTGCCGAGCGCGTCGCCCGTGCGGGCGTCGACGACCTTCACCTGGCCGGCAAGCCGGTCCCGCCCGCCGATGAAGGCGCCGCCAAGGTCGGGTACGCTGAGCTGGTCGAGCTCGATCTCGATCGTCAGCGCCCGCCCGTCGCGAAGGCCGCGCGCGGCGGCGGCGTCCTTCACGGCCTGGACCAGCATCGGCGCGAACTTCATGCCGGCATAGCCTTCGCGGCCCGGCTTCAGCTTCTCGTCCGACGCGGCGGCGGCCGCCTTCGGCGAGGCGGCGAGGCTGAGCTCGACCGCATGGACATAGGCCCCGCCGCGGACCGACGCGGCGACCGGCTGCATCGTCTCGACGACCGGATGGGCGCAGGCCGAGACGAGGGCAAGCAGAGCGAGGAGGAGGGTCCGCATCGGGCGCAGCTTCTGGAGTGAAGGGCCGCCGTCGGGGGCGCTTCGGAAGGCGGGAATCTTATCCACAAAAAAGTTCAAAACAAGCCTTGCGGGGCGATTCACGATGATTCATCCTGCCCTTGCCATCAACAAGCGAAAGGAGGTGATCCGATGTCTCATGGTTCAGCAGTGAGGTCGGTTCTGCTCGTTCGGGAGATGAAGGCCTAGCCTTCGCGTAGGTCTCCCGGGCTGGAGCTTCCGGCCGCTGACCATGTTCGGAGGGTCGTCGCGCCAAGGCGCGGCGGCCCTTCAACTTGTCCGGAGCCTCATTGCCAGGGACCGCGCGCCTTGCCGCGCCCGCGCAGGCCTGATTAGGCTCGAAGGATGATCGTACCCGACGCGCGCGTCACGCCCGACGACGTCCGCTGCCATTATGACGAGCTCGACATCGCCTATCGGCGCATCTGGGGCGAGCATGTTCATCACGGCTATTGGAAGACGGGGCGCGAGACGCCCGCCGAGGCGGCGGAGGCGCTGACGGCGCTGGTGGGGGAGCGGCTCGGCGTCCGCACCGGGCAGAGGCTGGTCGACATCGGCTGCGGCTATGGCGGCACCGCCGCCTGCTTCGCGCGGGCCGGGGCGGCGGTGACCGGCTTCACCCTGTCGCCCGCCCAGGCGGCGGTGGCGCGGGCGCGGCCGGAGGCGGGGCTCGACGTCCACGTTCGCGACTGGCTCGACAACGGCCTCCCCGCCGGCGCCTTCGACGGCGCCTATGCGATCGAGAGCAGCGAGCACATGGCCGACAAGCCGCGCGTCTTCGTCGAGGCGGCGCGGGTGCTGAAGCCCGGCGGGCGGCTCGTCGTCTGCGCCTGGCTCGAGGGGGAGGGCGCCCGGAACTGGGAGGTCCGCCACCTGCTCGAGCCGATCTGCCGCGAGGGGCGGCTGCCGGGCATGGGCAGCCGCCGCGACTATGAGGAGATGGCGGCGGCGGCGGGCTTCTCCCTCCTCTCCTATGAGGACATCAGCCGCGAGGTCCGGCGCACCTGGACCATCTGCGCGCGCCGCTTCCTCGGCCGGCTTGTCACCGACGCGGAGATCCGCCGCCTGGCCTTCGCCCGCGCCACGCGGAGCCGCGACTTCATCCTCAGCCTGCCCCGGCTGATCCTGGCGCTCCGCACCGGCGCGATGCGCTACGGCGTGTTCGCTTGGGAGAAACGCTAGCGCACGCGGGTCCAGCGGCGGGATTCGCAGATGAAGAGGACGCAGCCGGTCACCTTCAGGGAGCCGTCCGGGTTGAGCGCCAGGGTCGAGCGGTAGCTCTTGCCGCTTTCGGGATCGTAGGCGCGGCCGTTCTTCCAGATCGCGCCCGAGCGCTCGAAGCCGGTCAGCACCTGCAGGCCCACGAACGGACGGTTGCGGAGCGCCGGGTCGGGATTGTGGATGTCGGTCCTGGGCGTGCCGGGCGCGCGGTCGAGCACCTTGACGATCGTGCCGCACAGCCGCGGCCCGCACGGCGCGATCCTGACGAGTCCCTTGCGGTCATCGTTCAGCCACAGGCCCTCGATAGTCGGCTGGGGCGCGCCCGCCGCGGCGAGGGCGAGGAGGAGCGGAAGCATGGCGCGAGCCTAGGCCCCGCCCCGCCGCCGATCAATGCGCTGCCGCCCCTACTGGCCCTGGTTGAGGAGGATCACCGGACCGACGTCGATCACCTGCTTGGCGTTGGCGAGATGAATAGTCACCTTGAGCTTGCCGGCCGGATAATTCCTGTCGGCCTTGCCCTTCACCTGGATCAGCTTCCACTCCGGGCCGACCTCCACCGCTTCGTGGAAGATCGGAGTCCAGGGCGAGTCGGCGAGCTGGACGCCGGCGAAGGGGAGGGTGGTGGTGGTCGCGCCGTTGTCGCCCTTCTCGAGCCGGGCATAGAAAGCGAGGAGCAGGGCGTCGCCGGCCTTGACCGGCTTCTTCACGGGGCTGGCGAGGGCGGTGTCCCACGGATTGGCCCCCTTGCGGGCCACCTGGATACGAAGCGCCTTGCCGCCCTGGACCGCCGCGTCGTCGCGAAGCGCCGCCTTGCCGCCGGTCACCTCCGGCGCGCCCGGGTCGTTGGCGATCTTCGATGCGAGGTCGCTGCCCTGCTGCGCCGGAGCGGCCACGGGCGCGGCGAGGCAGAGAAGCACGGCGGCTGCCGAGGCGATGACTTTCATGATGCTCTCCCCCTGAGTCGTAGCAGGGGGAGGAGACATCAGTCTGTTAGCGCTATCAAGAGCAAAAAGGCTCAGGTGGCGGCGCTCATGCTCTTGTGGAGCTGCTCCCACTGGGTCCGTCCTTCGCGGACGCTGTCGTAGCAGGAGCGGATCAGCTCCTGCGTCTCCGGTGACAAGCCGGTGTCGTTGAGCGCCGCCTGCCATTTGTTGTCGAGATAGGATTCGCCGCGGTCGACCTCCGCGATCACGGCCTCGTCGTCGCTGCCCGTCACCTTGTCGCGGAGCGACAGGAACTGGCGGTGCATGGCGGCGAGGATGCCGCCGTCATGCTCGGGCTCGCCGCCGAGCTGGCGGACCCGGTCGCGCAATTTCGTCACGACCTGCTCGCGGTCCTGCGCCCAGCTCCGGAAGCTTTCGCTGAAGCGCTGGTTGGTCGCCTCGTTGGCCGAGTGGCGATAGCCGTCGACGCTGTCGATCGTCGTTTCGATGAGGCTGTTGAGGACGCTGATGTCGTGGCTCTGGTCGAACATGTACTCGCTCCTGTGTGGGGGACGGCGGCTCAACGCACGGCGCCGCCCGTCGGGTGCCCGCGCCCGGCGCGGGAACGCCTCCGTCCGGCGCGACGTTGGGAGGGCGAAAGGAGCGTCTTCCCATGGCCGAGAGCGAACGCGGCAAGCCTGCAAGCTTCGACTCCAGGACCGGCGAGGTCCATGGCAGCGGCTCGGGTGCGGGCGGCGGCGGCAATCCGAACGAGGATTATGACCAGGATCCGGCGGGCGGCGGCGGTGAAGAGGAGATCGGCGGGCCGCATCCCCTGAAGGAGAGCGTCGACCGTCCGATCGACCCGGACGAGGGGGTGTGACCATGGCGGACGAAGGCAAGGGCCACCCGCTCCCCGCCAGCGACGAGGCGCGCCACAACGAAATTCCGGAGCCGCTCGAGGCGGAGAAGGGGCGCGGCGACGATTCGAAGCCCGTGACCACGCCCGGGCGCGTGGCCGTGAACCCGGACGGCGAGCGCTACCGCTACGACGATGCCGGCCGGGGCGAGAAGATCGACGAGGAGAAAGAGTGATGAGCGACGACAAGAGCGGCATGAGCGGCAGCGACCTCCAGCAGTCCCAGTCCGGAGGCGGCTCCGGCGACTATGGCGGCAACCGGGACCAGGCGCAGCGCTCCGGCCAGCAGGGCGGCGGCGCGCGCTCGGCCGACATGTCGAATGCCG
>Ga0157369_10007493_pt1 | contig 12561 bp, 15 predicted proteins | sample C25metaG_FD_113461 | JGI IMG/M metagenome (GOLD analysis project Ga0157369, IMG submission 113461) | Corn rhizosphere microbial communities from Kellogg Biological Station, Michigan, USA - C2-5 metaG | ecosystem: Host-associated > Plants > Roots > Rhizosphere > Soil | place: USA: Michigan...
AAGAAATGGACGATGCCGATCCGCGACTGGAAGGCCGCCTTGAACCGCTTTACGATCCAGTTCGAGGGGCGACTTCCTCAGCAGTAATTCAAATCCCGGTTACACAAAATTCTGCACACCCTCGGCACCGGTGCCAAAGGCCGTTCCTTGCGGCCCCTTGAGCACTTCGACTCGGTCGACGTCGAACGTATCAATGTCGGGCGTGGCGAGATTGAAATAGGCTTCGGTCAACGGTATGCCGTCGATGTAGATACCCGTCGTCTGCTGGCCTTGGTCGATCGCCGTCGTCGTTGCGATGCCTCGAATGGTGATGTTCGAAAGGCCCGGATTCATTGGCGCGAAGGAAACGCCTGGCACGGTTCCGAGGTAGTCCTTCATGCTGTTGGCGCCGATCTGATCCAATGCCGCACCCGTCATGGGGGTAATGGATCCTGCATATTGGTCATAGGCTTCGGTGCGCAAGTTACCCGTAACCGTCACCGATGCAAGGTTCGTGGCGACCTCTTTCCCGCTGGATTTACTTGCCCTCGGCCGCTTGTCCGTCGGTGGAGGTGGCGTCTTCCGAATGGCCACCAAGTTGTGGCCGACCAAGCCCCACTCCAGTCCGCTACCCGCCAGCAGCTTCTTCAGCGCCTCGCGCCATGTCAGTTGGCCGTTAATGCCTGATGTGGTTTTGCCTTGCACCAGTTCTGGCGCGTACACAATCTGCAAGTGGCTCTGGGCGGCCAACTGATTGAGCGCATCACCCAGCTCTCCCGCTGCGATGCTGAATTGCTGCGGCGCCACGCTTTCGGCCCGCGCTTGTTGCGCTTGAGCCGGGAAATCCGCAGTCAGTGCGGCCAATGCAGCGAATAGACCCACGTACAACTGATGCCGTGGGAAGCTCCGCTTCATACGCGTGTTCTTCTTGGAACCAGCCTTCATGTGCTCTCCCCCACTGGATAGGTGACCGGCCGCCGATGTCACCCTTGGTGCAACGAACACCGGGCCGTCACGTACCTGTAATGCGAGAGAGGGGAGGAGACCCTACCGTAGGAGAGGAAATTTCTTGCCGGCACTATCTCCGGTATTGCCATGAGAAAACGCAGGCCAAGGCGACCTATCGGCGAGTCAACACGATCTCGTTGGCAGCGGGTCGTGCATCGGCATGAATTGCCCACCCGTACTCCAAAGCCAGGGCAAGCGATTTCTGATCACCAGCCTTGAACACGCCACTGATCGATGTGGTGCCGAGACTTGGATCTCCCAAACGCAGCTTGGTGCTGGAATAGCGGTTCATTTCCACGAGTACGGCCGTCAACGGCCATCCTTTGATGACCAAGTTCCCTTGAGTCCAGCCACGCAAGCTGCTCAATTCCGCATCGGAAACCGCATGGGGCGCGCCGAGTCGGCCAGAAGCTTCCACTACGATGCTCTCATTCGGCGTCAACACGGCCGACTGGGCATCATCATTCGTGGCGACCTTTACCCCACCCTGCAGTAGCGTCACCGTGCTCTTGCCGTCCTGGACACGAACCTGAAAGCGGGTACCGGTGGCGGTAACCGAACCCTCGGCAGTGTGCACAACGAACGGCCAATGGGCATCGTGTCGCACGGTGAAGTCCGCTCGACCGTGTCCCAAAGTGAGATCACGCTCTCGGCTATTGAAGCGCACCGACAGCTCCGTATTCGTATCCAGCACGACTCGCGAACCATCCTTCAGTTCTACCGTACGCTGCTCGCCAAGTGCGGTGCTATAGCGGACAGCCGGCGCTTCGCCCGGCCAGAACCTCCACGACGCCATTCCGATCACCAGAATCAGTGCCGCCGCAGCGGCTAGCGATAGCCACCCGCGATTCCGTATAGGGTGGCGCCACTTGGCGGGACGCAGCGCTTCCATCAAGGCCATGGCGATGGCGGGGTCTTCTCGCATCCTGGCGCTGCGCGCCCAGACGTCCTCGACTTGGCGATAGGCTGCATCGTGCGCCGGATCGGCCGCACGCCAGCGAGCAAACGCGATGCGTTCGAACTCGCTGCAATCGGGCGCCAACAACCGCGCAAACCACTGCTGCGCAGCAGCGCAGACTTCAGCACTGGCAGAAGGTGCGGTCATGTTATTTCGACGTCTCCGCAGCAGATACCGGCGTACCCGAATCACCCGTGGCCGCCCGACAATCGGTGGCAAACGCCTGTTCATGATCCCTAAGATGCATCAGCGGCTCCCGACCCCACCCTATCGCACAGCGCAGCCAAGGCGCTGGTCATATGTTTCTCGACGGTTTTCACAGAAATGCCGCAATGGAGAGCAATCTGGGCATACGTCATGCCTTCCAACCGGCTCAGCAAATAGACCTGCCGCCAGCGCGGCGGCAGCGACAGGATTGCCTGTCGCAGCAATGCTTCCCGTTGTGCATGCGCCACCAGCTCCTCCTGGGTTGGCTCGTCGGAAACCAGCTCCAAGTCATCGATCGGTACGTGGTGGGTACTCTGGCGCGCGCTGCCACGGCGGTATTGTTCGCCGACAACGTTGATGGCAATGCGGTAGAGCAGCGGCTTCCAAGACGCTTCAGGCTCGGTATCGCGGTAACGCATCAGCCGCATCAGGCTTTCTTGAACGGCGTCCCGGGCGTCCTCCTCGTTAGCCGTACGACGGCGCAGGAAACTCAACAGCCCCCCGTACTGCAGGCGCGAGAACGCTGCGAAACCGTGCGTTCGCATATCGCCCTCCGCGGAAAATTCCCGCGTTACCTCTAGGAAATCGTCGTGACGATGAGCCATGCCGGATGCCGCTGCCCGTGGTTTGCGCGCATATCATCGACCCACCGGCATGCATGATGCAATGTGAGATCGGATGGCGTAAGAAGCAGGTTTTTATGGGTCATTTTTAGTTAGATGCAGCAGCCTGCCATCCACCCTACCCGCTCAAAACATCCTGGTACCTGGGGATACGCAGCGGGCTATCGCACGTGAAACTCTGGGCAGCCGGACCATTGATAGGGTCCCGTGTCACGTGATGGAGATTCCCCTCTGCCGTCCGATTTCCCAAGACACGCCGCCGCTTCGTACGGTCGCGGCAAGGTGCTGTCCCAAGCGCCGTTCAATCACCGGCTTCCACGGCACTAGGCTGAATCCCATGCCGTCATCGAGCATCGCGTAGCGCCCGCTTATGAGCATGACGCTACGCCGGTAGATACCCGCTACGCGCTGTCCATCGATCATCGGCCGATGCTCCAGGCCGGTTTCGGCGGCGATGTCCTGTGTGGCCTTCGCCAGCTCGCGCCCACGCAGCGTCGCCAGCAGGTTGCGCGTAAGGATGACGTGCTGCCCGAGATGATCGGCCAGTCCTTGTTCGGCTAGGAAGTCGGCGCGCTGGCATAGCGCGCTCTTGACCTCAGCTCCAAAGCCCAGGTCGCCCAGTCCTTTGCCGCCGCCGATCAACTGCTGGTCGAGCCAGGTGGCACCGATCGCGCGGGTCTGCCGCTCGATGGGCAAATGCGATCTCAGTTCTACTGCCACTCCACCACCCAGGCGCTGCACGTCGTACTGGCGACCTCGTTCGGCCAGATCGCTTGGCACCTGCCAGACGCCTTCGGCCACGCGCTCCACGATGTCGGCACGGCGCAGGGCTTCCAGCCGGCGCACGTGGGCGGCCACTACCTCGCGCGGGTCGCGGTCGGGCTTGGTCTGTCCCTGCGCCACGGCCAGGTGATGATCGGTGCGGTACACGCCATCGACAGCCAGCGCGGCGATGTTCCGGTCGGCCGCGCACACGTCGGCTGAACCCTTCACTTCCACCACGGCGCCGGTCGGGTACTGTTCCAGTTCCGACCGCGGCGGAAGCATGACGTAGTGTGCCTTGCCGTCCGTGCCATCGACGATCAGGTAGCCCTTGTCGTACAGCTCGTCGGCTAGTCCCTTGCCGACAACGCGGCCTATCACGGCGCGACCGTCTTCGCCGGGCTGGAATACTGCCAACTCGCGCGGCCGGCCGCGCATGGCCCGCTGCATCGTGCGAATGATGTCGCCGCGTTCGCCCATGGCCCGCAGGGTCTGCTCGGCGCCGGTGTGGATAGCCCAAGTTCCGGGTGGCTGCTCGGCCGCCAGGCCCATCTGCTGCAAGCGTTGCAGGCGACCGATCAGCAGCTGCCGCTGGTGTTGCAGCCGAGGTTCGGCGAAGCGCTCGATGGGTACACGACCATGCTCGTCGGCCTCGCGCTGCAAGGTGCGATCCAGAGTCGTCCAGCGCTCCTGATCGACTTCGCGCTGCATGACGTACTGCATCTCCCGCTCGGTGCGCGGCCCCAGCCATTCGGTCGCCAGCTCCGATGCGCGCCAGCGCATTCCCTCGGCGATGTAGTCACGGGCGATGATGAGGTCCTTGCCGGTGTCGTCCTTGCCGCGCAGGACGACGTGTGTGTGCGGGTTGTCGGTATTCCAGTGGTCGACGGCCACCCATTCCAACCGTGTACCCAAATCAGCCTCCATACAAGCCATCAGATGCCTGGTATAGGTATGCACGTCATCGAGCTGTTCGGCATCCTCGGCTGAAACGATGAAGCGGAACTGATGGCGGTCGCCGGCGCTGCGTTCCTTGAATGCATCGAGGTCGGCAGCGTCGGTCGTCGGTCCGTAGGCGCGCCCCGCCCCACCCTTGCGGTCCACGCCTTCGCGCTCGATATAGCGTAGATGCGTGGCGGTCGAGCGCGGCCCCGCTTTCGCCAGGTTGACCAGCCGCGCCTTGATCGCAACGCGCCGGGCATTCGGCCCCAGTCCCCTGCCCGCGAAGCGCGCCGCGACGTGGCCGCGCCCGAGCCGGACACCGGGTCGCTGGCCGGCTTTGCGGAGAGTCTTGCTGGACTTCGAACCAGCCTTGCTGGTCTGCCGCAGCACCTGGTTGATGAAGGTATCGCCGCGACGTCTGGGCGCCCCCGGCCGGATGCGGAAACAGTCATCGTCCTGGCGGCTCATGCGGCGCCTCCATCCAAGGCCAGCGCAGTCCGGCGCGCGAAGCACGCGCCTTCACCGCAGTCGACGCGGCATGGTGCACGCCCGCGGCACGCGACCTCCCCTTGGTGCGTGCTGTGCCATCCCCATGTGCAGACCGCCTTTTCGCGCCACGAAGTGCCGCAACCTTTTATCTTGCCCTGCGTCTTTGACCTGCGCTGTCGCTCCAGGCGTCGGCGGCCCGGCGCTGCTGCACTGCATTCTGCCTGCGCGTCAGCGAACACGCTGACGACCGCAGGCGGGGCTCGTCCGAGGCAAGACGCCTTCCTGCGGAAAGGCGGCGCCGGAGGTTGCGCGACGCGCGGCGCGAATGCGCCCACACGCCACGCGCGACGACACGGCGACGCGCCATGGGACGACACGCCGGACCGCACGATGAAATGCAGCGCACCGGACGACGTCATCGGCGTGCCTCCTGCCAAACCAGGTGCGCGACGCCAAGCACAGCGGACGCGTGCACCGGGCCGAAGTAACGGCTGTCGAACGACGCCGGGTTGGTCCTGCTGAGCAGGAACAGTTCGCCGGGGCGAAGGCGCCGGCACTGCGACCAGGCCTGCAACGGCCGGCCCCAACCGTCGGTGCGCAGTGCGGCGGCCACTCGCACGCCACCGATCCGCACGACGCCGCCGCTCGCGCACACCCGTTGCGGCGCGACGGCAGCGACCGGCTTGAGCAGCGGTATGCCCGGCGGCAGGTAACCGCGGCGCGCGGCCAGTGTCGCGGCAGCGGCAGGCAGTGGCACCAGCACGAGGCTGCCCACACGCGGTGCGGCTGGGTCGCGTGTGTGTGGATCGACGCGATACCAACCGACCGCCACGCTGTCGGACGGGTTGTAGACGAAGCGTGGCAGGGGCGACACGAAGGACGCCCAGCCCAGCGCCGTCAGGCCAAAGGCGGACAGGCTCGCCAGGATCACGCGAGCGCGCCCGCGTGAGTGTGGCTGCGGCGTCGAGTCGCGTGCCGAACGTGCGGTCATTGCAATACCCTCCCCGCCCGCCAGGCCGCATGCCGCGCGGCGGTGTAGTCCGGCAGCGACAGGCGCGTCGCCAGGCGTTGGCCCAGCGTGCGCCAGTACGCGGGCGACGCGTCGCAGGCGGCGATGCCATGCGCCTCGATGGCGTCGATCCGCTCCAGCACGGCGCGCACCGGACGTTCACCCTCGGCATGCAGCAGCAGACGTGCGCCGGGCCGTACCCCAGGAATGCGCTGCATGACGTCCAGCGGAGCGCAGGCTTGCATCACCATGCACTGCCAGCGGAGCGCGCCGTCGTCGTCGGCTGCGCAGCGGATGCGACCGAAGATCGCCCCCGGCAGGAACACGGCGACGCGCCGGCAACGGTCGAGCGGCAGGACGCATGCAGGCCGACCGAAGCGCAGATAGAGGTTCAGGCGCCGCGCGACGAAAGCCAGCGCGACACGCGTCGGCGCTGCCTGGCCGGGGAGCGCGGCGAGCGACGGCGGTGACACGTGCATGGCCATCTGAGCGGAAACGTTCATGGTGTGGACTCCGGGAACGCGCGTTCCAGCAAGGCGCGCAGCAGCTCGGCCACCGTCACGCCCTGCGTGAACGCCGAGACCTTGATGCGCGCACGCAGCGCGGGCGTGATGTCGAGGGTCAGGCGCGCGGTATAGAGGTCGCCTTTCTGGAGGCCGTCGGCGTCGCCCTGGCGAACCCACGCCTCGGCGTGCGGGTTCGCCGGCGGGCGCGCGCCGATGGCGATGCGCCGGGGGCGCACGTCGGTCATGCCGGCCACCGCAGCAGCTCGTCGGTGAGCGCCGCGATCTCGCGCGCAGCGGCGCTGGCGGGCGCCGTCTCGCGGGCGAGCCGGCCGGCCGCCACGCTGTCGGCGAACACGATGCGCTGGTGCACTTCCGCGCGCAGGACCGGTAGCGGTTGATCGGCCAGCGCGCCGCGTGCCTCGCGGCCGATGACCGTGGTGCTGACGCGCCGGTTGACGACGAAGGCCGCGCGCAGCGCCGGCCGGAACACCTGCGCCTCGCGGATCAACGCCACCATCTCGGCGCAGGCCCACACGTCGTAGGGGCTGGGCTGCACCGGGATCAGCACGCGCTCGGCCGCCAGCAGCGCCGAGCGCGCCAGCGCGGCGATGCGCGGCGGCCCATCGATGACGACGTGATCGCTGCGCCGCGCCAGTTCCGGCGCTTCCTGGTGCAGCGTCTCGCGTGCGAGGCCCACGGCGCTGAACAAGCGCGGCAGGCCTTGCTGGCTTCTCCGCTGCGCCCAGTCGAGTGCCGAGCCTTGCGGGTCGGCGTCGAGCAGGATGACCTGCTGGCCGCGCAGCGCCAGCTCGCCGGCGACGTGCGTGGCGAGCGTCGTCTTGCCCGCACCGCCCTTCTGGTGGAGGAAGGCGACAATCACGCGGTCGCCCTCGGCGTGGAGACACCGGCACCGGATCGGTCCGCGAAACGTCGTACTGGGGGCAGCCGTTCTTGCCTTGGCTGTTGTCGCGCAGCGGTTATCCACCGCGACCTCGCGGGCCTACTAGGAGTTAGTGCTTTTACGTTAGGAACGTTAGGGCACGCACCGACCCGCGCTGCGCCTCGCCTTGCCGCGCATCCGTACTCCCGATAGCACGAGGGCCATACTCCCGACAGCACGAGTCCGGGTACGCCTGATGGCACGACGCCATGCACCGCTTGTCCCCGGGTTATCCCCGTGCCGTGGACGACACGGGCCGGAACGTCAGCCATTCCAGTCCGTTGTCCGGCCGCCGTTCGATACTGAGCACATAGCCGGGCAGCGACTGCCGCGCCACCAAGGCGCGCAGGTCGTAGGCGAAGTCCGAGTAGCGCGCAGCGCTGCCGGACTTGCGGTACAGGTGCCGGAAGTCGAACTGCCAGCCATTGGGTTGGCGTCCGCCGTGCTTGCGCACCAGGCGGTACAACCAGCGTTCGAGGCCGCCGGTGAGGCGGAAGTACGCCGGGTCGATGGTCAGCACCAGCGCGGCATCGAGCACGCCCGCGTAGAACCAGTCCGGCAGGATCAGTTCGACGCCCCGTGGCGTGCCGTCCCCATCGACGCGCTCCTTCCATTCGTTGATCCACGAGAAGCGGTGCAGGCGCCGCCCGGTCGTCTCGCGGATGGACGTGGCCACGGTGGTCGATTGCAATCGATCCAGCGCGGCCTTGAGGCGTTGGTAGTCGCGCAGCGACGTACCGCGCCCGATGAAGCGCAAAATCTCGTAGGGCGTGGCCCGCATCAGCCGCGAGGTCGGAATGCCCGCATCGCGGGCTTCGACGATCTGACTGGCGGCCCAGATGAGAATGTCCGCATCCCAGATGGTGGCGATGCCATGCTCGGCCGTCCCTTCCACGCGGAGGGTCACGCCGCTGGCCTGGAAGGCGATCGGCGCCGTGCGCCGCGACTTCGCCAGTGAGAAGAACGGAAAGGCCATCAGGTCCTGGCTGTCGCGCGGTGCCAAGTCGCCTGGCAGCGCGCGGAACAGCGCAAGCGGTTCGCCGACGGGTCGGGACATGGCGAGGGCCGCCCGCGCGCGGCCGCTCAGCGTGCACGACTGTCCGGCGCATGGCGCTCGGCGTACTCGGGATCGGACGTGGAGCCGAAGCCGCGCTGATCGGCCCAGCCATCGAGGTCCGCGACGGCGTACATGACGCGCCGGCCGAACTTGCGAAAGCGCGGACCGCCGCCCAGCACGCGCTGCTTTTCGAGCGTGCGCGGCGACAGCCGCAGGTAGTCGGCGGCCTCGTCGTTGGTCAGGTAGCGTGGTAGCGTGGAGGTCGCGGCAGGCTGCGGGGTAGCGGCGTGGACGGCATAGGGTCGCACGGGAGCGGGTCGCATGAGGTAAGCCTCCAACGGTCAATAGCGCCGGCAACGACAGCGCAGCCAGAGGGAAGCAGTCTCGGAAAAGATCGGCGGCTTGCTCAGGGACGTTTGGTGGGGTCGTGCAAACGTCCCTGTCCGACCGGTGCGTGCCGGAGTAGGCGGCGATAGCCGCCACGCATCAGCACCGCGCCGCGCTGTGCGAGCCGACGCACGCGGGCGCGCAGCGCACTGTCGGCATGCCAGTCGCTCGCGACAACGGCTGTCCCGTGCAGTGCCTCAGCCACCTCGCGCAACGTCGCACCGGCCAACATGGCATCCAGCGCCTGCAAGGTGTGGGCTTCCAGCAGCATGGCGCGGCTTGGCCGCGGCCGGCTGCAGGACCATGAGGCCTCGTCCGCCACGGGCGGCAACTCGGCATCGCCGTTACGGCCAACATGCACGCAAGCCATGCCGTACTCCAACGCGGGTGCGAGCGCGAAGCTCCGCCAGCGTCCCGGCAACCAGGCCGTCAACACCATATGCTGCCCCTCATGGAACAGGTGCTTGTGACCGGCGATACGCCACACGTCGAACAGCACTGCGTCGGCAGTCGGTGCCAGATCGGGATGGATCTGCACGAGATGCGCCGACTCGGAACGCCAGGCCGGATGCGCCTCGCGCGCATCCAGACCGGGATTCTCCAGCCCGTGCAGTCCCCAGCGTTGCGCGATGGTGCCCGTGCGGCCGCGGCGACGACGCCAGTCGCGGCGGTAGTCGGGATGGCGGCGCAGGTATTCCCAGGCGAGCGCCGGCCCATTGAGGTGCAATACATAGAGATAGGCGGCACAGGGACGCCAGGCCTCCGGGCGCGGATCGGTCATGGCGCAGACTCCGGTCGCTTGGCGGATCACCGCCCGCGCGCCATCTGCGCCAACGTCGCATCGTCGCCGGGCCATGCGATACATAGCCTATTCGGCATCAACGCGTGGCGTGACGCACCCATTGGCGCATGCGGCCAGCCTTCCGCCGTCATGCAACGTTGAAGCACGATGCATCAAGCCGGCCCCGGGATTGCGACTGTTTGCGTCCGATGCGTATCGCGGAACACAAGAATCCCCATTGATGCCTGGACGATCTCCCGTCAGACCTCCATGGACACAATGCGCCTGACCATGCCGACGCCGGTCAGTCCGGGATCGAGCCGTCGCGCTGGGCCAGCCGGGTGTATTCCGACAATGTGCGCGCCGCCTGAAAATAGATGTCGCGCGTGACCGGTCGATTGCGCGGGCCGACGATGGATGCCAGAGCGGAGAGGCGTACCGTGCCCAGCGCGGGCATGCCGATGCCCGCATCGCACAGGCCGTACGCGGTATCGCCGTCGTCGGGATCGAGCGCCGCCAGCAGCCAGATGGCATGCGCGTCGGGCGTGAACAAGCGGACCACGGGCCGAAAATCGAGGTCCGGCAACGCCGTGCGGGCGCGACCGTTGGCCAGCAGTTGCGCCCGCTCGTCGTCGGTGACGAGGGTGTTCATGGCACGTTCCCCCTGTAAGGATCGCTGCTGCTGCTAAGTATCGGCATCGCCGATCCCAATACCAGTGCGACATGCCACTCAGCGGCTGCAGCACCGACCCGCTTTGGCGTGGATGCGCCGATGCGCGAAACCGGTTTTGCGGATGGGCGGTCAAGCACGGATGCGAATACGTGGGTATCCGTGGAAGCGCACAAGCGCAACAACGTCATGGTGGAAAACCGGAGAAGCACAGCCATCGCGATAGGTGCAACAGTTCAGACCCACAAAGCCACAAACGCGCCGGAACCGGATTGGCGCCTTTGCGGAAAGCCACCGGCTACGACCAGCACCGGCAACCACCATTGAGTTATCTTTAACGTGGTTTTAGTTGGACTGTCAATCGACGCTTCTGTCCATGCAGAAGCGTTCGATCCAGCGCGGGCGCCCCGCCGGCGCCACCACCTACGAAGCCGAGCCGGCCAAGGCGTTCGGTGCGGCGGTGCGTGCGCTGCGCATGGAACACGGTGTCGCACAAGAAGACCTGGCCAACCTGGCCGGCATCGAGCGCTCGCACCTGGGCAAGATCGAGCGCGGCACGCACATGCCGACGCTCGCGCTCATCCTCAAGATCGCCCGCGCGCTGGAATGCAGCGCGGCCGACTTGATGGCCGAGACGGAAAGCCGCCTCGCAGCGTCCGTCCCCTAACCGGGAAGCGCAACGCCCCTTGCCTCCTGAAGGCGGCCGAAGGGCCAACGCACCTGATCTGTGCTCACGGTCGCATTGCTATCTGTCTCTGCATCTTCCACCAACAGGTGGAACCGGCATGTCGTGCGCCAACCCGCGCACACCTTTATTGATGGCGAACCGGAACCGGCCCCGAAGGGCCGGCCCGATGAGGCGGATCATTCCGCCGACTGCTCCTTCGGCTCGTAGAGCCGCACCACGATCACGCCGTCGAGCGGCAACGCGTTCAGCGCGAGGCGGAAGCCCTTGCCGTCGCTGTTCGGGAACGCCACGCCGATCTTGGTCCAGTCGTGGCGGGTTTCACCGGCCACCTGGTACTCGCGCACGGTGAAGGCGTCGTAGCGGTCGGTGGTCTTCGGGGCGGGCTTGCTGTTCTTGCTCATGAGGATGTCTCCGGTTGGGTTCTGCGCGGTTGCGCGAGCCCAGGGCCGCGCGCCGAACAGGCTCGGCAGCACCGGAGCAACGAACGCGAGTGAGGAACGCAGGGCGGAACATCGTGGAGCACCCCTTGCGGGTTGCGCGGAGATGAGGCGCGCTACCGTCGCTCGCCATCAGCAACCGCGCCCGACCGGAGTCCATGAGCATGCATCACAGGCCCGCCCCTGCCGGTCGCGGCAATGCCCGTACCCCAGTGACATGCGGCATCGACAGGACTGGATCAGGCATGGCGCTCCCGATGGCAAGGATGCCGCCTCATCGATAGCCTGATGCGATCGTGGTGCTATGGAACAAGCGCCCTCAGGGGGAGGCTCCAGAGGCAGCCACAGGGGCGGCGTCAACGCGCCCCCAGCAGACAGCACGTGCCGGTCGGATGGTTCCGGTTCTCAGTTGACAGTGCGTAAGGGCATCCTTCCAAGGTGCGGATAGCCGGCGCAAGACTTCCATGTCATGGTCAAGTCGAGTCATAACGTGTACCCACCATGCTCATCAGCGATAGGGGCTTATCATGGAAGATCTCTCAGAGATCGTGACCGCAATCCAGCAGAAACTGGCCGGAACCCCGCTGGCCGACTTCTACACTGCACGGAAAAAGCTCAACGGTGGCCACAAGTGGAGCGGTCCCCTACTGCTCATCCAGCGCGATGGCAAACGGCCTCGTCAAGGGTACGCGTATCACAAGGGCGGCCGCGAAGAACTCCAGTTCAATGTGGGCTTCGAAGATGGCGGCGCATACTTCCGTTATGGCGTCGCCTTCAGCCTCGAACCCGGCCAGGACTTGCCCGATCCAGCGACTGCGCTGGTGCCAAAGATCCTGCAATTCAATCGCCTGATCGAGTACTTCCCCGAGTTGTCCAAACTCGAGATGTGGGTCCATGAAGGAGGTGAAAGCCACTCTCTTCCAGTGGGCCCGATCGGGAGTCAGTGGGTGCACAACGGGGCGTTCATCTTCCTGGGCAACCGTTCGCGGGTCCTTGCGACGTCCCCCCGCGTTGAGTAGCGGGTCGTTTTAGAGTCCGGAATTACTTTAACTGCTTCGCGTAGGCGGCAGGTGTCAGCCCGCCCAGCGCCTTCTTCGGTCGCTCCTCGTTGTATTCCC
>Ga0157369_10007494_pt1 | contig 12560 bp, 8 predicted proteins | sample C25metaG_FD_113461 | JGI IMG/M metagenome (GOLD analysis project Ga0157369, IMG submission 113461) | Corn rhizosphere microbial communities from Kellogg Biological Station, Michigan, USA - C2-5 metaG | ecosystem: Host-associated > Plants > Roots > Rhizosphere > Soil | place: USA: Michigan...
CCATCGCGTATCCGTCGCGCTTCGCCGAATTCTGGCGCGCGTTCGCGCGGAATCGCGGCGCCGTCGTCGGGCTCGCGCTCGTCGGCGTGCTCGTCGTGCTGGCGCTCGCCGCCGACGTCGTCGCGCCGCATTCGCCGATCGAGCAGTTCCGCGATTTCGAGCTGGCGCCGCCGTTCTGGCAGGCGCACGGCAGCCTTCGCTTTCCGCTCGGCACCGACGCCGTCGGCCGCGACATCCTGTCGCGGCTGATCCACGGTACGCGGCTGTCGCTTCTGATCGGCGCGACGTCGGTCGCGATCTCGCTTTCGCTCGGCTGCATCCTCGGCCTTTGCGCCGGGTATTTTCGCGGCGCCACCGACACGGCGATCATGCGTCTCATGGACGTGATGCTCGCGTTGCCGAGCCTGCTGCTCGCGATCGCCGTCGTCGCGATTCTCGGTCCCGGCCTGATCAACGCGATGTATGCGATCGCCATCGTGCTCCTGCCGCATTACGTGCGCCTGACGCGCGCCGCGGTGATCGCCGAAGCGGGACGCGAGTACGTCACGTCGTCGCGCATTGCCGGCGCGGGCGCGCTGCGCCTCATGTTCGCGACGATCCTGCCCAACTGCGCGGCGCCGTTGATCGTGCAGGCGACGCTCGGCTTCTCGAACGCGATCCTCGACGCGGCGGCGCTCGGCTTCCTCGGCCTCGGTGCGCAGCCGCCCACACCCGAGTGGGGGGCGATGCTCGCGTCGGCGCTCGAGTTCATCCAGCGCGCGCCGTGGGTGGTGACCTCGCCGGGGCTCGCGATCCTCGTCACCGTGCTCGCGTTCAACGTCACCGGCGACGGGTTGCGCGACGCGCTCGACCCGAAGTTGCGACGTGGATAGGCAAGGCGTACGTTCGGTGCGATCAGAACGCGTGCGCCCGCCTGCGATGCCGAGGCTCGTGCGCGACGCAGCGCGTGACCGCCGCGGCGGTCGTTGCATGCTGCTTGCGCTCGCCCTGATCGCCACGCAACGCGTCGTGGCCGCACCATCCGCCGATCGCCCCGTGTACAAGGTCGCGGACCGCTGGGAATTCCGCATGCTCGAAACGCCGGGCGGCCGCTCGTCGACGTGGGCCCGGGAGGTGGTCGAAGTTCACCATGACACGCTCGACGTGCGCTTTCGCGATGGCCATGTCGCCGCGTTCGACCGGGCGATGAACCTGCTCGATGCGAAGGGTGCCGCCAATTCGCGGATCCTCGCTCGCTATCCACTCCTTGTCGGCGATACGTGGACGTTCGCGCGCAAGGTCGATGCCGACGGCCGGATCGATGAACGGGGCCACGCCAGGGTCGTCGCCATCGAGCGCGTGACGGTCCCGGCGGGCACGTTCGACTGCTTCCGCATCGACGCCGATTCGCGCATCGGCGATCGCGTCCACACGGAAGAGCGGCTCTGGCAGCGCTGGTACTGCCCCGACGTGAAGTGGATCGCGAAGGAACGCTTCGAGCTTCGCACGTGGCGCGCCGACGGGCCGCCGACCGATGTCGTCGACGTGTCCGAGTTGCAGCGATTCCTGCCGGGCCGCTGATCGATGCCGCTGGTCGAAATCCGTGACCTCACCGTCGATTTCGGCGATGCCGCGACGCCTTTCCACGCGGTCGAGCACGTGGACCTCGCGATCGGGGCGGGCGAGATCGTGGGACTCGTCGGCGAGTCGGGCTCGGGCAAGAGCGTGACGGCGCTGGCGCTGATGGGGCTGGTCGATTTCCCCGGCCGCGTCTTCGCGGAGCGCATGGCGTTCGCCGGCCGCGATCTGCTGCGCATGCGCGCCGGCGAACGCCGCGCGTTGGCGGGCGGCAGCATCGCGATGATCTTCCAGGACCCGCACGCGAGCCTCGATCCCTGTTACACGGTCGGCTATCAACTCGACGAGGCGATCGGCCTGCACGGCGATGCGCGCGAGCGCGCCGGCAAATCGGCGCGGCGCGAGCGCGCGCTCGCGCTGCTGCGTGAAGTCGAGATTCCCGACCCCGCGGCAAGGCTCCGCGCATGGCCGCACCAGCTTTCCGGCGGCATGGCGCAGCGCGTGATGATCGCGATCGCGCTCGCGGGAAGGCCGCAGCTGCTGATCGCCGACGAGCCGACGACGGCGCTCGACGTCACCGTGCAGGCACAGGTGCTGGCACTCCTCTCGCGCCTGCGCGACGAGCGGTCGATGGCGCTTCTGCTGATCACGCACGACCTCGCGATCGTCGCCGAAACGGCCGATCGCGTCGTCGTGATGTACGCGGGGCAGGTGATGGAGACCGGGACGGTGCCGGCGCTGTTCGATGCGCCACGCCACCCGTACACGCGCGCGCTTATCGATGCGCTGCCCGGCGACGCGGTGACCGGCACGCGGCTGCCGACGATTCCGGGCGTGGTCCCCGGCGCCCGCGACCGTCCGCCCGGTTGCCTGCTTGCGCCGCGCTGCGCGTTTGCGGTGGCTGCGTGCGGCGCAGAACGGCCCGCATTGCGACCGATCGATCGCGACGCGAGCGTGCGCTGTCATTTCCCGTTGACGACGCCATGTGCGTCGCCGCGACGGTGAAGCGGGAAGCCGAGGCCGGCGATGCGACGGGAGCGCCGCCGCTCCTCGAGGCGCGCGATCTTGCGCGCCACTATCGTTTGCCGGGCGGCTTGCTCGCACCCCGCGCACTCGTGCGCGCGCTCGACGGCGTGTCGTTCACGCTGCAAGCTGGACGCACACTCGCCGTCGTCGGCGAATCGGGCTGCGGCAAGTCGACGCTCGCGCGCCAGGTCACGATGATCGAGACGCCGACGTCGGGCGCGCTCCTGATCGACGGACGCGATGTCGCGCAGGCCGATCGCACGGCGCGAAGGCGACTGCGTCCGCAGGTGCAGATGGTGTTCCAGAACCCGTACGCTTCGCTCAATCCGCGGCGCATGGTAGGCGCACTGCTCGAGGAGCCGCTCGCGATCCAGCACCGCGGCTCGGCAGCGGAGCGCCGCGAGGCCGCGCTCGCGATGCTGGCGAACGTGGGCTTGCGTCCCGAGCACTACCGGCGCTATCCGCACATGTTCTCGGGCGGCCAGCGGCAGCGCATCGCCGTGGCGCGCGCGCTGATGCTGAAGCCGCGGCTCGTCGTCGCCGACGAACCGATCTCGGCGCTCGACGTGTCGACGCAGGCGCAGGTGCTGAACCTGCTTGCCGACCTGCAGCAGGCGCTTGGCGTCGCGTACCTGTTCATCGCGCACAACCTGCAGGTCGTGCGCCACATCGCCGATCACGTGATCGTCATGTATGGCGGCAGGATCGTCGAGCAGGGACCGACCGAGGCGATCTTCACGAACCCGCGTCATCCGTACACGCAGGTGCTGCTCGCGAGCACGCCGAGCCTGCGCCGGCGGCGGGCGCGCGCCGTCGAACCGGCGGATCGCCCATTTGACGCTGCGAAACGCATTGGGCATGATCGCGGCCCATCGACATGAAAACCCATCCCGTCGAACACATCGGCCGCTGGTCGGACGAATTCACGCGCATCCGCCGCGATCTGCACGCGCATCCGGAACTGGGATTCGAGGAACACCGCACCGCGCGCCTCGTCTGCGACCAGTTGACCGCGTTCGGTATCCCGCATCATGCGGGGGTCGGCAAGACCGGGATCGTCGCGGTGGTCGAAGGGCGCAACGACACGCAGGGCCGCCGGGTGGGCCTGCGCGCCGACATGGACGCGCTGCCGTTGCAGGAAGAAAACGACGTCGCGTACCGTTCGCGCTACGACGGCCGCATGCACGGTTGCGGCCACGACGGTCATACGACGATGCTGCTCGCCGCAGCGCGCTATCTGCATGAAACGCGCGATTTCGACGGCGTCGCCTACCTGATCTTCCAGCCAGGCGAGGAAGGCTACGCCGGCGCGAAGGCGATGATCGAGGACGGGCTGTTCGAGCGCTTTCCCGCGGAGCGCGTGTTCGCGCTCCATAACTGGCCGGCGCTGCCGCCGGGGAAGATCGGGATCACGCCGGGCCCGGCGATGGCCGCGGCGGACCGCATCGAGATCGTCATCGACGGGCGCGGCGGCCACGGCGCGCATCCGCACCTCGCCGTCGATCCCGTGCTCGTCGCCGGCCACGTCATCACCGCGGTGCAATCGATCGTCAGCCGCAACGTTGGGCCGCTCGACACGGCGGTGATCAGCCTGTGCGCGATGCAGGCCGGCAATCCCGGCGCGATGAGCGTGATTCCGGCGCATGCGCGCCTCGTGGGCACCGTGCGCACGTTCCGGCCGAAGACGCAGGACATGATCGAGGCGCGACTGCGCGAACTCGTCGGATCGATCGCCGCGGCATTCGGCGCGACGGCAACGCTGCACTACGAGCGCGTCTATCCGCCCACGATCAACCACGACGCCGATGCGCAGTTCGCCGCGAACGTCGCCGAGGCGCTCGTCGGGCGCGAGAACGTCGTGCGCAACCTGGAGCCGTCGATGGGCGCCGAGGATTTCTCGTTCATGCTGCAGGCGAAGCCGGGCGCGTTCGCGCGGCTCGGGCAGGGCGGCGCCGAGAACGGCGGCTTCCTGCACAGCAGCCACTACGACTTCAACGACAGCGTGATCGCGCTCGGCGCAGGCTACCTCGCCGCGCTGGCCGAGCAGGCAATGCCGGTCGTGGTGGCGTGATTCGGGTGGCGTAAATCCCGCGGCAGCCGATCCGAGCGTCGACGTGATCGACATTCCCGGCGCGTTCGCCGCCACGTTCGCCGAAGCGCGCGCGAAGTTCATTCGCGCCGCAGAGGCACGCGGCCTCGATGTCGAGCGGCACGTGCATCCACGGGCGGCAGGCGCCGAAGGCGAGGCATTGTCGGTCGATGTCGCCCGATGGGGCCCGGCCGACGCGCCGTCGCTCCTCGTGCTGCTGTCGGGCATGCATGGCGTCGAAGGCTTCGCGGGCTCGGGATGCCAGGTGGCGCTGCTGCAGGACGACGCCGTCGCGAGCGTGCTCGCCCAGGCCGGGACGACGATGCTGCTCGTGCACGCCGTCAATCCTTACGGGTTTTCGCATCTGCGTCGCGCCAACGAGGACAACGTCGACCTCAACCGCAACTTCCGCGACTTCTCGGTGACGCTGCCTCCCAACGACGCCTACGGGGCGATCCATGCGATGGTGGTTTCCGAAACCTGGCCCCCGTCCGCGCAGAACAGCGCGGCCATCGGCGATTTCGTCGCGCGGCACGGCGCGCTCGCGTTGCAGTCCGCGGTGAGCGGCGGCCAGTGCGAATTTGCCGACGGCCTGTTCTACGCGGGTCGCGCCCCGGCATGGAGCAACGCCGTGCTGCGCGACGTGCTGAGCCGGTCGGGGGAAGGACGGGCGAAGCTCGGCTGGATCGACGTCCACACCGGGCTCGGACCCTGGGGGCACGGCGAGAAGATCTACTGCGGCCCGGATGCGCCGGCGCCGATCGCTCGCACGCGCGCGTGGTTCGGCGCCGACGTGACCACGTTCTACGACGGATCGTCGACATCCGCCGAATTGACCGGCGTGTCGTACCACGCCGCGCTCGACGCCTGTCCGCACGCCGAATTCACCGGCATCGGCCTCGAGTACGGGACCCAGTCGCAGCAGCAGGTGTTCGAGGCGCTGCGCGCCGAGCAGTGGCTCGCCAATCATCCGGACGCCGGCGCCCCGCTGCGGCAGGCAATCAAGCGCCAGATGCGCGCCGCCTTCGACGACGAGCGCGACGCGTGGAAGGGCATGGTGTACGGGCAGGCGCGCGTCGCCGTGTTGCAGGCGCTGCGCGCCCTGCGCTGACGGCCAGCGCATCCACCGAGGATGAGCATCCCCACGCTCGCTTGGGGGCGGCGCTTCCCGACTGACGAGAGGAAACACATGAGCAGATATGCGAACGTGGCACTGGCAATCCTGGCGAGCGCGATGGCCGGCTGCCAGACCTGGGGCCCGACGTGGAGCGAGATCACCGGCGCCCGGTACACGGCGGCTATTGCCGACCGCCGTGCCGCGATCCTCAGCACCGTCGGCGACGAATCGGTGGGCAGCGTGCAGCCGTTCAAGGTCCACCCGGGCACCTACCGCGTCGTCGTGCAGTCGCCGCGTCACAACGGCTTTCCCGGAACGAACAAGGAAATGACGCTCGCGATGGATCCGTGCCGGCGCTACTACGTCAACGCACAGTTCGACAATCCGACGACGCCGCAGTGGGAGCCGGTCGTCGATCACGTCGAAACGATCGCCGGCTGCACGACGAGCGCGCACTAAGGTGAACGCCGCGGCGACGATCGTTCCGCTATAATTCCGCGAATTTTTCGCCGCCCGTCCGAGGCAAGCCCGAACGGCGCGCCATCCGCTTTCTCCCCGCAAACTCCCTTGCGACTTACGCAGATCAGGCTTTCCGGGTTCAAGTCGTTCGTCGATCCCGTGTCGATCGCGACCCCCGGCCAACTCGTCGGCATCGTCGGCCCCAACGGCTGCGGCAAGTCGAACGTCATCGATGCCGTGCGCTGGGTGCTCGGCGAGTCGAAGGCGTCGGCATTGCGCGGCGAATCGATGCAGGACGTGATCTTCAACGGCGCGGGCGATCGCAAGCCGATCGGGCGCGCGTCGGTCGAGCTTCACTTCGACAACAGCCAGGGCCGCATCGGCGGGCAATGGGGCCAGTACGCCGAGCTGTCGATCAAGCGCATGCTCACGCGCGACGGCGACTCGACGTACTACATCAACAACATCCCGGTCCGCCGGCGCGACATCCACGACCTGTTCCTCGGCACCGGGCTCGGCCCGCGCGCGTACGCGATCATCGAGCAGGGGATGATTTCGCGCGTGATCGAGGCGAAGCCCGAGGAGCTGCGCGTGTTCCTCGAGGAGGCGGCCGGCGTCTCGAAGTACAAGGAGCGGCGCCGCGAAACCGAGAGCCGGCTCGCCGACACGCGGGACAATCTTTCGCGCGTCGAGGATATCCGCCAGGAGCTCGGCAACCAGCTCGCGAAGCTCGAGGAGCAGGCCAGGATCGCCGCGCAGTATCACGAGCTCGAAGCGCGACACCGGCAGGCGCAGCATGTCCTGTGGCATGCGAAAGCGCAGGAGGCGCTCCGCGCGCGCGAGCGGCAGGCCGGCGAAATCGCGGCGGCAACCGTCGCCCTCGAGGCGCTGCAGGCCGATGTGCGGCAGGCCGAGGCGCGGCTCGTGCAGTTGCGCGACCAGCACTTCGCGGCCGGCGACGCGCTGCACGAGCGGCAGGGCGCGTTCTACGCGGCGAATGCCGAAGTGACCCGCCTCGAGCAGCAACTCGCGTTCGCACGCGAAAGCGAGACGCGTCTCACCGAGCAGCTGGCGCAGCTGACCGAAGCGGCGGGCGCGCTGGAAGGCCAGCAGGCGGCGCTCGATGCCGAGCAGGCGAACGCCGAGCGCGCGCTCGCCGACGCGCTCGCGGCACGCGAGCGCACGATGGCCGAGGAGGCGCAGGCGCAGTCCGGCCTGCCCGAGCGCGAGCGCATGGTCGCGGACGCGGCACGCACGCTTGCCGAGGGGCAGCAGCAGATCGCGATGACCGAGCAGGGCATTCGCGTCGGCGAGGCGCGCCGTGACAGCGCGGCGAAGGCGCTCGCACGCATCGCCGAGCGGCGCACGCGCCTGACCGAGGAACTGGCCGCGCTCGCCGTCCCGGATACCGATCCGGTGCGCGACGTCGAGGAACAGCTCGCGCAGGAAAGCGCCGAGCTTGCCGGCAAGCAGGCATTGACGCAGGAGCTGCAGGCGGCCGTGCAGGGCTTGCAGACGCAGCGGCGCGACGCGGCCGACGAATGGCAACGCGCGAGTCGCCGCCTCGCCGATCTCACCGCGCGCTCGGACGCGTTGTCCGCGCTGCAGGCCAAGATCGGCCACGGCAAGGACATCGACGGCTGGCTCGAGGCGCGCGGCCTCGCGAAAGCGCGGCGCATGTGGCAGGGCGTCGAGATCGAGCCGGGGTGGGAGGACGCGCTCGAATCGGTGTTGCGCGAGCGGCTCGCAGCGCTCGAACTCGCGCGCCTCGACGACGCGCTCGACTGGATCGGCGAAACGAAGCCGCCGGGCCGGCTCGCCGCATATGCGCCGGGTCCGCCGGATATTGCGGCGCCGGCGCGCGCGGACGTGCTCCTCGCGAAGGTGCGCGCCAGCGACGACGGCGTGCGCGCCGTGCTCGGCGAGGGCCTGCACGGGGTGCGCTGCCAGCCCAACCTCGCGGCAGCGCTGGCCGCCCGCGCCGATCTCGACGGCGGCGAGATCTTCGTCACGCCCGAGGGTCATCGCGTGACCGGCCAGGGCCTCGCGTTGTTCGCCCCCGATAACGAACTGCACGGCGTATTGGCGCGCCAGCGCGAGCTGACCGAGCTCGCGGGCCAGATCGACGCGGCGGCGCGGGGCGCGCAGGCCGCGAAGGCGGCACTGGAAACGCTCGAGCGCGACCTTGCGCACAAGGAAGCGCGCTGGCACGAGGAGAACGCCGCGCTCGCGTCGCAGCAGCGACGCTGCCACGGACTCGAGCTCGAGCTGGTGCAGTTGCGCCAGGCGGCCGAAGCCGCCGCGCGCAGGCGCGCGCAGATCGTGCAGGAGACCGACGATCTCGGCACGCAGCACGCGCAGGGCAGCGACGAGCACGCGTCGATCGCCCGCGAAATCGCCGATCGCCAGTCGCAGCTGCACGAGCAGATGGCGCGGCGCGAGACGGCCCGCCATGCCCGGAACGAGGCCGAAGTGGCGCTTGCGCGGAGCCGCGAGCAGTTGCGCATTGCCGAGCGCGCCGCGCAGGAGGCGAACTTCGCCGAGCGCAGCTGCCGCGAGCGGCTTGCCGACATCGGGCGGCGACGCGAATCGTTGCTTGCCCAGCGCGCGCAGCAGCAGGCGCTTCTCGCACAGCTCGCCAGCGAGCGGCAGTCGATCGACTGGACGCCGGTCGAGGAGGCGCTGCAGCGCCAGCTCGCGACGCGCGGCCAGGCCGAGCAGGCGCTCGCCAACGCGCGCAACCTGCAGGAGTCGCTGACCAGCGATCTGCGCGGCGCCGACGAGGCACGGCTCACGGCCGAGCAGAAGCTCGACCCGGCGCGCGCGAAAATCCAGGACATGCAGCTCAAGGAGCAGGCGGCGGCGCTTGCCGAGCAGCAGTTCGGCGAGCAGCTCGTCGAAGCCAAGGCCGATCTCGCGGCGCTGCCCGACGCGCTGAAGGCGTGGGGCAGCGCACGCGCGCTGCCCGCCGAAATCGAGCGGCTCGCCAACGCGATCGTCGAGCTCGGCGCCGTCAACCTGGCGGCGCTCGACGAGCTGACGCAGGCGTCGGAGCGCAAGAGCTATCTCGATCGCCAGGCGGCCGACCTGACCGAGGCGATGACGACGCTGGAAGCGGCCATCCGCCAGATCGACCGCGAGTCGCGCGAGCTTTTGCAGCAGACGTTCGAGGTCGTCAGCACGAATTTCGCGAAGCTGTTCCCGGCGCTGTTCGGTGGCGGCCAGGCGAAGCTGGTCCTGACCGGCGAGGAGATCCTCGATTCGGGAGTGCAGGTGATCGCGCATCCGCCGGGCAAGCGCAACTCGTCGATCCATCAGCTCTCCGGCGGCGAGAAGGCGCTGACGGCGATCTCGCTGGTGTTCGCGCTGTTCCAGCTCAATCCGGCCCCGTTCTGCCTGATGGACGAAGTCGACGCGCCGCTCGACGAATCGAACACGCACCGCTTCTGCCAGATGGTGAAGGAAATGTCGGGCGACTCGCAATTCCTGTTCATCTCGCACAACAAGATCACGATGGAGATGGCGAGTCAGCTCGTCGGCATCACGATGCCCGATCCTGGCGTGTCGCGCGTGGTGAGCGTCGACATCGCCGAGGCGCTCGAGCTCGCCGCCGAGCCGCAGCTCGCGACATAGGCGCTCATGCAGCGCGGCGCTATACTTGGCAAGCCGATGCCTATCTCCGAACACGCACTCCCGACGCATGTCGCCAAGCGTGACTAGGCCAGCATGAGTTCGCTGCAGATCGGCCTGATCGTCGCAGGCGTGCTGCTCGTCGTCGCGGTGATCGCCTACAACCGGTGGCAGGAGCGGCGCGTTCGACGCAGCCTGCCGGAAGCGCGCGGCGTCGCCGCGCGTCCCGAGCCGGAACCGCCGCGGCGGAACGTCGAGCGCGTCGAGCGCGTCGAGCCCACGCTCGGCGGCGAGCGCGCGCCGCCTGCAACCGGCACCGGTGCCGCGCCCGCGTTCCGCGCGGGTGAACCCGCCGAATCGACGTTCGAGCCGCCTGTCGACGTGATCCCGCCGCCCGCGGCGTTCGATGCCGGCGCCGACGTGGCGTTCGACGACGTCGCGCAACGCACGCCTGCAAGCGACGCGCTGATCGCCGCCGAGGCCGACGTCGCGACGATCGGCGGCGCCGCGCTTGGGCAGCGCCAGGATGCGGTGCGCGACACGCCGCAACCCGATCACGAGATCGAGTGCCTGATTCCGCTTTCGCCGGCAACGCCGGTGGGCGCCGGCGCGCTCGCCGCCGGGCTGCATGCGCGAATCGGCAAGCCGCTGCGCTGGTTCGGGCGCACCGATGCGCGCGCGGATTGGCAACTGCTGTCGAGCGACAGTGGTGGACGCTTCGCCGACGTCGTGGCGTGCATGCTGCTAGCCGATCGCAACGGCGCGGCTTCGCGCGCGCAGCTCGACACGTTCGCGCGCGTCGTCGCCGACGTTGCCGCAGCACTCCCCGCGACGTTCACGCTGCCCGACCTCACGCAGGATGCCGCGCGCGCCGAGTCGCTCGACCGGTTGTGCGCCGAGCTCGACGTGCAGATCGGGCTCACGATCCAGATGCCCGAGCCCGCGTCGATCGCCGGCACGCGGCTGCGCGGCGTGGCCGAAGCCGCCGGCTTCCGGCTGTCGCCCGCCGGCCGCTTCGAGTTCGTCAACGAGGAAACCGGCGGGGTCCTCTACACGCTTTCGAACCTTCGTCCCGACGCATTCAGCGCCGAGATGCTGCGTCTGACGGCCACCAACGGCGTCGTGTTCCTGCTCGACGTCGCGCGGCTGGCCGATCCGACGCGCACGTTCGACCAGATGAAGATGGCGGCGCGGCGCATGGCGCACACGCTCGGCGCCGACCTCGTCGACGACAACCGGCGCCCGCTCGACGATGCGGCGCTCGCCACGATCCGCGAGCAGGTCGCGGCGGCGGCCGATGCATTGCACGCCGTGCACATCGAGCCGGGCAGCCCGCGCGCACTGGCGCTGTTCAGCGCCTAGCCTTTCCCCGCGCGAGTGGCCGCGCCCAAGCGCACCTCCGCGGTACCATCGTCCGTCGCGTCGCGCGTGCTGGCGCTGCGCGCGGCGATCGACGCGCACAATCACGATTACTACGTGCTCGATCGGCCGACGATTGCCGACGCCGAATACGACGCGCTGTTTCGTGAATTGCAGGCGCTGGAGGCCGAGCACCCGTCGCTTCTCACGCCCGAGTCGCCGACACAGCGCGTCGGCGGCGCACCGCAGGCCGAGTTTGCGCCGGTGCGCCACGCGGTGCGCATGTTGTCGATCCGCACCGAAACCGACACGACGCCGGCCGGCGCCGTCGATTTCGACGCGCGTATGCGGCGCGACCTCGGCGTCGCCCCCGACGCGCCGCCCGTGCAATACATCGCCGAGCTCAAGTTCGACGGGCTCGCAATGAACCTGCGCTACGAGCGGGGCAGGCTCACCGTGGCCGCGACGCGCGGCGACGGTGAGGTCGGCGAAGACGTCACGCGCAACATTCTGACGATCGGTGCAATTCCCCGGCAACTCGCGACACGGCACCCGCCGGACATCCTCGACGTGCGCGGCGAGGTGTACATGACGCGCGCCGACTTCGCCGCGCTCAACGCCCGCCAGCGCGACGCGGGATTGCGCACGTTCATCAATCCGCGCAACACGGCGGCGGGTGCCGTGCGCCAGCTCGACCCGGCGAACACCGCGGCGCGGCCGCTCGCCTTCTTCGCCTACGGCGTCGGCGAAGTGCGCGGCCTCGACCTGCCGGCGACGCATTCGGCGCTGCTCGACGCGCTTGCGCAGTTCGGACTGCCGGTCGACGGCCATCGACGCGTCGTGCATGGCGCCGGCGAGCTGGTGGCCTTCTACGAGCACGTCACGCACATCCGCGACACGCTGCCGTTCGACATCGACGGCGTCGTCTACAAGGTCGACAGCCTCGCGTTGCAGCGCGAGCTGGGTTTCGTGACGCGCGAGCCGCGCTGGGCGGTCGCGCACAAATTCCCTGCCGAGGAGCAGCCGACGCAACTTCTCGACATCGCCGTGCAGGTGGGGCGCACCGGCGCGATCACGCCGATCGCGCGTCTCGAGCCGGTGTTCGTCGGCGGTGTCACCGTCACCAACGCGACGCTGCACAACGAGGACGAGATCCGGCGCAAGGACGTGCGCATCGGCGACACGGTGATCGTGCGCCGCGCCGGCGACGTCATCCCCGAGGTGGTGCGCGTGCTGGTCGAGAAGCGGCCGGCCGATGCGCGCGAATTCGTGATGCCGACCAGGTGTCCCGAATGCGGCTCGGCGGTGGAGCGCCTGCCGGAC
>Ga0157369_10007496_pt1 | contig 12555 bp, 13 predicted proteins | sample C25metaG_FD_113461 | JGI IMG/M metagenome (GOLD analysis project Ga0157369, IMG submission 113461) | Corn rhizosphere microbial communities from Kellogg Biological Station, Michigan, USA - C2-5 metaG | ecosystem: Host-associated > Plants > Roots > Rhizosphere > Soil | place: USA: Michigan...
GGCGCATCGCGCCACATGCGCAACCCCGACTGCAATCAATTGCTTGGTCCTGGCAGGCAGCGCCCCATCGGCGAAGACCTGCCGCCTGACTCGAATCTTCTCTCGGTCTCTGGAGCGAGAGCACGGCCTTCTCTGGGAGCGTCCGCGATGAGGGAGGATACGCGTCTTGAGCCATGCCGTCTCTCGTTCCTGTCCCACGAAAGGGGCAAGTTCTTGCTCTAAAGCTTGGAAACAAGAAGGCGCGATTCCACTTGATTGTAGATAGGCGAGAATGCTGTCAGCAGCGGCTGGCACAACACCGAACGGTCAACGGCATTCCCGAAGCGGCCGAGTGACGGCCCCGCTCGTGTCACGAACGACGATCTGTGCTTTTGGGGCCTTCTGTAGCAAATCGAGGAACTCGGTCATGAGGTTCAAGGCGGTTTTGATCGCGGTCTGCACCGCGCTCGTAGCGTTATCAACGGCCACTCTTGCACAAAACACGAAGCAGCCGGGCGCGCCGGAGCAACCCGCTGCGGGTCAGAGAGACCAGGGTCGAGTAGACCCGAGACGGGAATCGGAAAAAGTCGGAAATGAGGGGCAAGCCCAACCTCAAGGGCCTACCGGTCCACTCGAGACGAAATCGGGCGGTGCATCTGCGACGAACCCGCAAGGTGGCACCCCGCCGGGAATGCAAGTAGCGCCGCAAGGATCGCCAGAGCAAAAGGTGCCTAGGGGGCAAGGCGCGCACTAAGTCGGGATGCTCGGAAAGGCTGCCTGGAGTGTTGCGTTGAAGCTAACCGCGCCGCCGCCGCGAGGCCTTGTGTGGGTGCTCAGAAGCTAGCATCGAAAGGCTTAATGGCGAGCCTTCGTTCCGTCCGCCACAGCTCGAGCTAGGCCTGCATGTGAACGTATAGGCCAGGCTCCCCACCGGTTAGCTTCCTAAAGCGGAGCGCCATATCGGCCGTAACCGGTCGGTGACCGGCGAGCATCGCCGCGAAGGATTGTCGATTAACACACATACGCCGCGCGGCCGTGGCGATCGACATCGGCACGTGATCGGCCAAGATCGCATATCAGCTCGCCGGGTGAGACGGCAAATCGTTTTTGATGGGGCGCTTAGGCGCAAAGGTACGTTCAGCGGTATTCATGATGCCTAGCGTAGTAAATACGATCATTCGGCAATTGTCGCCGGCCGCGAGAAAGTGCGGCCGGCAACTTACCCTCTTACTTAGCACGCTTTAGCTGCGCCCTGCGGCTTCGGCACCGCTTGTTTTCTATTTCGTGATTCATGCTCCGAGCATCCGGGCAGTCATGTAACGCACGGCCGACTTAATCTACTTTGGGTAAAGCTCCTGCGAGACTTGGAGCGCCGGTTAGCCTCCGCAGGCGTTATGATCGTGACGCGAAGACAGTGCAGGTCGTGGGCAATAGGCCGAACTGGCCCGAGACTTTACGGAATAACTTAATTGGCGCGTCGGTGAGGTGCTAAATCACCGTCCTCAACAGAGAGCTTCGCTGGGAGGAAGCTATGAAATCTATCCATTGGGCGGTGTTGGCCGCCGCCACAATGTTCGCGTCATCGGTTTACGCGCAAACCGTCACGTCCGAACTCAAGGACGTCGACGGCAAGACCGTCGCCAACGCCACACTCACCCAATCGCCGCATGGCGTTCTGATCTCCCTCTCCGCTAAGGGCTTGCCCGCCGGTGAACATGCGTTCCATGTTCATGCTATCGGCAAGTGCGAGCCGCCGTTCACCACCGCGGGCGGACATTTCAATCCGGCCAGTCACAAGCACGGAATTATGTCGGCCGAAGGCGCGCACGCGGGCGACATGCCGAATCTGCACGTCCCCGCCAACGGCGAACTCTCCGTCGAGGTCCTGAACGCGGCAGTGACGCTGGAGAAGGGCAAGCCCAACTCGCTGTTCGGCCCTGACGGCACCGCGCTGGTGATTCACGCGGGCAAGGACGACTACAAGACGGATCCGACGGGTGACGCCGGTGGGCGCGTCGCCTGCGGAGTCGTCCGATAAAGGCGTCGACCACCCGCGCGGAAATCACGCGCGGGCGCGGCGCTACTTGATGTAGCTGTTGTCGGTCAGCGGCGCATAGTCCTTGAGCTTTTCGTCAAGCTTCAAGAACCCGGCCGCAATGTTCATCCGATCGCCGTTTTCCATTGCCTTCGGATCAACGCGCGGCGGAAGATTCTCGGCATCCTCCAGCGCGTCGTAGGCCATGCCGAGGACGGTATCGTCATAAGCGGGAAAGCGCTTTTTCATTTCGGCTATCGTTTTCTCGCGGTCGGTCACCAGATTTTCATGCCGCAATCATGCCGGAGCCGGTGTCGGCGCGGGGCCGTGACCGTCGTGGCTCTCGATCTAATCAAATCGACGTGGCATCGCCAGCTGGCTGGCTAGCGGGCCCTTCCTTGGAAGGGCTTTCACCTTGCCGTTCGGCCCTTACTCCGCTTTGGACCAGACGTGTTCCCTCCCAAAGTTCCAAGCTACCGGACAAACCGCGCGCGTGAAGCATGGTGCGCGCTTGCTCGTCGAGAGATATAAGTGTCTCTCGCGGGCCTCTCCGACGATACGTTTCCCGAGTTGCCAAACGATTTAACCCTCGGGGCCGTAGCAAACCCGTAGCAGCCAGCCGCCGCCGAAACAGCTGATCTCATGCCGACTTAGCGCCGGTCCGCGGCTCCGCGAGCGAACATTTGCGGAAGATACGGAAGCTACGGCCCGTAGCAAAGCCGTAGCAGTGGAAGCGGCTTTCCGCTTTGTTTTCGTCGCGCCGGCGGCGCGTGCGATGTGTCTAAACGCTTGATATTGCTTGGTGGTGCTGGCGGAGAGGGTGGGATTCGAACCCACGGTACCCGCGAGGAGTACAACGGCTTTCGAGACCGCCCCAATCGACCACTCTGGCACCTCTCCGCCGCGGACACTAGCGCAGCAGTCGCGCTCGCTCAACTCGCCGGCCTGTCGCACGGCGTGATAATCTGCGCGGCGAGGAAACATGATCGAGCCGCAGCAGGTAGTCAGGCAGGTCGGCTGGCGGCTCGTGCCGTTCCTGACATTCCTTTACTTCGTCAATTTCATCGACCGGGTGAATGTCGGCTTCGCCGCGCTCACCATGAACAAGGCGATCGGCCTCTCGCCCCTCGCCTACGGCTGGGGCGCCGGCATCTTTTTTCTCGGCTACTTCCTTTTCGAAGTGCCGAGCAATCTCGCCCTTCACCGTTTCGGCGCGCGGCGATGGATCGCGCGGATCATGGTGAGCTGGGGCATCGTCTCCGCCGCAATGGCGCTGGTCGCCGGACCGGCGAGCTTCGTCGCCTTGCGCTTTCTTCTCGGCATCGCGGAGGCGGGATTCTTTCCGGGCATCATCCTTTATCTGACCTATTGGTTTCCGGGGGCCGCCCGCGCGCGCATCGTCGGCGCCTTCATGACCGCCGTGCCGCTGTCGAGCGTCATCGGCAATCCGCTGTCGGCCTACCTGCTCGGCTTCGATGGTATCGGCGGCATCGAAGGCTGGCGCTGGCTCTTCATCCTCGAAGGCGTGCCGGCGCTCCTCCTCGGCATCGCCGTCTGGTTCTATTTGCCGGATCGGCCGGCGGAGGCTCGGTTCCTGAGCCCGGAAGCGCGCGATTGGCTGACCGCGACCCTCACCGCCGAGCAAGCAGCCAACACTGCCGCGCGCCGATTCAGTCTCATCGACGCGCTCACCAATCCGAAGGTCCTGCTGCTCGCCGCGATCTATTTCGGCCTCGTGATGTCGCTCTACGGCATCGTGCTCTGGCTGCCGCAGCTCGCCGGCGGCTTCGGCCTCAGCACGCAGCAGATCGGTTTTGTTACCGCGATCCCCTATCTCGTGGCGGCGAGCGGCATGTATCTCTTCGGCCGCCATTCCGATGCGCGCGGCGAGCGCCGCTTTCACCTCGCTTTCGCCGCCGCGGTCGCCGGCATCGCCCTCATCGCCACACCTTATGTTGGGCCATCGGGGATCACGCTGCTCGTCCTCTGCGCCGCCGCTTGGGGGATTTATGCGGCCCTGCCGGTGTTTTGGGCGATTCCCGCCGGTTTTCTGGCCGGTTCTGCCGCCGCGGGCGCCATCGGCCTCATTAATTCCCTGGGCAATCTCGGTGGATTCGCTGGCCCTTATTTGGTCGGCTGGCTGCGGCAGGCGAGCGGGGATTTTGCCGCCGGGCTGGTCATTCTGGGCCTAGGCTGCCTCGCTGCCGCCGGGACCGCCCTCTTGGCCGGTTTCCAGCTGGACAACGGGCGGGGACTTGGCAGCTAAGCCATTGACCTGCCACTATCTTGTGCTAGCAGGGCTTGACAGGTGGCGCTTCCTGGCTATAGTGCGCCGGCTCCGGGCGGGCTAGCCGGCCGGGGGACAATTCAGCAAAGAACCAGCCATGTATGCAGTGATCCGCACCGGCGGCAAGCAATACCGGGTCGCCAAGGACGAGGTCGTTTTCGTCGAGAAGCTCGATGCCGAGGAAGGCGCGAGCGTCACGCTGGACGACGTCTTGATGATCGGCGAAGGCGCCGATGCCAAGACCGGCAAGCCGACCATCGCCGGCGCCAAAGTGACCGCGACCGTGCTTGAGCAAAAGCTCGACGACAAGGTCCTCGTCTTCAAGAAGAAGCGCCGGCATAATTATCGCCGCAAGAACGGCCATCGCCAGGCGTTGACCGTGCTGCGCATCACCGACATCACCGGCTGACGTCGACCAAGGAATAAGGAGCAAGCTCCATGGCCCATAAGAAAGCAGGCGGCTCTTCGCGCAACGGGCGCGATTCCAAGGGCCGGCGCCTCGGGGTGAAGAAGTTCGGCGGCCAGATCGCGCTCGCGGGCAACATCCTCGTGCGGCAGCGCGGCACCACCTATCACCCGGGCGAGAACGTCGGCCTCGGCCGCGATCACACGCTCTTCGCCCTCGCCGATGGCTTCGTCGGCTTCCACACTTCGAGCAAGGGGCGGACTTTCGTCTCGGTGAAGCCGGCGCCGGTAGAAGCCGCCGACTGACGCCGTTCCTCGCGAAAAGAACGAAGAGGGGGAATGGCCACATTCCCCCTTTTTGTTTGAGCATCGACCTTAAACTCGCAGCACCATGAAATTTCTCGACCAGGCCAAGATCTATGTGCGGAGCGGCGATGGCGGCGCCGGCGTCGTCGCGTTCCGGCGCGAGAAATTCATCGACCATGGCGGGCCGTGGGGCGGCGATGGCGGCCGCGGCGGCGATGTCATCGTCGAGGCGGTGCCCAATCTCAACACGCTGATCGATTATCGCTATCAGCAGCATTTTCGCGCCGAGATCGGCCATCACGGCATGGGCGCCGATCGCACCGGCGCCGCTGGCAAAAGCGTCGTGCTGAAAGTGCCGGTCGGCACGCAGATCCTCGACGAGGATAACGAGACCGTGCTGCTCGATCTGAAGAAACCGGGCGAGCGTCATCTCCTGCTGAAAGGCGGCGATGGCGGCTTCGGCAACGCGCATTTCAAAAGCTCGACCAACCGCGCGCCGCGCAAAGCGACCCAGGGCTGGCCGGGCGAAGAGCGCTGGATCTGGCTGCGGCTGAAACTGATTGCCGATGCTGGCCTCCTCGGTATGCCCAATGCCGGCAAATCGACCTTCCTCTCGCGCGTCACGCGCGCCAAGCCGAAGATCGCGGATTACCCCTTCACCACCTTGCGTCCGCAGCTCGGCGTCGTCTCGGCGCATGGCGAGGAATTCGTCATCGCCGATCTGCCCGGACTTATTGAGGGCGCGAGCGAAGGCGCCGGCCTCGGCCATCGCTTCCTGGGCCATGTCGAACGCTGCGCGGTGATGCTGCATCTCATCGATGCGACCGAAGAGGACATCCTCGGCCATTGGCGCACCATTCGCGGCGAGCTCGAAGCCTATGGTCACGGCCTCACCGAGAAGCCCGAGATCATCGCGCTCAACAAAGCCGATGCCGTGCCCGCGGAAGAGCTGACCAAGAAGCGCGCCAAGCTGAAACGCGCAGCGAAGCGGCCGATCTACGTGATGTCGGGCGCGACCGGTCGGGGCGTCGACGAGGTGCTGACCGCGCTGCTGCAAACCGTGCAGGCGGCACGCGCGGCCGAAGCCGAGAAGGAACAGCAGGCCGCGAGCGAGCCTGTCTTCGCGCCATGAGCGAATGGGCGCCATGAGCGAATCGCTTGCTACCGCCAAGCGCCTCATCATCAAGATCGGCTCGGCCTTGCTGGTCGACGACGCCAGCGGCGATGTGCGCCGTGCCTGGCTCGATGCGCTGGTCGAAGACGTCGTTCGCTGCCGCGCGCGCGGCCAGGAAGTGCTTATCGTCTCGTCCGGCGCGGTCGCGGTCGGACGCCGGCATCTCGGCCTCACCGGCCGCAATCTGAAGCTCGAAGAGAAGCAGGCCGCCGCCGCGTCCGGCCAGATCCGCCTGGCGCATGCTTATCAAGAGGCGCTGGGCAGACACGGCGTCGCCGTCGCACAAATTCTTCTCACGCCCGACGACACCGAAGAGCGTCGCCGCCATCTCAATGCGCGCGCCACCATCGAAGAGCTGCTGGCGCTGGGCGCGGTGCCGATCATCAACGAGAACGACACGGTCGCGACGCAGGAGATTCGCTTCGGCGACAATGATCGCCTCGGCGCGCGCGTCGCGCAGATGATCAGCGCCGACACGCTGGTGCTGCTCTCGGATATCGACGGCCTCTACACCGCCGATCCGCGGCGCGATCCTCTCGCCCGCCATATCGACGAGCTGCGCGAGATCACGCCCGAGATCGAGGCGATGGGCGGCGAGGCTCCGGCCGGCTACAGCTCGGGCGGCATGGTGACGAAGCTCGTCGCCGCGCGCATCTGCATGGGCGCCGGCTGCCGCATGGTGATCGCCAAAGGCGAGGGCCTGCATCCGCTCAAAGCCATCGAGGAAGGCGCGAAAACCACCTGGTTCCTGCCTTTGGCCGAGCCACGCACCGCGCGGAAACGCTGGATTGCCTCGAGCCTCAATCCGATGGGCGTGCTCATCGTCGATGCCGGCGCCGCTGCGGCCTTGAAGCGCGGCACAAGCCTTTTGCCCGCCGGTGTCACCACGATCGAAGGCAATTTCGATCGCGGCGATGCGGTGGTGGTGAAGAACGGCGACGGCCGCGAGATCGCGCGCGGCCTCTCGGCCTATTCGGCCGCGGATGCCCGCGCCATCGCCGGCCATAAAAGCGGTGAAATCGAGGCCATCCTCGGCTACCGTGGCCGCGACGAGATGATCCATCGCGACGATCTGGTGGTGACATGAGCGCCGACGGTCGCATTGACCCCGGCATCGAAACCGAGATGAAGGCGCTCGGCGCCGCCGCGCGCCAAGCCGCCGCGACGCTTGCCCATGCCGACGCGGCGAAGAAAACGAAGGCGTTGCAGGCCGCGGCCCAGGCGGTCCGCGATCAGGCGAAGACCATCCTCGATGCCAATCGCCAGGACATGGCGGCGGCGAAAGATCTCTCGCCGGCGATGACCGATCGACTTTTGCTGGACGAGAAGCGCGTCGCCGCGATGGCCAAGGGCCTCGAGGAAGTCGCCGCCCTGCCCGATCCGATCGGCAGCGAGCTGGCGCGTTGGACGCGGCCCAACGGCCTCGACATCGCACGGGTGCGCGTGCCGCTCGGCGTGATCGGCATCATCTATGAGTCGCGACCGAATGTGACCGCGGATGCCGGCGGGCTTTGCCTGCGCGCCGGCAACGCCGCCATCCTGCGCGGCGGCTCGGAAAGCTTCCACTCGTCGGGCGCCATCGCCGCGGCGCTGCAAGCCGGCATCGCCGCCGCGGGATTGCCTGCGGCCGCGGTGCAGCTCGTGCCGACGATCGATCGCGCCGCCGTCGGCATGATGCTGACCATGACCGAGTTCATCGACATCATCGTGCCGCGCGGCGGCAAATCGCTGATCGAGCGCGTGCAACGCGAGAGTCGCATTCCGGTGATCGCGCATCTCGAAGGCAATTGCCACGTCTACGTCGATCGCGCCGCCGATCTCGACAAGGCGCTGAGCATCGTGATGAACGCGAAGCTGCGCCGCACCGGGATTTGCGGCGCCGCCGAGACGCTGCTGGTCGATCGTGCCGTCGCCGAGAAAGCGCTGCCGCCGATCCTCGCCGCGCTGCATCAAGGCGGCTGCGAGATTCGCGGCGACGACGCCGTGCGCAAGCTCGACCCGCAAGCCAATGCTGCGAGCGAGCAGGATTGGTTCACCGAATATCTCGATGCGATCCTTGCCGTGCGCGTGGTCGACGATCTATCGGCCGCGATCGCGCATATCAATCATTACGGCTCGCATCACACCGATGCGATCATCACCGAGAACAACGAGGCGGCCGAGCGCTTCCTCGAGGAAGTCGATAGCGCGATCGTGTTGCGCAACGCCTCGACGCAATTCGCCGATGGCAGCGAGTTCGGCATGGGCGCGGAGATCGGCATTTCGACCAACCGCCTGCCGCCGCGCGGGCCGGTCGGCGCCGAGCAGCTGACGAGCTTCAAATACGTCGTGCGCGGCAACGGCCAGGTGCGTCCCTGAGCCCAGCTGCGCCCCTGAGCCAAGTTCCCGGCCTCGGCCATCTACCGAAGCGGCACGTCGGCCTGCTCGGCGGCTCGTTCAACCCGGCGCATCAAGGCCATTTGCATGTCAGCCGCGAGGCGCTGAAGCGTCTCGGCCTCGATGAAATCTGGTGGCTGGTCGCACCGCAAAATCCGCTGAAGCCGACCGCCGGCATGGGCAAGCTCAGCGAGCGCATCGCGGGCGCCAAAGCCGTTGCGCAGCATGATCGGCGCATCCGCGTCCTCGATCTCGAGACCCGGCTCGGCACGCATTTCACCATCGATACGCTCGCCGCGCTGCAGACGCGCTGGCCGCGAATCGATTTCGTGTGGCTGATGGGAGCCGACAATCTCGCGCAAATCCGCCACTGGAAGGATTGGCAGGGCATTTTCGCGCGTGTTCCCATTGCGGTTTTTGCACGCCCTACGTACTGTCAAAAAGCCTTGGCTGGGCTGGCAGCGCAGCGTTTTTCCCGGGCGCGTGTTATCCGGGAAACGCCACGTTTCAGCGAGATCGAGCCGCCGGCCTGGACGTTCCTGCCGGTCAAGCTCGATTTCCATTCGGCCACGGCGATCCGCGCCCCGAAAGGCGTGGCTTAAAATTTCCGCCCTGAAGGGCGCTCTTTGAAGAGGTAATGCCCATCCCGCGCACTAGCAGTTCAGCCACACCCAAGCGCCCAGCGAAGCCGAGGCAAACGAAGCCGAAACAATCGCCGGCGCAAAAGCTTCTCATCCTTGCCGAGAAGCTGCTCGACGATGGCAAGGCGGAAGATATCGCCACCATCGATCTCCAAGGCAAATCCGATATTGCTGATTTCATGCTCATCGCCACCGGCCGCTCGCAGCGGCAGGTGATGGCGCTCGCCCAGCGCCTGACCGAGGGCCTGAAAGAAGCCGGCTGCAAACATGTTGCGGTCGAAGGCATGCGCCATGGGGAATGGGTGCTGATCGATGCGGGCGATGTCGTGGTGCATCTCTTCCGCCCCGAAACGCGCGCTTATTACAATCTCGAGAAAATGTGGGGCGAGGCGCTGTCCGAAGCCGCCGGGCAGTAGTGTCTGAAAGAGAGCGCGTATGATGCGCCTCACCATCATTGCGGTGGGACGGCACAAAGCCGGACCACTCAAAGCACTGCAGGAATTCTACGCCGAACGCATTCGGTGGCCGCTGACGATCCGCGAAGTCGAAGAGCGCCGCAAGCTGTCACCACCCGAGCTCAAAGCGCGCGAAGCCGAATTGATCCTCGGTGCTCTACCGAAGGATGCGGTGGTGATCGCGCTCGATGGGCGCGGCAAGAATTTGTCGAGCACCGATCTCGCCGACCGGCTCGCAAAGTGGCGCGATGCCGATGCGAGCCTTGCCTTCGTCATCGGCGGTGCCGATGGCCTTGCCGATAGCATCATCGACAAGGCCAAGCTGGTCTTGTCGCTCGGCGCCATGACCTGGCCGCATCTTCTGGTACGCGGCATGCTGTTGGAGCAGCTCTATCGGGCGCAACAGATCCTCGCGGGCCATCCGTATCATCGCGAATAGGTTGCGACGCGGGAACGAACTTCGCGCGAGATCGTTCCTGGGTTGGGAACATCTTTGTGCGGAGCAACTATGGCCACCAAACCTTCGATCTCTCATATCCGGCGCGGCGCCAGCGCGCTGACGACCGAAGCGGGCAAGCTCATCCGTGACCGCGCCCTCAATGCTGCGCATCAGGCGCTGGTGATGGCATTGCAGACCGTCCAGGCGGCCGACCGCAAGTTGCGCGGCGCCTCAACGCCGCGTCGGAAGACGACCCGGACCGCCCGATCGAACGCCAAGCGCAAAGCCACACAAGCCGTAAATAAGGCCCGGCGCGCCGTCGCGACGACGACCCAGCGTGCGAAAACCGTGCGGCGCAGCCGCCGAGTCGCCCACTAAAGACCTGCCTCACGCTGGAACGCGCGCGGAGATGCGTCTTCGCGCGCGTTTCTTTGTGAGGCACATTGCTTTATAAGGCTGCCATGTCTGACCGTAAGGATTCCGATCACAACGTTCCGCGCCCCGTTGTCCTCTGCATTCTCGATGGCTGGGGCGAGCGCACCGACAAGGCCGACAACGCCATCCTCGACGCCGATACCCCGCACTGGCACGAATTCCTGAAGACCAGCCCGCATGCCCAATTGCAGGCGAGCGAGCATTATGTCGGCCTGCCCGACGGGCAGATGGGCAATTCCGAAGTCGGCCATATGAATCTCGGCGCCGGCCGCGTCGTGACGCAGGATCTGCCGCGCATCGACAAGGCCGTCGCCGACGGCTCGATCGCCAAGACCCAGGCGCTGCAGGAATTCATCGCGCGGGTCAAGAAATCGAACGGCACGGCACATCTGATGGGTTTGGTCTCGCCCGGCGGCGTCCATTCGCACCAGGATCACATCGCCGCTCTGGCAAAGGCCCTATCCGCCGCGGGCGTACCGGTCGCCATCCATGCTTTCCTCGACGGCCGTGATACGCCGCCGAAAAGCGCCGACGGCTATGTCGCGAAGCTTATGAGCGACGTCGCCGATTGCAAGAACCTCCGCTTAGCCACGGTCAGCGGCCGCTATTACGCGATGGATCGCGACAAGCGCTGGGACCGTGTCGGCAAAGCATACGAAACGCTGGTCGACGCCAAAGGCGAGCGCGCGGCTGATGCCAAGACGGCGATCGAACAATCTTATTCAGCCGGCAAGACCGACGAATTCGTCCTGCCGACCGTCATCGGCGATTATGCCGGCATGAAAGACGGCGACGGCATGATCTGCGCCAATTTCCGTGCCGATCGCGTACGCGAAATCCTGACCGCGCTGGTCGATCCCGATTTCAAGGACTTCCAGCGCGCGCGCGTCGTGAAATTCGCCGGGGCCGCCGGCATGGCGGAGTATTCCGAGAAGCTCAGCCACCTGCTGCTGACCCTCTTCCCGCCGCAGGATCTCAGCGACACTTTCGGCGAAGTGGTCTCGCATGCCGGCCTCAAGCAACTGCGCATCGCCGAGACCGAGAAATATGCGCATGTGACTTTCTTCTTCAATGGCGGGCGCGAAGAGGAATTCCCCGGCGAGGCCCGCATCCTCGTCCCCTCGCCCAAAGTCGCGACCTACGATCTGAAGCCGGAAATGTCGGCGCCGGAAGTCACCGACAAGCTGGTCGAGGCGATCGACAGCGGCAAGTTCGACGTCGTCGTCGTGAATTACGCCAATACCGACATGGTCGGACATAGCGGCGACCTCAAAGCCGCGATCAAAGCCGTCGAGACCGTCGATCAATGCCTCGGCCGCCTTGCCGATGCAGTGAAGCGCGCCGGCGGCTCGATGCTCATCACCGCCGATCATGGCAATGTCGAGATGATGCGCGACCCGAAAACCGGTGAGCCGCATACCGCGCACACCACGAATCCCGTGCCGCTGATCCTGGTCAATCCGCCGCCAAGCGTCACGGGTATCAGCAGCGGACAGCTCAGCGATATCGCGCCGACCTTGCTGCGTCTCCTCGATATCCCGCAGCCCAAGGCGATGACCGGCCATGCGCTGGTAAAACTGCGCGAGCGTGCTTCGGCCTGACCGCTTCCTTGCGCTGCTGTCGCCGCTGATTATCGCGGCGGTTGCTGTTGCCTCGGCGCATGCGAACGATACGCCGCAATCGCAGCTCGAAACGGTGCAGAAGCAGCTCGAGCAGAGCAAGCAGCAACAACAGGTCTTATCGCAACAATCCGCGGCGCTCGCTGCCGAGATCGAGCGACTGCGCGCGCAGCAAGTCGGCGCGGCGCAATCGGCGCAAGCACATGAATCGGCGCTGACGCGGCTCGAAGCACAGCGCGCAAAGCTCACACTCGACATCGAGGCCAAGGGCGCCGAATTGCAAAAGCGCCGCAACGAGCAGCAAGCGGTGCTCGCCGCGCTGGTCCATCTCGCACGCAATCCGCCGATCGGCTTGGCGCTGGCCGATGGCACGCCGATCGATCTATTGCGTGGCGGCATTTTGA
>Ga0157369_10007499_pt1 | contig 12554 bp, 8 predicted proteins | sample C25metaG_FD_113461 | JGI IMG/M metagenome (GOLD analysis project Ga0157369, IMG submission 113461) | Corn rhizosphere microbial communities from Kellogg Biological Station, Michigan, USA - C2-5 metaG | ecosystem: Host-associated > Plants > Roots > Rhizosphere > Soil | place: USA: Michigan...
CCGAACTCGCTCGGACCGGGCGAACTTCTGATGCGCTTCGGCACCAGGGAACAGCAGGACCGCTGGCTGCCGCGGCTCGCCGACGGCCGCGACATCCCGTGCTTCGGATTGACCAGCCCCGAAGCCGGATCGGATGCCGCCTCGATGATCGACAGCGGCGTCATCTGCAAGGGCGAGTTCGAAGGCAAGGATGTGCTCGGCCTGAAGCTGAACTGGCACAAGCGTTACATCACGCTCGGCCCCGTCGCGACGCTGCTCGGCCTCGCTTTCAAGGCTTACGATCCCGATCACCTCGTTGGACAAGAGGAAGAGCTCGGCATTACGGTCGCGCTGATCCCGACGCATCTGCCGGGTGTCGAGATCGGCCATCGCCATCTGCCGTCGATGCAGGTGTTCCAGAACGGCCCGAACTGGGGCCGCGACGTCTTCATTCCGCTCGATTACATCATCGGCGGCCGGGAGCGGCTGGGGCAGGGCTGGAAAATGCTGATGACCGCGCTTGCCGCCGGCCGCGGCATTTCGCTGCCCTCGCTGTCGGCCGCGGGTGCGGCCTATGCCGCCCGTACCACCGGCGCCTACGCCCGCATCCGCGAGCAGTTCGGCATTTCCATCTCGAAATTCGAAGGCATCGAGGAGCCGCTCGCGCGTATTGCCGGGACAGCCTATCTGCTCGACGGCGCGCGGCGGCTCACCTGCGCCGCACTCAACGCCGGCCATCATCCCGCGGTGATCTCCGGCATCATGAAGCTGCAGGCGACCGAGCGCATGCGCGTTGCGATCGACGATGCCATGGACATCCATGGCGGCAAGGCCGTGATCGACGGCCCGCAGAACTACATGGGCAACCTCTACCGCGCGGTGCCGGTCGGCATCACGGTGGAAGGCGCCAACATCCTGACCCGCAATCTCATCGTGTTCGGACAGGGGGCGATCCGCGCGCACCCCTATCTGCTGGATGAGATGAACGCGCTGCGCGAGAGCGATCACGACAAAGGGCTCGATGCCTTCGATAAGGCGTTCTGGAAGCATGTCGGCCACAGCGTCGCCACCCTTTTCCGCGCCTGGGGCCGGAGCTGGACTCTCGGCGCCTTCACGGCGGTGCCCGAGGTCGGCGATGCCGCGCGCTTCTATCGTCAGCTTGCGCGCTATTCGACCGCCTTTGCGCTCTGCTCCGACATGGCGCTGCTGACGCTTGGTGGCGCGCTCAAGCGCAAGGAGATGCTGTCGGCCCGCTTCGGCGACATCCTCTCCGAGCTTTACCTGCTGTCGGCCGCCGCCAAACGCTGGCAGGACGAGGGCCGGCAGAAAGAAGATTTTGCGGCGCTTGAATACTGCATGGCGTCCGGTTTCAAGACGATCGAAAACCGCTTTGCCGAAATCCTGGCGAACCTGCCGAACCGGTTCGTCGCGGCGATCCTCAAATTCGTGATCCAGCCCTTCGGCGCGCGCGTGTTGGGACCTTCCGATCGCGTCGTGCATCAATGCGCACAACTCATCCTCGAGCCGTCGGCGGCGCGCGAGCGGCTGACGCCTGATCTGTCACATGTCGATGATGATGGCGGCCGCGCGCGGCTGGAAAAGGCGTTCGCGCTGGTGACAGCTTGCGAGGACGTCGTCAAAAGGCTGCATGCGGCGCGTCTGCACGATCCGAAGCAAGCTGTGACGAAGGGCATCATTACCGAGGCCGAAGCCGACCGGCTGGCGGAAGCGCACGCTGCCGTCGCACGCGTGATCGAGGTCGACGATTTCGCGCCCGAAGCGCTGTCGCCGATTTACAAGAAGCCCGCCGATGTGCATCAGTTCTTCCAGGAACTGGGTGAGCAGAGGGCGGCAGGCTGATGGTGCGACCAGTCTTTATCGTCGATGGCAGCCGGACGCCGTTCCTGAAAGCGCGCTCCGGCCCGGGGCCGTTCACCCCGGTCGATCTCGCTGTGCAATGCGGCCGGCCGCTGCTCGCGCGGCAGCCGTTCGCGCCTACCGCCTTCGACCAGGTCATCCTCGGCTGCGTCAATGTCATTGCCGACGAGATGAATCCGGCGCGGGTCGCCGCACTCCGGCTCGGTATGGGCGAGGCCATGGTCGCCTTCACCGTGCAGATCAATTGCGGCTCCGGCATGCAGTCGATCGACACCGGCTATCGCTACATCCGCGAAGGCCTCGCCAATATGATCCTGGCTGGCGGTGCGGAGGCGTTGAGCCATGCCCCGCTGGTCTGGCCGGCGCAGGGCGTGCGCTGGTTTGCCGGCCTTGCCGGCGCCAAGGGCGTTGGCGCCAAGATCATGGCGATGCTCAAGGCGCGCCCGAAATATTTCAAGCCGATCATCGGGCTCGAGCGTGGGCTCACCGATCCCATCACCGAATTGAACATGGGCCAGACGGCCGAGGTGGTTGGCCATCTGTTCGGCATCACCCGCGAGCAGTCGGACACCTACGCCGCCGAAAGCCACCGGCGCCTGGCGCATGCGCAGCAGGAAGGTTTTTTGAAAGGCGAGGTCGAGACAGCTTTTGCCCGTGACGGCAAATTCTATGATCACGATGACGGCGTGCGCCCGGACTCCACGCCCGAGACACTCGCAAAGCTGCGGCCGGTGTTCGAGCGGCCCTGGGGGCAGGTCACCGCCGGCAATTCCTCGCAAATCACCGATGGCGCATCCTGGGTGATCCTGGCGTCCGAAGAAGCCGTCGCCAAGCACGGCTTGCAGCCGAAGGCCGTCATCCTCGACAGTCAATGGGCCGCGCTCGATCCATCCATCATGGGCCTCGGTCCGGTGCTGTCGGCGACGGCGCTATTGAAGCGCAATGATCTCACCTTGCAGGACATCGAGACCTGGGAATTGAATGAGGCCTTCGCCACGCAGGTGCTCGGCTGTCTTGCTGCATGGAATGACGAAAAGTTCTGCAAGGACGTACTCGGCCTCGATGGCGTTGCCGGCCAGATCGATCAGTCAAAACTCAATGTCGACGGCGGCGCGATCAGTCTCGGCCATCCCGTCGGTACGTCGGGCAACAGAATAGTGCTGCACCTGATCAATGCGATGAAGCGGCTGGGCACGCGGCGCGGCATCGCCACCGAATGCATTGGCGGCGGGCAGGGCGGCGCGATGTTGATCGAGGCGGTGTGATGATGGAATCGAGGGTTCTGGACGTTCTCGATGACCGCGTGCTCGCGCTCGGGCCGAAGCCAGAGGCAGCGAGCCCTTATCGCAATTTCAAGTTGACCCGCGATGCCGACGGCATCGCCTGGCTGTTGTTCGACCGCGAAAACGCCAGCGCCAACACGCTCTCTGCCGAGGTCATGGAGGAGTTCGACAAGGTTCTTGCCGAGCTGGAAAGCCAGCGGCCGGCCGGACTTGTCATTCGCTCGGCGAAAAAATCCGGCTTCATTGCGGGGGCCGATGTCAATGAGTTTCGTGGCGCCACCGATCCGCAAGCCGTCGAGACCGCGATTTCCCGGGCGCACGCGGTGATCGATCGCCTCGAAGCGCTGCGCGTGCCGAGCGTTGCCGTGATCCACGGCTTTTGCCTCGGTGGCGGGCTCGAGGTGGCGCTCGCCTGCCAGATGCGGATTGCGATCGACGGCGCGCGCTTCGGTTTCCCGGAGGTGATGCTTGGCCTGCATCCGGGCCTGGGCGGCACTGTGCGCTTCACGCGGCTGGTCAATCCGGTGCAGGCGATGACCTTGATGCTGACCGGCCGCACCATCGATGCGCGCCGCGCCAAGTCGCTCGGTCTGGTCGATGCCATTGCGCAGGAACGGCACGTGAAGAACGCCGTAAAGGACGCCGTGTTCGGCCGGCTGAAGCGCGCGCAGCCGGGTTTTCTCAACTCCATGCTCAATTCCGGCGCCGCGCGCGGCTTCCTCGCATCCCGCATGCGCCGCGAGGCCGCAAAGTCCGCGCCGGCGGAACATTATCCGGCGCCCTACGGACTGATCGATCTCTGGGAGAAGCATGGCGGCGACAAGGCTGCGATGCTCAGGGCCGAGAAGCTCTCGTTCGCGCATCTGATGGTGACGCCGACCGCGCAGAACCTGATCCGTGTCTTCTTCCTGCGCGACGAGATGAAGAAGCTCGCCGGTAGCGGCAACAAGGTCGCCCACGTCCACGTTATCGGCGCCGGCGCCATGGGTGGCGACATCGCGGCCTGGTGCGCCAACGAAGGCATGCACGTCACGCTCGCCGACATGAAGGCCGAGCCGATCGCAGGCGCGATCAAGCGCGCCGCCGAGTTGTTCGGCAAGATCATCCGCAAACCCACCGAGGTGCGCGACGCGCTCGACCGCCTGATGCCGGATCTGCAAGGCGAGGGTGTCCGCAACGCCGATCTCGTCATCGAGGCGGTGCCGGAGAAGCTCGAACTGAAGCAGAAGGTCTATGCCTCCCTCGAGCCCAGGATGAAGGCAGGAGCGATCCTCGCCACCAACACCTCGAGCATTCCGCTGCAGGATTTGCGCACGACGCTGCAACGACCCGAGCGGCTGCTCGGGCTACATTTCTTCAATCCGGTGTCGCGGCTGCAACTCGTCGAGGTCGTCAGCCATGACGGCAATGACGAGGCGTTGCTCCTGGAGGCGCGCGCCTTTGTCGGCGCTATCGACCGGCTGCCACTGCCGGTCAAGAGCTCGCCCGGCTTTCTCGTCAACCGCGCGCTGACGCCTTACATGCTGGAAGCCATGGTGATGCTGGACGACAAGATCGACCAGCGTCTGATCGATGCGGCTGCGGAAAAATTCGGCATGCCGATGGGGCCGATCGAGCTAGCCGATCAGGTCGGGCTCGATATCTGCCTCGACGTCGGCGATATGCTGCGCTCGAAGTTCGGTGACATGCTGCCGCCGACACCGGCCTGGCTGCGCGACAAGGTCGCCAAGGGCGAGCTCGGCCGCAAGGCGGGCAAGGGCTTTTACAGCTGGAAGGACGGCAAGGCCGACAAGCCGCCGCTGCCCGAGACCGGCCCGCGCGTCACCGACGAGATGATCGACCGGCTGATCCTGCCGATGTCGAATGTCTGCATCGCCTGCTTGCGCGAAGGCATCGTCGACAATGCCGACGTGGTCGATGGGGCCATGATCTTCGGCACGGGTTACGCGCCGTTCCGCGGCGGCCCGCTCAATTATGCGCGCACGCGCGGAGGCGACAACGTCGTCTCCGCCTTGCGTGCGCTCGCGCAAAAATTCGGTGACCGTTTCACCCCTGATGCCGGCTGGGAGACTTTCAAATAATGACCGACACGCATGTGCACGCGCCGCTCAATACCGAGATCGCGCCGCAGGGCGAACTCTGCATCCGCACGCTGGCGATGCCGGCCGACACCAACGGCAATGGCGACATCTTCGGCGGCTGGTTGCTCAGCCAGATGGACATCGCCGGCGGCGTGTTCACCTCCAAGGTGACGAAATCACGCAACGTCACGGTCGCGATCGATGCGATGAACTTCAGGAAGGCGGTCTATGTCGGCGACCTCGTCTCCGTCTATGGCAAGCTCGTGCGCATCGGCCGCACCTCGATCACCATCCATCTCGAGGCCTGGGTGACGCGCCGCAAGGAGACGCAGCCGATCCTGGTCACGGACGGCAATTTCACTTACGTCTCGATCGACGAGCAGGGCAGGCCGCAGCAGATCAAGCAGGACGGTTTGGTGCTCGCGACGTGAGACGTTGCGTCGCTCGACGTTTTTTCACTCTCCTGTCATGCCCCGCGAAAGCGGGGTATCCAGTACGCCGAGGCTTCTCGGTTCAAGCACGATCGTCCCTGGGATACTGGATCACCGGCTTTCGCGGGTGATGACAGACATCGTTTGGTGCAGCGCACTGCGCACGCCTTTTACCTATCCAACGATGGCTACAAATTTGCCGCATCTCTCACGCGTCCGTGTGAGGAACGAATGGGCAGCCATCCAGTTATTTGCCCGGGCTTAGGAATGAGACCGAGTAAATGTCAGATTCGTACATCATCGAAGTATCGTCACAGGCCGCTGGTATTGTTGTTCGCGACGCCAGCGGCTATCGTTTTTTCGCCGCTTCCCAACCTTTCTACCGCCTCGATGGCCGGCTATTTCGGCACGTCGTCGACGCCCAGCGCGCGGCTACGCAACTCGCCAACAGCGACCTGAAAGCCGCCTGACCGGCGTCGGCGGGAGCGATCCTGCCTGCTTCAGCGGCGAGCTCGCCTCTGGATTGTTTCGTTTCGCTTGCAATGAGCGTGGCGACAGACAAGCTCTTAACTCTTTCCAGATGAGAGCGGCCACGGTGCCCAAAAGGGTAAACTCCCTCGTTGACCGCCTCCGCAAACCCGTTAATTTCGGCGCATATCATAAAGGCGCCGCCATGGCCGGACTTTCGCACCGCCAGACCGAAATCCTCAACCTCGCCCGCGCCTCCGGGCGCGTGCTGGTCGAGGACCTCGCCCGCCGTTTCGAGGTTTCCGCGCAAACCATCCGCAAGGATCTCAACGACCTCTGTGAGCAGCGCGCGCTGACCCGTATCCACGGCGGCGCCATGATCGCCTCGGGCGTCGAAAACCTGGCCTATGAGGCGCGCCGTTTCGTCGCGGCCGAAGAGAAAAAGGCGATCGGCGCCGCCGCGGCCGCGCTGATTCCGAATGGCTGCTCGCTCTTCATCAATATCGGTACCACGACGGAAGAAGTCGCGAGCGCGTTGACCGGACATGAGGACCTGCTCGTCATCACCAACAACCTCAACGTCGCGATGCTGCTCTATCGCTATCCGCGTATCGAGGTGGTGGTCGCGGGCGGTGCGGTGCGCCGCGCCGACGGCGCCGTGGTCGGCTCGACCGCAACCCAGTTGATCGGCCAGTTCAAGGTCGATTACGCCATCATCGGTGTTTCCGCGATCGACGAGGAGGGCGCTCTGCTCGACTTCGACTATCGCGAGGTGCAGGTGGCGCAGGCCATCATTGCCAATGCGCGCAGCGTCATGCTGGTCGCCGATTCCACCAAATTTACTCGCTCTGCTCCGGTACGCATCGCGCATGTGAGCCAGATCAACACCTTCGTCACCGACTCTGCGCTGCCGGCCGGTCTCGCCAACATCTGCCATTCGCGAGGCATCGAGGTGATCGAGGCGCTGCCGAAGGCGCCAGGCGAGACGGAAGAGGCCGAGCCGCTGGAGCCGGCCAACGATCCCATCCCGATTCGCAGGGGCTAATTTCCCAGCAATTCGCGTCTCTCGATTTTCGTCATGTCATGCCTGGGCTCAGCTCGGGCGTGCACGCCTTTCTTTCCGGCCAATTGATAACGTGCATGGCGGGTCAAGCCCCGGCCATGCCGAGAAATCTTCCCCAACGGTTCCACTTTCGCTTTGCTTTCGCTTTTTGTTGTGATCTAATCGAAATCGAAAGCGAAATCGCCGAAGTGAAGGCGACGCGCCGGGGGAAGCGTTCTTTGGATCGAATTTTCGACCTCGCGATCATCGGAGGGGGTGTCAATGGCTGCGGCATCGCGCGCGATGCAGCGGGCCGCGGAAATTCCGTTTTCCTCTGTGAAATGAACGATTTGGCGAGCGGGACATCGTCCTGGTCGACCAAGCTCGTACATGGCGGCTTGCGTTACCTCGAATATTACGAGTTCCGTTTGGTGCGCGAGGCGCTGATCGAGCGCGAAATCCTTTGGCAGATCGCACCTCACATCATCCGCCCGCTCCGATTCGTATTGCCGCACCATGCGGGCCTGCGTCCGGCCTGGCTGCTCCGGCTCGGCCTTTTCCTTTATGACCACATCGGCGGCCGCAACCTGTTGCCGGCGACGCGCTCGGTCGACCTCGCCCAGGATGCGGTCGGCCACCCGCTGATCCCCGGCCGCTACGTCAAGGGCTTTGAATATTCGGACTGCTTTGTCGACGATGCGCGGCTGGTGGTGCTCAACGCGCGCGATGCCGCCGATCGGGGCGCTGATATCCGCATCCACACCCGCGCGGTCGAGATCCAGCAAGTCGACGGCATCTGGCAGGTTACGACCGAAAACACCATCAGCAAGCAGCGCGCGGTCATCCGCGCCCGCGTGCTCGTCAATGCCGGCGGGCCCTGGGTCGAGGAGGTGCTGCGCTCCGGCTCCGGCGTCAACGCGCGGGCCAAGGTGCGGCTGGTGCAGGGCTCGCACATCGTGGTCAAAAAGCTCTACGAGCACGACCGCGCCTATATGTTCCAGAACGCCGACGGCCGCATCGTCTTCGTCATTCCCTATCAGGATGATTTCACGCTGATCGGCACCACCGATCGCGACTATCACGGCGATCCCTCCAAGGTGAAAGCGACGGGCGAGGAGATCCAGTATCTCTGCGATTCCGTCAGCGAATATCTCGCCAAGCCCGTGAAGCCCGAAGACGTGGTCTGGACCTATGCCGGCGTGCGGCCGCTCTATGACGACGGCGCGAGCGAAGCCAAGGCTGCGACGCGCGATTACGTGTTCGAGCTTGATACGCCGGGCGGCGCGCCGCTGCTCTCAATCTATGGCGGCAAGATCACGACCTATCGACGGCTTGCCGAGGAGGCGTTGGAGCGGCTCTCGCCCTATTTGCAGAGCGCCAAGGCGCGCGAGGGCTGGACCGGCAAATCACCGCTGCCCGGCGGCGATCTCGACGTCTCGGCATTGCCTGCACTGACGGCCGAGCTGCAGCGCAATTATCCGTTTCTGTCGCAGGAGCATGCAAGCCGACTGGCACATGCGTATGGCACGCGTGCGACAAAATTGCTTGGCAACGCCCGATCTCTCGCCGATCTCGGCCAGTCCTTTGGCGCGACGTTGACGGCGGCGGAAGTCAATTACCTGATGTCGTCGGAATGGGCTGTCAGTGCCGAGGATATCGTCTGGCGCCGCTCGAAGCTGGGATTACGAATGTTGCCGGATGAAATTGCCGCTCTCGATGGCTGGATTGCAGCCAATCGCGTTCCGAACGAAAGTCCCCTGCTCGAAGCAGGAGGACGGACATGAGCGTTACGCTCGACCATGTCACGCGCGCCGTCGATGGAGTTGAAACCATTCGCGATGTGTCGTTGACCTTGGAAAAAGGCACGCTCAGCGTGCTGCTCGGCCCGACATTGTCGGGCAAGACCTCGATCATGCGGTTGCTTGCCGGTCTCGATAAGCCGACCACTGGACGTGTGCTGGTCGACGGCAAGGACATCACCGGCATCGATGTGCGCAAGCGCTCGGTTGCGATGGTTTACCAGCAGTTCATCAATTATCCCTCGCTGACGGTGTACGAGAATATCGCTTCACCTTTGCGGGTGCAGGGCAAGTCCAGGTCCGAGATCAAGCAACGCGTCGCCGAAGCCGCCAAGCTGCTCCGGCTCGAACCGTTCCTGAAGCGCACGCCGCTGCAGCTTTCCGGCGGCCAGCAGCAGCGCACGGCGATTGCGCGCGCGCTGGTGAAGGGCGCCGACCTCGTGCTCCTCGACGAGCCGCTCGCCAATCTCGACTACAAGCTCCGCGAGGAGCTGCGCGCCGAGCTGCCGCGCATCTTCGAGGCTTCAGGCTCGATCTTCGTCTATGCCACGACCGAGCCGTCCGAAGCCTTGCTGCTCGGCGGCAACACGGTGTGCATGTGGGAAGGCAAGGCACTGCAGGTCGGCGAGACGCCGAGGGTCTATCGCCATCCCGATACGCTCCGCGTTGCGCAGGTGTTTTCCGATCCGCCGCTCAACACGGTGGCGATCGAGAAGCGAAATGGGGCGGTCGAATATGCCGGCGGCATTTCGGCGCCCGCGACGGGCCTCTATGCCGGGCTCAGCGACGGCGCCTATCGTGTCGGCTTTCGTGCCCATCAGCTCGAGATCGCGAGCGGCCAGCCGGGCCGCCACGCCTTTCCCACCGCGGTGACGATGACGGAGATCACAGGGTCGGAGAGCTTCGTGCATCTTTCCCGCGGGTCCAACAAGTGGGTCGCGGTGCTGCATGGCGTGCACGAATTCGAGTCTGGCGCGAAGCTCGATGCCGCGCTCGACCCCGACAATGTCTTCGTATTCGACCCCGACGGCCGGCTTGTTGCCGCGCCCGATTCCACAGCGTTTTCAGGCGAAGTGTCTAGCGGTTCGCGTGAAGTAAACGCGTCAAAGAAAATGTGAGGGAGATGCCGCATGTCCCGCATTGACCTCGTCGACCTCGCGCAGTCCTACGCTGGCGGTGACGCGCCGATCGAAAGCTTTGCACTGAAGCCCGTGACCATGACGTGGCGGCAGAGCGGCGCCTATGCGCTGCTCGGCCCTTCCGGCTGCGGCAAGACCACGTTGCTCAACCTGATCTCCGGCATCATTACGCCGACGCGCGGAAAGATTCTGTTCGATGGCACCGACGTCACGCCGCTGTCGACCCAGAAGCGCAACATCGCGCAAGTGTTCCAGTTCCCGGTGATCTACGACACCATGACGGTCGGGCAGAACCTGGCATTTCCGTTGAAGAACCGCGGCGTACCGAAGGCGGAGGTGGACAAGCGCGTCGCCGACATCGCGCAGCTGCTCGACCTCACGCCCGATCTCGACCGCAAGGCGACGCGGCTCACTGCCGACGCCAAACAGAAAATATCGCTCGGCCGCGGCCTCGTGCGTTCCGACGTCGCCGCCGTCCTGTTCGACGAACCGCTGACGGTGATCGATCCCGAACTGAAATGGCAGCTCCGCTCGAAGCTGAAGGCGCTGCACCGCGAGCTCGATCTCACCATGATCTACGTGACGCATGACCAGACCGAGGCGCTGACCTTCGCCGACACCGTGGTGGTCATGCATGACGGCCGCGTGGTGCAGAGCGGCACGCCCGCCGAGTTGTTCGAAAAGCCGGCGCACACCTTTGTCGGCTATTTCATCGGCTCGCCCGGCATGAACATCGTGCCGGCGCAAGTGGACGGGCGCGAGGCGCGTGTCGATGGTCATGTCATCGGCCTGCTCCGCAATTACGGCGTGCTGCCCAAGACGGCGAAGATCGAGATCGGCGTGCGGCCGGAATTCGTCGATATAGCAGCTCCCGCCTCGGGGCTGCTGTCGGCCACCATCGAGCGCATCGATGATCTCGGCCGTGTCCGCTTTGCCCGTGTCCGCATCGGCGATGCGAAATTCGCTGCGCGCGTGCCGCCGGGGTTCTCGGTGTCCGGCAACACCGCAGGCCTGATCTTCGATCCGGCCCATGTGCACGTCTATGCCGACAGCATCCTGGTCGAGGGGAAGGCCTGATGAGGAAAACTCTCAACAACCGTGCCTGGCTGCTGGTGGCGCCGGTGATGATCGTGGTGCTGTTCTCCGCCCTTCTGCCGATGATGACCGTCGTCAACTATTCGGTTCAGGATGCGATGGCGGAGAACCATTTCTTCTGGAACGGCGATGCATGGTTCCGTGAGCTTCTCGATCCGGCAACCGAAATCGGCAGCCGCTTCGCCGGCGCGCTCGAACGCAACCTGATCTTCTCGTTCACTGTTCTCCTGATCCAGGTGCCGCTCGGCATCGCGCTGTCGCTGGCGGTGCCCCGGCGCGGCTGGGCGGTCGGACCCTGCCTGGTGCTGATTGCGCTGCCCATGCTGATTCCATGGAACGTCGTTGGAACCATGTGGCAGATTTTTGCGCGCGCTGACATCGGCCTGTTCGGCGCGGCGCTGACGGGTCTCGGCCTGCACTACAACGATACGCAGGACCCGGTATCGGCATGGTTCACGATCCTCCTGATCGATGTCTGGCACTGGACGCCGCTCGTCATTCTCCTGAGTTATGCGGGCTTGCGCGCGATTCCCGATGCCTTCTATCAGGCCGCCCGCATCGATGCCGCCAGCCGCTGGTCTGTCTTTATCAATATCGAACTGCCGAAGCTGCAGCGCGTGCTCGTTCTGGCGATCCTGCTGCGCTTCATGCAGAGCTTCATGATCTACACCGAGCCCTTTGTCGTGACCGGCGGCGGACCCGGAAACGCGACGACGTTCCTGTCGATCGATCTGGTCAAGATCGCGCTCGGCCAGGTTGATCTTGGCAGCGCGGCCGCGATGTCGCTCGTCTACTACCTCATCACGATCACGCTGTGCTGGATCTTCTTCACCGCGATGACGCAGCTCGATCTGTTGAAGGAGGCCTGAGATGAATCGCGGCATTCTCCCGAAACTGGGCCTGGCGTTCTATCTCGTGTGCCTGATGCTGCCGATCTACTGGCTCATCAACATGAGTCTGCGGAGCAACGAAGACATCATGTCGGGTCTCGCGATTTGGCCGCGGCATCCGTCGCTGGTCAAATATTTCTTCATTCTTCACGATCCGACTTGGGTGCACGGATTTCTCGTATCGTTGACCTATGTCGTGATCAACACGGTGATTTCCGTGACCGTGGCGCTGCCGGCGGCCTATGCGTTCAGCCGGTATCGCTTTATCGGCGACAAGCATCTGTTCTTCTGGTTGCTCACCAACCTGATGGCGCCCACGGCGGTATTCGCACTGCCGTTCTTCAATCTTTATTATGCGGTCGGCCTGTTCGACACGGTGTGGGCCGTCGCGCTGGCGCATTGCCTCTTCAACGTGCCGCTCGCGGTCTGGATTCTCGAAGGCTTCATGAGCGGCGTGCCGCGGGAAATC